>Ga0247823_10004561_pt1 | contig 11102 bp, 10 predicted proteins | sample 13C_PalmiticAcid_2_FD_192426 | JGI IMG/M metagenome (GOLD analysis project Ga0247823, IMG submission 192426) | Soil microbial communities from agricultural site in Penn Yan, New York, United States - 13C_PalmiticAcid_Day30 | ecosystem: Environmental > Terrestrial > Soil > Agricultural land...
GCGAGGCCCTGTTCGGCTTCTCCATCGTGCTGATGATCGGCATCGTGATCGGCACCTATTCGTCGATCTATGTCGGCGCGCCGATCATCCTGCTGTGGGGCGTCAAGCGCGGCGGCTCCATCGACGAAGACGCCAAGCCTATCAAGCTCGGCATGGCCAGCCGTCCCTGATCAGGGGCGCCTGACGGTTCTTCGAACCCGCTCTCCCGGTAAGGGAGGGCGGGTTTGTTGCATCAGGAGCAAGTCCGGGCTTGAGCCGGCGGCCGCAATGGTCGATGGGCCTGCGACATGAGTCCTTCTCCAGATCTCGACGCCCAGGTTCGTGCGGCCGATCCCGATCGCTGGCTGTCCAGCCGCTTCGTGGCCGACGTCCAGGCGCGTGCGGACCTGATCGCGCTCTACGCCCTCGAGGCGGAACTGCTGGCCATTCCCACCCGCGTCACCCAGCCCATGCTGGCCGAGATGCGCTATACGTGGTGGGTCGAGCAGATGGACGGCGTCTTCGCCAATACGCCGCGCGTCGGCCACCCCGTGCTGGAGGCCCTGACCGCCGCCGTCGCGCGTCACGGGTTGGATCGTGCGCCCTTCGACGCCCTGATCGAGGCCCATATAGGTCGGGTGCATGGCGATCCTCATGATCTGGACGCCTTCTATGTCGGCCCGATGCAGGTGGCGACGCGGATGCTGGCGGGCGAGGGGCATGAGGCCGCCGTGGCCGAGGCCGGTCGTCTGTGGGCGTTGTCGCAAACCGGACGATCGGACGAGGCGCGGGCGCTGCGGCCAGCCGCTAACGCCGCGCTCAGAAACCTGCCGGCCGGGGCTTTCCCGGCGACGGCCCATGCCGCTCTGGCGGGGTTCGATCACCCCGAGCCGGTCAAGCGGTTGCGCCTGCTGTGGGCGGTGCTGCGCGGCCGCGTCTAGTCGCAGAGGCCGCCGATCAGGCGAGCCAGCAGGGCGTTCAGCGTCTTTTGCTCATCAAGCGAGAGCGGCGCGAGGATGTCTCGCGCCGCTTCCTCGTGGCGCGGCATGATGGTTTCGATCAGGTCGAAGCCCTTGTCGGTCAGGCGGACCAGGGTGGCGCGGCGGTCGGTGGGGTGAGGGCGGCGTTCGACCAGGCCGGCCTTCTCCAGCCGGTCGATGCGGGCCGTCATTCCGCCGGATGACATCATGGCCGCCTCGAACAGAGCGGTCGGGGTCAGGCCCTCGGGCGCGCCCGAGCGGCGCAGCGTCGCCAGGGCGTCGAACTCGCCCTGCTGCAGGTTGTAGCGGGCGTAGAGAGGCGCCTGGCGTTCCCGCGCGACCAAAATGGAGGCCTCGTGCAGGCGGCCCAGCGCCTCCATCGGCAGCATGTCCATGTCGGGGCGCTGGACGGCCCATTGGGCGGCGGCGCGGGAGGCTCTGTCGGGCATGAGTTATCTTGACATCGAGATACTTGAGGTCGAAAGACTAGCGCGAATTCTCAGTGGAGTCTCTGTCATGATCGCACGGTCCGATGCCGAAGCGGCGCGCGGCGCGTCCTTGCTGCTGCTGGCGGCCATCTTCGCCCTGGCGCTGAACCTGCGTCCGGCGATGGCGGCGGTGGGGCCGCTGCTGGACCTGATCGAGGGCGCGACGGGGATGGATTCCACCGCCGCCAGCCTGTTGACGACCCTGCCGGTGGCGATGATCGGCCTCGGAGCCCTGTCGATCCGACCCCTGCGGCGACGGCTGGGCGAGCGGCGCGGCATCCTGCTGGGCGCGCTGCTGATCGGCGTGGCCTGCCTGGCGCGAGCGGTGTTACGGGACACAGCGGGCCTGATCGCCAGCGCGGCGGTCGTGGGCGTGGGCGTGGCCCTGATTCAGGCCCTGGCGCCGGTCGTGATCAAGCGGGCCTTCCCGACGCGGTTCGGCACGGTGATGGCGGTCTATACCACGGGCATCATGGGCGGTGCGGCCATCGCAGCGGCCACGGCGGCGGGTCTGGCCGAGGCCGTCGGCTGGGCCTGGACCCTGGCCCTGTGGAGCGCGCCCGCCTTTGTCGCGGGGGTCGTCTGGCTGATCGCGGCGCGCGATCCGGCGGCCGAGGAGCCGGACCGGGCGGCCGTGGTCGAAATGGCGCACGTCGAGATCCCATTCTGGCGTCAGGGGCGGGCCTGGAGCCTGATCTTCATTATGGGACTGGGCACCTCGGCCTATACGCTGGTGCTGGCCTGGCTGCCGCCCTTTTATGTCGATCTGGGGCAGGCGAGGGCGACGGCGGGCTATCTGCTCAGCGGCATGACCGGAGCCGAGGTGGCGGCGGGCGTCATCGTGTCGATGGTCATCGCGCGCTTCCCTGATCGACGCGGGCCGATCCTGACGGCCCTGGCGCTGGCCCTGATCGGGCTGGCGGGGCTGGTGGTCGCACCGGTGTCGCTGGCGTTTCCGGTCGTGGTGGTGATGGGCCTGGGCATCGGGGCCATCTTCCCCCTGACCCTGATCCTGGCCATGGACCAGATCGACGATCCGAGCCGGTCGGGCGACCTGCTCGCCTTTGTTCAGGGCGGGGGCTACATCATCGCCAGCCTGTCGCCGCTGGCCGCCGGCCTGCTGCGCGACCACATGGCGGACCTGACGGGGGCCTGGGTGCTGATGGGCGTCGGCGTCGTGGTGCTGGGCGTGATGACGCTGCAGTTCCGGCCGGGCCTGCCCAAGCTGAGCTGACCCGGCCGTTTTGGCTTAGGCGTCGCGCCAGGCCTTCAGCGCCTCCATGGCGCGGATGGATTGCAGGCGTTTCTTGGCGCGGCCGCGTTCCTTGGGATGGATGCGCTTGCCGTCCTCGTCGACCTTGGGGGCCTCCAGTGGCGGCAGCAGGCCGTAGTTGATGTTCATCGGCTGGAACTTGGAGCCTTCCAGATGGCCGCCGGTGATGTGTTCGACCAGGGCGCCCATGGCGGTTTCCGGCGGCGGGGCCGACAGGTCGCGACCCAAAGCTTGCGCAGCGGCCAGGCGACCGGTCAGCAGGCCCATGGCGGCGCTTTCGACATAGCCCTCGACCCCCGTCACCTGACCGGCGAAGCGCAGGCGCGGCATGGATTTCATGCGCAGTTGCTTGTCCAGCAGTTGCGGGCTGTTCAGGTAGGTGTTGCGGTGCAGGCCGCCCAGACGCGCGAACTGGGCGTTCTGCAGGCCGGGGATCATGCGGAAGGTCTCGGCTTGCGCCCCGTGCTTCAGCTTGGTCTGGAAGCCGACCATGTTGAACAGGGTGCCCAGGGCGTTGTCCTGGCGCAACTGGACGATGGCGTGGGCCTTGACCGTCGGGTTGCGCGGGTTGGTCAGGCCGACGGGCTTCATGGGGCCGTGGCGCAGGGTCTCGCGGCCGCGCTCGGCCATGACTTCGATCGGCAGGCAGCCGTCGAAGTAGGGGACGTTCTCCCAGTCCTTGAACTCGGCCTTGGGGCCGCCCAGCAGGGCGTCGATGAAGGCCTCGTACTGCTCCTTGTTCATCGGGCAGTTGACGTAGGCGGCGGCGTCGCCGCCCGGGCCTTCCTTGTCGTAGCGCGACTGACGCCAGGCGATGTCGAAATCGATGCTGTCGGCGTGGATGATGGGGGCGATGGCGTCGAAGAAGCTGAGGCTTTCCTCGCCCGTCATCTTCAGGATGGCGTCGGCCAGGGCGGGCGAGGTCAGCGGGCCGGTGGCGACGATGACGTTGTCCCATTCCTCCGGCGGCAGGCCGGCGATTTCCTCGCGCACGATGGTCACCAGCGGGTGGGCTTCCAGCCTGGCCGTCACGGCCTGGGAGAAGCCGTCGCGATCGACGGCCAAGGCGCCGCCCGCCGGGACCTGATGGGCGTCGCCGCATTCCATGATGATCGAGCCCAGCGCGCGCATCTCGGCGTGCAGCAGGCCGACGGCGTTGTACTCCCAGTCGTCCGAGCGGAAGGAGTTGGAGCAAACCAGCTCGGCCAGACCGTCCGTCTGGTGCGCGTCGGTCCTGATGCCCGGCACGCCGCGCATTTCATGCAGGATGACAGGCACGCCCGCCTGGGCGATCTGCCAGGCGGCTTCGGATCCGGCGAGGCCGCCGCCGATGACGTGAATGGGCTGGGGAGAGGAAGCTGCGTTCGACATGGCGGCCTTCTAGCCGTCCGAAAGGCTCCCGTCAGCCTGTCATTGCGACGGGGTGGCGGACTGCCTGCGGTCTGGCTTATGACGGCGGCCAAGAGGAGCAGTCATGACCACGGCGTTTTCCATCGGCGAGGCTCTGGCCTCCGGTTTCAAGCTGACGCGGCGCCGGCCCTTGCAGGTCTGGGCCTGGGGCGTTCTGGCGGCAGCGCCGTCGCTGCTGTTCGGCGCGCTGATGCTGCGGTTTTTCGGGGCGATCTCCATCGAGGAACTGGCGGCGCGCGAGCCTTCGGCGACCGTGATGGCCCAGATGGTCCAGTTTCAGGCCTGGACGGGCCTGTTGAACCTCTTGCAGGCTGTGATCGGCGTGATCATTGCCGCCGCCGTATTCCGGGCCGTCTTCTTTCCCGAACGCCCGGTGCGTTTCGCCGGGCTGAAGGTCGGCATGGACGAGGTCCGTCTAGCCATCATCGGGGTGGCGATGGTGGCCGGCTTTTACGCTGCGGCCATCGTGATCGGCCTGATCGCCTTCGCCATCGGGGTGTCGTTGTGGTTCGTATCCGAGGCGGCGGCGGTGGCGCTTGGCCTGCTGGTGGCCGTGGCGGCGGGTCTGGCCGTTTGGGGCGTGGTGTTGCGCGCCTGTCTGATCGTACCGGCCAGCGTGGGGCTGGCTGACTTCGCCTTTGTCGCCGGATGGAGGCTGGGCAGAGGCCAGGTTCTGCGGCTTCTGGGGTTGAGCCTCGCCATCATCGCCGTCGTCATCGCGATCGAGTTGGCGCTGCTGGCCCTGGTTGCCGTGGTTCTGTTCCTGGCGGCGGGCGTCAATGTCTTCACAGTGGCCGAGATGTTGAAGCATGGCGCGCCGGCGGAGGTGGACTGGCCCGCCTTTGTCGGCTGGGGGCTGGCTGCTTTTGTGCCCTTGTCTTGGCTGCAGGGATTCCTGGGGACGGTGATGTTGGCGCCCTATGCCGAGGCCTGCCGGTCGCTGCTGGCGCAAGCGCCGCAGGACGAAGCCCGCCCGGTTGCGCTAGGTTGATCGGGAATCGAGGACGACCGCATGACCTTTTCCGCCACAGACTGCGCCTTTGAAGGCTTCCGCCTGACGCGGCGCGCCCCCGTCGCCGTGCTGTTGTGGGCGGCGGCCTACGCTGTCTTCTTCGGGCTGCTGTTCCTGTTGGTCGGGCCGCACTTCGTCACCGTTCTGGCCGTGATCACGGAAATACAGGCGCAGGCGCGGAGCGAGCCGTCATTGGAGGAGATGGAACGGCTGGGGCAGGCCTATCTCGCCATCGTCACCTGGGGGGCGCCGTTGGGATTGCTGTTCAGCGCCGTGATCAGCACGGCCATCGCCCGCTCGGTCGTTCGACCCGAGGATCGCAAATTCGGCTATCTGCGTCTGAGCAAGGATGAACTGCGGGTGCTGGGGGCCAGTCTGATCGTCGCCCTCATTATGTTCGTGGTCTTCATGGCGGGCTTTGCGGTCATCACCCTTGTCGCCGCCGGGGCGGTGGCTGCTCCGGCCCTGTGGCTGGCCGTGGTTTTGGTGTCGCTGGCTCTGGTCGCCTTGATGGCGTGGTTGTCGGTACGGTTCAGCCTGGTCGTTCCGGCGACCCTCGTGGAAGGGCGGATCGCGGTGAAGTCAGCCTTCGCCATGACGGCTGGCAAGGTGTTCTGGCCGTTGTTCGGAATGGCGGTCATTGCCTGGGTGATGGCCGTGCTGGTTGGCCTGCTGGGCTCGGCCGTGGCGGCGCCGTTCACTATGATCGTTGGCGGGAGCGAGCGTCTGATCGCGATGCAGGGCGCCAGCGTTCCTAGCCTGCTCAGCGCCCTGGGACCCATGCTGGCCGTGTCGCTGGTGGTCAACGCCGTCATGACGGCGGCGCAGGTCGTCATCATGTATGCGCCTTTCTCGGCCGCCTATCTGCAGGTCAAGGGCGCGCCGCGCGCTTGACCTGACGGCCAGGGCGCCTGACTGATCCGGTCAGGCGCTCTTGCGGGCGCGGGTCTTCTTTTCGGCTTTCTGGACTTCAGGCAGGGCGGCTACGCGGGCCTTGCGGCGTTCCTCGTGACGATCCAGCACCTCCTTGAGGTATTTGCCGGTCCAACTGGCGGGGTTTTCCGCCACCTGCTCGGGCGTGCCGAAGGCCACGATCTCGCCGCCGCCGTCGCCGCCCTCGGGACCGAAGTCCAGCAGGTAGTCGGCGACCTTGATGACATCCAGGTTGTGCTCGATGACGACGATGGTGTTGCCGTTGTCGACAAGTTCCTGAAGCACCTCCAGCAGCTTGCGCGTGTCCTCGAAATGCAGGCCGGTCGTCGGTTCGTCGAGGATGTAGAGGGTCTTGCCGGTGGCGCGGCGGGCCAGTTCCTTCGACAGTTTAACCCGCTGGGCCTCGCCGCCGGACAGGGTGGTGGCCGGCTGGCCGACCTTGACGTAGCCCAGACCCACGCGCTCCAGCGTCAGCATCTTGTCGCGGATGGACGGCACAGCGTTGAAGAAGCGCGCGGCCTCTTCAACTGTCATGTCCAGAACGTCGGATATGCTCTTGCCCTTGAAGACAATTTCCAGGGTTTCGCGATTGTAGCGCTTGCCCTTGCAGACGTCGCAGGTGACGTAGACGTCTGGCAGGAAGTGCATCTCGATCTTGATGACGCCGTCGCCCTGACAGGCCTCGCAGCGGCCGCCCTTGACGTTGAAGCTGAAGCGGCCGGGGCCGTAACCGCGCGCTTTGGACTCGGGCAGACCCGCATACCAGTCGCGGATCGGATTGAAGGCGCCGGTGTAGGTCGCGGGGTTCGAGCGCGGGGTGCGGCCGATGGGCGACTGGTCGATGTCGATGACCTTGTCGAACTGCTCCAGTCCCTCGATGCGGTCGAAGTTGGCGGGGGCGTCCGAGGCGTTGTGCAGGCGACGCGCGGCGGCCTTGTAAAGGGTCTCGATAGTGAAGGTGGACTTGCCGCCGCCGGATACGCCGGTGACGCAGGTGAACAGGCCGACGGGGATCTCGCCGGTAACGTTCTTCAGGTTGTTGCCGGTGGCGCCGCTGATCTTCAGCATCCGCTTGCGGTCGACTGGGCGACGGCCCTCGGGCGGCAGTTCGATCTCGCGCGTGCCGGTCAGGTACTGGCCCGTCAGGGATTTCGGGTTGGCCATGACCTCGGCAGGCGTGCCCTGGGCGCAGATCTCGCCGCCGTGGACGCCGGCGGCGGGGCCCATGTCGATGACGTAGTCGGCGGTCAGGATGGCCTCCTCGTCATGCTCGACCACCAGGACGGAGTTGCCGAGGTCGCGCAGACCCATCAGGCTTTCCAGCAGGCGGGTGTTGTCGCGCTGGTGCAGGCCGATGGAGGGTTCGTCCAGCACATAGAGGACGCCGGTCAGGCCCGAGCCGATCTGCGAGGCCAGACGGATGCGCTGACTCTCGCCGCCCGACAGGGTGCCGGAGCTGCGCGACAGGCTGAGGTAGTCCAGACCGACATTGTTCAGGAAGCGCAGCCGGTCGGTGATTTCCTTGAGGATGCGGCGGCCGATCTCGCGCTGCTTGTCCGTCAGGTGGTCGTCCAGGGTGGTGAACCACAGATAGGCCTTGGAGATCGACAGCCAGCTGATCTCGGCGATGTCGGCGCCGCCGACCTTGACCGCCAGGGCCTCGGGCTTCAGGCGCTTGCCGCCGCAGACTTCGCAGGGGGTTTCGGACTGATAGCGGCCCAGTTCCTCGCGGACCCAGGCGCTGTCGGTCTCGCGCCAGCGGCGCTCCAGATTGGGCAGGACGCCCTCAAAGGCCTTGGCGACCTCGTATTTGCGGGCGTTGTCGTCATAGACGAACTTGATCTTCTCGCCGCCCGAGCCCTGCAGGATGACCTTCTGGGCCTGCTCCGGCAGGTCGCGCCAGGCCTTGTCCATCGAGAAGCCGTAGTGCTGGGCCAGGGACTGCAGGGTCTGGGTGTAGAGGGGCGAAGGGCCGCGCGCCCACGGAGCCACCGCGCCCTTGTGCAGGGTCTTGTCGCGGTCCGGGATGACCAGATCGGCGTCGAAGGCCAGCTTGACCCCCAGGCCGTCGCAGGCCGGGCAGGCGCCGAAGGGGTTGTTGAACGAGAAAAGCCGAGGCTCGATCTCGCTGATGGTGAAGCCCGAAACGGGGCAGGCGAACTTCTCGGAAAAGACGATGCGGCGCGGTTCTTCACCCTCGGGCGCATTGGCCCATTCCGCCGTGGCGATGCCGTCGGCCAGCCCCAGGGCGGTCTGGATGCTGTCGGCGTATCGCGGCTCAAGACCTGCTTTGGTTACAATGCGATCCACGACGATGTCGATGTCGTGCTTGAACTTCTTGTCGAGCGTCGGGGCGTCCTCGATGGCGTAGAATTCGCCGTCGATCTTGAGCCGCTGGAAGCCCTGACGCTGCCACTCGGCCATTTCCTTCTTGTATTCGCCCTTGCGGCCGCGAACGACGGGGGCCAGCAGCAGGATGCGTTCGCCGTCGGGCAGGGCGGTCAGCTTGTCTACCATCTGACTGACGGTCTGGCTCTCGATCGGCAGACCGGTGGCGGGCGAATAGGGCACGCCCACGCGCGCCCACAGCAGACGCATGTAGTCGTGAATCTCGGTGACCGTACCGACGGTCGAGCGCGGGTTCTTGGACGTGGTCTTCTGTTCGATGGAGATGGCCGGGGACAGGCCCTCGATCAGGTCCACGTCCGGCTTGCCCATCAGTTCCAGGAACTGGCGCGCATAGGCCGACAGGCTCTCGACATAGCGACGCTGGCCCTCGGCGTAGATGGTGTCGAAGGCCAGCGAAGACTTGCCCGACCCCGACAGCCCGGTCATCACGACCAGCTTCTCACGCGGGATATCGACGTCCACGCCCTTGAGGTTGTGCTCGCGGGCGCCGCGAACGCGGATGAAGTTGTGCTTTTCGATCATGGGCCCGGAAACGGTAAGCGGGAACGCGGGGAGACCCCGAAAACGGTTCGGGGCGACGACGCTATATGGGGATCAATTCGTCCGAAACAGCAAGAACAATATGAGAACTTTTCTCGCGAGGCTTGTGTGGAACCTGCGCGGCCGTAAGGTTCCGTCATCCAGGGAGGCAGGCCATGCGTATTCTGAAATGGGGGGCGGTGATCGTCGGCGTCGTCACGCTGGGCGGCTGCAACTTCCACACGACCATGCCGACGTCCGATCCCGCGCTGAACGCCGAGGCTGACGCCCTGTTTGAAGATCTCGTGCTCGGCCGTGACGATGCGCTGATCGCCCGTATGTCGTCGACCAACAAGGCGGAGGAAATCCGAGCTCAGTTGCCGATGCTTCGTAACATGGTCGGCGAGGCCACTCCGCCTGAACCCACGGTGGCTGGGACGCGAAAGACAAGCGGCACGAGCGGCGAGGTCTATGAGGTGCAGCAGGACTACGCCTATCCCGATCGCGTGGTTCACGCCTACACCACCTTGGTCAAGGAAGGCGGCGCCTGGAAGGTTCAGGGCTTCAACGTCAATGCCCAGATGAAGCCATCAAACGCCGGGCCGTCCACCTAGTCGGTTGGCGTCCAGGCGGGTTCGGGGCGGCGGTAGCGCTCGCCGGGACCGACCAGAACGCCGTTGGCGTTGGCGACGCCCAGTTCCAGACTCTCGGCGATGCGGCGGGCGCGGACGATGAAGTGGTCGGCGGCGACGGGCGGGCACAGGTCGCGCGCGGTCGCCTCGAAAATCTGCAGCCAGCGATCGAAGTGGCGGGCGTCGATGGGCAGGGGCAGGTGTTTGGGCATGGGGCGGCCCTGATAGACGCCGGTGGACAGGGCGACCGAGGACCAGAAGAGCTTCATCTGTTCCAGGTGCGGCCCCCAGTCGTCGATCCGTTCGGCGAAGATCGGTCCGATGAAGTCGTCCTCGCGGACGCGGGCGTAGAAGCCCTCGACCAGGGCGTCGATCAGGGCCTCGTCGATGCCGGTCTCGTCCCGGATTCGCTGGACGGCTTCGGCTCGGCGGGCGGCGGCCTCGGCGCGGTCTGGGGCGGGGCGGTCGATGCGGAAGGCGACGGTTCGGTCGGGCGCGGTCATGGCCTGAAGATAGGGGCTCGGCGCCGCATCGCAAAAGCGTCGCAGGAGAATTGGGGTTGCGCTGCGAAAGATCAGCACCCATCCTTCTAACCAGCCAACGTATTTGACGAGGAGGCACGACGATCATGATCAGCGCTCTGGAAATCGGTTTCGCCCTTTCCGCTCCGCTCTTCGTGCTCGCCTATGTCCTCGCTCAGCCCAAGCCCAAGCCCGTCCGCATCCGCGCTCGTGACGCTCAGCAGCGTCGCGGCCCGTACGCCTGACGGTCACACCCTATTCGATAATCTGAGCCTCGCCTTCGGGCGCGAGCGCACGGCCGTCGTCGGCCGCAACGGCGTGGGCAAGACCACGCTGCTGCGCCTTGTCGACGGTCAGGCCGAGCCCGTTGAGGGGACGGTGGCGCGCGCCGGGACGGTCGGCTGGCTGGCGCAATCCTATGAGCCGACGCCCGGCGAGACCGTGGCCGAGACCCTGGGGGCGGCGGAGCCTCTGGCCTTGCTGGCGCGGGTGCTGGCGGGCGAAGGCTCGGTCGAGGACATGGCCGAGGCGGACTGGACGCTGGAGACGCGGCTGGACGAGGCGCTGGCGCAGGTCGGATTGATGGGGCTCGCGCTGGATCGCCCTACGGCCAGCCTGAGCGGCGGCGAGCAGACGCGGCTGCGGCTGGCGGGGCTGATGCTGGCTGCGCCCGATCTGATCGTGCTGGACGAGCCGACCAACCATCTGGACGCTGATGCGCGGGCCCTGGTGGCCGAGGTCGTCGGGCGCTGGCCGGGCGGGGTGCTGACGGTCAGCCACGACCGCGGCCTGCTGCGGCGGATGGACCGGATCGTCGAGCTGTCGAGCCTGGGCGCGCGGACCTATGGCGGCGGCTGGGACCTCTATGTCGAGAGGCGCGACGCCGAGCGGGCGGCGGCGGAGCGTGATCTTGAGAGCGCCGAGCGGGAGGTCGGGCGCGCCGCCC
>Ga0247823_10004562_pt1 | contig 11099 bp, 3 predicted proteins | sample 13C_PalmiticAcid_2_FD_192426 | JGI IMG/M metagenome (GOLD analysis project Ga0247823, IMG submission 192426) | Soil microbial communities from agricultural site in Penn Yan, New York, United States - 13C_PalmiticAcid_Day30 | ecosystem: Environmental > Terrestrial > Soil > Agricultural land...
CTTTCCACTTTCTTTTCCCCTTGGTGGTGTGGGGGGGGCCCATGACAGCCACAGCAGCCAGGGGTGGGATGACAGAAGAATTTGATCAAATTCCCCGACAGATTAACCGAAAAGAGGATGAGCTTGGGACAAGCCTAATATCCAACGGAGACAGACGTGGCCTTGAAAACGCATGGAGGAAAGATACAAAACGCCCCCCAGAATGGAGAGTGAAATGTGAAACATGCCGTTCCCATGCAGTTGGAGAAGGGGCATGACGAAAGCCAATTTTGGGGGGTCGCTGTCAGCGCCCAGCCCATCGAATGCAGCCGCGGCACTTGCCTCACGGCTAAGTTTGGTAACGACACTGCCGCCGTTATCATCCTCCTGGGGGGGTGAGGTGCGGAGGAGCCGTGGAACAGCGGGGTTGAACCTCAGCGAGAAAACCTCAACATCACAGGGACCCGGACGGACTTGTCCACTCTCGAAGAATCCCCTACACAGCATCAGACCGGCTGGAAAGAGTGTGTGGTGTGTGTGTTTGCGAAAAAAACGGTGCGAGATTCCCGCCCGGTGGTGCCTGCGGTTGACGCGAGGTGGTGTGGAGGCCTGCTGGGGCCAGAGACCACCTTTGCTGGGAACAGACCCAGACAAGCCCTGAGCCTTGCTCACAAGAGCCGGTTGCGTGTTGGAAGACGTGGGCGGCGGGCGGATAACTTGCTGAGTTTTGGCCGTTGCGTCCGAAAGAAGCTATAATAGAGCCGGGGTGGGCTATAGCAGACACGAAAAGAGATCGATGCCCTGGCCCCGCCATAGGGCAACGGCTGGCATGATTAGCTGCCAGATTGCCGAGCAGGGGAGAAGAACAGGCAATACCAGGCGGACCCACGTCAAGAGAGGGAAGGGGGTCAGGTACTGTGTGCCCTGCCGACCGGCAGCCTTGAGACGGATGGATGTAACCCACACCCCAGGTTGAACACGACTTGCCCCCGGCGCTCTTTTCTATAAAGCCAACATCTGGCGATCGCTCGATCCTGAGTCTTTGATGAGAAGTCGAACAAAACTGCGGTGCGGGTGTGGTCGTGCTGTTCACGGATGGCCATGGGTCGACAGCCAGTGAGTAAAGACCCAAGCTACTCCCACGCGTATCGCAAATATTACAACGGCACGCAAGACCAAGAACCGCCACTCGACAATTTCGGTCCCCGATCCCCAGTGGAAAGAGCAGAAACAGGCTTCATGGTGTCCGATGCGCCGCGATATGGAAGTGGGAGGGCCAATAGAGAGTTCAGTGCCCAAAGTCGTCCGATCCTGAGCGACCGCGATGGCAACAAGACAAAGTCCTGTTGGGACTGGTATGGCATGGGCCATGTCAATGCCAATCGGCCAGACTACCCCGCGGTCATTCGCGACCAGACGCGTGATTGAGCTGGGCGGCGATCCGGCAACCACGCTGGCGTTGTACCTTGGCTCGAAGGGGTTTAATCCCGGAAGCTCCAAGATTGCACCTCAATGCTGCGGGGGAGCCCCCAGTCACTGATCCCGAGCTTAACGTTAGTTGGCAATACGCTGAGAAGCCAGATGCAGCACGTACCTCGATTCGTAAAGTGCTGCACTCTCATATCGCGATGCAGATGGCTATTCCGGCAAGAGAGCGAGAGGGTGGCAGCAGCCCCAGAGTTGGAGGTTCTTGGCGACCAGGATTTGCAGCAAAAGCGCGACGGCGCGTGAGGCGGCGGAGGCTGTGGCCGTGCAGCGCATGAAGAAAAAGTGTTTCATTCTAACCTTGCAATTAAAAGTCGTTTTATGCTTCCGCAAAACGGTGAAATTGATGTCATCTCGGCCTTCTAGAAAGCTGCAGCTAACTGAGAGCCTAGGACCAGGGTTGCCGAGGACGCCGTGATCCCCGGGCCGAGCCTCAACATTGATGTTGGACAGGTTTGTGCGGCCATGAGCGAGACTTCGGATCCGCAGCGGCTCGCTGATCCTGCACCGAGACATTCGGGGTGGCCCGGAGTTGTGATTAGGAAAGCACATGCCTCCAGATCGACCACCACCTTGGCGCTCGCGTGGCTAGGCATTTTGACTTTCTGGCATCTGCGAAGGATGAGAAAGCGGGAATCAGGGCGTTGATCAAAGTCGTTACGCTAAGGCACGAACGGGGTTCCTTCCGAGACATATCTGATCACCCGTGCAAACCCCACCCCTCAAGTCCCGCTAGGAAGCTGCTGCCCCCTGCAAATAATCATTCCGAATCGAATGCAGGGTGCGATGGGGAAGCTGCAAGGGCCGAACACAGATGTTGCCAGATACTTCTTTCCCTCCCTGACCCGATCACACTCTCGTCTTCCAATGCGATCATGGCTCAAATGTCGAAGGAAGGGGGAAGGCGCCCACGGCACCCACTCATGATTTCTACAATGTTTGGAGGTTGGTGTGGAGGGAATCTGGAAGCCTCGGAAGTAACAAAAAGATGGTCCCGGAGCAACCGGATTTTATTTCGTTGCTGTCCCGTGATGATGGCGATTCCTTTCTGCACCCCGGAGCTCGGCCCAGTTCCCGAGACTCCTGATCAGCGTTTGACTCGGCCGGGCGGCAGTGGGGCCTCGCCCGGATCGGACTGGCCGCTGCGCCAAGGCGATAGCACAGGGCCCGGAAGAAGATGACGTGAACACCCCGGCCGACTCCACATCCCGGCGAGTGCACGCACGATCTGAACCTCATGCCTGTCAGGCTGTCAGGCTGTCTGCATGTTGTGAACGATAGGTCAAAGCTTCGACGGCGGGGCCATGGCAGAAACGGAAAGACTAAGGTATTCAGTCAAAATGTCGTGTCTAACTCGATGAGGGCACCCTTGCTGCCGCTTCCAGGGTTGGCACCTCTGCATCTTGAGATAGCAAGGGGGTCTCTTCCAGTTCTTTTGCCCTCATTAACTACCTGACTGCCCCAGCAGGCGAGAAGCCAATAGAGAGAAGAGAACAGAGGAAAAAAGGAAGGGGATCAAAAATGGATGTCCGGCATGCCCGTTTCTATTTCCTCTCTTCACTTCAAGAACGGGTTCCTGAAATAGTTTGATCGGACATTTCTCCTGCAAGGGGGCCTTGGCATGCGCAATCACATGGCAGGCGTCAATGCATGGAAAGCCAGATCGAAGCTTTCGAGAATTTTTGGGCAAGGCAGGGCTGTCCCCGGCCAGTCCCCACGAGACATCCAATGTGCCAGGGCGCGTCGACGACATCTGCCCCGGTCTTGAATCCGCCACGCCTCAACCAGCTGCCCCCAAACTGGGCGCATCGTGATCTTCAGTGCATGAACGCATTGAGCGCAATCTCGTGTGACCACCGCAAGCGAGTGCTGAATCAGCCCTGACAGCATGGCCGCCGTCAGCTCGGTTCCCAGCTCTTTGGTTGCTCCCGTGTGCGATCGTCCTCGTCCCGCAAGACGCGAGCATCACTCGGCCGCTTTGAGAGCCGCAAAACCAAAGAGCCTTCTCCACCAGGGGCCCAGACTGACACACTCGTGCTGGATCACAGCCTTCACTCAGGTCCTCGTCATTAACCCCAGCCCGGATTGATTGCTATGCACATACATACAGAGTTGTTACAGCATTGCCATTTTGCCAAAAATACACGAAACACGCCCACAGTCATGTCCGCCATGTGAGCAACAAAAACGCCCCAAGAAACACACAACACAACCATCTTGTTTGTCCTCTCCCATCATCCATCCCGACCCGAACCGCCAACCAGAGTCCTGGAGAGCCGATCAAACAATCTGATGTGACTCCCGCACGCGACTCCCCCCATTTGATGCCCGCCAGCCGTCCACTCCGTTTCTTGCTTTGCGCCCCCTTCGCAAGCACTTCCCATCTCGATACCTCCCTGCCCACCAGCGTGCTTATGCAAAGTTGTCCTGCCTGTCCACCCAGATGTCCTCCAACTCGTTGAAGCTCGAGAAATGGATGGGGCGGTGCTGGTCGCAGTAGAACGGCATGGGAGTGTCCAGCTTCACGTGGATCGGCTTCTTCTCCAGCCCGCCAAACGCGCTGCCCATGAAGCTGTAATTCCACTTGCCAGTGTCGGGAACCAGGAAGAAGCCCTTGAACTTGTCGCTGAGCAGCAGCTGCCGCCTCTCGCCCATGGCCGTGCTGAAACCCTGAGGCTGATCACTGCCGACATCCTTGTTCTCCGCACCCCATTTGTAGCCCTGCGGGGTGAGCGCCCAGGCGGACAGGGACACGCTGCCCGGCGTGAAGGACACCGTGACCGTCAGGGTCTTCTGCTCGTTCCACGCAGGGTGGGCGTCCACCAGCCTGGCGTGGCTGGTAACGTCCATTGCCGACATGTACGGGAGCTCGTTGCCGGACATGGTGTGGATGATGCCAAGAGGCTCCATGCCCTTGAGCAGCTCGTGCTGGGGGAGGTTCTGGGGCAGCTGCACGTTGCGCAGACCGCCGATCTGCGGCACCATCACGATGCACTTGATCTCCTTGACCTGATCGTTGTCGGCCGGCGACGATCCGTAGAGATAGCCAGCCACCTGCACCCGGAGATCCGCGATCGTGATGAACTTCTTGAGCATGTTCTTTGGCATCACATAGGTGATCTCGTCGATGTCGTTGTCCACCGGAGCCACATACATGTTGTTGGCTCTGGTGCGCAGATTCGACGTCGCAATCGCCCGGGTGCGCCACTCCGTCTTGGAGGCGAACGTCTGTTGCTCGAACTGCGACGTGGTTGTGACAATGATCTCCTCACCGTGCACGTTCTGCGTCTTGGTCGTGACGGCCGTGAGCTGTTGCTGCTCCTGCTGCTGCTTCTCAATCTCGGCGGCCTGCTGCCGCTGCAGGGAAGGCGCCGAGATCTCCATACCCAAGATGATATCGCGCACTTCGCTCGTGGTCAAGCTCGACACATTGACATTGTTCTTCTTGCCGTAATCGTTGAGAATCAAGTCTCGAAGCTGCATTTCAACCTTGATCCAGTCTTCGTCCGAGAGCGACGGCCAGATGTGGTGATCTTGGGTGATGACCGTCTTGTCCGGCCGGAGGATGAGTTTTGTCTTGTCCTGGTTGACATGCAACGCCCTCAGGATGAGGATCAGGCGAGAGAACGCCGTGTATGACGAGATGCTCTTGAGCCACTCGTCGTAAAGGTTGAAGAGGACCATCTGGGGCTCAGTCGCGCGCAGGATCATGTCGCCCAGCTTCTCGACCTTCATGGCAGCCTGGAAGGGCAGTTGCAGCTCCGAGGCACGAATGGAGATGTTCGGGAAATCCAGGAGATTGACCTCGAGAGGGTCAAGAAGGCCCTTGCGGGTGACGATGAGCTGCTTTGGCTGCTCTTCGACCGGCAGTGACCTGATCAAGGCTGCGACTTCTTCGGCTGTCTTCCATTTCGCGAGCTGGCCAAGACGCTTTTGGCCTGCCCAGACGCTGGTGTGGATGATCTTGAGGAAAAGCTGGCCTGTCCTAGGGTTGAAGATGAAGATGGCACCGTTGATCGGCTTCGTTGTCAGGTTGCCTTCGAAAGTCTTGTGAATCGTGACGCGGTAGACATTGGTGTCGTCGATGAAGAGCTGCGTTTGGTTGCTGAACAACTCAGAATAGTTCTGGGAGTTCAGGAACTCCTGGTTGCTCTCGGATGCGTAGAGCTGCAAGCCTTTACGGATACGCTCACGCAGCACGTAGAGGGCCGGATTGGCTTTCATGATCTTCGCCATGGCCTGCTGTACCAGCGTCTTCAGACCAGGGAAGTATTGCCCATAAGCCGAGTAGAGATTGTAAGCGAGGTCAATGCCAATCATCAGACCCGTCGGCGACGGGTACAGACTCATGCTGTCAGTGGTGTAGTCAAGGTACTTGGCTCTCACGTATCTCTCAATGTCGTGTGAGTCGTAATCGCCGTAGCGAAGTTGGACGTCGATCCAGAACTTGCTTGTCGTGGTGGCCTCGATCACATCCTTGTTGTCGAAGAGCAGCGACGGCCGAGTGACGTTCCACTTGTGGCTTGCGAAGAGCTGGATGTCCGCGCAGGAGCTGTTCATCTTGTACGACTTTCTGGGGTGGATGGTCTCCTTTTGCACCGACTCGATGCTCAAAGCCTCGAGCTCTTGGTCGAAGACCTGGCAAAGATCCATCACGACGGACTCGTGGATCTTTTGCCACAGATGCGCACGGAAGATTTGAATCAGAGAAATCTTCAGCGTCGGAATCTTGCCGTGCAGGAAAATACCAGTAAGGTCAAGCTGCACTTGGAAACCGACGTAGACGTTTGCTCTGTTGATCGTTGGCGACCACCAAAGGGTGAAGCGTCGATTCGGAATTTGGTTCAGACCGGACCGTTGAGCGTTGGTCAACTTCTTGAATTGCATCGACTGTATATCAAAATGCGTTAGTCACAGCCATCAACGAAACTCGGGGAAGTCGGGAGCAAAAGAATTGCAAGCGCAAACCATGAAAATAACCACTAACCTGTTCGAAGCCAGAAGCCCTTTCCCAGAAAAGACCTTCCCAGGACGGGAAGCCCGTGGCCTTGAAAAGGGTGTGCTCCAAGATGGTTTCAACACCACCAAGCGCTTGGATGACATCAGTACGATAGGCGTTGAGGTTCCACAGCTTGCCGTCGTGTCTCTGGCTTGTCCACCAGAAGGGATTGCTCTTCATGAGTTGATAGATCTTGAACTCGGCTCGGGTGCGGAATCCCTTGTCGAAGCTCAGAGTGCTGCGGTCCTTTTGGAACAGAGTATTGATACGGGGCAAGCCGCGATCCCAGCTGTCTTCCAGATCCTCCAGGGTGAGCCTCCTGTTTTGCTGGTTTGCCTCAAGGCGCTTTTGGGAGTACTCAGTCCACACACGCTGCGAATCGATGAACTCGGCCTCCCACGGGATGATGTAGCGGAAGATGTTGGGGATCAACGTCTCTTCGTCATGAGACATGCCCGCGCGGTAGTGCGTGACACCGACATCGGTTTGCTTGGACCAACGTTTGTCACTTGCCGGAATCAGGATGTGAGAGCCCGAGATCATGCCAAGACCGCCGAGTTCCTTTGGTGTGTAAAACACAGCGGGTGGGAAACGCGAGGGCATCTTCGAGTTCAAGCCAATCTTGACACGGGTCTGGATCTTGGTCTCGCACTTGACAATGGTATCAAGCAGGTTGACCGTCGAGACTGCAGCCTCGCGATAGTACGTGAACAAGGCGATCAGCGCCGTGTTCCACTTGTTGGCGATCTTGGTGAAGGTGGTGGAGCCGGACGACATCAGGATCTGGCGGATACGGTTGTTGAACTTTTGAATGTCCTCCTCGGTCACCTGGAGGAAGGCATGTGCGGTTCGCTCCTTGGTTGTGTTGTCCACAAGCGACCACACACTGTCCTTGACCGGGAACTCGTCATTCTGATTGCGGATCTTGGGCAGAATGCGCACCTCGAAGCCACACATGGAGAACAGCAGATTGGGGTTGTCCTTGCTGTAGACACTGGCAAACGTGTCTTCCCACTCAACGGTCGTCACCGATCTCGGAAGACGGTTCTTGAGATCCCAGAAAACGGCCCTCCCAAGATTCACATCGTGCCTCATGAGTCGCATGCGGGAGTCCCTGGGCCAGCACTTCTTGCTCTTGTAACCAATCACGTTCTCAAAGTTCGGATCAGGCTGCTCCGTGAGGAACCGCTGGATGAGATCTCTCGACTCATCGGCGGTGAAGCGTAGGAACACCCAGATCTTGTCGATATACCTCGTGTAGAGGCGGATGGGATGCCTTGTTTCCGTCTCACGATCCTGGAACTGAAGGAAATCGTTGGGATTTTGTGGTGGGCCCGCGATCTCACTGGCGCGCTGCGGACCGAGCAGGAGGAGGTCGAGGATCAAGCCATAGTACTGGAATACAAAGGCAGAAAACTGGAGACCGCGAATCATGCCGTAGCTGTTGACGTGGCTCATATCCTTGTAAGTCAAAGTGACGTTGTTCTTGGCTGTGATGTAGTCGGCAAGGTTGTGGTCCATGATCAGCCGCAACAGCGAGTTGAGGAGGGTCAACTCGATCTTCTCGTAGACCTTCGACAGCTGCGTCTCAATCATGACGTTGCATTCGCCATTCGCTGTTTCCCACACCTTGTCGAGATTGTTGATGCCTTGCGCCCACTTGTAGACAAGAAGCGGCGGGACTTCGGAATCAGACGGCTTGATCCACGCGGGGAAGAGGTGGCGCTGATCGGCTTGATACCAGAGATACTGGTCGAGGTATGCATCGCTGATCTTCTCAATGGGCTCGATGTCGTAGACAGGGTTGATGGTGCTGTAGTTGTCGTTCATGTCAATGCCGACCTCCTTGAAGGCTCGCTGCGTGAGCAAGAAGCGCTTGATCCGCTCCAAGGTTGTGCCGGGGCTGTCGTAGGCCTGCTCAATCAGAGCGAGCTCTTCACGCTGGCTCTGGTTCAGCCGTCCCTTGGTGGAATAAGACTCGCGCAACCGCTCAAGCGCCAGGATCAGGATCTTGGTGTCGTGTTTGTATGAGACACTCGGGAAGGGGATGGGCGAAAACTTCCGTGACTCGAGCCAATGGACGGTGGTCGTGTAGATGGCAACAGCCTCCTCGGATGAGACGTACGGACCGTCCTTCATGTGATTGTGCTGTCTCTCCTGCTCGGCCTTGAGCCACAGCCGGGTGAGCCGCCCAACGTTCTTCTTCGCCACGGTCTTGTCGACGGTGGCACCTCTCCGAATGCGCTCTCGGTTGTAGTGGGCAACCGAAATCCACCAATCCGCCTTGGACTTGACGTATCTCAAAATGATGTTCTCGATGGCGGCAGGCAGACCAGGGACCTTCCAGGGAATGTTGCTCTTCCAGCACCTCCAGGCCTCGGAAAGATGCTGGAGAACCGTGTTGACCTTGTTCTGCTTGATGCCTTCCGGCATCATATCCATCAGATCGGCCATGACGGAGGCACGCAACTCCAAATCGAAGTGCGACTCGACGCGCTGCTTCGTCACGGTCTTGGCCACTCCCTTGCTGTGACGGCCCTCAAACTGGCGTGAAAGAAGGTTACCAAGCCAGCGCTCGAGCAGGGGGATGATGCCACGCATGAAGAACAACCAGACACGCCACGCAGGCGCCCAGAAGCCACAGCCTGGTCCTTTGCCGACGGAATCGGTGTTGAACCGGTAGTAAATCAAGTGCTTCAGATCTTTGCATGAGCGGATCTGGTGCATGAGTTTGTATTTGTACCGGTACATGCCCGTCAACTGACCGACATGGTTGAAGGCATAAAGGATGCCATCCGCAAGCTGGAACGCATCGATGTTTCCGAGCCTGTACTGCACCTGCGCATCTACGATGAGCTTGGTCAGGCGGAGAATCTCTCTCATCAGGTGGAACGCGTTTCCGAATCGTGACTTCTTCCGCTCCTTGGTCGTCAGCGTCTTGACCGGCTTCAGGTTGAAGTTGTAGTCAAGATGAAGATACGTGAGGTTCTTGCGGTGAATCAACAGATTGAGCATATTGAAACCTTGACGGCAGACCTGGAGACCGGCTTCAACCCAGTCGATCGTGGTCTGCTGGAAGAACTTGGTCTGCTTCAAAGTCTTGAGCAGGTTCTGTTTCTGCAAGGACTTGGGCCTCTTCTTGTGTAGCTCGTTGAGTACGTAGGTCTTGAGAAGCTTCTGGTAAGAGACCCGGACTTTGACCGGCTGTTTAGGCGGACAGTGCTCCAGGTAGAAGTGTTTGATGAGGGGCACATCCTGTGCTCGCACCATCCCTCCTGACCGGCGGTCGAAGGGGAAAGGAGCCCACCATAATTCAATGGCGGACGCTGTATCTTCGGTGGACAACGCTTCATCCGCGAAGAAAGGCTCCACTGCTGTGGGTAACTCGAAAGCCTCCTCCTCCGGCTCCTCGACGTTGCCCTGCCCAAAAAGCTCGTCCTCGTGGCTCACTGTGATGTTCTTCGGTGCAACAGCCCGAGACGAGATCGGGTTGATGCTTGTGTCGAAGTAGAACGCAGGAAGATCATGGTCCTCCGTTCTGGAGTAGACAACCTGGGGGTGAGAATGCCACGAGAGACGCACACTCCGAGGCAGGGCGTTGTAGAGATAAGGGTAGGACACCCGGCACTCGGTCCGGATGGGATTCCGGAAGATGATGCGGTCCATCGCATTGAACTCGCCAAAGTCTTCATCGTTCGGGTCGATGTCCTTGTAGAGCGGCTCGAAGCGAGGGCCACCGGGCAACGCCACGTTCAGTGCCTTGGCTGTGAGAAAGCTTTTCAGCTCAAAAAGGTAGAAGTAATTTTGGTCCACCACGTCAGACACCAACGGCCGGCTCAACCGGTACAGATTGGCCATCTGCGGCAGCGTGAGATTCCACTTCTTGTAGCTCGGCCCGTTCACGTGGGATGTGTCGAGTAGCGGCTGGTGGTCGTAAAACCATTCGTAGACAGCCGCCTCCTCCTCCTCGTCGAGGTCCATCTGGATGGGCTCCAGCGGCTCAACATCCTCGATGTTCTCAGACCAGGACAGCGGGGGCTCTTCGTCATCGAATGGCGGAAACCGCATGCGCTTGAACAGCCTCCGATCTCTCTTCTCCTTGCGCATCGTAGTCCACATGGTGGCCCACTGCGCGAAGAAAACGGGTTCGATGACGCGGGGAATCTCGTTGACGAGGGTCAAGCAGCCGTTGACGTGGTACAGGACCTTGACTTCGCGGGCCGACTCCCATGGCATGGGCATGTTCTCCAGCAACTTCATAACGGCGTGCGGCATAAACTTCAGGGCGCCGAGATAGCTGCGTTTGTCGCTGGTGTACTTCTTCTGCGAAACGTCGCCAATGTCCTTCACAATCTTGCGCAAGTGCTCGGGAGGCATGTCCGCCTTTTCCGTCTCGACGAAGCCGCCCTTCCTCTTCTCGCCAAACCGGTTGCGTTGCATGCGAAGCCATTCCTTCTTTTTCTGCGCGAACTTGGCGATTTGGGGGTCAGTCGGAGGGCGGTATCCTGGAGGCGGCGGCGGGAATGAAGACATCTCGAGGGTGTTGATTGAGCGCCGAGATGAGCTTCACCACTAAACAGGGTGTTGTCGCCTGGCGAGGCGCGAGGTGCTCGATGCAACTGCGCCCTCGGCGACC
>Ga0247823_10004563_pt1 | contig 11098 bp, 12 predicted proteins | sample 13C_PalmiticAcid_2_FD_192426 | JGI IMG/M metagenome (GOLD analysis project Ga0247823, IMG submission 192426) | Soil microbial communities from agricultural site in Penn Yan, New York, United States - 13C_PalmiticAcid_Day30 | ecosystem: Environmental > Terrestrial > Soil > Agricultural land...
ACGCGGTCAGCCGCGAGGCCGAGCAGCGGATCGTGCGGGTCGTCGCGCTCGCGGGTGTCGGCAAGGATGACGACGTGGCCGGTGAGGTCGCCTCCGCGCTCGGGGTCGTCGAGCCGCAGCGCGGGCCGATCCGGGCCGACCCGGTCGCGGGCATCGTCACCGCGCTCGGCCCCGGCCCCGCGCTGCTGGTGCTGGACAACTGCGAACACGTGCTGCGCGGCGCGGCGGATCTGGTGCACGCGCTGGTCTCCGCGACCAAGGACGTCCGGGTGCTGACGACAAGCCGTGCGCCGCTGGGCCTGTCGTCGGAGTCGGTCTACCCGCTGCCCGAGTTGGACCTGCCGACCACCACCGAGCTGTTCGTCCAGCGCGCGCGGTCGGCCCGCCCCGGGGTGGACCTGCCCGCCGCCGCCGTCGCCGAGCTGTGCGCGCACCTCGACGGGCTGCCGCTGGCGGTGGAGCTGGCCGCGGCGCGGGTGCGGGTCATGTCGGTCGCGGAGATCGCCCGCGGCCTCGACGACCGCTTCACGCTGCTGCGCGGCGGCCCCCGCGAGGCGCCGCACCGGCACCAGACGCTGCACGCCGTGGTCGACTGGAGCTGGCACCTGCTCGACGCGGGCGGCCAGGCCGCGCTGCGCGCGCTCTCGGTGTTCCCCGGCGGTTTCACCGTCGCCGCCGCGCACCACCTGATCGGCGCGCGGGCGATGGAGCAGGTGGAGCACCTGGTCGACCAGTCGCTGCTCAAGGTGGTCGACACGCCAGCGGGTACCCGGTTCCGGATGCTGGAGACGGTGCGCGAGTTCAGCACCGCGCGCCGCGTGGAGGCGGGGGAGACCGACAGCGCGACGGCGGGATTCCTGGCCTGGGCACGGGAGTTCGGCGTTGCCCACCACGACACGATGCTGGGTGAGCAGCCTTTCGTTACCGCGCAACGGGTCCACGTCGAGCAGGACAACCTGTTGCACGCGCTGCGCATCGGTATGTCCCAACAGGACGGTCCTACCGTGGTGGCGACCACCGCGGTGCTCAGCGGCCTGTGGATGGTGGAGTCCAACCTCGTGCGCGGCACCGCGCTGATCGAGGAGACCGAGTGGTTCCTCTCGCACTATCGGCCGGAACCCGAGTACATCGACGCGACGCGGACCGCGGTGACCATCGCCGCGACGTACACGCTGCTGCTGCGCGGTCCCCGCGCGACCCGCTCGCTGGCCACGCTGAGGGCCCTGCCGCCCGCGCCGCCGACCACGATCGTCCGGGCCATGGCCGCCGTCCTGCGCGAGGCCCGCGCGGTCTTCGGCGCCGACCCCGCCGCGTTGCGGGAGCTGTGTGACAGCGACGAGCCGCTGCTCGCCGTGGTCGCCCAGTGCCTGACCAGCTACCTGCGGGAGTTCACCGGCGACCTGCCCGGCGCGCTGGCGGCGGCCGAGCTGATGCTCGCCGAACTGGGCACCGGGTCGCCATGGATGCGCGTCATGGCGCACTCACGGCTCGGCGAGCTGTGCCTCAACGTCGAACGCGGCGAGGACGCCCGCCACCACCTGCGCGCCGCCATCGGCCTGCAGGAGGAGTTGGGCGAGGGCAGCGACCCGATCGGCCTGCGTTGGGCGCTCGTGCTGGCTCACCTGCAGTGCGGGGACATGGACGAGGCCGAGCGGTGCACGGAGGTCGCCGCGCTCAACCCGTTCGACGACGGCGACCTGACCTACACTTTCGCGCTCTGCGTCCGCGCCGAGATCCTGCTGGCCCGCGGCGACGTCGATCCTGGACTGAGCCTCTGGCGCCGCGCGGTCGACCGGCTGCGCACCTCGACCCACCCGACCTACGGCGTCGACCGGGATCTGGACCCGTGGGCGCTGGAGGTCCGGGCGGTCACCGTCGTCGCGCACGCCCGCCACGGCAGGCTCGACCTGGTCGACGCGGTGGTGGCCGACCTGCCGAGCAAGGCGGCCAAGCTTCTCACCAGCCCGACCGCCCAGCGTCAGCAGGCCTTGGTGGAGTTCCCGCTGTGCGGGGCGCTGCTGTTGGCCATGGCGATGGCCGATCCGGACGCGCGGACCCGGGCACGGCTGATCGCACTCGCCGAGCAGATGCGGTTCAGCCGCAACTTCCACCCCACGATGATCGGGGCGCTGGCCAGGAAAGCCGCCGAAACGGCCGACAGGCAGGCCTACGCCGACGCGGTGTCGGAGTATGCCTGCCTGAGCCGGGACGAACTGCGGGCGGTCGCGCTGGCTAGCTTGCCGGGTCGCGGTTGAACAGCTTCTTCGACCAGAGGTAGCCGCCGACCCCGATCACCACGCACCACGCGGCGGTGAGGACGAACCCGTCGCCGATCGGGGTGCCCATGAGCAGACCGCGGACGGTCTCGATGAACGGGGTGAACGGCTGGTACTCGGCGAAGACCCGGACCGCGGCGGGCATCGACTCGGTCGGCACGAAAGCGCTGCCCAGGAAGGGAAGCAGCACCAGCGGCATCGGCAGGTTGCTGGCTGACTCGACGGTCTTGGCCACCATGCCGAGCGCCACCGACAGCCAGGTCAGCGCGAAGGTGATCATGGCGAGGACACCGACGACGGCGAACCAGTCGCCGACGCCCGCGGTCGGCTCGAAGCCGACGAGCAGCGCCACGCCGGTCACCAGGCCCATGATAAGCAGCGTCTGGATCATGCTGCCGACCACGTGTCCGGTTAGGACAGACGCCCGGGCGATCGCCATTGTCTTGAACCGGGCGATGATTCCCTCGGTCATATCCATCGCGATCGAGATGGCCGTGCCCTGCGCCGCGGCCGACACGGTCATCAGGATGATGCCCGGCGCGACGTAGTTGGCGTATGCGGCGCGCCCACCGGCGCCGCCCAGCCCGTCACCGAGTGTGCCGCCGAAGACGTAGACGAACAGCAGCAGGAAGACGATGGGCATCAACGCGAGCGTCAGGGTCATCGACGGGTAGCGCACCATGCGCTGCAGGTTGCGCCGCAGCATCGTCGCGGAGTCGATCAGGGCGAGTGTCATCGCGCGTTCTCCTTCTGGCCGGTGAGCGCGAGGAACGCGTCATCGAGGTCGGGCGTGTGGATGGACAGGTCGTCGACCTCGATCGACTCGTCGTCGAGGCGGTCGAGTACGGACTTGAGCGAGCGGATGCTGCCGTCGCTGGGGATCGTCAGGGTCAGGCCGTCGGCCTCGCCGACCCGCAGCGCCGCGACGGCCGACTCCAGGCCGCGCGCGTCAGCGAACCGCAGCTGGATGTGCCCGCCGGGGACGAGCCGCTTCAGCTCGTCGGCCGTGCCCTCCGCCACGAGCTTTCCGTGGTCCAGCAGCGCGATCCGGTCGGCCAGCTGGTCGGCCTCTTCGAGGTACTGGGTGGTCAGGAAGATGGTGACGCCGCCCGCGACCAGGCCGCGGATGATCTCCCACATGGTGCGCCTGCTGCGCGGGTCGAGCCCGGTGGTCGGCTCGTCGAGGAAGATGACCCGGGGCTCGCCGACCAGCGTCATCGCCAGGTCCAGCCTGCGCTTCATCCCGCCGGAGTAGGTGGAGACCGGCTTCTTCGCCGCCTCCTCCAGGTCGAACTGGGTCAGCAGCTCGGCGGCCCGCCGCCTGCCCTCGCGCTTGCCGAGGTGGTGCAGGTCGGCCATGAGGATCAGGTTCTCGGTGCCGGTCAGCAGGTTGTCCACCGCGGAGAACTGCCCGGTGACGCCGATCGCGGCGCGGACGTTCTGGGCGGCGTCGGCGACGTCGTGACTGGCCACGCGGGCCTGGCCGCCGTCGGCGCGGATGAGGGTCGAGAGGATCTGGACGGTGGTCGTCTTGCCCGCGCCGTTGGGGCCGAGCATGGCGAAGATGGTCCCGGCCGGGACGTGCAGGTCGATGCCGTCGAGCACCACCTTGTCGCCGTAGGACTTGCGCAATCCCGTGACCGTGATGGCCGGTTCGCTTCGGTTCGCTGTCATGTCGCAGAGCTTGCTTGGCCGCGGTTTTAGACCGGCTTCAACGCGGTTTCACCCGCGGATCGCTCGCTTGCCCGTCGTGAACCCCAGGTGAAACCTCGGATACGGAGTTCTTGGAACGCCTCGCGGCACCAACCCCACCTCGTGGCAAGGAGAACAAGGGTTTGTTGGTGGCACGATCGATTCCACCACCGGCCTCACCCACCTTGGCGCCCGCGAATACGACTCGAACACCGGCCGATTCATCAGCGTCGACCCCATTCTTGACATCACAAACTCGCAACAACTAAACGGCTATTCCTACGCTAACGGAAACCCGGCAACCTTCGCCGACCCTAGCGGGTTGTTCTCCGATTGCGGTTGCGCATCAGACAAGTATGGCTCCGCCAACGTCTTGCATAATGCGAACGGAACGCCGTTGAGTGAGTCGGATGCGAATACCTACCTGAATAGCAAGCAAAGGGCTCGATGGGCCGCCAAGGTGGCAATGAGGAAGAAGGCGGATAAGCGGCCCTGGGCCGCCGCCATGGCGAGGGCGAAAAAGGACGTCGCCCGAGAGTTGACCGGCGACGACCAAACTTGGGAACAGATGGTCGGCGCTGAAGGTGTACCAAGTCACATTCGCGAGTACGCCTATGACTTGGTTCAAGACCGGCTATGCGAAAGTTACGGCAATCATTGCCGGGACATTAGCCTCGAAATTGCGGCGGGAGCGGCTTGGATCGCCGCGCCGAAGGGTGGTTCCCCCGACAAAGGTGAGGTTGCTGAGAAAGTGCGGGCAGCGACTGAACGAGTGTTGAGCAATAGGACCACAGCGGAGATTCTGGGCGAGCTTTCCGACCCCGAGTTGGACGCTATGAACAGGAAGCCGGGTCTGATCCGTGCGTTCTACGGAACGGCGGTGCACCGTGCTGTAGCACTAGCGCTTGACGAGATGTATCCTGGCGAGTTCCGATACAAGGCCTCACACGGCGTGGACTTTGAGCACCGCGGTGGCGCGATGGTGGAGTTGACCACCGGAGGTCAAGTCGATGCGCACTATGCACGAGGAGGCTCGTACTACTCCACGGCGTATGTCGCGTATGATATTCACATGACTGTGGGCCAAAGGTAGGTGAACCCTGTGTCGTATGAGCTTGATGATGATTGGCTGATCATTCGCGACATGACGTTGGTCGACGAGGTTATTGATCTGCCTAATGTGCGACAATGGGTCATTATCCAATCGGTTATCCAAGGGGTCACGTTCAAGAACGTTAAGGCGGAGAACTTCAGTTTCGGCGCCGGGATGCGACCTACAACTTATCGCAACTGCGTCTTCAGCGATTGCGAGATCCGATCTATAACTCCTGGTCGAGCGACTTTCGTTGGATGCACGTTTGAGAATGTCGACCTGTTTCGTTTGATATTCAGAGAGGTGGAGATGGTTGATTGCACTTTCTCTGGAGTCATGAAGGACGTGGTATTCGACCGTCGGGTACAAGCTTCGGATCGGATAAAACTGGGCCGAATCGAGAATATCTATTCGGGTAACGATTTTAGTCGTGTCAAGTTGATCGATGTGTCCTTTCGGGGTGGAGTCCAACTTGATGCTCAGATTCTCCCTGTGGGGGATGGGTACATCTATATCGCCGATGCGGAGCGCGAGCTGCCCAAGCTGATCGAGAATGTGCGCGTGGCCGATCCAGAAAGTCGGCTCTTGACCTATTTGAAAGTCTGTCTCGACCATGTCGACGGCGGTCAACGGTCAGTCCTGCTGTCTCCCTATGACAGGGCCCGGCGGGGCAAAGCTGGGGAGCTACTGGCGAACCTTTATCCTTGAGTTTGATTGATTGTTGCTATGGTAACGCTGACCGTGGAGGAAGATCCGCCATGGTCAGGTAGACACCTCTCGCCGGACCTCGTCCAGTCATAGGCGTGCACCGGAGGCGATGAGACGTTCGGGCTCAAACCGGCTCGCTCCGGGAGTCGTCGGCTGTCGGGCGTCAAGAGTTGCGGGCTGATCGGAATTGCAGCGTGCGCGCGGCGTTCGGGGGCCGTTGGGCTGGCTGTCATGGCGGTCTCAATGTCCTCGATGGCGGGTCATGCCCAGCTTGCCGAGTCAGAATCGTCATCGGCTCGCGAGGGCCGTTCGCAACAGGGAGCGTAACTCTGGCGGTCTGATTTGGCCCACCGCGGGCGGGCACTTCGGGTGGTCCTATCCCAGTACGGATTCCGCCGTCGCTAGTGGTCCGGCGTCGCAGGCGGCGCTGTCCTACTTCTCGGGCAGCGTGGACGGGCGGACCGCGTCGACCAACAACCAGACCTCGTGGGTCGGGGAGGGATTCGACCTGTCTGTCGGCGGTTCAGAACGACGACGGCATTTCAGTCAAGCACGACGTCGTTGTTGCCGCGACGGCCGCGTTGATCAAGGCTGACCTCGTCTCTACCGGACGGTCGGGCCGACTTACCTGGACCTTGACGCCGATGGTAAGGACGCCAATACCATCGACGGGGCTGGTCGAGACGGTCTTGGGGGCCCGGAATCGCCGACATCGTGCTATGGACCGACGACGGCGCGTACATATGGGAAATCAAGCCGAACACGCCAGATCAGCTCGAATTGGGTCGCGAGCAACTCGCGCGATATATCAGACAACTTCAGGCCGAACTCGACAACGAGCGCGATGGCCGGCTGGTCAGGCGCGGCTATCCACATGCTCGACAGGCCGAAATACCGACGCCGCTCGGTCCCGTCGACGCATGGTCCCAGCAAAATTATCCAGGACTGCGCATCTATGCTTCAACCACCAAGTGGAAGCGCGAGCCCATCGTAATCACGAAGCAGCAGGACGACCCGAGCATCGGCGAGAGGATCATGGGCGGTGTACACGTGGTAGGTGGTCTCGCCACGATCGCCGGAACCATCGTCGAGGACGTGGCCACAGTCGGGGTAGGCATTGTTGACGATCCGGTTACAATTGCATTGGGAGCTAGCAGCGTGACCCGTGGGCTCGAACTGTTGGGAGTTGGCTGACGTGAGGCATGGTCCTCGTGACGACAAATACCTGATTTCCGCGATGCTTGATCTTGACGCCGTGGACGAATCAGACTTCAGCGAGTTGCTGCTACGGTGGATGCGCGGGTTTCCCAAGCTCGTCGGAGAAAACACATCCCCAGCGTCAGTCGGTTTCGGATTCGTGGAGCGGCGAGACGGCGCCATTGAGGCGGGTGAGCTCGACATGCCAGCACTCGTCAACTGGATCGGTACTCTTCCTCGGGCGCTCGCGTCATTCAGAACGAGTGGCGACACTGACACTGCCGGTTGGTCTATCGGATCCTCCTGGTCTGCAGGCCTGGGTCTGTCTCTTTGGGGCATCGTGACCTCGGACTCTCAGGCCGACGAGTCGGATATCGTGGAATTCCTCGATTCCATGATTTCCGACACCGACCCCGCCTTCGGGTGTGTTTCAACACGATTCGCCATGCAAGAAGACACCGAATTAGATTACGCAATGGGCCGTCGATACGATGAGTCTCTCGCGTGTAGCCGTGAATATCTACGCGGTTACTCATGGATCACGCTCGTGCCGAATGAGTTGGTGCATAGGCTGGGCGGTGCCAAAACGATCAAGAATGCGGGATTTCATCGCGTCGTCCCGCATTTCTCGGGTGCTGCGATTATTGTCGCGGCGCCCACCGGTGAGGAATATCCTGATTCCGTTCCTGGACTGTTTCGTACCCTTGCGCCCGTGTTACCTCCGGGTAAACCTAAACAAGTTTACGGGTACGATCTCACTCTTGAGTGGCTGGATGCCTCAGATTTTGGCGCAGTCTAAACAGTAGGGTCCCTGCGAGTGGTTCCGTCGCCCGACAGGCCGCCGATGAGTCCGGGATGGTGGATAATTTGATATCAAGTGTCGCCTAAACCGGCTTCAACGCGGTTTCGCCAGGGGACCGCTCGCCGAGAACAAGCGCGGCCCCCGTCGCATGGACATGGGGGCCGCGCCTTCTCTTTGGCGAAAGTCAGTACAGCTGACCCCGACGCGTGGCGGCGATGAGCGCGTCCACCGGCGCGCCGGTGGCGAAGCTCAGCGCCTCGCCTGCCCGGTTCTTGGTGTCGCGCACCGCGTCGAGGTGGGTGCCGGTGCTGCCGACCTCGACACAGTTGCCACCCTCGCCACCGGAGAACGACGCCTTGCGCCACGCCCTCGTGACTCCGATCTCAGCCATGGGGACCCTTTCCGTTGTGCTCTCACAGGTACTGAGCCCTCAGGCTAGACAACCGCCCTTCGGTCTCCCCATGGCCGCACGCCAGAAGCTCGAGACGGTGAAACTTGTCGGCGTACATCGCGCGGTCGGCGGGCGCGTCGAGATACACGCTGCCCCGCCCGTTCTCCAGGTACACGGTGTCCATGCCGGGCTCGGCGTCGAACCCGAGCATGAGGAACGGCGCGGTCATCGCGGGGTGAGCGCCCGCGCTGAACGGGAGGACGCGGATGCTGATGTGTGGCAGCTTGGCCATCTCGATGAGGTGGGCGATCTGCGCCGCGAACACCGCGTCGCCGCCGACCGGCCGCATCAGCACGGCCTCGTCGAGGATGGCCCGGACGGTCGGCGGATCAGCGTCGAACAGGCGCTGCTGTCGCATCGCGCGCAGCTCGACCTGGCGGTCGACATCGTCCGGCGCGGCGTCGGGCCAGTTGGCGAGCGCGAGAGCGCGGGCGGTGGCGGCGGTCTGGAACAAGCCCGGCACAAGTGACGCTTCGTAGGTGAAGATGGTCGACGCTTCCGACTCATAGGCCACGGCCAAGCGGAACCAGTCGGGGACGCTCTTGCTGTAGTTCGACCACCAGCCGGGCTGTTGCGCCTCCGCCGCGAGGACGGCCAGCTCGGCGCGTTCGTCGTCGGTCAGGCCGTACATCCGGCCCCAGAGGTTGACGAACGCGGTCTTGCACGCCTGCTTGCCGGACTCGATCTTGCTGACCGTTCCGGCGTTGATGCCTGCCTCGCGCGCCGCCTCCGCGATCGTCACCCCGGCGTGTTCCCGAAGCTCGCGCAGCCTGCGGCCGAGCCGCCACTTCGCCATCGTCGGCCGCCGCGACAGGGGCCGAGAATCAGAACTCGCCACGTCTGCACCCTTCCGCTCGATCTTTGGCGCCATTCTGCACTGTCCGTCGCGGAACCCACCGGGACGTCACTCGATTGAGGCAGAGCCGTGGAGGAAGTTCCTGCGCTATGGTTCCGGCTGCGCCCTACGACACGGAATGTCAGTTCCACGGCCTTCTTGTCGCCCGGTGGCACCCGCCCCGTCACTGCTCTCACAGGTATGACGGGGCGGGCATCCGCAGCCAAAGGACCCACGCGAAAGGCCGCATGTCATGCAGACCGCAGCACTCGGCAAACAGGGATGGACCGCGGCCATCACCGTGCCCGCTGACGCTATGGGCGAACCCGGCATGGGCCAGGTGACCATTCGCGCGGCAAGTCCGCCCATCCTCGGTCTCGTGTTCCATGGCCCGGCTGTCTTCAGCCTCACCCCGGCACAATGGGTGGGGTACCGGGCCGCGCTGGATGCCGCGATGGTCGCCGTCGGCCAGGTCAACCACGTCGCCTTGGCGAGGCGATGACTGTGGCCTGGCCGTTCCTTGGTATCGCGGCCACCCTTGCCGCGCTCGCAGCGGTGTTCACCATCAGTCGCGACACGATCCGCGTCGTACCGCGACCACCCGCGCCCTGGTCGTCGCCTCTCGCGACCGGCGCGGTTCCACGGGCCGACTCGGCAGGCGGGCGCGCGGTGCCGGGGGTGTGGCGGTGAAGAAGAAACTGAGCTTGCCCGCGCGGAGCCTCTGCGGCCTCGTGATCGGCGCCGCCGTCACGACCTCGGCCGCCAAGTCCGGTCTGACAGTGCGCCAGATCGCCGAGCCCACCGGCTTCTCCATGTCCCGCGTGTCCCGGATCATGACCGGACACGGCCCCGTGCGGCCCACCGACGTCGCGGTCCTGTCCATGGTGTTCGGCTGGCCACCCGAACTGCGCACCTACCTGTGCGGGCTCGCCACCCAGACCCACCGCACCCACTGGCTCTACGACCACACCGACACCCAGGCCGCCGACATGCTCGCCCTGCTGGAATCGGTGTCCACCAACGTGACCACCTACGCCCCGCTGCTCGTACCCCGGCGCCTGCGCACCACCGCCTACGACCAGCACATCCGCTCAGGGGCTTTCGCCGACATCGAACGACCCGCCGCACCCTCGGAACCAGGCGGCACGTACTTCCTCGACACCCACGTCCTGACCCGCCCCGGCATCCCCGAGGACATCCGCAACCACCAACTGGCCCACCTCCTACAGCGCGCCGACGACGACCTCACCCTGCGCGTGGTACCTCCCGGCGCTCACTACCGCGGCATCGAGCCATTCCGACTGCTCGCAGTGATCCGCGGCGAACACGTCGTACATCTCGAACACCACACCGCCACCCTGCTACTGCACCACCACGCCGACACCGCCACCTACACCACCTTCACCCAAACACTCCAGACCGTGGCCCTTGACCCCGCCGCCACCCGCCACCTCATCGCAGGACTACTGGTCAGGCCCACATGAACACCACGACCGACACCCACTGGCGCGACGACCTGACCCTCATCGGCGCACTCAGCACCGTCAACCGCCAACTCGCCCTCTACGTCCTGCGCCTACTCGATGTCGACGCGCAACGCGCGCCGGAACTACCGATCACCGACGAATCCACACTCGGCCGACGAATGATCGAACTGGGCCAAGCGATCCACGCCCGCGCCGCCCGCCGCCAACCGCCGCCCTACCCGCCGTCGGACGATGGCACCGGTCGGGCGCGACCGCTGATCTCGTGAATCACCTTCTCGGAACTCCCCTCTCTCGGCGCACCGTTTCAGACCTGACGGAGGTATCCGTGTCAGTCGTGATCATCATGGGCTTGGTCGCGGCAATCGCCGTGTGCCGCGCCTTGGCGCCCCTCTGGGGCGGACGGTGACCGACCGCGCCCACGTCACGTGGGTCACCGACAACGACGGTGGACGGGAACACGCCGTCACCGACTGCGACTACGACCGCGGCATGGGCACTTCCGACGGCCGGTTCGCGGCGCTGTGCGGGGCGACGCTGCTGGCCGCCCCCATGATGGC
>Ga0247823_10004564_pt1 | contig 11093 bp, 10 predicted proteins | sample 13C_PalmiticAcid_2_FD_192426 | JGI IMG/M metagenome (GOLD analysis project Ga0247823, IMG submission 192426) | Soil microbial communities from agricultural site in Penn Yan, New York, United States - 13C_PalmiticAcid_Day30 | ecosystem: Environmental > Terrestrial > Soil > Agricultural land...
CGCAACCGCATCGGCGCCCGCGGCGAACGACGTGTCGGATCGGCTGCGCTTCGCCGCGGGCGCCGATGCGGTTGCGTTGACGCAGGCGGCGTGATCCACGACATGACCGCCGTTGCGGTCAGCGACGTCGGCGCAGCAGCGGGCGCCGACGTCGCATCGCCTGCGCCGCCGGACGCCGGCGCGGAGCGTCACCTGCCGGCGCGGAGATCGAGACTCAGCGGACCCGCGCCGTGAACGACGAGCAGCAGAAAACCGCCGGCAATCGCGACGTTCTTCAGAAAGTGATTCATCTGATTCTGGTCGCCGAGATGACTGTGGAAGAACAGCGCGGTGAGCAGCGTGAACCCGACCAGCAGGAACGCGAGGATGCGCGTTCTCCAGCCGAGGATGATGGCCACGGCCCCGAGCACTTCGGTCGCGATGACCGGAGGCAGCAGCGCGCCGGGTACGCCGAGCGACGTCATGTACTGCGCAGTCGCCGAATAGGCCGGCAACTTGCCCAGTCCGGAGATCAGAAACACGGTCACGAGCAGGATGCGCGCGACCAGCTCGACGATCCCGGCCGATGCGGCAGCGGCCGACTTCTGATTGGCGGGACTCGCGGCATTTATGGGTTCCTCCGATGGGTCGATCGATCGGCGGCGGAGGAGATGCTGACGGACTGATCTGGCGACCGCTTCGCACCGGCAGGCGCAAGGCGATCGGGCGCCGGCTCCGGCATACCGGCAGCCGACGGCGGGATGAGTCTGCGCAGCGTCGAGGAAACAGCCCGTGAAACCGTCGGGCCGGAAAGGCGAACGCCTCGACCGACCGGAAGGAACGACGGTGTGTTTCGGGAACGCCGGCGTCTCGCCGCAGGGCGCGTGCGATCCGGTGCCGGCAATGAACCTGAATTCGCGGATCACAGCCGCGCGCAGCGGAATGACGGACAGCTATCTGATCCGATGCGAGCCCTTGCAGGTCGCGGCAGCGCTCAGCCGTTCATGGCGACGTACCTGATGACTTGCGGCCTCGTGGCGCGTTGCCGCAGGCAGGTGCGGATGACCAAGAGCGCTCTACCCGTTCGGGTGGGGCGATCACACCCGGGCTGGGATAGGGGCCCGCCCCGCACGGCAGGACACTGAACATCTCAGTCGCAGGGCCGTGTGGGCTCGAAGGAGGTGTCATGTTCAGATCCATGTTGTTGGCAACGGCGCTCTGCGTCTCGGCATCTGCGGTCGCCGAGGTCCCGCCGTTTCCCGCCAGGTTCCAGTCGCGGGACTTGACCGCGAACGGCGTGACGCTTCACGTCCGTGTAGGAGGAAAAGGCCCGGCGGTCCTGCTCCTGCACGGCTATGGCGAGACGGGTGACATGTGGGCGCCGCTTGCGGCGGCGTTGAAGGAGGATCACACGGTCATCGTGCCGGATCTGCGCGGGATGGGGCTTTCGTCCCATCCCGCGGGCGGCTTCGACAAGATGACCCAAGGCCGCGACATGCAGGCGCTGCTCGCCTCGCTCGGGGTAGAGCGCTACAACGTGGTGGCCCACGACATCGGCAACATGGTCGCCTTCGCGCTGGCGACCCAGCAGCCGGAACGGATCGGTCGTCTGGTCCTGATCGACGCTCCCGTTCCCGGCGTCGGCCCCTGGGACGAAATCCTGAAGACGCCGATGCTGTGGCACTTCCGCTTCGGCGGCCCGGACATGGAGCGCCTGGTCGCCGGTCGCGAGCGGATTTACCTGGACCGCTTCTGGAACGAGTTTTCCGCCCATCCCGACCGTTTCGACGAACGGTCGCGCCGGCACTATGCCGCGCTCTACGCCCGCCCTGGTGCAATGCATTCCGGGTTCGCGCAGTTCGCTGCTTTCGACCGGGATGCGGCCGACAACCGCGCCTGGCTCGCAACCGGCAACCGGCTGTCCATGCCAGTGCTGGCGCTTGGCGGCGAGAAATCGTTCGGTTCGACCATGGCGGTGGTGATGCGCGCTGCGGCGTCGAACGTCACCGAGGGCGTCATCCCGGACTCGGGCCACTGGATCATGGAGGAAAACCCGCAGGCCACGGTCAGCCGGGTCGTGTCGTTCCTGGGAGAAGAACGGTGAGCGCGCGCGCCGTGTGCGCCGCGCTTTGCGGCGTCGCTCTCGCTCTCGCTCTCGCCGCATCGGCCGATCCTGGCAGCGAGCAAACCCGGCTTTCGCCCACCGAGATCGCCAACATGGGCCAAGGCGGCGCGGGCCCCGGAACCTCCGGCATCGAGGGTATCCGCACGACGGCGCTGTTTGGCGATCCCGCCCGGTCCGGGCCCTACACCATCGAAATTCGCGTGCCGCCCCATACCCGGATCGCGGCGCATACGCATCGCGACAGGCGCAGTGCGGTAGTGGTGAGCGGGCAGTGGTTTTTCGGCTACGGCGCTGCATTGGCCGAAGATCGTCTCGAGCTGCTGCCGGCAGGCAGCTTCTATACCGAGCCGGCAAACGACCCTCACTTCGCGCTGACCCGCGACCAGCCAGCCGTGGTCTACATCACGGGCGATGGGCCGACCGACACGCACTTCACCGAAACCCGCTGAACAGCACCTCGAAGTTTTTCGAGGTGCCCTGAAGGAGCCGCCGTGACGCCCCCGAAAACCGTTCGTGATCCGATCAGGGACAACCTGCTGACGCCGCAGAATGCGGCGCTGGTGATCATCGAGTTCCAGCTGGCATGCTCGACGGATCCGGTGGCATTGCCGGCGATGCGAAATGGGGGGCAGTGGAATGACCTGGTTCCGCACAGCCTCGATGCGCCTGCTCCTGCTGCTGGCGATGGGTTTTCCATTCGTTGCATCACTCTGCCAGGCGCAGGTTTCCCCACCCGGTTTCGCGCCGTTCAAGCACGTCCGCGTTGCCGCCGACGATGGCGCACCTGATGGCCTGCTGCGGGTCGTGCAGACCGCGGACGGCTACCTCTGGTTCGCGGGCGACGCGCTGTACCGTTTCGACGGCGCAAGCTTCGAACTGATCGACTGGCCCGAAGGATCGGGCAAGCAGCATGCGTCGCCGTCGGCGCTGATGGCCGACCAGCACGGCGAACTGTGGGTGGGCTTGCGAGATACCGGCGGCGTGGCGGTTTATCGCGACGGGGCGCTCCACGACATGCACCTGCCCGATCCGCCGCGCGGCTTGGCCGCGTTCGCGCAGACGCCGGATGGGGCGATCTGGGCGTCCTCGCTGGGGCTCGACAAACGGCTGCAACGGCTGCAGGGCTCCCGCTGGGAACGCGTGGACGAACGGCTGAAGCTGCCGCCCGGCTACATCATGGACCTGATCGTCGCCCGCGACGGCGGGCTATGGGTCGCGTTGAGCGCAGCGGATGGCGCAAGCGGCACGCTGGCGCTGCTTGCGCCGGGTGCAGACCAGTTCCGGGAAATGGACGTGCGGTTGTCGGGGCGGCCCAAGATCGCCCTCGACCGCAGCGGCACGCTGTGGGCGTCCGACGCGTTTGGCACGCGCATGCTTTTCGGCCCCGACGGCGGACCGTCGAGGACCGGCATCGTTTTTCCTCCCGTGCCCGGTGCGTCGCGGACGACGGTCACCTTCGACCACGACGGCGGGCTCTGGGGCGCAACAGGAGGAGCCGGCATCTTCCACATCGCGGACCCTTTTTCGCCGCACGGCGCCGCGGCCGCCGGCGTTCACCGGTTCGGCGCAGCCAACGGCCTGAGCTCCGACATCAGCTATGCGCCGTTTGTCGATCGCGAGGGCAATGTCTGGATCGCGACCGAGAGCGGGATCGACCAGTTCCGCCGCGCCAGCGCCATCCAGGATGCGGCGATCCCGTCGGAACCCACGCACGGATTGGCCATGGCGAAGGCGCGCGATGGCAGCGTCTACGTCGCCTCCGGCGGAACACTCTTCCATGTGCTGCCCGGAAACGGGCCGAAGCCGATCCGGACGCTGCGCAGCGATGAAGCGTCGATGTGCTCCGCCCGCGACGGCGGCGTCTGGCTGATCGAGCCCGATTCGACCTTGCTGCTTCACGGCGAACAGGCGGCTGCCATGCCGGGCTACCCGGGCGGCGAAGCGAAGATCGCCTGCACCGAGGACGCGGCTGGGCGCCTCTGGCTGGGGCTGGCCAGCGGCAAGCTGATGTGGCGCGACGGCAGCGGCTGGCACGACGCGGAAGGCGCGCTGGCCAAGCTCGACGTGTGGGATCTGACCACGACGCCGGCAGGCGATCTTGCCCTGATCGTGCCGCCGGATGTCGCTGTCCTGCACGACGATCGTCTCGAAACGATCCGGCTCGCTCCCGTCGACATCGGCACGCCGTGGGCGATCCTGCCGGGCAATCTTCCGGGCTCCCGGGACCTATTCGTCAGCGGCAGCGCCGGGCTCGCGCGACGGCGAGGCAACCAGTTACGCAAACTGCACGAGCAGCGCTTTCCCTGGATCACCTGGGTACGCACGCTGCAGCAGACGGCGGACGGCGAAACCTGGCTGTTCAGCCGGACCGGCGCGTACCGGGTCGCCACTGTCGATTTCGACCGCGCCTTCGACGATCCGCAGGCGCCGCTGCCCTACACGAAGTTCGATTCCCTGGACGGCTTGGCCAGCACGGTCCAGCGAGGCGGATTCGCCGGTGCGCAAAGCGCCCTGGCGGGCGATGGCCGGATCTGGTTCCTCAATCGGCAGGGCGCGGCTTTCCTGGACCCCGCGAACCTGCCTTCGAACACCCTCGCGCCGCCGGTCACCATCCGCGCACTCGCCAGCGGAGGGCGAACCTGGCGCGATCCGGCGGACCTCGTCCTGCCGCCGGGCACGCGCACGCTCGATATCACTTACGCCGGATTGAGTTTCACCGTGCCGCAGCGCGTACGCTTCATGTACAAACTGGACGGCGTCGACGAGCATTGGATCGATGCGGACGCGCGGCGAACGGTGTCGTATTCGAACCTGGGACCAGGCCGCTACCGTTTCCAGGTGATGGCCAGAAACAACGACGGGGTCTGGAACCGGTCCGGCGCGGCCCTCGATGTCGAGATCCGCCCGACCTTCGCCCAGAGTTGGCCGTTCAGGCTGTTGTGTGCTGTCGCGCTGCTGGCGCTGTTGTGGCTCGCTTCCTCGATGCGGGTGCGCGCCGTGGCGCACAACGTCAGGTTGAGGATGGCCGAGCGCATCGAGGAGCGCGAACGCATCGCGCGCGAACTGCACGATACGCTGCTTCAGTCCATCCAGGCTCTCACACTTCGCTTCCAGCTGGCGGCAGACGATCTGCCGCCTGGAACGGCAAGTCGCGCATCGCTGGTTGCGGCGATCGACAGGGCTGACCAAGTGATCGCGGAAGGGCGTGACCGGGTACGGGAATTGCGGACGCAACAGGATGGCAACTTCGAACAGCTCATCTGTGACTTGATCGCGCGAACAGGATTCGATCCCGCCATCGACGTTGCCATCGTGACCAGCGGATCGCCGCGCCGACTGGATCCCCTCGCGCTCGAGGAGGTGACCGGCATTGCCGGTGAAGCGCTATACAATGTCCGGCGACATGCAGCAGCGACTCGGGTCACCGTCGAAATCCGGTTTGGTTCGAGCTTCGAGTTGCGACTGGCGGATGACGGCGTAGGCATCGAGATGCCCGTTGCCGCCAATGGCGGCAAGGAAGGACATTTCGGGCTCGTCGGCATGTCTGAACGTGCGCGGAAGCTTCGCGGCAGCCTGGTCGTACGCGCTCGTGCCAAAGGTGGAACGGAGGTCGTGCTGGCAGTGCCGGGGGCCGTCGCCTACAAACGCGAAAAGCGGCGCTTCTTCGGACGCTTCGGAAAGTCGAGGAGCTGACGATGTCGCCTGAAACCCGGGAACCACCGCCCATTCGCGTCCTCGTCGTCGACGACCACGTGATGATGCGCGACGGCATAAGCGTTCTTCTCAACCGGCAGATGGACATGACGGTGATCGGGGAAGCCTCCAACGGGGCCGAAGCCATCACGATGTTCCGGCAACTGTCCCCCGACGTGACATTGATGGACGTGCAGATGCCGGGTGTCGGCGGCGTGGAAGCCATTGCGCAGATCCGCCGGATCGCTGCCGATGCCAGGATCCTCGTGCTGACGACTTACCCCGGCGACGCGAACGCCGTCCGGGCGTTGCGGGCGGGCGCCGCAGGCTACCTGCTCAAAAACGGCATCCGTTCCGAACTGGTCGAAGCCATTCGCTCGGTGCACTCCGGCCGCCGCGCCGTTTCCGCCGACATTGCGCACGAGCTTGCGACGCACGCGCTCGACGAGCCGTTGACCCAGCGGGAAATTGCCGTTCTCCGGCTGGTTGCGCATGGCCACGCGAACAAGCAAATCGCCCAGCACCTGAACGTATCGGTCGAAACCATCAAGGCACAGCTGAAGACGATTTTCGGCAAACTCGGCGTCCACGACCGAACGCATGCAGTGACGCTGGCGGCGCGCCGCGGTTACATCGATCCGTTTGCCTCCGGCTGAGGGCGGCTTTTCATCGGGGGCGTCTGCAAGGCTCCTTACAGAGCGCGGGAGCCCCCACAATTCCCGCAAAAAATCCCGCATTACGCTGGGGACCGTCTGCCATCCGGCAAAAAAACATGCCGAACCACCGGGTCATGAGGTCTCTTGAGGATGGCATGACACCCCGGAACCCTACTCGATGTTCTGCACCTGCTCGCGCATCTGCTCGATCAGCACCTTGAGCTCGACGGCGGCCTGCGTGGTGCGCTGGTCGACGGACTTGGAGCCGAGGGTGTTCGCTTCGCGGTTGAATTCCTGCATCAGGAAGTCGAGGCGGCGGCCGTTGGCGTCGCTGAGCTTGAGGATGCGGCGCGCTTCGGACAGGTGTGCGCTGAGGCGGTCGAGTTCTTCGTCGACGTCGATGCGCGACAGCTGCAGCACGAGTTCCTGTTCCAGCCGCGTCGCGTCGGTGCCCTGGCGGAAGTCGGCGAGTTTGGTTTCGAGTTTCTGGCGCAGCGCGGCGCGGATTTCCGGCAGCCAGCCGCGGACCTGGACGACGATCGCGGCGATGCCGTCGAGGCGTTCGGCGATGAAGCCGGCGAGGCGCTCGCCTTCGCGCAGGCGCGTGGCGACCATGTCGTCCAGCGCCTGATCGAGCAGGGTCAGTGCGGCGGCATGCAGTTCGCTCTGGTCGACGTCGGGCTTGACCATGACGCCGTCGACGCCGAGCAGTCCGACGAAGTCGGTGGTCAGGCCCGGAAACCGCGGCGCCAGCTGCGCGGCGGCCTGGGCCAGCTGGCCCAGCAGCACGTCGTTCAGCTGCAGCCCCGTCGTCGCTGCGCCATTGCTGCGCAGGCGCATGCCCAGGTCGACCTTGCCGCGCGTGAGCCTGGCCGCGACGCGTTCGCGCATCGGCGATTCCAGCGCGCGCAGCTCTTCGGGCAGGCGCGGGCTCAGCTCCAGGTAGCGGTGATTGACGGAGCGCAGCTCGCAGGACAACAGGCCGAGCGGGGTCGCGCTTTCGGCGCTGGCATACGCGGTCATGCTGCGGATCATGGCGGTCCCGGTCGGGAAAAAGGGCGGCAATGGTAAACTCGCCGCCCGCTTTCCCCAAGCTTCGGCCGATCCACGGTCCGGGCGGGTGCCGGCGGCAGTGCTTCCTGCCCTGCCTGCCGGTTCCAGGTCCCGACCCGCGGTCGGCGGCAAGCGCGACCCCGCTGCGGGGTCACCGTCCGCAACCCCATTCCGACCGTCCAGAGATTTCCAATGAGCTCCTTCCAGCGCCCTTCGGGCCGCGCGCCCGACCAGCTGCGCCCGCTGTCCCTGCAACGCCGCTTCACCTGCCATGCCGAAGGTTCCGTGCTGATCGCCTGCGGCGACACGCGCGTGCTCTGCACGGCCAGCGTCGAGGAAAAAGTGCCGCCGTTCCTGCGCGGCAAGGGCGAAGGCTGGGTCACGGCCGAATACGGCATGCTGCCGCGCGCGACCAAGGAGCGCACCCAGCGCGAAGCCGCCCGCGGCGGCCAGGGCGGCCGCACCATGGAAATCCAGCGCCTGATCGGCCGCAGCCTGCGCGCCTGCGTCGACCGCGCCGCGCTCGGCGAACGCACCATCACCCTGGACTGCGACGTGCTGCAGGCCGACGGCGGCACGCGCTGCGCCGCGATCACCGGCGCCTATGTCGCGCTCGTCGATGCGATCCGCTCGCTGCAGGCGCGCAAGCTGATCAAGAAGGACCCGATCTTCGGCGCGATCGCCGCGGTCTCGGTCGGCATCGTCAAGGGTGTGCCGGTGCTCGACCTCGACTATGCCGAGGACGCCAACTGCGACACCGACATGAACGTCGTCATGAACGACGGCGGCGGTTTCATCGAGCTGCAGGGCACGGCCGAAGGTCATGCGTTCCGCGTCGAGGAACTGCAGACCATGCTGGGCCTGGCCGGCAAGGGCGTGGCCGAACTCATCGCCGCGCAGCGCGCGGCGCTGGCGGACTGACGGACAACCGCATGCGCAGCGTGGTCCTCGCCAGCGGCAACCGCGGCAAGCTCGCCGAGTTCGGCGCGATGCTGGCCGCGCTCGATCTCGACGTCGTGCCGCAGGCCCGCTTCGGCGTCACCGATGCGGAAGAAACCGGCCTGACCTTCGTCGAGAACGCGCTCATCAAGGCGCGCCACGCGGCGCGGGCCACGGGTCTGGCCGCGCTGGCCGACGATTCGGGGCTCTGCGTCGACGCGCTGGCCGGCGCGCCGGGCCTGTATTCGGCGCGCTATGCGGGCCGCCACGGCGACGACGCAGCGAACAACGCGCGCCTGCTGGCCGAACTCGCGAACGTGGCCGACGAGCGGCGCGGTGCGTATTTCTACTGCTGCCTCGTACTGCTGCGGCATGCCGAGGATCCGTCGCCGCTGATCGCCGAAGGCCGCTGGTACGGCCGGGTGCTGCACGCGCCGCGCGGTGCCGGCGGCTTCGGCTACGACCCGCTGTTCCTGCCCGAGGGACAGACCGTATCGGCAGCCGAGCTCGACGAAGCGGACAAGAACCGCCTGAGCCACCGCGGCCTGGCCCTGCAGGCGCTGCTGCAGCGTCTGCACGACGAACGCCTCCACCACGCCGTCGTGCCGTGATCGCGCCGCCGCTCGCGCTGTACGTGCACATTCCCTGGTGCGTGCGCAAATGCCCGTACTGCGATTTCAATTCGCATACGGCGCCGCAAGGGCTGCCCGAAACCGACTACGTGGCCGCGCTGATGGCCGACCTGGATCAGGACCTGGCCGACTACGCGACCGCGCTGGCCGGCCGGCCGCTGGTCAGCCTGTTCTTCGGCGGCGGCACGCCGAGTCTGTTTTCCCCGACGGCGATCGGCGCGATCCTCGACGGCGTGCGCGCGCGCCTGGATCTGCCGGAAACCGCCGAGATCACCCTGGAAACCAATCCCGGCACGGTTGAGCACGGCCGCTTCGAGGACTATCGCCGCGCCGGCGTCAACCGCCTGAGTTTCGGCGTGCAGAGCTTCGACGACGACAAGCTCGTGCGTCTGGGCCGCATCCACAGCGCCGCCGAAGTGCGCGCGGCAGTAGAGCTGGCGCGCGCGGCCGGCTACGACAATTTCAACCTCGACCTCATGTACGCGCTGCCGCAGCAGACCCTGGCCCAGGCGCTGGCCGACGTCGAGGCCGCGCTGGCGTTGCAGCCGGCGCACATCTCGCACTACCAGCTCACCCTGGAACCGAACACGGCGTTCGCGCGCACGCCGCCGCCGCTGCCCGACGACGATCTCGCCTGGGACATGCAGGAAGCCTGTCAGCAGCGCCTGGCCGCGGCCGGTTTCGAACACTACGAAACCTCGGCCTATGCACGGCCGGGCCGGCGCAGCGCGCACAACCTCAACTACTGGCAGTTCGGCGACTACCTCGGCATCGGCGCCGGCGCACACGCCAAGATCAGCGACGCGGCCAGCGGCCAGGCGCGGCGGCGCTGGAAGATCCGCGCGCCGAATGCGTTTCTGAACCACGCCGGCACGCCGCGCGGCATCGGTGCCGACGAGGCGATCGCGGCCGACCAGCTGCCGTTCGAATTCATGCTCAACGCACTGCGCCTGGAACACGGCTATCCGCGCGCGCTGTTCGCCGAACGCACCGGCCTGGACGAGACGCGTATCGAAACCGCGCTGGAACAGGCGCAGAGCCGCGGCTGGCTGCAGCGGGATGCCGTCCAGGTGCGCCCGACCGAGCTCGGCAAGCGCTTCCTCAACGACGTGATCGGGCTGTTCCTGCCGTAGCGCCGCTCCGGCACGCTTGACGCGACGCCTGCGCGGTCCTACCTGTTGCCCAGCGACGCAACCGGGCGCGCTACCCGAGGAGGCCGCATGCTCGAACTCGAATACGTCCGCCTGCACTGCCCGTACTGCGGCGAATCCTTCGACAGCAGCGTCGACCTGTCCGCCGGCGACCAGGTCTACGTCGAGGACTGCGCGGTCTGCTGCCGGCCGATCACGGTCAGCGTCCGGGTCGACGCCGACGGCGCGCTGGACGGCCTGAGTACGCGCCGCGACCAGGACTGAAAACAAAGTTCACACGGATGGATTCAGGCGATGCCGCTACTGGTTGGGCCTGAACGAGCGGGCATACAATCGCGTCACCGGAAAATCAGGGGCCGGTTATGCAATCCATCGATGCGGCAGTGGCGCCAAGGCTGGGCGACGACGTCCGCCTGGTCAGCCTCCGGTCGCGGGCCGTACTGCCCGCGCGCGCGCGCAATCTGCTCGAAGGCGTGCTGGCGCTGTCCGGCGGCCTGTTCGAGCGCTGGCTGTCGCTGTGCCTCAACGAGCACGAGCAGCAGCTGTTCAAACTCGCCGAGAAAGCCCGCAGCGGCAACGAACAACAGGCCGTGTTCGAATCGCTGCGCGAGATCAAGCGCGGCCGCGCCGACGTGGCGCCGCGCTTCATGCTGTTCGTCGAATCCGCGCTGACCGAGTTCGATGCGCGGCCGGTTGCCGCCACGGCACCGAAGCGCTTCCAGGAACTGGCCCTGGTCGAAACGCGCGACCTCGAGGAAAGCATCGCGCTGCAGGAAATGACGGCCAAGGCCGAGATCCGCCACAGTCAGGCGCTGTATGCGCTGGGCCATCGCTTCGGCGTGCTGGCCGGCGCGCCGGCCAGCAC
>Ga0247823_10004567_pt1 | contig 11086 bp, 9 predicted proteins | sample 13C_PalmiticAcid_2_FD_192426 | JGI IMG/M metagenome (GOLD analysis project Ga0247823, IMG submission 192426) | Soil microbial communities from agricultural site in Penn Yan, New York, United States - 13C_PalmiticAcid_Day30 | ecosystem: Environmental > Terrestrial > Soil > Agricultural land...
CGAAATTCGCGGCCGCGGCGCCGAGCCGGTCGTCTTCCACATGAACGATTTCCCGGTGAAGGCGACGATCACGTTCGGCCAGGAGCCGGACGGCGAGTCGTTCCTGTTCAACGGTCACGCGATCGGCAAAGAGGACGCGATCTGGGGGCGCCGTTATCACAAGGCCGTCGGGTTTCCGGAGAAGATGCACCCGGGCCACCAGCGGATGGCCCTCGCGGAGTCGGAGCGGTTCCTCCAGGGCGTGCTCGCGGCCTGCCCGGCCTTCAAGATGGACGTCTACGCGCGGGTCCGGGGGAGCGACCACAAGCCGCTGCACCAGCGTATCTTCCGGGAGGCGGGCATTCGAACGCCCCGCACGCTCGGCACGAACGATCCGGCGAAGGCGCGCGCCTTTCTGTCGAGCTGCCCGAAGGGCGCCATCGTGAAGCTGTTGAGCGCGGAGCCGTTCGTGAAGGACGACGGCAAGCTCCAGGTGGTGATGACGAGCGCGGTGGGCCCCGAGACGACGGACCGGCTCGAACAGCTCCGCCTTTGCCCGATGTACTTTCAGGAGCGCGTCGAAAAAGCGTACGAGGTGCGTGCGACCGTGTTCGGCACGAAGGTCTTCGCCGCGCGCATCGACTCGCAGCGATTCGAGGGGGCCGACGTGGACTGGCGCAACAAGGGGCTCGTGATGATCGATCAATGGCGTCACCACGACCTGCCGAAACACGTCGAGGACGCGCTCGGCCGGTACCAGGAAGCCGTGGGGATGCAATACGGCGCGGCCGATTTCATCGTGACGCCGGAGGGCGAGCACGTGCTGCTCGAAGTGAACCCGGCCGGCGAGTTCTTCTGGCTCGAAGCAAACCCGCCCCATCATGCGATGGTCGCGGCCCTCGTCGACGTGCTCGTGGGCGTGCCGGGGGCGCGTCGTGGTGTCTATCCAAACCGATAACGCACCATCCGCCCGGCCTTCTTGAGCGCCGGAATCGCCATGAAGACGCGGTAGCTCAGGCGCGCCACCCTCGACATCCTGGCGAGCTGCGCCGGGTCGTGGCCCGAGAATTCCGTCACGAATACGAGCTTCGGGACCTGAACTTCGAGCTCGTGGGGATCATCGAGGCCCCAGTGCACGGACGCGCCGGTCGCCTTGATCGAATGGTGGCGCCGGAGGAGCCGCACGCCGAAGCGGCTGTAACAGTCGAACGCACATTCGCCCGCCGGGAAATGCGCCGTGAGACGACCGAAGAGGCGGGGCACCTCGTCCTCGCGGAGATACGGGAGGACCCCCTCGGCGACGATCATCGCCGGGCGATCCGCCGGCACCTCGTCGAGCCATTGCGGGTCCGTGAGCGACGAGCCGAGGAGGGTATACCCCGCGCGCTCCGGATAGAGGCGACGGCGCAGCGCGATGACCTCCGGATAGTCGACGTCGAACCAGCGGACACGCGCGGGCGGGTCGACCCGGAACACGCGGCTGTCGAGCCCGCAGCCGAGATGCAGCACGGTGGCGTCGGGGTGGCGGGTGATGAAGTCGCGCGTCCAGCCATCCAAAAGGTGCGCGCGTATCGCCAGGGAGATCATGTCGTCCCGGCGGACCTTCAGCTTCGAGAAATCGTAGTTCACCCGGCGGATCGCGTCGGCGGCAAAACGATCACGCAGGAGGGAGTCGGGCAGGCGGCTCTCCTCCGCCTTGCCGTATACCGTGATGAGGAGGGTCTCTTTCTCCTCGCTCAAGGTCACCTTTTCGTCCGTCGTCATGATCGTCCCCTATCACGGCCGGTCCGGTGTTCGATAGGTTCATGTGCTCGGGAGCACGGGACCGTCGCTCCGCTTGGGCGCATCGGGCGACGAGGCCCATTTCAGCAATGCATCCAGCGCAGGGCATAACGCCTTGCCCCATACGGTGAGGCTGTATTCGACCTTGGGCGGCACCTCGGGGTAGACGGTGCGCGCGACGACGCCGTCCGCCTCGAGGTCGCGGAGCTGCTGGATGAGCATTTTCTGCGAGACCTCCGGGATCGCTCGCTCGAGCTCGGAGAAGCGCATCACGGGCTGCACGAAGAGGTGAAAGATGATGACCATTTTCCAGCGGCCTTCGAGGATCCGGAGCGCCTCGGTCGTGTCGTGCGCGGCCTGATGTGCGGGGGACTTACTTTCGGGTGAGTACCTTACTTTTTTGTCCGTTCTTGTCACGCGGACAGCTTAGCCCAATCTTGCGCCCATCGCGACGCGGACGGGACGCCGTCGAGCCCACGCACTCCAGAAAGGAAGCTCCATGCCTGTAGAAATCGCCGATCTTTCGGAAAAACGCGCCCTGGTGACCGGTGGAACGAAGGGAATCGGCCGCGCGACGGTCGAGCGGCTCGTGCGCGGCGGCGCGAGGGTCGTCACGACGGCGCGGTCGGACGCCGATGGGCTGCCCGCCGGCGTGACGTTCATCCAGGCCGACGTCGGCACGGCCCGAGGCGCCGCCGCCGTGGCCGCGGCGACCCTCGAACAGCTCGGCGGCATCGATATCGTGGTGCACAACGTCGGCGGATCGACGTCCCCGGGCGGAGGCGTGCTCGCGCTCTCCGACGACGACTGGCAACACACGCTCGACGTGGACTTGCTCTCGGCCGTTCGCCTCGACCGTGTTTTGCTCCCCGCCATGCTCGCGCAAGGCGCGGGCGCGATCGTGCACGTCACGTCGATCCAGCGGCGCATGCCGCTGCACGACGCGACGCTCGCCTATGCCGCGGCCAAGGCCGCGCTCGCGACGTACAGCAAAGGCGTGTCGAACGAAGTCGGGCCACGCGGGATCCGCGTGAATACGGTCGCGCCGGGGTTCACCGAGACCACGGCAGCCACCGCGCTGATCGCACGCCTGGCCGAGCAGGCCGGCATCGGGATGGATGCCGCACGGCAAAAGCTGATGGATTCGCTCGGCGGGATCCCCCTCGGTCGGCCCGCCTGGCCCGAGGAGGTCGCCGAGCTCATCGCGTTCCTCGTCTCCGATCGCGCCTCCGCGATCACCGGGAGCGAGTATGTGATCGACGGCGGGACGATTCCCACCGTGTAACGACGCGAGGCGGCGCACAGCCCGGACCGACCGTTCGATCGACGGGAACCATTGACGCGACGGCCGGCCCGTGAGACCAGAGGGCGCCGGCGCTCGGGGGTCGGCGGAGGTCCGGGGTGAGACAACAACATTACCGTTTTGCGCATCAGGTCTTGATGAGCGCCGTGCTGCGTGACCCGTCCGCGTGGTGGGCGGCCGCGGCGGCCCAGGGACACGCAATGCTCCAGCAGGCGTGGGCCGCTGCGGGCGAGGGCCTCGGGCCCCAGGATCACGCGGACGGCTCGGCGCTCACGCTCGCGCCGGTGTACCCCGCGCCCGGCGTCGAAGCGCTCCTCATCACCTTGCCGCCTCCGCAGGCGCCCACGGAGTGCCATTACATCGCCCTCGTGCGCGTGGCCGGCCAGCCGCCCCGTTATTTCGTGGCGGAGCGGGGCATCGAGGGCGAGGGCGGCGCGCAGCGGGCGTACTGGGCCGAGTGGGGGCACGCGCCGGGCGGGGGGATCATGCGCATTCGTGGCGCCGATCTCCCCGCGATCAGCCCCGAGGCGTTCGTCGCCACGGTCGCCGCGGTGTGCAACGCGGCGCCCCCCGGTCCGCAAGCCCCCCCGTGGCAAGGCGTCCGGCCGAACACGCCCGCGAAGATCAACCGTGTCGGGCTTTTCCTCGGCGCCGGCTGTTTTTCCTTGGTCCTCTGCGGGCTCGGCGTCGGCGGGTGTCTGCTTTACCAGGAAGAGGGTCGCGGGCTGCACGTCCCCGATACCGAGGTCGCGAGCGTCGCCGTGGAGCCGGACAAGCCCTTCAAGATCCAGTTTGTATGGGACGGCACGGGGTACGCGTTCAACAACGTCTGGCTCGTGGTCGACGAGGGGACCACGAGCGGCGCGAGCTTCAAGGTCAAAGGCAACGTCTCCTGCTCCCGCGGGAGCCGGGCGGAGTCGGTCGACGTCAGCCTGACGGGCTACGGGGCGCACGACGTCGAGAGGAAGGGCGGAAACGGGTTTTCCGGTTGGTTCTACCTCATGGACGAATACGAGCGTTCGTCGGGCCGGCCCATCGAATGCTCGGGCGTGATCGCGCCCTCCGCGGGCGCGTGGACGAAAGCGCGCATCGTCGTCACCCAGCGGCAGCGCCCCAGCGATTGGTTTGCCCAGTAGGCTGCTACCTGGCACCTTGCGGCCCTCCCCGGCGCGCTGCAGGTACATCTGCGAAAAACCGGAACGCGAAGGGAGAGCATCATGGCCGAAAGCATGATCAGCATCCTCGATGGGTCGACGTTCGTCACGTCCCATCGAACGGGGGACATCGACGCTGGGCCGGATCAGCCGCACGGGCTCTTCTACAAGGATACGCGTCACCTCTCGCGCTGGACCCTCCGCGTCAATGGCGAGTGCCCCGGCTTGCTCACCGCGGACAACGTGGAGTACCACTTCGCTCAGTTTTTCCTGTTCCCTCGCACCGGGAGCATCTATGAGAATCCCTATCTCTCGATCCTCCGGCGCCGGTATGCAGGCGAAGGCTTCCGCGAGGAGATCGAGGTCATCAACCATTCCCTGAAGCCGATCACGCTCGAGCTTCGCATCGAGGCCGCCGCCGATTTCGCCGACCTGTTCGAGGTCAAGGACGCGCTCGCCAAGAAGGGGGAGCTCTACCACGAGGTCCGGGGACACGATCTCCTGCTCGGGTACCGGCGGGAGAGCTTCGTGCGGCAAACCCTCATCGGCTCCAGCCAACCCGCCGACGTGAGCGAGAAAGGCTTCGTGTTCAAGCTCGAAATGCAGCCGAAATCCACGTGGACGACGACCTTCTCCGTGCGCCCGCTCGTCGGCAACGTCACGGCGGCCGAAGCGACGAAGGCGCTGCCCCTGCTCAAGCAGGACCTGCGCGAAGACTTCACGCGATGGATAGAAAACGCGCCGCTCGTGAGCAGCGATCCGCCCATCGTCCAGGAAGTCTACCTGAGGAGCATCGTCGACCTCGCCGCGCTTCGTTTCTACCCCTACCCCGACATTTTCCCGCAATTCGCGCTTCCGGCCGCGGGGCTGCCCTGGTTCATGGCGCTCTTCGGCCGCGACAGCTTGATCACAAGTTATCAAGCGCTGCCCTTCCTCCCCGCGCTCGCCGCGACCTCGCTCGTCGTGCTCGGCGGGCGGCAGGGCCGCGAATGCGACGATTTCCGCGACGAGGAGCCGGGGAAGATCCTGCACGAGCTGCGCTTCGGCGAGCTGACCGCCTTCGGCGAGCGGCCGCAGTCGCCTTATTATGGCACCGCCGACGCGACCCCGCTTTTCCTGATCCTGCTCGACGAATACGAGCGATGGACCGGCGACGCGGCGCTCGTGCGCCGGCTGGAGAAGGCCGCGCGCGCCGCGCTCCAGTGGATCGACCAGTACGGCGACCGCGACGGCGACGGGTACATCGAATACGAACGAAGGGCCGAGACGGGCCTCGAGAACCAATGCTGGAAGGATTCCTGGAACTCGATCCTGTTCGCGGACGGAACGCTCGCGGAGGCGCCGCGCGCGACCTGTGAGCTCCAGGGCTATGCGTACGATGCGAAGGTCCGGTGTGCGAGGCTCGCACGGTCGATCTTCCGCGATGCGGCCCTCGCCGAGCGATTGGAGCACGAGGCAGCCGACCTCAAGGCGCGGTTCAATCGAGATTTCTGGATTCCGGAGCGAGGCTTCTTCGCGCTCGCGCTCGATGGTCGGAAGCGCAAGGTCGACAGCCTCACCTCGAACATCGGACACCTCCTGTGGAGCGGAATCGTCGAGGACGACAAGGTCGAGTCGATCGTCCGCCACCTCATGGGCCCGGCGCTCTTCTCCGGCTGGGGCATCCGGACGATGGCCGACGGCGAAGCAGGGTTCAATCCGATCGAGTACCACAACGGTACGGTCTGGCCCCACGACAACGCCCTCATCGCCGCGGGCCTGGCACGGTATGGATATCGCGAGGAGGCGAGCCGCATCTGCGCGGCTCTTTTCGACGCCGCGAGGTTCTTCCGTTTTCGCCTGCCGGAGGTCTTCGCCGGGTACGAGCGCAAGACGACCGGCTTCCCCGTCGAATACCCCACGGCATCGAGCCCGCAGGCCTGGGCGTCGGGAGCGCCCCTGCTCGCCATCCGTACCCTCATGGGCCTCGAACCGAAGGGCGAAGAGCTGACCTCGGCGCCCGTGCTCCCGGACAGCATTGCGTCGCTCTCGCTTCGTCGTGTGCCGGGACGATGGGAGCCCGCCGAGGTGAGCGCGAAGCGCCCGGACGCGCGGTCGCGGATCGACGTGATTCGAGATTGGCTTGCCGAGAGGGAGGCGTTCCGGAAGGCTGCGTGAGCCGGTTTCTCAGGCGCCGGGGCGACGCTCGTTCACGCGGCCTTTTGGCCCTGGAGCGCCGCCTCGAGCCTCTGCTCTGCGTCCTTGGCCAGCGAGGTCCGCAGCACGGTCCCGCCGTACTTGGCAAGCTCCGGGACGACCTTGTCGGCCGTGACCTTGCGTGTGAGCGTGAAGATCGCCGAGCTCCCTGGTTTCATCTGCTCCGCGAGCCGCTTGATGAACGCATCGTCGATACCATAGTCCGCGGCCTTGCCCGTGATCGCGCCGCTCAATGCGCCGATCGCCGCGCCAAACACGGGGGCGAGGAAGATGAGGCCGATCAACATGCCCCACAATCCGCCCGACAGCGCGCCGGCAGCCGTGAGGTCCCTGCTCTGGTGGAGCCTGACCTTTCCATCAGGGCTCTTGGTGACATAACAGGCGTCCTCGAGATCAACGAGGTTCTCGCTGCTCAGCCGTTGGATGGTCGACATGACCTCCGCCGCTCGGTTCTCCTCGGGATAGGCAATGACGACGAGATCGCTCATGATGTGCTCCTTTCGATGCCCGTGAAAAGCAACGGGCATGCCGAAGGAAGCTTCACGTGGAGGCATTCTCGGGCAGAGAGCGGCCGGCGTTTTTCGGGAGGAACATCGCCGCGGCGAGGCCGATCAGGCCGAACAGGAAGACCGCTCCCAGGGCCAGGCCTATCGCTCTGTCCCGCGCCTCGGCATTGATCCTCGTCACCTCGTCCACGACGGCCTGGGGTTTGCCCTCGAGCGCCTCCCGCACTTCCGCGTCGCTCACGGCGCTGACGCTGCGTTCGAGCGCCGCGGTGAGCTGCTGCTTCTCGTTCGCCGACAGCACCACGCTCTCCGCCGTGCGAGAGCCAATCCCTGTATGGAGGGCCGAGATCAGCACGGCGCCCGCGATTGCCGTGCCGAGCGACGATCCCAGGTTCGACACGCTGCGCGATACGCCGGAGATCTCGCCCTGATCCTTGTCCGGTACGCTCGACTGCACGGTGTTCACGGAGGCCGTGAGCATGATGCCCGCGCCAAAGCCCATCAAAAAGAGCCCGGGGGCGAAGAGGGCGACGCTGGCCGTCGTGCGCACGAGCAAGATCAGGAGGGCAATGCCCGTCAAGGCCGTCGCGAATCCAGCGCGAATGATCGCGCGCTGGGCGTACTTCCGTGTCAGCCGGTCCATTCGCCCCGAAGCGAGCAGGATGCCGAGCGTCGCGGGCGTCAGGATGATGCCGGTTCGAATGGCGTCGTACCCCCGGCTGACCTGCAAGAAGACAGCGATGATGAAGGACGTACCGAGCAACATGAACCACTGAACGTTCTGCGTCACGAGCCCGAGATTCACCGTCCGGTTCGCGAACAGCCTGGTCGACAACAACGGCGTTTTCTCCGACCGTTCCCGGCGTCGTACGTGGACGAAGAAGAGAACGAGCAGGCCAACGCCGATGACCGTGAAGACGACGACCGGCGAGATGTCGCCTCGCGCGAGAATCACGGAATCGCCGAGCGCGAAATCCTTGCGAGCGCGCAGCCAACCGTACGTCCCAGCCTGGAGGATGCCAATGACGATGGAGGCGAGGCCGGCCGCGGACAGCATCGCGCCCACGAGGTCGAATGCGGGCCTCGGACCGGTGGGGCCTTTGTCGAGGATCCGACGGCTCGAATAGAGAATCCCGAGGGTGATGATGGCCTCGGCGAGAAACGAGGCGCGCCAGGAGATCGCCGACGTGATGAGCCCGCCGAGGAGCGGCCCGCTGGCCGAGCCGAGCCCTGCCGCGGCGCTGACCAGCGCGAACGCCTTCGCGCGCGAGACCGGATCGGTGAACGAGACCGTCGTCAAGATGTAGATCGGAGGGATCATCAGCGCCGAGCCAATGCCTTCGAGCAGCGACCACCCGATCACCATGACCGCCAGGGCGGGTGCGAGGGCCGTCACGAACGCTCCAATGCCGTAAATGGCGATCCCGAGCATGAAGCAGCGCTTGCGTCCCCAGATGTCGCTGAGCTTGCTGCCCGGGATCATCAGCGCCGCCATGGTCAACGTGAAGACGGTGATGGCCGTCTGAACGCCGGTGACCGTCGTCCCGAGGTCCGCCGTGATCCGGCTGATGGCGACGTTCATGCTCGAAGAGTCGTAACTCGCGAGGAACTGCGCCAGCACGAGCGGCACGAGCATCGACCGAGAGGAGCGGGCCTCGAGCTTGCTCCCCCGCTTCGATGCGCCCCCTCGCCGATGGTCGAGCGTCCTCGCTGCGCGCGTCATGCCCGTTCCCTCCCCCGACGTGCGGAGCCGGAGCGCCGCATGCGGCCCGTAAAGCCGACCGGCGTCCATCGCAAGACGTTGTTTTTCCGCGCCCGCGCAAGACGGGCTCGCACGCACGCGGGATGCGCAGCGTCAGGCGTCTCCCGTCCAAGGGCTGAGCACCGGCGACGGTCCGGGCCTTGTCCCGGCGTCGTTTCTCCAAGGCACGTCGTCGTCCCTCCAAGGCATGACCTCGTGTCTCCGGAGGCTCGGTCGCACTCTCCCAAGACACGTCGTCGTCCCTCCAAGGCACGCCCTCGTGTCTCCGGAGGCTCGGTCCACTCTCCCAAGACACGTCGTCGTCCCTCCAAGGCATGACCTCGTGTCTCCGGAGGCTCGGTCGCACTCTCCCAAGACACGTCGTCGTCCCTCCAAGGCACGCCCTCGTGTCTCCGGAGGCTCGACGTCGCCTCTTCCGACCGTGCGCCCATCTCTCGCGCACGCGTCCCCGTCGCCTTTTTGCTCGCCCTCTCTCCCTGAAGCGACGGCCTCGTCCCATGCGCGCGCTGCAATCATGCGGCGGTGCCCCGGGGGCCCTTCCGCGCGCACGGGCCTCGCGTCAGGGGAAGCGGCGATAGACGACGTCGCAGGTCCCCAGTGGCGTCTGCCACTGATTGCCTCCATCGATCCACGCGTACCCCATGGGCACGGCGTTCAGGTTGACCTGGGTGCGCCCGATCGGTTTCTGGAACGTGCCGGCGTTGTTTGCGCCAAACCAGAGGTTCTGCCCCTCCACGATGACCGTGTGCTGGAGCAGCAGCGTATTGGGATCGTAGAATCCGACGAGATCCCCGGCCTGGACCTGGAGGACGCCGCCGGCCCTGGCGGCCGCGTACGTATTGACGCCGTTCGGAAAGAGGACGGGGGCCATGACCACCCCGTTCCAGCCCGCGCCCAGGGCCGGGCGCGTCTCCGGGAGCTTGCCCCGCGCGACGAGCCAGCGATAGGTGAAGCCGTGGCAGATCTCCCCGACGCCCTCGGGTGCGGGAGGTACGTAGGTGCCGAGGAGCGTCGTCCCCAGGCAGCCGCCGGGGAGGAGCGGGTCGTTGGGATAAGGCAGGTACCCGGTGGCGTTGCGGAGCCGCTGCTTGGTCTCCATCCAGAGGCGATAGGCGACGCCGTTCGTCCCGCCACGGTTCGCCCATTCGTTCGGATCCTGCGTGCGCCAGGTGTGGAGCGCATGCATCAGGTTGGCCATGTTGAGCTGAATCGGGCTCGCCTGGACCCTCTGGAGGGCCGTGACGACGGCGCTCAGCCGGCTGCTCCGGAATCGCGGAAAGGAGCGATTGATCGCGGTCTCGAACCCGTTGTTCCCAGCGCTGAGCAAATCGAGATACATGGTGGCTCCGCGGTCGAGGTTACCACACGGTGCCCTCGGCGATCATCAAACAGCCACCGGCCCGTTGAAAGAACTGCGCGCTGCGCAGTTCTCCCACCTTCGGTCCAGGCCGTGCCTGGTCCGGGCCTTTGGGCGGATAGCCCCCGCGGGGACCGGGGCAGCGCCCCGGCGCAACGTCCCCCCAGCGCACGCTCACACAGCCTTTTGACTCTGGTACAAAAGCCGCAACTGACCCACCTCGGCGGCATTCTTCATCAGCTCGATGTTTGCCCAGGCAATCACGTGGCCCAGGGGCTTGTCGAACCACGCCACGTGCTGGTCCAGATCGGCCTCCGTGAGACGGTCGAGCGCCTGCGTCCATTGATCACGCAAGCGGGTCAGCCACGCGGCGGTGGCCGCGGCGCTGCCGGGCCAGTCCACGGTCTTTGCGTGCTCGATCATGTCGAGGGGCTCGCCGCGCTTTGTGCCGAAGGTATGGGCGTGCGCGCCTGTCCACCACCAGCCGATGTGCCAGGTCACCCAGCCGATCGTGGTCGTGGGCGGCGGGTTTGGCTCGGGCAGGACGAGATCGGCCAGCCAGCGACCGTTTGCCGGCCGCACTGTCCACGCCCCGGGGGCGGGCTCCCACAGACACATTTCGTCGCGGAGACCGTCCAGATGCAGGGACAGGAGAGCCCAGGACACGTCGAGCTGGTAGCGCAGCGTCGGGAGAAGCATGGCGGCATCGTAGTCCATGCGGCTTGCCGGGTCACACGTCGGGAAAGATAGATCCTTGGCGCGCCTCGCCCGTACAGTAGGGCCTTCCATGACGCCGCCCCTCCCTTCGAAGTGGATCGCCCTCACCCTCTTGGTTTCCGCAGCCCTCGGGTGCACGAGCACGCCTCCGGCCGTGACGCCGCGCGCGGAGAGCCCGACGCCGAGCACGCCGCCCGTGTTCGCCCTCGCTGCGAGTGTCGCCGATACGGCCGAGGATCCCGCGGATCGAGGCGTGGCGTCGCGGATCACCAAGGTCACGGTGTACTCCGATCGGGCCCTCGTCAGCCGCGAGGCGGCGGTGGCCCTGAC
>Ga0247823_10004568_pt1 | contig 11083 bp, 8 predicted proteins | sample 13C_PalmiticAcid_2_FD_192426 | JGI IMG/M metagenome (GOLD analysis project Ga0247823, IMG submission 192426) | Soil microbial communities from agricultural site in Penn Yan, New York, United States - 13C_PalmiticAcid_Day30 | ecosystem: Environmental > Terrestrial > Soil > Agricultural land...
TGGTCGACGCCGTGCTGAGCTTCGTCGCCACCGAACATCGCGGCGCGATCCACGTCCTGTCGCGGCACGGCTGGCTGCCGCAACCACACGCGGCGCACGCGGTGGCGGATTTCGATCCCGCGCAACTTCTTCCGCTGGATCTGCGCGCGCGCCTGCGCTTCGTCCGCCAGCGCGTGCGCGAGGCGGCTTCCGCCGGCCAGCCCTGGCAGGCGGTGATGGAACGCCTGCGCCCGCATGGGCAGGCGCTGTGGCGCTCCCTGTCGGAGGCCGATCAGCGGCGCTTCCTGCGCCACGTCGTGCGCCTGTGGGACGTGCATCGGCATCGGGTCGCCGTTTCCGTGCATCAGCAATTGCAGGCGCTGATCGATCGCGGACAGCTGCGCCTGCATCGCGGTCGGCTCGACACGGTGATGCAGGTGGGCCGCTGCGTGCAGGTCAGTGCGAACGTGCGCGGCCAGCCGGGTCTGGAACTGGAAGTGGATCGCGTGGTGAACGCGACGGGCGTGGAGATGCGGGTGCCCACCATGCGCAATCCGCTGCTGACCGAACTGCTCGGCGAGGGACACGCGCAGGCCGGCCCGCACGGCATCGGCATCGCGGCCGACGACGCCGGCCGGGTGCTGGATGCCGGCGGCAGCGCCCAGTCCGATCTGTGGGTACTGGGCAGCCTGCGGATCGGCAGCCTGTGGGAGACCACCGCCATTCCTGAACTGCGGGGCCAGGCCGAAGCGGTGGCCCGGCAACTGCTCGCGCGCTGACGCCGGCGGTCGGCGATCCGCCGGCGTCGCCCGCATCGATATAGAGCGCGGCCGGTTGCGCTGCTACGCTGCTCGCGGTATCGGGCGCCCGGAGGGCGGCGTTGGTTTCGAGCTGGATTCTGCTGCTGGTGTCCATCAGCTACGCCGCGCTGCTGTTCGGGGTGGCGTGGTGGGGTGATCGCCGGCCGATGTATCCCGACCGCCCCTGGCTGCGGCCGGTGGTCTACAGCCTGGCGCTGGCGGTCTACTGCTCGTCCTGGACGTTCTACGGCGCGGTCGGCAGCGCGGTGCGCAACGGCATCGGCTACCTGCCGATCTACCTGGGTCCCTTGCTGCTGCTGCTGTTCGGCTGGCGCATCATCGAGCGGCTGGCGCTGATCGCGCGCAGCGAGAACACCGTCTCCATCGCCGATTTCATTTCCTCGCGCTACGGCCGTTCGCGCCGGCTGGCCGCGCTGGTGACGGTGATCGCGCTGATCGGCGTCGTTCCCTACCTGGCGCTGCAATACAAGGCGGTGGCGATGAGTCTGGGCGTGCTGACCGGACAGGCCGGCGGCAGCGCGCACGGCTTCTTCTCGGATCCGGCCTTGTACGTGGCCCTGCTGATGGCGCTGTTCGCGGCGCTGTTCGGCACCCGCCAGGTCGATGCCACCGAACACCACCACGGCATGATGCTGGCGATCGCGCTGGAATCGATGGTCAAGCTGGTGGCGATGATCGCGGTCGGCCTGTTCGCCTACCTGTGGCTGCAAGGCCGCTCCATCCCGGTCACCGAGTCCGCACGCACGCTGTTCGAGAACTCGCCGCCGGTCGGATTCGTCACCCAGACCCTGCTCGGGTTCCTCGCCATCGTCTGTCTGCCGCGCCAGTTCCATGTCGCGGTGGTCGAATGCAGCGACGTCGGCGACATCCGCCGGGCGCGCTGGCTGTTCGGCACCTACCTGGTCCTGATCTCGGTGATGGTGGTGCCGATCGCGGCCGCCGGCGTGGCGTCCTTCGGCATCGGCAGCGGCGTGGCCGATGACAGCTTCATCCTCGCCCTGCCGCTGGCCGACGGCAGCAAGGCGCTGGCGCTGATCGCCTACGTCGGCGGTTTCTCCGCCGCGACCGGCATGGTCATCGTCGCCAGCATCGCGTTGGCGACCATGGTCAGCAACGACCTGGTGATGCCGGTGCTGCTGCGGCGCGGCTGGGCGGATCATCATGCCGAAGCCGACGTCGCCTCGCGGGTGCTGTGGATCCGCCGGTTCGCGATCCTGCTGCTGGCGCTCGCCGCCTATACCTATTACCGGAGCAGCAGCAACGACAGCACGCTGGCGTCCTATGGCCTGATGGCGTTCGCGGCGGTCGCGCAGTTCGCGCCGGGACTCATCGGTGGCCTGTACTGGCGCGGCGCCAGCCGACGCGGCGTGGAAGTGGGCATGCTGCTGGGCTTCGGCACCTGGATCTACACCCTGCTGCTGCCGACCATGACCCAGGCCGGAGGCTTCGATGCGTCATGGATCGCGACCGGTCCCTTCGGCATCGCCTGGCTGCGTCCGCACCAGTTGTTCGGCCTCAGTGGCTGGGATCCGCTCACCCACGGCACGTTCTGGTCGTTGCTGGTCAACACCGGCGCGATGATGGTGATTTCGGCGCGCTGGCGTCCCGGCGTGGACGACCGGCTGCGCGCGGCGCCGTTCCTGGATCCGTACGCGCAGCGTCCCGCGCTGGTCGCCGGTGAATGGCCCGGCAGCGTGCGGGTCGGTGATCTGCAGACCCTGGCCGAGCGCGTGGTCGGCGAGCGCCATGCGCGCCGCGCCTTCCTGGAACAGGCGCAGGCGCTGGGCCGAGAGATGCAGCCGAACGTATCCGCCGATCGCGCCTGGGTGCAGTTCACCGAACGACTGCTGGCCGCGGCCATCGGCGCGGCGTCGGCGCGCATCGTCCTGACCAGCGTGCTGCGTGGCTCGGGCATGGAACTGGGCGAGGTGGTCGCGGTGCTGGACGAAGCCGGGCAGGAGCTGCGCTTCAACCGCGAGATCCTGTCCACCACGCTGGAGAACATCGCCGCCGGGGTGAGCGTGGTCGATCCCGAGATGCGGCTGGTCGCCTGGAACCGGCGCTACCAGCAGATGTTCGGCTACCCGGACGGCATGCTGTACGTCGGCCGCCCGGTCGCCGATCTGATCCGCTACAACGCCGAGCGTGGCGAACTGGGCGAAGGCGACGTCGATGCGCAGATCGGCAAGCGCATCGCCTACATGCGCGCCGGTTCGCCGCATGTGTTCGAGCGCGTGCGCAGCGACGGCCAGGTGATCGAGATGCGTGGCCAGGCCCTGCCGGGCGGCGGTTATGTCACCAGCTACAACGACATCACCGACTTCAAGCGCGCCGAACAGGCGCTGCGCGAAGCCAACGAGACCCTGGAACAGCGCGTCACCGAGCGCAGCCGCGCCGCCGAGGCCGCCCAGCAATCCAAGACCCGCTTCCTCGCCGCCATCAGTCATGACGTTCTGCAACCGCTGAACGCGGCGCGCCTGTTCGCCTCCGCCCTGCGCGACGGCGAGCAGGATGGCGAGCAGCGACACCTGGCCGAACGCGTGGATGCCTCGTTGCGCGCCGCCGAGGAACTGCTCGACGGCCTGCTCGATGTCTCGCGGCTGGATGCCGGCAGCCTGCGGGTGGAGATCGGTGATTTCGACGCCGGCGAACTGCTTCGCGAGCTGGCCGCGCAGTACGCGCCGGTGGCCGCCGGACGCGGACTGGATCTGCGCGTGCATGCGCGCGCCCTGCCGGTACGCACCGATCGCCGACTGCTCCGGCGGGTGCTGCAGAATTTCCTGGCCAACGCGCTGCGCTACACCCGTCAGGGCCGAATCGTGCTGGGCATGCGCCTGCTCGACGGCAAGGTGTCGCTGCAGGTCTGGGACACCGGGCCGGGCATCCCGGAAAACCACATGCGCCAGATCTACGACGAGTTTCATCGCTACCAGCAGCCGTTCGACTGGGGCGAGCGCGGACTCGGTCTGGGCCTGTCGATCTGCCAGCGCATTTCGCGCCTGCTCGGCCACCACCTGGATGCGCGCAGCCGGGTCGATCGCGGCAGCATGTTCTCCATCGTGGTCCCGCGCGCGACCCGCGCGCATGCCCATCCTTCCGCGCCACGGCGCGCGCTCGTGGCCGATTCGCTGGCCGGCTTGCGGGTGCTGTGCGTGGACAACGATCGGGAAATCCTCGATGGCATGCGCGCCCTGCTGGGCCGCTGGCAGGTGGACGTGATCACCGCCACCACGGTCGACGAAGCCCTGGCGCGGATCAGCGCGGGACCGACGGTGATCCTGGTCGACTATCACCTGCATGATCGGCTGGATGGCCTGGACACACTGGATGCCCTGCGTGCCGCCAGCCCGGGACCGGTCGCCGGCGCGCTGCTGACCGCCGATGGCCGCGATGAACTGAAGCAGCGCGCGCGCGAACGCGGTTACCGGCTGCTGACAAAGCCGGTCAAACCGGCGTCACTGCGCGCCTTCCTGGCCGCTCACCATGACGCGCGCCAGCGGCTGGAAGTCTGATTGTCGCGCTTCCCTCCGGGGATGCCTCCACGAGATCACCAGCATTCCTCCGGTGTCGCCGCCGCGGCGCCGCTCACGGACCGGACACCCCGCTGATCGATCATGAGCGCGCCGCAGCGGGCATCGGCCTCGGCCTGCCCGCCCAGCGGCTCCGCCCGCAGCTTGAACGTTCGCGCCGCGACCGCGGACAGACTCAGCTGATAGTGCTGCGCCAGGCCATCGGCGCATTGCGCCAGCTCGGGCGGTTTCCCGGATGAATCCAGATAGGACATGTGCGCGGTATGGAAACGCTCCAGGCGCTGGACGCGTTCCTGCAGGCAGGCGGCGGCGGCGGCGCGGCGGCTCTTGACGACATGGCGCTGGTAGCTGCCGTACGCGATGGTGGACAGGATGGCGATGATTGACACCACGACCATCAATTCCATCAAGGTGAATCCCGCGGTTTCGATCGAATGCGGACGGCTATCACGGCGGTGGGCGGATCGCATGGGCGTCCCTCCTGGGTATGCGATGGGAGTGGAGACGGCCCGTCGATCACGCGCCTGTCGATGCATCCATCGGAGCGATGGCGCGTTGTCGCCGCCGATGCTAACCAGCCCGGTGTTCCCGGGAAAGGCATTCGCGTTCAAAGTCACGCGGATGACAGCGGCTCATGCGCGTGCGGACGGCATCTGTCGTATCGGGACGAGCGCGCGTTCGCGGCGCCTCCCGGCATTCCATTTCGTCGCGGGTTACGCCGCGATGGAACGACGGAGCGCGCTACTGGCGGAAATGCAGTCGGGCGACCGTACCGTGGTCGGGCGCCGAATCGATGTCCAGACGCCAGCCCAGGTGCTCGCACAGCCGCGCGATCAGATCCAGGCCGATGCCGCCGCCGTCGCGCCCTTCGCCGCGTGCCAGCTGCGCGTAGATGCGGCTGATTTCCTCCGGGCTCATGCCGTGTCCGGGATCGGCGATGGTCACGGTGGCATCGGCGTCCAGACGGATGTCGATCGCGCCCCGATCGCTGTTCTCGATCGCATTGCGCAGCAGGTTGCCGATCGCGGCCTGGACGATTGCCACCGGCGCGATCACCCGGACCGGCGCCAACGGACTCAGCCGCAGCACCAGATCCTTGCCGTGGGTGAGATAGCGGTGGTCCTCCACGATTTCCGGCAGCAGTTCGTCCAGCGCCACCGCATCGCTGACCGCCGCCAGCCGCTCGGGATCCTTGGCCAGGATCAGCAGCAGCGAGATCAGCTGCTCGATCTGACGGACGCTGCGCAGGATGCGCTGCATCTGCTCGCGGGCGACCGCGGGCATGCCGCCCTGATCGTGCGCCAGACGCGCGGCGCCACCAATCACCGCGATCGGCGTGCGCAGTTCGTGGCTGGCGCTGTTGATGAAGGCGCGCTCGCGTTCGACGAAACGCTCGCTGCGGTTGAGATAGTCGTTGAACGCGTCGGCGATCACCCGCAGTTCGTCGCTGGCCCGGGATTCCACCTCGATGCGCTGGCGTCCGCGCTCGGGTTGCAGGCGGGCGATGTCGCCAGCCATCACGCTCAGCGGACGGATCGCGCGGCCCAGTCCCCAGGCCAGCAGCAGGCCCAGCAGGATCACCGCGGCGAACATGCCGACCACGATGCCGCTGCTGATGGTCTCCTCCAGCCCCTCGAATTCGGTGATGTCCAGCGCCAGCGCGACGCGGCCGCCGGGCTGATTCTGGATCATCACCACCCGCAGCTTGCCTTCCACCCACAGATCGTCGTGCAGGCCGGGCGGCAGCACGCGCAACACCTTGGGCGGCGGTGGCGCGCCGTCCCAGCGGTACAGGGTCATGTCGTCGGTGTCGGTCCAGCGATAGGCGGGATCCGCTTCCAGCCGATCCTGATAGTGGTGGAGTTCGGCGCGCAGCAGCGACTCCCAGACCATGCGCTCGGCTTCTTCGTTGACGATCAGGCCGCCGATGAAGATCGCCACCGACAGCAGCGAGACATACACCAGCAGCCAGGTGAGGATGCGTCGGCGCAGGCCGTTCCTAGCCATCGCGCTGCTCCTCCGGTTCGGCCAGGCGATAGCCCACCCGCGGCAGGGTCTGGATCAGTTTGATCGGAAACGGGCCATCGACGCTGCGCCGCAGTTCGTAGACATGCGAGCGCAGCATGTCGCCGTCCGGTGGACTGTCGCCCCACAGCGCGTACTCCAGCCGATCCCGGGTCACCGCGCCGGGACTGGCCTGCATCAGCACCTCCAGCAGCTTGCGGCAGGCCGGATACAGGTGCAGCGGCTGGCCGGCCCGGCTGACCTCCAGGGTGGAAAGATCGAGTTTCAGATCCGCCACCTGCAACAGACGGCTGCGCCCGCGTCCACTGCCACGCGCCAGCACCGCCTCCAGGCGCACTTCCAGTTCCGGCAGTTCGAACGGCTTGGTCAGGTAATCGTCGGCGCCGGCGCGGAAACCGGCGATCTTGTCGGGCAGTTCGTCGCGGGCCGTCAGCATGATCACCGGCAAGTCGCTGCCATGGGTCTCGCGCAGGCGGCGGAGCACCTCGCGGCCATCCATCCGCGGCAGCATCCAGTCGAGGACGAGCGCGTCATAGGCCTGGGTGGTGGCCAGGTGCAATCCGGTCACGCCGTCCGGCGCGGCATCCAGGGCGTGGCCGCGTGCTTCGAAGTAATCGAACAGGTTCGCCACCAGGCTCCGGTTGTCTTCGATCACGAGCAGCCGCATCGGGTTTCCGTTTTCGTGGTTGAGCGGTGCCGGCACCCCGGCGGGTCGCCACGCTGGACCTTCCGGTGTCGGAATCCGGTCGGAACGGGAGTGATTCTCCCACGCGCGGACGGATCCCGGGGCAAGGCCGCCCGGAAAGACAACGGCGGCTGAAGGATCCCCCCGCCGGAAGCCGGGTTAACCCGCAGCGAACCTGGTTCCGACGACTCTCCGACAGCGGCGGCACGAGCATGCGCGGCATACCGGCACAGGGGCCGGAATGACCGCATCCGATGTCCTTCGCCACGCCACAGATACCGTCGCCGCCGCTTCACGCCGCCCGCCATCCGTTCGCCATCGACCGGGACTTCCTGGCCCGCCACGCCGGCTGGCCGCTGGCGGCGTTCGTGCTGGCCACCCTGATCCTGATCCCGCTGCGGGGCGATCTGTGGCTGGCGGATCACCTGTATGCGTGGGAAGGCCATCGCTGGTCGCTGCAGCAGGGCTTCGTCACCCAGCACCTGATTCACGTGATGGGCAAGCGGCTGAGCACGCTCGGCTGGTACTGCGTGGCGCTGTTGCTGATCGCCAGCGGTTCCTTCCCGCGGCTCAAGGCGTGGCGGCGTCCGCTGTTCTTCCTGCTGCTGGCCACCGCGCTGTCGACCGCCGCGGTCGGCACGCTGAAACTGTGGACCGACATGGACTGTCCGTGGGATCTGGTCCGCTACGGCGGCAGCCGGCCATTCATCGATCTCTTCACCGCCCGGCCGGCCCCGCTGCCGCGCGCGTCCTGCTTCCCCGCCGGCCATGCCAGCGCCGGCTATGCCTGGGTGGCGCTGTACTTCTTCTTCCTGGCGACCCTGCCGCGCCTGCGCTGGGCGGGATTGGGCGCCGGCCTGGCGGTCGGCCTGCTGTTCGGGTTCGCCCAGCAACTGCGCGGCGCGCACTTCCTCTCGCATGACCTGTGGACGCTGGCGATCTGCTGGGCGGTCTCGCTGCTGCTGTACGCCTGCCTGCTGGCTCCCGGACGGACGGCGGTCGCGCGATTCCGGCCGGCGCTGTCCGGGCCCGGGCTGCTGTCGCGGGGCGAGCCATGAGCGCCAGTCCCCTGGAAGCCGGCCTGCGCCGCAACGCCCGTTCGGCCGCGCCCCTGTGGCTCAGGCAACGGCCGGTCATCGCCAGCGAGACCCTGTTGCTGGCGGTGAGCCTGTACTTCTCGATGTTCAGCAACGGCGAGTTCTGGCGCAACGTGATCGTCGCGCCGGCGGTGCAATGGAAGCTGGCCGCGGCGCTGTTCGTGATCATCACCGCGGTGCACGCGCTCCTGCTGGGCATGCTGATCCATCGCCGCTACGCCCGCCCGGTGCTGGCGGTGCTGATCCTGGTGACCGCCGTCGCCACCTACTACATGGGCAGCTACGGCGTGTACCTGGACTCGGACATGCTGCGCAACATCCTGCATACCGACCGCAAGGAATCCAGCGAACTGCTGAGCTGGCGTCTGCTGATGCCGGTCCTGTTCGCCGGCCTGCCCATCGCGCTGCTGTGGCGCGTGCGTCTGCGCGAACGTCCCTGGCGGCGGGCATTGGCGATACGCACCGGTTTCCTCGCGGTGCTGCTGCTGGCCTTCGCCGGCGCGGCGATGCTGTCGTTCCAGGATCTGTCCTCGCTGATCCGCAACCGCCGCGAGGTGCGTTATCTGGTGACCCCGGCCAACTATCTCGTCTCGCTGGCGCGGGTGGTGACCGCCTCGCCGCCGGGAAGCCGGCCGGCCAAGACTCCGATCGGCCAGGACGCCCGGCAACTGCCACGGATCGCGGGCCGCAAGCCCCGCCTGCTGGTGCTGGTGGTGGGCGAGACCGCCCGCGCGCGGAACTGGGGTCTGAACGGCTACGCGCGCCAGACCACGCCGGAGCTGTCGCGCCTGGACGTGATCAACTTCCCGGACGTGACCGCCTGCGGCAGCAGCACGGAAGTGTCGTTGCCGTGCATGTTCTCCCCCTACGGTCGCCACGACTACGATCAGAAGAAGATCCGCGATCACCAGTCGTTGCTGCACGTACTGGAACATGCCGGCATCCGCACCCTGTGGCGCGACAACCAGTCCGGCTGCAAAGGTGTCTGCGAAGGGCTGGCGATACAGCAACTGGACGACGCCGACGATCCCGAGCTGTGCAACGGCAAGCGTTGCCTGGACGAGATCCTGTTGCGTGGCCTGGACGACGCCGTGCCCGCCGGCGCTGGCGACCGCGTGGTGGTGCTGCATCAACTGGGCAACCACGGGCCCAACTACTTCGAGCGCTATCCCGCCGGTTTCCGCCGCTACTCGCCGGTGTGCGAATCGACCGATCTGGGCGCATGCGATCGCCAGGCCATCGTCAACGCCTACGACAACGCCCTGGGCTATACCGATCATGTCCTGGCGAAACTGATCGGCCAGCTGGGTCGCAACACCGACTACGACACCGCCATGATCTACCTGTCCGATCACGGCGAATCGCTGGGTGAAAAGGGGCTGTATCTGCACGGCGTGCCCTATGCGATCGCCCCGGAGGAACAGACCCATGTGCCGATGGTGATGTGGCTGTCGCCCGGTTTCGCGGCCACCAGCAAGCTCGATGTCGCCTGCCTGCGCCGCGAAGCCGCCGAGCCGGCCAGCCAGGACAACCTGTTCCCGTCGGTGCTGGGCCTGCTGGACATCCGCACGACCCTGTATGACCCGGACCGCGATCTCTTCGCGGGTTGTCGCCTTCCCGTGAAAAACTGATCCCGCGCGTCGCGCACCCGTATCGCTCCGACGGAGGAGGATCACGATGAACCCTGATCAGACACCGGGCTGGTTCGGATGGGCGCTGGCGTCGGCGGCTTTCGCTGCGCTCACCGCCATCTTCGCCAAGGTCGGCGTCCAGCGGATCGATTCGGACATGGCGACCTGGATCCGCACGGCGGTGGTGATGGCGGCGCTGTCGGTGTTCATCGCCGCCACCGGCAAATGGAGCGATCCCGCGGCGATTCCCGCCCGCACATGGACGTTCCTGGTGCTGTCCGGACTCGCCGCCGGCGCGTCCTGGCTGTGCTACTTCCGCGCTCTGCAACTGGGCGATGCTTCGCAGGTCGCGCCGATCGACAAGGCCAGCCTGGTGCTGGTGCTGATCTTCGCCTGGCTGTTCCTCGGTGAGCGGCCGACGCTGCGCGACGGACTGGGCATGTTGCTGGTGGCCGGCGGCGTGCTGGTGCTGGGTCTGAAGCGCTGAGCGTGCTCAGTCTTCTTCCGGTGGCGGCACCACACCGTCCGGATCCACCGCCAGACGCCCGGCCATCAGCACCGCCTGGGTGCGGTTGGTGACGCCGAGCTTGCGCAGGATCGCGGTGACGTGCGCCTTGATGGTGGCTTCGGACACGCCCAGGTCGTAGGCGATCTGCTTGTTGAGCTGCCCGACCCCGAGCATCTGCAGCACACGGAACTGCTGCGGCGTCAGATCGCGCAGGCGCTGGGCGATCTCGTGCTCGTCGCGGCCGATGGCCGGCGCGTTCATCGCTTCGACCGGCGCCCAGCGTTCGCCTTCCAGCACCGTACCGATGGCCTCGCCGATGGTGTCGGAATCGGCGGACTTGGGAATGAAGCCCAATGCACCGTGATCCAGCGCGCGCCGCATCACCGTCGGCTCTTCGCGCGCGGACACGATCACCACCGGCAATTGCGGATGCAGTGCCCGTACATGCACCAGCGCGCTGAACCCCTGCGCGCCCGGCATGTTGAGATCCATCAGCAGCAGATCCGCGTCCGGATGGGCATCCACCAGTGCGTACAGCGCGTCCACGCTGTCGGCCTCGTGCAGGCGCACACCCGGCAACACCCGCTGCACCGCCGCGCGCAGGGCCTCGCGGAACAGCGGATGGTCGTCGGCGATCAGGAGGGTGGTCATGCGGTTCTCCCGGGGAGGAGGAAACTCCCCCCCGCCATGGTCACTTCACCTTCCGCTCCGCGACCAGCGAATCGACCACGCCCGGATCGGCCAGAGTCGAGGTGTCGCCCAGCTGGTCCGGTGCGTTCTCCGCGATCTTGCGCAGGATGCGGCGCA
>Ga0247823_10004569_pt1 | contig 11081 bp, 5 predicted proteins | sample 13C_PalmiticAcid_2_FD_192426 | JGI IMG/M metagenome (GOLD analysis project Ga0247823, IMG submission 192426) | Soil microbial communities from agricultural site in Penn Yan, New York, United States - 13C_PalmiticAcid_Day30 | ecosystem: Environmental > Terrestrial > Soil > Agricultural land...
CCGTCACGGCGCTCACGCTCGAGGGCTCGATGGGAGTTGGCGGCGACATCGCGCTCGTCGAGCGCGCGGGCCGGTTCACCTTGAGGGGATTGTGCGAGGCGGGTGGAACGAGGCTCTTTCGAGAGGAGCACGCGGCGCTGTTGCGGGTGCCCGCGCCGAACCCGATGCGCGACGGCGCGCTCATCACGTATTCGATTGCGACCGACGAGCATGTACGCCTCGATCTCATCGACGCGTCGGGCGCCGTCGTCTCGACGCTCGTCGACGAACGACGCGTGCCAGGCGAGCATGAACTGTCGCTCGGCCCGGTCTCCGCCGGACGCTATCTGCTGCGGCTGCGCGCGGGGCGCGAGGTAGAGGAACAAGTGCTGGTCGTGACGCGCTGAGTGCGCGTGGTCCTGAAGGCGGTGATCGACGACGCCGCTGTCCTGCAGGCGGTGATCGATGACGCGGCTGTGTTGACGGGATGTGCACTCCTGCGCCAGCCGCGACGCGAGCGAAGCTCAGCGGGTGCGCATTCCCCGCACGGCGAGCGGTCGCAGCGTATCGCCCCACTCCCCTTTCCCTTCGAGCACCAGGCCGACCGTTCCGCGCGCCAGTTCCTCCGGATCGAGGTCCTCGGGAAGCGAGAGCGAATACCACCGCCCTTCGATCAACACGCTCGTGCCGAGGCGCAGCGCAATGCCCGGGTAGCGGCCGCTCATCGCTGCCGGACCACTGAGGACTGGCACCGAGTCGAGCGCGATCGACACGTTGTAGAAGGCGCCGGAACTGTCGTCGAAGCGCAGGTCGAACGGCGCGCTCCACGGCGTCGGCGCGCCGCTCTCGCTCATCGTCGGCGAGAACATCTCGCTGCCGGCGAGCGCCAGCGGCGAGCGGAGGATCGAATAGCTGGTCGAGTGCACACCGTGCGCCTCGGCACCGGGAAGGCGCGACATTCGCGGCAGCCGCGCCGACCAGTGCAACGCTCCGCCGGCGACGCCGACGAGATCGATCGTCGTCGACGATGTGCTGTCGCCGAGCCCGCTCGAGAGCTGCACGAACGAGGAGTCGACCTGTGTGATCGCGGGCGCGGCGCTGTCGGCCCGCTCCGGCGCGCGCAGCGTGTCGATGATCCCGGCGGCGGCGCGAAGCACGAGGAGACCGCGACGACTCTCGAGCGTGAGCTGCTCGCCGGTGAAGAGGTCGCGCACGGCGATCGTCGTGTCGACGCCGGCGTCGGTCCGAATCTCGAACGTCCGATGCGCGCGCGGCGCTGAGGCCGCGGGCGCGGGCTGCTGCCGCTGGGTCCTGCAGCCCGCCACGACGGCGAGCGCCGCGCACAGGGCGATCCTACTCCTTCCCATCATCATACACGATTCCACGGTTCGACTTGAGGATCGCCCGGCCCGGCTCGACGCGCGGCTCGACGTAGTAGTCGCTGCCCCGGCCGAGGTCGACGAGCATGCCGAGCGATCCGGCGAAGCGCGAGAGAGCAATTCTCCCGCCACCCTGGCTCAGCGTCGTGTCGGCGAGCAGCGCGTAGTACTGATCGCTGCCGTGGCTGTCCATCAGCCACGCGAACGCGACGGTGAGCGCGGAGCCCTGGCTGCTGTTCGAGCCGCGGTAGGTGTCGTTGCCCTGCCAGTCCTCGAGGCAGCCCGCGCTCCAGTCGTGCGCGTTGCCCTGCTCGAGTCCGGCGTAGGCGTCGTACATGTCGTCGCCGCTGTCGTCGAGCAGCGCGCCGAAGGAAAGGTGGATGCCGCTGCCCTGCGAGTACTGTCCGGCCGTGTAGCGATCGGCGCCCTGCAGGTCGTGGAGGATGCCCAGCGCATACCAGTAGCTGCCGCCCTGGCTGAAGAAGTCCGACGCGTACAGGTCGTCGCCCGTGCGGTCGGTCAGCACGCCGATGCCGCCGTCGGCACCGACGCCGGTCGACCACGGGCGCATGCCGTAGCCGAAGCCCTGCGAGAGCGCCAGGTGCGCACGGTTCGGAATGCGCGAATCGGTGTGCTTCCAGCCGACGCGGTAGGAGTCGTTGCCGGCGTCCTCGAGGATGAGTCCGAAACCGCGCACGTAGCCGAAGCCCTGCGAGTAGATCTCGGCGATATAGGAGTCGGCGCCGGCGCGATCGTGCAGGATGCCGATGCCGTGGAAAGCTGCGCCCTGCGATCCCCAGCGCGCGTGATAGATGTCGTCGCCCGCGAAGTCCGCGAGCAGTCCGACGCCGAGCACGCCCGCGCCCTGCGACCACGAGACGGCGCGATAGGTGTCGTTGCCCGAGCGATCGAGGAGCATGTCGATCGCGCCGACGCCCGATGCCTGGCCGGCGGAGTCGGCCGCATAGTGATCGTCGCCCGCCGCGTCGATGACCAGACGAACGGTCGTCGCTCGCGCCGGGGCGAGCGCGTAGTGATCGTCGCCGCCGAGATCGAGGATGAACGCGTACTCTCCCTCGTAATGGTTCGGTCCCCGTCCGCCGACGACACAGCGGCCTGCGGGCGTGGTCCACTCGGTGAGGATCTGGTCGCGTCCGGTCTTGCCTCGCTGCGTTCCGGCCGATGCCGCGAAGCGATCGATCCACGCGGTATCGGCAAGCGAGGCGAGCAGCGCCGCGGCATCGAAGAGCGACTGGCGATCGAGTCGATCGGACGCGGCGAAGAGACCGGCCATCCTCGCCTCCTCACCGACGCGCCTGACGCGACGCTCCGCGGGCGCGACGATCGCGTCGAGCGCGGTCTCCCAGTCGTTCGACATGTCGAGCAGCCGCGCGAGCTCGCGCGCGGTCGCGCCGGCATCGGCGCCGATCGGCGCGTAGGCTCGCGCGGTCAGCGTGTTGAGGTCGGTGAGCAGCGAGCGCAGGTCGCCGAGCGTCGCCGGAGCCGACGATCCGACCGGCCGCAGCTCGACATCAAGGTGCAGCGCGGACTTTGCGACGACGCCGGAGAGCCCGCGCATGGAGTCCCTGCCGTTCCAGAGATCCTTCGTCACGAGGCGCGAGTAGGCGCCGACGCGCGTTGGGTTGTGATGCAGGTAGGTGATCGCGCCGAGGCGCCACGGACTCGGACGACCGGCGAAGGCCACCGTCGAGAAATCCTGATCGGCGACGATGCGCAACTGGCGCTGGATCGGACTGGTCCACTCGAGGAGCGATCGTCCCTCGAGCATCGTCTGCAGCCACGAGCCCGCTCGCGTCGGTCCCAGCCGATCGAGCGCGCGCATCGCCATCGGTGAGCGCGAGGCGAGGATCATCGGCACGTCGACGGTGCGCACGGCGCCGTCGCGGACGATGGCGAAGCGCATCGTCTGACCGCCCTTGAGCTCGCGGGCGCGCATGGCGATGAACTCGTCGCCGTACCACGCGGAGTCACCGATCGGCGCGCCGTCGACCGTGAGAATGATGTCGCCGATGAACAGGCCGCCGCGGTCGGCGCTCCAGTTCGGCATCAGATGCCAGATCCGGTATCCCTTCGTCCCCGCGGCGACGCCGGCGATCGAGCGCAGCGAGTCGTAGGGAAGCTCGTTGGTGTAGATGCCGAGACGCGGGCGCATCGGCTCGGGCTCACCCGGCCACTCGAACGACGGCAGGTCGAACATGCGCAGGCTGTGCTCGATGAGCGAGTCCTGCGACGGTACGGTCTGCGCGGCGAGCGGCGCGGCGAGGAGCAGTAGGACGGGGAGGAATAGAAGTCGCGGCATTGCAGTCGGGGTTCGTGTGGGAGCGAAGATAGCGGCTCTTGCACCATCATCGCGCGCATACGCTGCCCCGTCACACACGGCGCTCCTCGATCACCGCGATACGCCAACCTCCTTCGCCCGCTCGCTCACGAACGCCATCATCGCGCGGACGTCGCGATTGCCCGGGCGCCGCTCGAGCTCGCGTCGCGCGCGCACGAGCGCCTCGTCGAGCTTGATGCCGTGCCGCGCGTAGAGCATCGCGAGCTCGCTGTTCATCGCGTGTCCGGAGGCTTCGTCCTCGGCGAGCATCGCTTCGACGACGCCGACGAGCGAGTCGGCCTCGGCCACCCGGCCGCTCTCGCGCAGGATCTCGGCCTTGGTCTCGACGAACGAGAACTCCGGCAGCGCCGTGATCGCGGAGTCGAGCAGTGCGAGCGCGCGCGTCGTGTTGCCCTCGCGCCGCTCGAGACGGGCAAGTCCGGCGATCGCGAACGGGTATCCCTCGCGCTCGATGGCGGCGAGCTCGAGCTCGCGCCGCGCCTCGCGCGTGCGGCCGTTGTCGGCAAGCGTCGTCGCCAGCGTCGTGCGCGCCCACGCCTTCTCCTCGCTGCCGGGAGCTCCCGCGGCGACGGCCATCGTCATCGCCTCGATCGCGCCGTCGATGTCTCCGTGAAGCTCGCGCAGATACGACACGCGGGAGTAGCTCTTGAGATCCGGCCGCATCGCGACCATGCGATCGGCCGCCTCGACCGCCGCGGCGTAGTTGCCGAGCTGCGTGTGGGCGTCGACGAGAATTCCCTGCACGATCGCGCTCGCAGGGAGCGCCGCGGCCGCGCGCTCGCCGATCGCGAGCGCCAGGTCGAACTCGTGGAGCGACAGAAGGATCGATCCCTTCGAGACGAGCGCGAGGTAGTCGCCGGGCGCGATCGCAAGCGCGCGATCGACCAGCGACAGCGCCGCGGGATAGTAGTACGGATGGTCGCCGGTGATGCGCGCCTCGCTCATGAAGACCGCGGCGAGACGCCCCAACGCGTCGACATCGCGTGGGTCGGCGGCGATGCGCGCGCGCAGCGTCGAGACCTGCCGGAGCACGCGGTCGTACTCCTCGCCGCGGAGCGCCGGAGTCCGCTGTCTGAGCTCCGGAGGAGTGAACCTCTGTGCCGCCGTTGCGCCATTCTCGCGCGCGCCGTCGGCGTTGCAGCCGAGCAGCACGATCGACGCGGCGAGCAGAAATAGGGATCGAGTGATCATCGTGATTCGGTGGTTACTGATGTGGTCGGTTGATCATCGCGAGGCCGGCCGGGGGAGGCGCGGGGATCATCCCGACGATCGCTCCGAGGGTCGAGTCCCTCGGATCGCTCGGTGGATGATGCCCCGCGCCGTCGACCGGTGCCCGTGCCCTATCGCACGATCGTCATCTTCATCGTCGCCGTGGTTCGGCCCGCGACGCGCAGCTCCGCGACGTACGCTCCGGTCTCGATTCCGGCGGGCGCCGTCCAGCGCACGGTGTGGCTTCCTGCATCACGCCGGCCCGCGTCGAGCGTGGCGACGGCGTCGCCGCGCGAGTCGTAGAGCGTGATCGCGACGTCGCCGCCGGTGCGCAGGTGATAGCGCAGCGTGGTTTCGCCCGTCGTCGGGTTGGGATAGCTCTGTCCGACGAAGAACCCGTCGCGCGCGCCGAGTCCGAGCGCGGAGCCGCTCGCGTCGTCGTCGCCGACGGCCGAGGTCACGTCGGGTCGCACGTAGTCGTAGCCACGATGCGGCGGCGCCAGGTACGGCCACTCGGCGCGGAACGGAACGTCATTGGCGGTCGGTCCTGCGGTGAAGCCGAGCACGTTGAGCAGGTGCGGAGTCACGGGATTCGCGCCACCGGCATAGTCGTCGTACCACAGGCCGATCGCCGCGAGCGCCGCGCCGCCGACGGCCTGCAGCTCGATGCGCGTGACGTCGTCCTCGAGGCGGCGTCCGTTGGGGAATCCGTCCATGTTCGGGATCGGCTGCAGCTCCGTCGACGCGTTGAATCGCGCATCGGTCAGACCGAGCACCGCGGCGCTGATGATGCCGAGCGAGCTGAAGTCTCCGCTCGTGCGCGCGGTGACCGGCGTCGCCATGTTCAGGCGCAGCATGTCGCCGAGCGTCGGCAGGAAGTTGTGGATGAACGGCTTGCCCGGGGCCAGCGGGTTGCCGCCCTTGCCGGTGGCAAGCTGGTACGGCGCGAGGTTCGGCACGCCCGTGTAGAAGATCGGCAGCAGGTCGACCGAGCGCGGCGCGCCGTCACGCAGCAGGAACGCGCCGAAGGCCTCGTCGGCAAGCGCCGTGTTCTGTCGCGCGCTGTTCGGCAGACCGAAGAGTCCGGCCTTGCCGTTGCGGAAGTCGAACTGACCGAGCGAGCTCGACTGGATGCGCAGCTTCGCCAGGCCCGGCACCGCCGAGCCGAAGCGGCTGTCGTCCATGTAGAGCGCGAGCTCGGGGTTGGTGAAGAATCCCTCGAAGCTCGCCTCGGCGTCGCGGTCGTACGGCGTCGAGGAGTTCCACCGGTCCTTCTCGCCGATCGGAATTACCGCCTCGTTCGTCAGCGGCATGCCCAGACGCGAGACCTGCACCCACGGACCCGAGCCCTGCGGCTTCGCGCCGTTGTCGCCGAGCGTCGTCACCTTCGGACGCGAGGCCGAGGCCCAGACGCCGATGACGTAATCGGGGTCGAGGATCGATGCCGCCGAGCCCGCGTCCCGGCCGGCCTTCTGCAGCGTGGCGATGGGGATCTTCAACGCGATCGCATGCGTGTTGAAGCCGGCGAGTCCGTCGCGCGGCGCCATCGCGCCGGTGTCGCCCGGCATGCGCACGGCGCCGAGATCGAAGATGCCGCCGAGGTCGACGAAGAACGGGTCGTCGACCGGTCCGCAGAACACGGTCTCGCCGCCGGTGCCCGATGCCTGCGTGATCGCGCCGCGCATGAGCGAGAGATAACCGCCGGCCGCGTTGAGTCCGACCGCGCCCTCGATCGAGCGCGGACCGATGTTCGGCGGCGGCACCACGCCGTCGGTGACGATCGTCGTGAACGTTGCGCCGCCGTCGACGCTCCTCTCTGCCGTGTAGGTGGTCTTCAGGTTCTGCTTGCCGAGCCTGATGTTGAAGAAGGTGGTGGGATCCTCGTTGGTCCTGCTGAACGTGAACCGATAGATGATGTCCTCGTCGGCGACGCCGTCGTTCTCGACGTGGATCTCGTAGCGCACGTTCTCGCCGAACGAATACCAGTTCGGTCCGCCCTCCGGCAGCTCGAACGGGATGTAGTTGGCGATGATCGTGATCGTCGACGGATCGTCGGGCGATCGGAACGCGTAGAGATCGGTATTGTCCGCGAGCGGGTCATTGCTGATCAGCGGCGCTTCGCGATGGCTCGACGCGTGGGCATCGAGTCCGAGCGAGAGCGCGACGACGGCCGCAAGCGCGGCGGTGCGAATGGTTCGCATTGTCTCCTCCTGGTGGATGGTGTCCGGCAGCACCCGCAATGCGGTGTGGCTACCGTTTGGTCAGGGAGAGATACGCCGTGCTCTTCGTCGCGGATTGGGAAAAACCGCCGATGAAAACTATTCCCGATATCGACAATCCGGTTTACTGGAAGCGGCGTAGGTACTGGGTTGGAGGATATGGACCGATACGTACGTTCCCCCTCACACACGTGTGCCCCAACGTCATCCTCGAGCGAGCGAAGCGAGCTCGGGGATCTCTCTTCGGCGGTAGCCGTGCCGGACGGTACCGCTACCGCGGAAGAACGATCTCCGCTGCGCGAAGATGACGAGGCGGCGTCTCCTGGTGGGGATGATGAGCGCGACAATTCATCGGCAACACGTCGCCCAACGCGTTACGTTTACCCTCGCACGAAGTCATAGTCTGTGACGCCGCGCACATCCCATCCTCCATTGTCGGGATCGACCATCATGACTTCCTCGCTGACCGCACTTCGTCCGACCACACGCCACCTCGCTGTTCTGCTCACAATCGTGCTCATCACCTCGACAGCGGCGCAGGCGCAGGTTCAGGCGTGGCAGCGTCTGCCGGGACCGTTCGGCGGCAGGATCAATGCGCTGCTCGCCGATGGCGAGGCGGTCTACGCATCGACCGGCTCGCTCTTCCGATCGGTCGACGGCGGTGTCACGTGGACTCGCATCGTGGTGCCGGCGAGCGCGGGATCGACGGCGCGGTCGTCACACGTCCGCGCATTGTCGCGTGACTCGTCCGGAGGCATCCTGGCGCTCTGCAACTACGATCTCTTTCGCTCGACCGACGATGGACTGTCCTGGCTCGCCGTCGACGGGCTGCGGCCGGTTGGCGCGAGCGGCCTTGTCGTGGGTCCCGACGGCACAGTCTTCACGACGCGCGGCGGGGCGCTCTACCGGCTGCGTCCAGGCGCGACATCCTCGGTCCCCGTCGGCCTGAGCTCGCCGATCGCCGTCATCGGCATCGCGCCGCAGGGCGGGTCGATCTATGCCATCGGAACGCAATACCGTGTCTGGCGCTCGGACGACGGGGGGCGATCCTGGTTGCTCGTCAATTCGACGGGCGACACCTCGCTGCCGATGATTCGGACGCTCGTCATTCTCACGGGATGGCGGCTCCGCGCAGGCACGGCCGAAGGCGTCGTCACCTCCGACGACGGTGGTCAGACCTGGAGCGCGGACACGACGTCGATCCGCGAGCGCTCCATTACCTCATTGATGATTCGCGAAGACTTCATGTACGCCGGTACCGATCTGTTCGGCCCGTTCCGCTCGAGCGACGGCGGCGCGACCTGGTCGCAGATTCCGTACGGGCTCGACAACCCGAGCATATGGGCGCTGGCCGATGATGCTCGTGGACGACTCTACGCGGGCACGACGGCCGGCGTGCACCATTCGGAGGATGCTGGCTCCACGTGGTCGCTCGGCGTGACCGGGATGACCGGCGTCGCGCCACGCTGCCTGATGGTCGCGCCGAGCGGCCATCTCTTCCTCGGCGCCGAATCCGGCATCTCGCGCTCGACCGATCTCGGCGAGAGCTGGTCGCCGGTCAACTACGGACTGAGCGCGCGACAGACCGCATCGATCGTCCTCGACTCCGCCGGAGCGCTCGTCGCTCTCTCGCAGCACGGCGAGCTCTTCCGCTCGACCGACGACGGCAACAGCTGGCAGCGCGCCGGCGCGGTCGACGGATGGGAGTGGACGTGGTCGATCGCCGTCACGTCGCAGGGCGATCTCGTTGTAGTTGCGCGGAATACGAGCCCGCAGCGCGCTGCCATCCTGCGCTCGACCGACGGCGGAGCCGGGTGGCAGGAGGTGCTCGACGTCCTCGACCCGCAGGACTTCACCGTCGCCGCCGACGGCTCGGTCATCGCGATGACCTACAACGGCGGCATCTACCGCTCGACGAGCAATGGCCTGACCTGGACCCTGGTCGCCCCGAGACGGGGCATCGACGAGCTCACGTCGATCGGCGCCGACGCGCGCGGCGGCGTCTTCGCCGGCGGACGCTCCTATCTCTGGCGCTCGGTCGACAACGGGCAGATCTGGATTCAGCAGTACCTCGGTCAGAACGTCCACCTCGCGAGCATCGCGGTCGCGCGCGACGGCTCGATCGTCACGGGCGTGATGTCCCCGTCGACCAGCGCGATGCGCTCGACGAACCGCGGGCTCGACTGGGTCGACATGAGCAGCGGCCTCGACGGCGAGTACCCGACGAAGCTCGCCTTCGCCGCGACCGGGACGGTCTTCGGCACGCTCCCCGAAGGACTGGCCCGCAGCCGGAACCGCATCACATCAGGCGTCGGCGGCGAACGCCCGGTGACGGGACTCGTGCTCGATCGCCCGCAGCCACATCCGGTCCGCGGCGAGTCGAGCGTTCGCTTCTCGATCGCGGAGTCGTCGCCGGTGCGCCTGTCGCTCTTCGACATGCGCGGCACCGAGGTGCGCGTGCTCCTCGACGAGTTCGCCTCGCCCGGAGCGAGCGACGTGGCGCTCGATGCGACGGGGCTTGCCGCCGGAGTGTATGCGCTGCGTTTGCAGACGAGTGCGGGAGTACGCGTCGAGCGTATCGTGGTCGAGTAGGCCTCTTCCCTCCCCACAGACGCGCCCCACCGTCACCCTCGACCGAGCGAAGCGAGGTCGGGGATCCTACTTCGGCGGTAGCCGTGCCGGACGGTACCGCTACCGCGGAAGAACGATCTCCGCTGCGCGAAGATGACGGAGTCGCGGTTCCTGGGGGAAGAGAGTGTCTCCTCCCCCACACCCGCGCCACGACGTCGCAGCCGGAGCCCTTGCCTTCCGCCTCGCCACTACCCTATCTTAGCGGCTCGGGAGAGACAGCGCCGATTTGCACTCAGCTTGCGGGCGCTTAAGAAATACAGCTAAAGTGAGCCCATTGAGCCACTTTGGCAGAGCTGCCAGGGTGGTTTTCCGTTTCCCCGCCGCCGGCTCCTCGCTCGATTCCCGCGAACTCAACTCACTCGCACTCATACTGGAGTACCGATGTCCCGTCGATTTCTTTTCACCTCGGAGTCCGTCACCGAGGGTCATCCCGACAAGGTCTGCGACCAGATCTCCGACGCCATTCTCGACGCGCTGCTGGCGGCCGACCCGGCCAGCCGTGTCGCCTGCGAGACCGTTGCGAACACCGGTCTCGTGCTCATCACCGGTGAGATCACCTCGAACGCGGTGGTCGACTACGCGCAGATCGCCCGGAAGAAGATCGCCGAGATCGGCTACACGTTCCCCGAGCTCGGCTTCAGCGACAAGACCGTGAGCGTCCAGGTCGCGCTCGATCGCCAGTCGGCCGACATCTCCGACGGCGTCAATCGCGTGCAGCACGCCGACGCCGATCCTCTGGATTCCGTCGGTGCCGGCGACCAGGGCATGATGTTCGGGTATGCCGTCGACGAGACCGAGGAGCTCCTGCCGCTGCCGATCCTGCTGGCGCATCGCCTTGCCGAGCAGCTCACGCGCGTGCGCAAGAACGGGACGCTGCCGTACCTGCGTCCCGACGGCAAGACGCAGGTGACGATCGAGTACGTCGACGGACGTCCGGTCGCGATCGATACCATCGTGATCTCGACGCAGCACGCGGCCGAGATCAACGGCACGACCGACCGCGCGACGATCCTCGAGATTCTCGCCCGCGACCTCCGCACGCACGTCATCGACCCGGTCTTCGACGGAGCGACGATTCGCCCGACCGACGCGACGATCCTGCACGTCAACCCGTCCGGCACGTTCGTCATCGGCGGTCCCAACGGCGACGCCGGACTGACCGGCCGCAAGATCGTCGTCGACACCTACGGCGGCGCGGCCCCGCACGGCGGCGGCGCGTTCAGCGGCAAGGATCCGACAAAGGTCGACCGCTCGGCCGCCTACGCCGCGCGATACGTCGCGAAGAACATCGTCGCCGCCGTGCGG
>Ga0247823_10004570_pt1 | contig 11080 bp, 8 predicted proteins | sample 13C_PalmiticAcid_2_FD_192426 | JGI IMG/M metagenome (GOLD analysis project Ga0247823, IMG submission 192426) | Soil microbial communities from agricultural site in Penn Yan, New York, United States - 13C_PalmiticAcid_Day30 | ecosystem: Environmental > Terrestrial > Soil > Agricultural land...
CAACTGGGCGTCGCGTTCGACGCCCAGTTGATCGTCGCGCGGGCCGATACCCCGGGCAGCTGCGCCACCGAAAATGGCGACGAGGACAGCGGCTGCAGCTTCGGAGACAATGCGATCGCCGCCGGGCTCGATGCGGCGCGAACTGGCGGCGCGCGGGTGGTCAATATCTCGCTGGGCGGCGATGCGCCCAACGCCCGGTTGCTCCAGGCGATCAGCAACGCCACCGCGGCCGGCATCGTCATCGTGATCTCCGCCGGCAATGACGGCGATAAGCCCGAAGGCGTGAATCCCGATCCCTTCGCCGGCGGCGCCGCGGCGAGCGCGGGCGCGCGCGGCTTGGTGATCATCGCCGGCTCGGTGGGCACCGCCGACCAGATATCGAGCTTCAGCAACCGTGCCGGAACCGGCGCCAGCACCTATCTGACCGCGGTCGGCGAGCGGGTGCGCGCGCCGGATCAGAGCAATACGCCTTTGCTCTGGTCGGGTACGTCCTTCTCGGCGCCGCAGATCGCCGGCGCCGTCGCGTTGCTCGCTCAGGCCTTTCCCAATCTCACCGGCGCGCAGATCGTCCAGTTGCTCTATGCCACGGCGCGCGATGTCGGTGCGGCGGGCGTCGACCCGGTCTATGGCCGCGGCGTGCTCGATCTCACGCGTGCGTTCCAGCCGGTGGGCGCGACTTCGCTCGCCGGATCGACCGGCACGATCTCCGGCGTCAACGGCGCGCTCTCGGGGCCCATGGGCGACGCGAGCCAAGGCGCGCTCGGCGCGGTCGTGCTCGATTCCTTCGATCGCGCCTTCGCCACCGAACTCGCACGTACGATCGTCCGTCAGGGGCCGGCGCGCCGGCTCCCGGCCTTGATGGCAACTCGCCAGCGCAGTTTCTCGGCCGGCATTCGCGACCTGAGCGTCGCGGTGTCGCTGGTTCCCGCGCGCGATGCGATCCGCATCGAGCGGCTCGGTATCGGCACGCGCGACGCCAATGTCGCACGAATGCTCGCCGCCACGGTGAGCGGCAAGCTCGGCAGCAAGGCGCAGTTCGCGATCGGCGCGTCCGAGAGCGGCAACACGCTCACCGCGCGGCTCGCCGGTCGTGACGAGCCCGCCTTTCTCGTCGCACGCGATCCGCTGCACAGCGCCGGCTTCGACGTCGACGTCCGCGGTTCGATCGCGGTCCGCCAGTCACTCGGCCGCTGGGGCGTCAGTCTCGCGCAGGAACAGGGGCAGGTGCTCAGCCGGCGCGACACCCAGTTCGCAGCGCTCAGATGGGACGCGCAACGCTCGGGCTATTGGCGCACCACTCTCGGGCTTGATCGCAGCTTCGGCAATCTCCGCGCCGGCCTTTCGCTGACCCGGCTCAGCGAGCGCGATACGCTGCTCGGCGCCCGCTTCAGCGGCGGGCTGGGCGCGGCGCGTGCAGATAGCAATTTCGTCGATCTCGGGCTGCGTTACGACATGGGCGAGGGCTGGTCGTTCGGCGGCTCGATGCGGCAGGGCTGGACCAGCGCGAAGCTGCGCAGCGGCGTGCAGGGAAGTGGATCGATCCGAACCAATGCCTTCGCCGCCGATTTCGGCAAGGATAACTGGCTGACGGCGGGGGACAGCATCGGCTTCCGCATCGCCCAGCCGCTGCGCGTCTCCAGCGGCGGGATCCAGATCGCGCTTCCCGCCGATTGGAACTATTCGACCATGACGGTCAGCGCCTGGGACAGGGGTTTCATCAACCTCGCGCCGCAGGGCCGCGAGATCGACTATGAGCTGCGTTATGCTTGGCCGCTGCTCGGCGGCAGCCTCAGCAGCAATCTATTCCTGCGCCGCAATCCCGGCAACTATGCCGCCTTCCCTGGCGACAAGGGCGGCGCGATACGCTTGACCCTGGGCTGGTAGCGGGCCTCTTGGCCGCGGATCATTGTGCGTTAGGGAGGCGCATGTTCGAACGCTTCTGCCGATTCGCCTTTTGGGCCGCTCTGATCTTCGCTTTCGTGATGGCGGTCCTGCCGAAGCCGCCCCAGCTTCCCGGTGCGCCGACCGACAAGATCCAGCATATCCTCGCCTTTGTCGCGCTGACCATCCTGGCGACCGCCGGATATCCGAGGTTGCGGCCACTGATGCTGGTGTTCGCGCTTGCCGGTTTCGGCGCCCTGATCGAGATCGTGCAGGCAATCCCGGCGCTACACCGGTCGTCCGACGTGATGGATTGGCTCGCCGACATAGCGGCCGCGCTGATCACCTTGGGGATCGTGATCGTCCTTCGACGCCTCCGTTTCGCGTCGGGCGGCAAGAAGGCTCGCTCCTGGCGAGCGGGCCATTCCGCCCGATATTTTCGAGGGCGACGGCAACGAACCTCTTCACCGCCTGAAAGCAAAGCTTCGGCTGGCGCGCGGGCGGCGCGCCACCCATCTCTCCGTCCATGACCGCATATTCGCTGCTCGATCTCGTTCCCATCGTCCAGGGCGGGAGCGCCGGCCAGGCACTGGCCAACGCCGCCGATCTCGCGCGCCACGCCGAGAGCCTCGGCTTCACGCGCTATTGGGTCGCCGAGCATCACGGCATGGAGGGGATCGCCAGCGCCGCCACGGCCGTGGTGATCGCGCATGTCGGCGCCGCCACTTCCACGATCCGCATCGGGGCAGGGGGCATCATGCTTCCCAATCATTCTCCGCTCCAGGTCGCCGAGCAGTTCGGCACGCTCGACGCGCTTTTCCCGGGCCGCGTCGATCTCGGGCTGGGCCGGGCGCCCGGATCGGATCAGCGCGTCGCCGCCGCGATCCGCCGCGGGATGGGCAGCGACGGCAATGAATTCCCGCAGGATGTGGTCGAGCTGCAAAGCTATTTCGCCGATGACGGCAAGACCGGCATCCGTGCCACGCCCGGTGCGGGCGCCGACGTCAAATTGTGGATCCTCGGCTCGAGCCTGTTCGGCGCGCAGCTCGCCGCGGCTTTGGGCCTGCCTTATGCGTTCGCCTCGCATTTCGCGCCGGGGCTGCTCCACGAGGCCGGCGACATCTATCGCCGCAATTTCCGTCCATCGGCAGCGTTGGAGAAGCCGCATCTGATGCTCGGCTTCAACGTCTTCGCCGCCGATACCGACGACGAGGCGGAATATCTCGCGACTTCGCAGCAGCAGGCCTTTGTCGCGATCCGCACCGGGCGCGGAATCCAGCTGCCGCCGCCGGTACACGGCTATCGCGAGAGCCTCGGCGCGCACGGCAATGCGATGCTGGAACAGGTGCTCTCGGCCAGTGCGATCGGCGGGCCTGCAAAGGTGCGTGAGCAGCTCGCCGCCTTCCTCGCCCGCACCGGCGCCGACGAACTGATCCTCACCAGCGCGATGTTCGATCACGAAGCCCGCAGGAAGAGCCTCACGATCGCCGCAGAGGCGATGAAGCGGCTCTGAAGCGAGGACTGCGCCGAGCCCTCGACTCAGCTGACGCCCCACTTCGTCAACCCCGCCAAAGCGGGGATCCATCTCCCGGACTTTCCAGGAGTACCATGGCGGTATTCGCGGCGCGTGATGGAGGTGGGTACCCGCTTTCGCGGGGATGACGGCCGACGATATCAGGCCGTGAACGCATAAACGGTCGCTGGCGTCGCGGGGCTGAACGTCCGAGATTGGTGGTTTCCTGCTCGACAGCTTTCAGAAGGCGAGCCTCCGAAACGGGACTCGTTAACCCGTTCACATACATATCGCAGTCACCAGGCGCGTGGATATTCGCCATCTGAACTCAAAGGGGGCACCATGCAGGTTTCGCGTTCGGCATACTCCAACAGCAGCCTCGTCGGGGTCGGTGTGTCGGAAAACATCGCAGAGGGACGCGAGAGCGCAAGGGGCGTCTCGGCGGATAAGCCAGACGTTACCGTCAGCATCTCATCTTTTGGGGGCAGATTGAGCAAGGCGGCCGACAGCTTCGTCGTCAGCAGTTCGAAGCTTTCACATGATGCTCTGGGCGATAAGGTGCGCGGCACCATAACGGCGCTGAACTACACGCTGACGCCGGAGAATATCGCTGCGAAATCAAGGGAAGCCCCCACACCCGCGGATGCCGCCGCACTGGCATCGGCCGCGGCGGCAAACGCGTATGTCGCCGACCTGAGCGGACCCAACCCGTTTGCGGGGCTCTCGCGGGAGCAGCTATCCGCCATCACGAATGACGAGAGTGGTACCTTCACCACCAATGAGCGGTACGCCGCATACCGTCAGGCCAATGATGAAGAGCAGGCGTGGCGATCCCGGGCGGTAGCTGCCGCAATGGAGGAGTATCACCGCACCGGCAAGCTCACGAACTTCTTCAAATCCGCTCTGGATCACTTCGGCGAGCTTCCCGCTTCCGAGCAGGCGCTCTACCCGCCGAATTATGCGGCTGACTTGCAGGACAAGGTCGATCTTGATTTCAACTATTTCACGCACATGCCGAACGGACAGCCCGGGAAAGCCGACATCTCGCTCGCCAGCTTGAGGTCCATGATCCAGTCTGACGGCTGATCGGCGCGATCGGCTGGTGTTGTCTGGACACGAGCGGACTCCAGCGATGGTGTCCTCGACGGCAGCTTTTCACCGGCCTTTGCCGAGCATGTCGCCGTGGGGAAGTGACGATCGTCTGGTTTCGGGAAAGGCGCCAGCCTACCGAATGACGGAGATCGGGGCGTTTGCTGCCGGTCCGCTTGTGCGTCCAGGCCCTGGTCCCGACCCGGGGGGCAACCCGTCGTCGCTGCGGCTTGCAATGCAGGATTTCGCCTGCTCGGCTCGCGCGAAGAGCCCTTTGTGAGTGCCGCTTCAGCACCCGCACCGAGTCTTCGGCAGGATGGTGCGTGCCGGACTCGAGAGCCGGGAGTCAGTTCGCCGCCGGCAGCCGCAGCCGGACGAGCAGCCCGCCGAGATCCTCGCTCTCCTCGAGACTGACGGTCCCGTCATAGATCTCGGCGACGTCGCGGACGATCGCGAGGCCCAGCCCGGTGCCCGGCTTGCCGCTGTCGAGCCGCACGCCGCGATCGAAGATGCGGATCCGGTCGGCCTCGGGGATGCCCCGTCCGTCGTCCTCGACGAGGATCTCGACGAACCCGGCGTCGACCCGCACGGTGACGAACACGCTGCCCCCGCCATATTTGGCGGCGTTCTCGACGAGGTTGCCGAGCAGATCGTCGAGGTCCTGCCGCTCGATATGCGCGATCAGGTCCTTCTGCCCGTCCACGTCGATGCGGACATTGGGATAGAGCCGCGCCACCGCGCGCTCGACTGCCTCGACCGACGGCCAGACCTGCGCGCGGCTGTGCGCACTGCCGCGCCGGCCGACCGCGCGGGCGCGGGCGAGATGGTGGTCGATCTGGCGGCGCATCGTCCGCGCCTCGCGGATGATCGTGGGGGCAAGGTCTTCCTGCCCGGCGGCGGCCGCGTTCATGATCACGCTGAGCGGGGTCTTGAGCGCGTGGGCGAGATTGCCGGCATGGCGCCGCGCCTCTTCGGCCTGGCGGTCGTTATGCTCGACCAGGGCGTTCAGTTCGTCGACCATCGGCGCGATCTCGGCGGGCATCCGATCCTCGATCCGTTTGGCCTTGCCGGCGCGTAGCCGCGCGATCTCCTTGCGCACTTTCCGCAGCGGCAGCAGCCCGTACCAGGTCTGCAGCCCGACCATCACGATCAGGCCGAGCCCGAGCAATACGAAGCTGCGCACCAAGGTCCGCCGCAAGGTCGCGATCTGCGCGTCGAGCCCGTCGCGGCTCTGGGCGACCTGGAATTTCCAGCGTACCGGCGACCCGGGCAGCTTCAGGTCGCGCTCGGCGATCCGCAGCAGCTGGTTGCTCGGATCGTTGGGATCGCGATCCACGCGCGGCGTCTTGTCGACGAATTCGTCGCTATCGTAGATGTGGAGTTCGCGATCGTCGTGGCGCTGGTTGACTCGCAATTTGCGGTCCCAAAGCGAGCGCGATGGGAAAGGCTCGAAGCCCTTGCCGCTGATCTGCCAGTAAGCGCCCGAACCGGGTTCGAGGAAGCGCTGGTCCGCCAGTTCGCGATTGAGGATGACCTGTCCCAGCGAGTCGAGCTCGGCCGAAACGATCATCGAGGTCAGCAGATAATCGAGCTGCTCGTCGAAATTGCGAGTGATCGCGGTGGTCAGCACCCGATCGAGCGCGACTCCGCCGCCGACCAGCAATACGAAGATCCACGCGCTGGCGATCAGGATCATCCGCCGGCTCACCGAGCCGGTGGCGCGCGGTGCATAATAACGCGGCTGCGGCTCGGGCGCTTCGTCGTTCACGGGGGACGGGACGCTGTCCCCGGCTGGTTCCATCTCAGGCGTCCGCGGGTTCCTCGAGGCTGTAGCCCAGTCCCCGGATGGTGGTGATCACGTCGGCGCCGAGCTTCTTGCGGATCCGGGTCACGAACACTTCGATCGTGTTCGAATCGCGGTCGAAATCCTGATCGTAGATATGCTCGATCAGCTCGGTGCGGCTGACCACCTTGCCCTTGTGATGGAGCAGATACGAGAGCAGCTTATATTCCTGCGCGGTGAGCTTGACCGGCTCGCCCGCCTTGGTGACCTTGCCGCTGCGGGTATCGAGGCGGATGTCGCCGGCGATCAGCTCCGCCGAGGCATTGCCCGAGGCGCGGCGGATCAGCGCGCGCAGGCGGGCGATCAGTTCCTCGGTCTGGAACGGCTTGGCGACATAATCGTCGGCACCGGCATCGAGGCCGGCGACCTTGTCCGACCAGCTGTCGCGTGCGGTCAGCACCAGCACCGGCGTGGTCTTGCCTTCCTTGCGCCAGCGGTCGAGCACGGTGAGCCCGTCGATTTCGGGCAGGCCGAGATCGAGGATCACGGCGTCATATTGTTCGGTCGAGCCGAGGAAATGTCCTTCCTCGCCGTCGGTGGCGAGGTCGACGGCATAGCCCGCGCTCTCGAGCGCGTTGCGCAGCTGTTGTCCGAGATTGGGTTCATCCTCGACGATCAAAAGTCGCATTCTCTAGTCCCTGTGCCGTTGCGCCTGTCGCCGACGCTCAGTTGCCGGTGCGCCGAAGGATGTTGCCCGTCCGTCCGTCCGCGTCCACCCAGATCACCGATCCATTGCGCAGGAACTTGAGCGTGTAAACGCCCGTCGACGGTTCGTAGTCGAAACCGAGATACTGCGCCCCCGGCATGCGGGGGACGACGCGGCGCTCTATCTCGCGCACCGGAAGAAGATCTCCCTGCAGACGACGCTGGCTGGCAGCTTCCTGGCCACTGTCCTGCGCATCGGACGCGCGCGCATCCATGCTCCCGGCAAGCGAGAGGGCTGCCAGACACGCGCAGAAAACAGGCTTAACCAGCATCTTCATGCGCATGGCATAGGGTCCGGCCATTGAATAGCCCCTGAACGTGCCGGTCATGTGCGGGCAACTTGCGGCGCGGGCGCGGGGCCCCTAGGTGGCGTTCGCATCGGCAAGCCACCGCGCCAGCCCGCTCCCCACCCTGCCACCTGGCGGCAGGATCCTGTGGGTGGCCGGGTGGTGAGCGGGCCGGCACCGCAACACGAAGGCGTTATGGCTGCACCTGTACTTGCATATGAGGGCCTCGGACTGATCCAGGGCTCGGGCTGGCTGTTCCGCGGACTCGATCTCTATATCGGCGAGCGCGATCGGCTCGCGTTGATCGGCCGCAACGGCGCGGGCAAATCGACTCTGCTCCGCCTGATCGCCGGCCGCATCGATTCCGACGAAGGCCGCCGCACGATCCAGCCCGGCACGCATGTCGTGCTGCTCGAGCAGGATCCGCAGGTCGCAGGCTTCGCCACCTTGCTCGATTTCGTCCTGGCCGGCGACGACGCTCCCGAACGCTACGAGGCCGAGGCGATCGCCGGCCAGCTCGGCATCGATCTCGGCCGCGAGGCCGCCACCGCCTCGGGCGGCGAGCGCCGCCGCGCCGCGATCGCTCGCGCGCTGGCGCAGAATCCCGACGTGCTGCTGATGGACGAGCCGACCAACCATCTCGACATCGCCGCGATCGACTGGCTGGAAAGCTGGCTCGGGCGCTACAATGGCGCATTCATCGCGATCAGCCACGATCGCACCTTCCTCACCCGGCTGACGAAGCAGACCCTGTGGCTCGACCGCGGAACGATCCGCCGCGCCGAGATCGGTTTCGGCGGGTTCGAGGCGTGGACCGAAACCGTCTATGCCGAGGAAGAGCGCAACGCGCAGAAGCTCGATGCGAAGCTCAAGATCGAGGAGCATTGGCTGCTCCGCGGAGTCACCGGGCGGCGGCGGCGCAATCAGGGCCGGCTGACCAAATTGAAGGAAATGCGTGCGGAACGCGCGTCGATGATGGGCCCGCAAGGCGCCGCGAAGCTCCAGATCGGCAGCGACGACGCCCAGACCAAGGTGGTGATCGACGCCAAGAACATCACCAAGCGCTTCGGCGCCGGAGAGAGCGAGCGCACGATCATCAAGGACCTGACGCTCCGGGTGACCAAGGGCGACCGGATCGGCGTGGTCGGCAGGAACGGCGCCGGCAAGACCACGTTGCTCAAGCTGCTCACCGGCGAGTTGAAGCCCGATGAGGGCAGCGTCCGGCTGGCCAAGACGCTCGACGAAGTGATCATCGATCAGCAGCGTAGTCTGATGGATCCCGCGAAGACGGTGCGCGACGTGCTGACGCAGGGCGGCGAATGGATCGACGTGCTCGGGGTCAAGAAGCACATTCACGGCTATCTCAAGGAGTTCCTGTTCGAGCCCAATCTCGCCGACGCGAAGATCGGCACGCTGTCGGGCGGCGAGCGCTCGCGGCTATTGCTCGCCCGCGAATTCGCCCGTCCGTCGAACCTGCTGGTGCTCGACGAGCCGACCAATGATCTCGACCTCGAGACGCTCGATCTGCTCCAGGAAGTCATCGCCGATTACGAAGGCACCGTGCTGATCGTCAGCCACGACCGCGACTTTCTCGATCGCACCGTGACGGTGACCCTTGGTCTCGACGGCAGCGGCAAGGTCGATGTCGTCGCCGGCGGCTATGCCGATTGGGAAGCGCGCCGCACCCAGCGCGTCGAGCCGAAAAAGGCGGCGGCAAAGCCCGTTGTCGACCCGCCCAAGGCGAAAGCGACCAAGCTCAGCTACAAGGATCAGCGCGATTACGATCTGCTGCCGAAGCGGGTCGAGGAGATCGAGGCGCAGATCGCGCGCGACGAGGCGGCGCTGGCCGATCCTGATCTCTACACCCGCGATCCGGGCAAGTTCGCTGCGCTGAGCGAAGGAATCGGCAAGCTGCGTGAGGAGAAGGATGCAGCGGAGATGCGCTGGCTCGAACTGGCCGAGCAGGTCGAGGCTTTGAGATAGAATCCCTGTCACCCCGGCCTTGTGCCGGGGCCCACCAGGCGGCCAAGGCTGAACGAGAGGCGCGGGGCCAGCCAGTGGGACGCGGTGGGTCCCGGCACAAGGCCGGGGTGACCGCGGCGAGCTACCCCTCCAGATCCACGGTAATCACGGTCCCCTCCGGCCCGCTGTCGGTCCGAATCGCCCCGCGTGCCTGCCGCACGAACCCTTCGACCAGCCGATGCCCCAGCCCGCCGCCACGGCGTGCCGCTATGGCGACCGGCGACATCCCCGCGCCATTGTCCGCCACGGTCAGCCGCCAGCCAGGGCCGCGCGCTTCGAAGGCCACCTTGATCGCGCCGCCGTCGCGGTCGCCAAAGGCGTGCTTGGCGGCGTTTGTGACGAGTTCGTTGACGATCAGCCCGATCGAAACCGCCCGGTCGCGTGGCAGCGCGGCATGATCCGCCGCGCAGTTCAGCGTGATCGCGCCGCGCAGGAACAGTGCGTCCTCCAACGCGGTGCACAGCTCGTGGATATAGGTCGCCATGTCGACGGTTCCCGGCGCGGCGGTGCCGCGATACAGATGGCGATGCGCGCGTGCGATGCTCTCGACTCGCGCCAGCGCGCTCGCAAGCGCCTCGGCGGTCTCGCCGTCGCCGGCGCGGCGGCGCTGCATGTCGAGCAGCGACGCGACGAGCGTGAAATTATTCTTCACCCGGTGATCGAATTCCTCGAGGAACAGGTCGCGCTCGGCGATCTGGCGGTCGCGCTCGGCGGCGGCGCGGCGCACCGCGCGGCGGAAGGTTTCCGCGACGATGAGCATGATCACATAAGCGATCACGATGACGAGCAGCCGCGATCCGTCGCCGGGACCCTTGGGGTAGAAACTGTTGACCGGCGCCAGCAGGAAATACCAGCTGTGGAGCAGAGTGAGCAGCGCCGCGAGCGCTCCCGATTGCCAACGTGCGAACAGGGCCGCGACCAGCACCGCCGGATAGCCCAATGCGAAGGGACCCGCGCCCGGCGCGAAAATGTCGACGATCAGACGCGCAACGACGCCCGCCGCCGCGCAAAGCAGCGCAAACAATAGCTGCGTCACCCAAGCCGGCGCGTAAGGCGCCAGTCTTGCGGGCAGATCCAGTTCGCCTATTCGCCCCATCCCGGGACGAAACAGGCGCGTTCATCCTTTGTCTGTCAAGCTTGGTCTTTACCGGTATTGATCTGGATCAACTATATTTTACAAAGACTTGCCGGAACGGCCCGCCAGATCGACGACATATTGCCATGCCACTCTGCCGGAGCGGCTGCCGCGGCGCGTCGCCCAGTTGATCGCCTCGGCAGGATCGAAGGTCAGCTCGTGCGCATCGGCATAGCCACGGACGATGTCGACATAGGTATCCTGATCGATCGCGTGGAAGCCGAGGCTTAGGCCGAAGCGATCGGCGAGCGCGAGGCTGTCGTCCACCGAATCGCGCGGATTGATCGCGCTGGCCTGCTCGGCGATGTCGCGCGGGATCAGATGGCGGCGGTTCGAGGTGACGATCAGCCGGGTGTTGGCGGGCCGTGCCTCGGCGCCGCCTTCGAGCAGTGAACGCAGCGCGCGGGCGTCCCCGGCCGCGTCGAAGCCGAGATCGTCGAGAAAGATGACGAACGGCCGCGCGGCGGCGGCGAGCGATGCGAACAATTCGGGCAGCGCGTCGAGATGCTGGGTGACGGCCTCGACCAGAGCGAGGGTGCCCCCTGCGGCCTGCACCGATGCCACCGCACTCTTGACCAGCGCCGACTTGCCGGTGCCGCGCAGGA
>Ga0247823_10004571_pt1 | contig 11080 bp, 13 predicted proteins | sample 13C_PalmiticAcid_2_FD_192426 | JGI IMG/M metagenome (GOLD analysis project Ga0247823, IMG submission 192426) | Soil microbial communities from agricultural site in Penn Yan, New York, United States - 13C_PalmiticAcid_Day30 | ecosystem: Environmental > Terrestrial > Soil > Agricultural land...
TCGTGTATCTGGCCGGCGGCGTGACCGCACACATTCCGCAGTTCCTGCACGACGGGCGCTTCCTGCAGCGCTACCTCAACAAGGGCGTGATGACCGAGCAGCTGGAACGGGTGCCGGTATGGCGGGTGGAGCATGGGCAGCTGGGGCTGCTGGGGGCTGTGGCTTGGTATAGGCAGAACCGCTCGGATATCTGATGGGCTATGCGCGTTGTCTTTTACATAATAGGCATTATGCGAAATAGCCTATGGGGCGAGTTGAGGGTTGGCAGGGATTCGCGAGAAAAACAGCCGAATCTTCTCTAACTCTGTCTACCGCGGATAATTCTGTAGCGGCCAAGTAGATCCTGATCGTTTGGACGCAGCAAAATCCGTCGCCGAATCAACAGAGGTCGAAGTTTGCGTATGTGGTCAGACGATACGCAGAAGTTTCCGATGCTAGTTCGACAGTACGCGGACGCCACTCGGGAATTCGGGCCTACGCCAGCCTTGCTTACCGGCGTCGGCGTCAGTCAAGCCCTCACGGATCCCTTGTTCCCTTTTCCCTTCGGGTAGCTCGGGAATCCGCGCCAACTGTTCATCATCCGGCGTCATGCGGGCGATCCATTCTGGTGAACACCGGTACGAGCTCGGGGTCTTCCAAGGGCTCGGGCAATGGCTTTGTCATGTCGTGAACGGTTAGGTCGATGATGCAGTCCAAGTCCCCACACAGAGGTTGGATCGCGGTCATGACCAGTCGGGCAGCCCGTTCAGCGTGGACCATATCGGCCACAAGCCAGATGAGTAATCCTGGTTGCTGTCTGCCCGTGGCTGATGGGGCCGTCTCCAAAACATAGGCCGCCGACACGAAACTGGCTTGCTGGAGGCTCGCTGAGATCGCGGGGCCGATCCAGCTTGGCGCACTGCGGGCAGGCCTCACATCCATTGCGGAGGTCGGGAGCTTTTCTACCCTGGCCAAGAACCCGGTTTCCAGTAGTGTCGCGACTTCTTCCGGGTACAGGACGGAGCCCCCGTCATTGGGGTTGAACATGAGGGTGGCGCCACGTGTGCCAGCCAACAGGTCCCGACCCACCACCGCCAGTATCTTCACGGCCGAAGAGCTCGCCACCTGCGCCTTGGCGAGTGAAAGGAAGAACGGGATGGCATCAAACCCGTCGGGATGGCGAAACTGGACGAGCCTGAGTGTTTTGGAGTCGTCCGAAACCGGTGCGCGCACATAGACGGTGGCGTCCAGCAGTCGCCGGAAGAACGCCTGCTCTTCCTCGTAGCTTTCGCGGGCGCGCTCCAGAGCGGCTTCCAGGTCTGCTTCTGCCGAAGCTGTTCCACCTATTTATGGGCGGACAGGTCGTTTCAAAGTTCAAATCCGGTGGGGGCCCAAGGGATAGCTGCGAAACCAGTCTGCCTCAATTGTGCTAGTAAGATACGGGCGTACGAAGGCCGACTTGGTCAGCTCCTGCAGCCGCTCTTCGTGCTCCGCGATGGCCTCGATGTCGCTGACCGTTGGATAGTGCCGAAGCAGTCGATACGCCTCTTCCCTAACCGCTTTAGGCACCGCCTTGTTGGCAGCTAGTTCTTTCAGAAACGCACCCGCCTGAAGCGCGTTCCGTGTTCGCTCGCTGGGCATGGTCATGCGACTGCCTGATCTATGACTAAGGAATACTTAGCTTACAAGCTTGCGGTAACGACTGTGGATGTGGCGGTCAGGCCAATTGCTTTTGAGTAACATATCTAGTAATATCAATTACTTAATTCGCATAACATTCCTTATGTAAAGAGCGGACGCTAGGGTGCTGTCGGCTTTGGAGATGTTGTCTGCTCTACCTGCGCAGTCTCCGGAATGCGGTATGCGATTCGCCGATCTTTGGGCACCAGTGTGGTGAGCCGAGCCTGAGGGCTGTAAAGCACGTTCGTGCTTCCTAACTGCCCTACATACAGTGCAGGCACTGGCACATCAGCACCGATTTCGCTCAGTGAGAGATCGACGTGCAGCCCATTCTCCAAGCTGGTCAGCGTGCTGACTTCGCTCTTGCCGTAGTAAGTGACAGCGCACGGTATGTAGGCCAGCAGCAGTGCGAACACAAGGACCAAGCTTGGCTCTGGTACCCACTTTTTGAGCCATGCACTCTGGGCGAGGACAAAGACCGTTAAGAAGTTCAGACCCAAGCCGAGCAGAATCCAGTGCAATGGATTGCCTTTCAGCAGCAGACAGATCCAGAACCCAATGGCCACGATCAAGCTCGCACCAAATAAGTAAGGTAAGTACTTAAGCGATCTCTCGCCCAGGTTGGGTGTCTTCTGGCCGAGCCATAGCCCAATGATGACGCCAATCACTGAGAAGGCACCAAGCAATGTCAGGCTTCCTATCGCAGTACCTAACAGCTCAGCTGCACTGGCATGTTGATAAGGATTGATATTGACCTTGCTCCAGAAGGCGAACAAGTAGAACGCGGCAATCGCAAAGCCATAAGGCGCGGACAACATGGCGATGAACTTCGCCAATGAGCTTGGTGAAATCGATACCCCTTCGCTAGTCATCCCCTACCCTCAATTCCATTCTTCTCTAGCCTCACGATAAGACCTGTTGGGGTTGACGAATGGCGCCTGCCACCCTCGACTATTCATGTGCTCACTGCTTTCCCCCAAATCAAATTGGGTCAGGAAGCACGCTTGAGAAGCAAGCGCTAGCGGCCATGATCTCCTTTTGGATGCCCGGCACGCCGGTCAGAATCCCCAAGTGGTTGTAGGCCAGGAAGCAGAAGCCGTTTGAAATCCTAAACGTCTGCTCTATCAGTTTGGGCGGAGACCCGAATCGGGTCCGATGTATGGCGTGAATCCCGGAGTGCACAAAGGAATTGAGTGGTTGCCAAGCACAGTCTCTGAATTCTCTCAGTGCCGACGTCACGCCAAAGAGGTGGGGGCGCTTCTCCAACTCGCTCAGCATCTCACTGGCCTGCGGGATGTTCTTTGCTCCCTGTTGTGTCTCCATCGACAGATCGGCCTGGTTCAGGCGCGCCACTTGATTGTCGGTGGCGCAGTGGAAAGCCCACACACTTCTCGTCAGTGCCTCGAACTGGGAACGCAGGCAGGTACTTGCCCCCAGTAATTGGCCACTGACGCATAGCAATCTGACGGAGAAGGCGAAATCAAGTGAGGCGTCGGCCAGCACGACGCTCAATCCGAGTCTTTCGGAATCATCATAGAAAGGGTGATCGATCACCTGCTCAAGTACGTCGAACAACTCGTGTGCCCTATCGACATCAATCGTGAGCTCTTCGACCGTGCTCATTCCTCTTCCCAGTCCGGTTTGTCAGCGTACTGCGCATCTTCAGCCGCACGCTCAGCCTCGGCTTGGGCGGTTTCATCGGCTAATTGCTGACGATCCTCCACGAACGCTTCGCATCCTTCAATGAAAGATTGGGAGTTGCCGCCACAGTCGGAGCCATCACTTAGGTTGTTCTCCTGGGCCCAAGCAAATCCAGCCTCGTGACCAGAGCAGTCCTGAGTGCAAACATAGTTCCCGCTGTCTTCTACGTCATAGGCATCTACCCGCGTCGCATCGGCAGAGGTTCCATCACTATCTGCGCCGTAGTCGTCATAGACAGATTGCCGAGCAGTCTCGCCAGCGTCTTCCGAGTACAACTCAATATCGTCGCGCGGTTCTGCGTAGCGCCCTCCCCCTCCCGATCCGCCACATGCAGCCTGCGTGGCCGCCAGCATTGTCGACATAAGCACTTCGAGGTATGAAGCTCGAATCATGGTGAAAGGGCGACTCCCAAGGCGTTCAACGTGGGCGTGGTCATGGTCCCCGTCGCTGGCAGGCCGTGGGCTGCCTGAAAAGAAGCTAAGGCGGCCTTTGTTTGCATCCCCATCACCCCATCTATGGCGCCCGGGTCATAGCCACGCGCGTAGAGGGCGGCTTGCACGCGCATGATCATGAGCTGCAGCTGGTCGGAGCTGGGGCGAGGAGTGAGATTCTGCTTGGATCGCTGGACCGGCTCGAGCGTCAGAGGTTGTGAGTTCGAGCCGGAGCTTGATCCCGAGGACGTGGTGCTGCTGTCGTTGTACGAAGACCGTGGCGCCGGTTGATACGTAGCCGGTGGCGGTGGAGGCGGCGGTGGGTAGGTTGGGGCTCGGTATGACCCGCCACTGCCCGAGTAGTGCGAACTATGCGACCGGTGAGAGCTGTGCGAGCGGTGTGAGCTATGTGAGCGGTGACGAGCGTACATGTTGAACTGCTCGTGATTCAGCGGCGCGGTCAGCGTCGTCGTGAACTTGCTCTCGTTGAGGGCCAAGTCCGTAAGGCCATTGGCCTGCCAGCCCTGATCAGCCAAGCCGCCTATAGGACTTGCGCCATTGATAATGGCGGTTGCGAATGCAAGGGTCTTGCTCATCAGGCTGGCTCCCTTTGATCAATCGGTGCGATGCCGCGGCTCAACCAGTCCGGCGTTACCCAGGAAAAGAACCCCGCGCATCGATCACGAACCTGACAAGGTGCGCATTCAGGCCGGTAGTCCTGTTTCCAATGCGAAATGCTTTGTCGCGAGAACGGCCATAGGCGTGGCGGCAGCGTACAAAGCGGCAAGTTGTAGAGCGAGACGGCAATGTTGCGCGAGCTCAGAAAGTCTACGGCCCCGTCCAACGCGTCGGTCATGTCCATGGGATCCATCCAGAGCGCTTCTCGATGGGCCTTGGCGAAGCCGATGGGCTCCATACCCATGAGGGCAACATGTTCCACAAATGGCAGGTTGCGATAGATGTAGCGCGCGATCGCCTCAAGGCGATGCACCACATCCTTGACGAGCACAACACGTATCTCGATCCGCTGCTTGGCCTGCTCAAGGGCGTACAACCCGCGCAGTGTTTGAGCGAAGGCCCCCTGGCGCTGGACGATGTAGTCATGCAGCGTCGAAGTATCCCCGTAGAGCGGAATGCCCCAGGTCAGCGATTCGTGCACGCCGGTGAACCGTGCGGCATACGTGCCCTCCCCCGCCAATCGCCCGTTCGACAGGACATGGACGTGCGTCTGGGGCAGCGCGGTGTGGCAATGCGCAATCACATCAACCAGGCCTTCTCCCAGGAGCATCGGCTCGCCTCCGCTGATGGCGATCGAGGGCTCGTTTTTGTCGATCAGTTCAATCAAGGCATGGAGCTGTTCGACCCGCCAAAGGTCATCCACTGCGCGCGGGGGCTGAGAGCACATCAAGCAATAGCTGTTGCACTGTTCGGTCGCAAACAGCACGTTTCCATTGTCGCCGCGGCGATAGCGCAGTGCGACACGCCCGGACGAAGGCTGGAGTTCTAGAACATCGCCTGGCGATGCCCAGTTTTCCTCCGCCTCGTAGCGCAACCACGGTCGACCCGCGGGCGCTTGGTCGACGCGGTCCACCAGAAAGCCCGCCCAGGGCAGACTGAACAGCGTATCGGTCTCACCCAGGCTTAACCTGCGCACATCCAGCAACATGTGCTCCAGCGGATAGGCTCCGCCCGCAAACTCCTTCAGGTCGGCCACTTTGAAGTGACCGTGATCCATGCCATGGAACTCCGCCTTGGCTTGCTGGGGGCGCATCAGTGCACGGGCTCAAGAATAGGGGCGATCTGTCTGGCCCCAATCGCCCAGCCTTCCAGGATGCGCCGCTCGGTAGAACTCGACTGCTCCATGCGTTCCAGCAACAGATCGAACAAGCCCATTTGTTTGGTACAGAAGTCCGAGCTGGGTCGATGTCCGATGACATCACCTTGGCGCGCGAAATGGTCTACCGGATCGCTGCCGCACAGGGGGACGTACGCACAATCGGAGCAGCCTGGCAGCGCCTCGGCCACGCCCCCGGCCTGAAGTTCTTGCATCGCCGGCGAGGTCAACCACTCATGCACGGATTGATCCAGGGTGCCCAGGCAGAACCTGTCTTCCCCTTGGGCAGCGAGCATGCGGGCCTCATCCGAGGGGTAGACCCGTCCATCGTAGTCATAGACCACCGTGCCCACGCCCGCGCCCATCGGTGAGCGAAGATCTACGTAGCCATGGCTGAAGGGCGTCAGTAGCTGGGTCAGCAGCAGGCTGGCATGCGTCTCTTCAAGCGCATAGCCGTCCGCGTTGAGCTGGATAATCGCGTCCAGTGCTTTGCGGTAGAACACCAGGAAATCACGCGTGGTGTATCCGATGCGATGGGCGGTCTTTCTCGCAAAGCCATAGGGGCTCAGGGGGCGCAGCGAAATGCTGTGGAATCCCTGGAGGCGATACTCTTCAATGATGGCCTCTGGGGCGGTCAGGCTTTTTGCGGTCAACGTGGTCAGCGCGGACACGCTGTCATGACCCAGGACCTGACGCGCTCGTCCAATGCCGGCAATGGTGCGCTCATAGCTGTCGCGTGATGGCATAGGACGATTAGCGTTGTGCAGCCAGGCAGGGCCGTCGAGCGAAGTCGAGAGCTCGAAACGATGCTGCCCGAAGAAATCCAGCTGCGCGTCAGTGACGCCATGAAGCGTAGAGGCAATGACGAAGCGAAGTGCCCTTCCCTCCGTTCGATTGCGTGATTGGATCAATTCAGTCAGCGCTTTGACTTGCTCAAAGTGCAGTAAGGGCTCGCCGCCTTGGAACTCGATCGTTAATGTTGGCGAGGGCCACTGGAACAGACGCTCCACGAGTTTGGCGTTGAGCGCCTCACGCATATCGAACTGGCGCTGCAGCGTGTCTTGGCGTGAGACCTGGCAGTAGCTACAAGAATGATGGCATCGCAACGACACCACCACGATATGCAATGCGGGGCCGCCATCGAGGTAACCCTTGCGCGTGCGCAATTGCGAGAGCAAGGGCGCCAAGGTAAGGGAATCCAGCGGCCCGGCCACGATGTGGCGCGCCTGCAGGTCCTGCATCAAGGCCGAATCGATGGGTAGCTCGCCTTTCAACAACGACATTAGTTCTTCGTGGCGACAGGTCAACCAGTCGCCGGCCGCGGAGCTAACAAACACGCGTGCCGAATCCCAAGGGAGCCGACGAAAGCGCAGCGGCAACAACTGGTAGGACGACGGTGCGCCAACGAACGCAGAGGCTGGCTGGAACTTCACAGTCGGCCATCACCTTTGGGTTCGGCACTTTCCAGCGCCGCGCGCATAAGCAGGCGCTGCAGATCGCCGGTCTGCAGAGCCACGTGGGCACGCAAACGGTCATCACAGGCATCGGTCTGAAAGCGTGCTGCCAAATCGGCCATATCAACTTCAGGCGTACGCGGTCTCAACGTAACAACGTGGTTCGGCGAGGCGCTCCTTACGAGCACGTAGAAGTCGCCGGAGTATCGGTAGGCCGTCCGCGCGATAACGTCCGCGTCGAAGAACTGCGCGTCGAGTTCAAGCTCGATGCTATCCATGGCTCCACCCCCGTGTGCCCCTAGATGCATGCTGCGCCGGAGATCAGGCCAATTCAAGTCCTACGGGGCCGGATTCAACGGACCAAAGCTCCGCTAGTAAATGCATGTAGCTGAACGTCGTCAGCATGGCTAAGCGATGACGATTCGAAGGTGCCAAGTGAGGCGCGGCTTCCGTACGCTGATGAAAGACGGAGGGATGGGCCTGCCTCGTTCTCTGGCTCGGGCACTAGTGGGGGGCCCACTGCACCGCTGACCTACCGGTTCGCGGCTATGCGGCCGCAGACCTGGCCTCAGGGGGGCGATTGCGAACAGTGGCGGGCGAAGCCGATTAAAGGATCGTCGTACTCCGGCTGCCGCTCGGTTCAAGCCCATGTGCCCCACACCGCGCCAGTGAGCTCACTGAAAAGGCTGACCCCGCTGGACACTGACCCCGTCGTAAATCATTTCGCGATAGTCGTGAAAATCCAACACGCGTAGGCGTGCGACGTCGGGTTGGTTCTGCAGGTAGTAGGCAACGCCCTCCTTATTGAACCAGGTCTTGGTCTCCAGCCTAAGGGCGAGGATGCGACATCCACGGCAGCATAACGGCTGATCACCTGGCGATAGAAGGTTGTGAGAATCTCCACACCGTTTGCCTTACAGAAGGTCTCGATACTGTTCTTATAGCGCTGCCTCACTTCAACCTCTCTGCCAGGACTGCATCGCAATTATCGCTGCCGTGCAGCGACCCTTTAATCCAACACCCACAGATCATCGACTGGTCCCAGCCAATCGGAGTGCTCACGTCCACTGCTGTGTGGCCGGCGTATGCCCACATGCACGCGCAGGCCTTTGCTTTCATAACGTTCCAGTACATGGAACTTGAACTGGCCCGCATCGGCCCATTCAATCACGGCGGCGGTCTCATCTCCTACTGCGAACCCATACCTCACATCGTGTGAGGCGGCGGCCTGCAGCTGCACCGTCGCGCCTACGGCTAAAGTGCGCGACGCACGCACGTCGCGGGCCGGTGGGGTCCATTGATGACCGAAGTCGTCCTAGACTTGCACGAGCTGTGGCTTCTTGGATGTCATAGACTTCTCCAAATGTCAGTAGACACCCGTGCGCTCATAGATTCAGTGAATACCCGGCTGTCCCTCTCGCGAGCTTCATTTCAGCCTGGGAAGCATGGGGCGAACCGCCTACGCACCATCGTGCCTCCGCCCCGGCGGCGGGTCCCCTGCTGAAGCCCTCGGTGAACCATGGATCCTTCTCAGCTGCTTGCTCGTGACAGGTGGGTGGTAGGCGCGGTAGAGAACACCTCGCTGATCAAGCTGGTTCTGTGGACGCATACCCTGCAGCAAGATCCGAACCGGTTGGATCTCTTGCTGCCGATGCAAGTCCACCTGGTCGCCCGTATCCGGCGCAATGAGGCTCGTCTGAGTCGACTGAAAGCGTGTCGTGCTGATTTGGTCAGAGCACTAAAGCTCGGGCGCCCGGTCAAGGAACAAGCCAATTTACTGCGTGGCGAGATTGATCAGATCGACGGGGCGATAGACCAAGCGCAGAAGCGGCTGCGGATGTGGCGCAACTTTGGGGATGCTATCGCCCATATCTATCAGGACAAGTACTCACTCAAGCACCTATGCCTGGATGCCGAGACCAATCACCTGAAGCCGTCGGCGGGTAGCCTGTCGGGGAAAACAGGATTCGCGAATGAATGGGCGTTGCTCAAGCAGGCCCTGGAGCACGGCGTACCAGCGGTGCTATGCGACCTGACTAATGTCTTGCGATTCGGCGATCTGTGTTTGCTGGCAGGGCCGGAGCCGTTCGTGACGGAGTGCAAGAGCGGCACTCGATTGAATGATCGGGGTAAACGTCAGGCGATCCAGCAGAAGAAGCTGATGGACTTCCTGACCAACAATGGAGCCGCCGAGTATGGCGGGGCACCGAATGTCACCCGCCGCGCCCTGGCGACCCGGGAGGTGACCTACAGCGCGAAACTCGATGCATGCATCGCTGCGATCAGCATGGATGCCAGTGTGTCAGTCAGTCCGGAACCCGGACTGACATATACCCTCCTGCGTGCTGACATCACCCGACACGAGCTACAGGCACTGATTAACGAACCACCGTTGAACACGCTCTCATGGCTTGTTGACGGTACCGACGAGCATTGGTGCCTGTTTTATCCGTTCCTGCTCTCTCTGTCGCCGGCCAACGCCCTGACCTTCTTGTCAGGAAGCGTATTGCTGCTGGTCCAGATCAACCTCGACGTACTTTGTGCTTGCTTCGCAACCCATGGGGTGACAGCAAAGCCACTTATGGATGGGGAGCATGCGTTGGAATTGAAAGGAGTGGGCAAGTCTGCCAGTGAAGGCATCTTCTGGCTGTCTGAGCGACTGCTTGCTCGCATCGTGTTTGAGCAACAGTCATTGGCGTGGTTTGCGGCCGAACACGCGCGTTGCCTAACCGATCCTTTGCCGACTCCGCCGGGCGGCTGGCGGGAAACCGCGCCACCGGCGTTTATTCGTGGGAAGTTGAGCCGGGCCTTGGATGCCGAGTTGCCAGTCGCAGAGGTCGGTTCGCCTGATCCCGAGATTGAACAGCACTTGGGCAACCCGCCGCAGGATACCCACTAGAATTGCGTACTGGCTTGCCACTTGAGCATGAGGTCCAAGTCAGTGTTCCTCAGGGACAAGCGCAAGGCAGTCTGTGCGGCACGCGCGCATTGGAAGGGCAGACAAGGCGTAGAACTGGGCTGATGCATTAGTTGGTTGCGCAGCTCGCGCAGGACACCCAACTCGCTTTGCAGCACGCTGTCGATATATCCTGCTGCTGCCAACTGCTGGATCATTCGAGCGGATGATACATGACCGTTGCCGGAGACAGACAAATGCTCCGCCTTCCACGCATTGAGTACTGACTCGATAACGAACCACAGAAGCACGAAGGCGACGATATAGTTGCCGCGGACGAAAGCGGTCTTGGCCTGCGCGATGAACGACAGCCACTTCACCCGGTCCGGACTAGCGGAGGCTGCCTCGAACGTTCGTAGTGCACGCCTGATGGCTTGAGGCGACATAGAGCGCCAAGGCTTCCACTCCGGGTTGCGCACCTCGGCTGGAGGCGTCTGGCTCATGCCGCCGGCGATCCATTCAATTGTCTCGCGGCGCATATCCATCAGTGAGCGTCCTCGCTCGGCCACCGCTCTGATCGGCATCATCCCCCTGAACCCCACGCGACAGGTATCGGTCAACGACAACGCTTCGAGCTCGATATCGGATGACTCAGGACATTGGATAGAGGCCGACTCCAGGCAGGTCTGCAATGTGTTGGCGTAGTCAAGGTGTTCGCGCCACCACAGCACCGAATCATCGAACTGGGCGGGATTGGCGATGTCGGGGATCGAGTCCGCCAGATGTTGCATCCGCAGCAACGTCAGCCCATCGAGGCATACGATCACCTTGAACCGATCAGTGATCGAAGAAATCGCGATTTCTGGCACAATCCCGCGCAGTCGCCCTGCCTGTTCCGGATCTTGCAGGTCCAGCGGTGCGTTCACCCAAAAGCCTTCTCGGACGTGAAAACCCACGTACGTCTCGATCGGTTCAATCTTGCCGTCCACACACATTCCTACGCAAACAATGAGGGCATCAAACTTCGGCATGGCGTTTGAAGCGCATAGCCAGATGCCTGATCAATTGTTATCGGCGCGGCCACGCGGGTCTGGAGGGCATCTGC
>Ga0247823_10004572_pt1 | contig 11080 bp, 10 predicted proteins | sample 13C_PalmiticAcid_2_FD_192426 | JGI IMG/M metagenome (GOLD analysis project Ga0247823, IMG submission 192426) | Soil microbial communities from agricultural site in Penn Yan, New York, United States - 13C_PalmiticAcid_Day30 | ecosystem: Environmental > Terrestrial > Soil > Agricultural land...
GAAATGCCGCCACAAGCTGGTGCGGCAGTTCTCGAATAAATCCGACCGTATCAGAAATAACGACACTGCCTGCCTCACCAAGATAAATGCGTCGAGAAGTGGTATCCAATGTTGCAAACAACTGGTCAGCAGCATAGGTCCGCGCCTTGGTCAGATAATTAAACAGCGTCGATTTGCCGGCATTAGTGTAGCCAACCAAGGATATTGAGAACGTATTATTGCGTTCACGAGCACGCCGTTGGGTTTCACGTTGCTGCTGCAATTTCTCAAGACGTGAACGAAGCGCCTTGACCCGATCTCCCAACAACCGGCGATCCGTCTCAAGTTGCGTTTCACCAGGACCGCGTAAGCCAATGCCCCCCTTTTGCCTCTCCAAATGTGTCCACCCACGAATCAATCGAGTGGATAAATGCTGCAACTGCGCCAACTCCACCTGCACTTTACCTTCATGGCTCTTTGCACGCTGCGCAAAGATATCCAAGATTAGGCTCGTCCGATCAACCACCGTTATCTTCAGATGGCGCTCCAGATTTCGCTGCTGTGCAGGTGACAACGCGTGATTGAAAATAACAATGTCGAGCTGTTCACTCCTAATAACATTGGCAATTTCGTCCGCCTTCCCAGAGCCAACGAATAGAGCAGCATCCGGACTAGGACGTTTTCCTGTGATTGTTATTATTGGATCTACCCCCGCTGATTTGGACAGCAGGGATAGTTCTTCGAGGCTTGCGGCAAAATCACCTTTGCCGAAATCAACGCCGACTAAAGCAGCGCGCATAAAAAAGAAAGGGAAGTGGCAATATATTATTCCGTGTCAGACTCAAGATTAATATTGACTGCACGTGCCGGAACGACTGTAGAAATCGCGTGTTTATAGACCATTTGCGTCACAGTATTACGCAACAAGACGACGTATTGATCAAACGATTCGATTTGCCCTTGAAGCTTGATTCCGTTAACGAGGTATATCGAAACAGGGACATGCTCTTTACGTAAGGCATTGAGGAAGGGGTCTTGTAACAATTGCCCTTTATTGCTCATGGCAGCTCCATGGTGTTGTTGTGATGTGGAGTTGGAGGCGACCTGATGACTTTCAAGTACCTCCTAAGTACAGCGAGTTACGACTGTAATCGATTTTTGTATTTCATGCTCATCGAACGACTACTTTTCGTCCTTGGCATAAGGATTTTTACTCGAACGCAGCTCGATACGTAATGGAGTGCCCACTAGCGAAAAAGTTTCGCGAAAGTGCTTTTCCAGATAACGCTTGTAATTGTCATCAATCGCTTCCAACGCATTGCCATGAATAACAACAATCGGCGGATTTTGCCCTCCTTGGTGAGCATAGCGTAGTTTCGGACGAATTGACCCTTTGCGACGCGGCTGCTGATGCTCGACTGCCTCAATCAGTGCCCTCGTCAATCTCGGCGTTGATAGCTTCGCCATTGCAGCCCCGTACGCAGCATCGATCGACTTCACCAATGGGCCGATTCCTGTCATTTTTAAAGCTGAAATGAAGTGAAATTTAGCAAAAAACAGAAAGCTCAGCTTTCGCTCCATATCCATCTTAATTTGGTCGCGCTTATCACCGTCAAGTCCATCCCATTTGTTGATTCCAACGACCAAAGCCCGGCCAGACTCCAAGACAAAGCCAGCAATATGGGCATCCTGTTCAGAGATATCTTGTTGCGCGTCAAGCAATAGCAAGACTACGTTTGCTTCTGAAATGGATTGCAGCGTTTTCACAACCGAGAATTTCTCGATGGCTTCGAACACTTTCCCCCTACGGCGAATACCCGCAGTATCGATCAAAGTATAGTGCTTGCCTTCACGTTCAAAGGGTATTTCAATCGAATCACGAGTTGTGCCCGGCATATCGAAAGCGATGACTCGGTCTTCGCCCAGCAACGTGTTAACCAAGGTTGATTTACCGACATTGGGACGACCGACAATCGCAATTTTAATGCCTTTGCCTAGCTGTTCGACCACTTCGTCTGCTGCGGAGCGTTGCACGAACGCGAGATCAAGCGACTCATTAACAAGATCAGCCACTCCGTCTCCATGAGCTGCGGAGATTACGTAAGGGTCCCCCATTCCTAGCTCATAGAACTCGGCTGTCACAGACGTGTACTTCATTCCTTCGGCCTTGTTCACCACCAACAGAACCGGACGTCCTGATTTACGAAGAAAATCGGTAATCGTCTTATCGTGCGGCGTCAGCCCCTGCCTGCCATCTACGATGAAAACAACAACATCTGCTTCCACCACAGCCTGCTTGGTTTGCTTGGCCATCTCGTACATGATGCCGTCTTTAGCAACTGGCTCAAAGCCGCCGGTGTCAATGACGAGAAACGGTCTTTCACCGACCCGGCCTTCACCGTAGTGACGATCGCGAGTCAGTCCGGGGAGATCGGCAACTAATGCATCGCGTGACCGGGTAAGCCGGTTAAACAATGTTGACTTGCCGACATTGGGTCGGCCTACTAATGTGATTACTGGCTTCATTTACGCTTTATTCGGTTGCCAGTGCAACGATTGTTCCAGCCTGAGTTTGAAAAATTACATTCGTGTCCGTGACCAAAGGCAATGCCGCAGTAATCGGACTTCCATCAGTACCAATTCTTGCTAAAAACGCACCATCCTCTTGAGACAAAAAGTGAATGAAACCCTGTCCATCACCTACCGCTACTGCTCGACCGATCGGCACCGGAGTAGACAGATGGCGATTTGTCAGTTTGTTATTGCGCCAGACCCCCGATCCAGTATCACGGGTGAATGCAGTTACCCCTCCTCTGTCATCGGCTGCATAGACGAAATACTCATCCACACCGACCCCGACCTCACTAGAGAATTCCTTAGCCCAGCGTGGCGCTCCTGACGTTACATCAAAACAAGCCACACGTCCCTGATACGCCACGACACAAACATCTTTCCCAGAGACAACAGGTGCGCCCGACAAATCTGCGATGCGTTCCAATTCGGTCGTACCACGAGGATCACCGACAGCGACCTCCCATCGCGCGCCGCCATTAGTCAGCGCTAACGCGAGCAACCGACCGCCAGGCAGGGCAACGAATGCTGTTGCCCCGGAAATCACGATACCTGGCGCAGTACGTAACGTCAGTGGTGGGGATGTTCTCTGTGCGACCCAACGTCGTGCTCCCGATTCCACATCAAACGCAGCAATCCGATTATCAATACTACGCACGACAACCAAACCTTGACCAACAGCGGGCGCCGAAAGAACTTCGCTCGACGCCTGTACCTTCCAGCGCAACTTTCCATCGCCATCGAAGGCCATCAACATACCCTTTTCCGCAACAACAGCAACGGTACTTCCATCGCTACCGACGCCTGCAGTCAACGGCGCACCAACGTTTATTTTCCACAGGGGACGCCCATTGACTGCATTAATGCGCGAAAGTGAACCATCCGCGGCTGCGGCAAACACACTACCGTTTGCAAGCGCAGGAGAAAACACAAATTTTTCGGCACTACCGATAGCAGTGGACCATACAGTACGAACCACAAGGGTGGATTTAAAATCTTCTAATGCAGCAGGGGGATTACGCTGCGTCGGCTTACTGGCAAAAGGATTCAGGGATGAGCATCCTCCCAGTAAGGCAGCGATCAGACCGGCATAGATCAACTTAACGGCAATACGCATCTCTTCCTCTTTACTGATTAGGCTGCTGCTTTTGCAGGCGCACCACCGACTGAGTCCAGTTTCAGTTGAATCAACTGACGCGCCGGATTATTTTCGTCCGTTTTTTCCAGTGCCAACGCGTAGGCAACACGAGCCTCTTCGACTTTCTTTTGCGCTAGCAGAATATCGCCTTTGCGATCCGCTACGGCACCCTTAAACTGCTCGGGAAAATCGCCGGCAAGGACCTGAAGCCCGTCATCATATGCTTTCTCATCAAGAAGAATGCCAGCCAGCCGGATTTTTGCGAGCGCCTTATATTCAGCATCTTGTCCGTTGTCGACAACCCATTGCAACTGAGTCTTGGCCGCTTTCAAGTCGTTCACTTCAAATGCAGTTTTCGCAGCAGCAAGCGCTCCCATTTGCGCGTAAGCAGTCTTGCCGAATTTTGCCTCCATATCTGATGCAGCACGTTGCACCTTGATATTGTCGTTAACCGCTATCGCTTTTTGTAGTTCTTCATAAAGGAGGCCTGCTTGTGCAGCCTGATTACGCTGGTAATACTTCCAGCCGCTCCATCCTGCATAGCCGGCCAGCACTATGAGAAGCACCCATGTAACGAGATTACCGTACTGACTCCACCACGCTTTAAGTGCGGCCAGCTGCTCTTGTTCTTCGTGATCGTATGCCATATTGTTTTAATATCAATGATAATGGTGATGATTTGGATCGCTGCACTCATCCCCGCAAGCGATCTGATCAAGCACATAATCCGCTACCGCCTCGAAGGCAACGGTCGTTTGATTGTTTTCAGCCTCTTCGGCTCGCATCGTTTTGACTGTCGCGACACCTTGGGTCACCTCGTCGTCGCCAATAATGACAGCAAAACTTGCACCGCTGGCATCAGCCTTTTTCATTTGCGCCTTAAAACTGCCGCCGCCACTTGCTGATGCGCAATGAACCAGCACGTCTAGACCAGCATCCCGCAATCTCTCTGCAATGACGAAAGCCTGTAATTGCGCCGCGGCGCCCTGATGCACAACATACACATCGCACTGATTCGGCGCATACTGCTCACCAGTTGCCTTCATCAGCTCGAGCAAACGCTCAACTCCGATCGCAAACCCGCATGCGGGTGTGGGTTTACCACCGAACATCTCGATCAGCGGATCATAACGCCCTCCCCCGCATACCGTACCTTGAGCACCAAGTTGATCGGTTACCCATTCGAATACGGTGCGATTGTAGTAATCCATGCCACGGACCAACCGCGGATTAATGGAAAATGGAATGCTGTTGTGTCGCAGAATTTCTTGGACACCCTCGAAGTGAGTACGTGATTCATCGCCCAAATAATCAAGCAATTTTGGCGCAGCATTCACCATCTTCTGCATGGCAGGGTTCTTGGTATCGAGAATACGTAGCGGATTTGAATGCAAGCGGCGTTGCGCATCAGCATCGAGTAGATCTTTGTGCTCTTCAAAATAAGCGACCAGATCGGCACGATGTCTATTACGTTCGTCCGCGTTGCCAATTGAGTTCAGTTCCAGCTTGATACCCTGTAGGCCGAGATCGTCCCACAGGCGCTGGCATAACATAATGAGTTCGGCGTCAATATCTGGCCCGGTAAAACCTATCGCTTCGGCTCCCACTTGGTGAAACTGTCGATAGCGACCTCGCTGCGGTTTTTCATGGCGGAACATCGGCCCCGCATACCATAAACGCTTCGGCCCTTCGTAAGTCAAGTTGTGTTCGAGTGCAGCACGCACAACACTCGCTGTGCATTCCGGACGCAAAGTCAACTGATCACCGTTCATAGCATCGACAAAGGAATACATCTCTTTTTCGACGATATCTGTTACAGCTCCCAATCCGCGAGAAAACAATGCCGTCGGCTCAACAATCGGCGTACGGATCTGCTGGAAGCCATAACTCTTCAATACCGATTGCACGGTATTTTCGAAAAGCTCCCATAACGGCGCATCTGCCGGCAAGATGTCGTTCATCCCTTTTACGCCGACAATTTTTTCTATTTTTTTATTTTCTGACATTTTTTAGCTCGAAGTAAACCCGGTTAAAGTGCCGTCGTTTATTTCCCATAGCGGGTTTTAACGTAGTCCAGCACAAGGACTTGGAAATCTTCCGCAATCCGATCGCCGCGCAATGTGGTTTTCTTCTCGCCATCGACAAATACAGGAGCTGCTGGCGACTCGCCGGTCCCCGGCAAACTAATGCCGATATTCGCATGCTTGGACTCCCCCGGGCCATTAACGATGCACCCCATCACCGCGACATTCATGTTTTCCACGCCAGGGTATCGTTTTTTCCACATCGGCATCTGGTCACGCAAATAAGTCTGAATCTTGTCGGCCAATTCTTGAAAAACGGTAGAGGTTGTACGTCCACAGCCGGGGCAAGCAATAACCATCGGCGCAAACTTGCGCAACCCCATTGTCTGCAGGATCTCTTGCGCCACAACGACTTCCTTCGCGCGGTCGCCGCCAGGTTCTGGCGTTAGCGAAATACGGATGGTATCTCCGATACCTTCCTGCAGAAGCACCGACAATGCCGCAGTCGAGGCGACGATCCCCTTACTGCCCATGCCAGCTTCTGTAAGGCCAAGATGTAGAGGGTATTCGCAACGACGCGCCAGCTCGCGGTACACTGCAATCAAGTCCTGCACGCCGGACACCTTGCAGGAGAGGATGATTTTATCACCCGCCAATCCGACCTCTTCCGCACGTTGAGCGTTTTCAATAGCAGAAGTGACCAACGCCTTATACATGACCACCTGAGCACTCCAAGGCTCAGCGCGCCGACTATTTTCGTCCATAATGCGAGCCAATAAAGTCTGGTCAAGACTCCCCCAGTTCACCCCGATGCGAACCGGCTTATCATATTTGCACGCAATTTCAATCATCTGTGCAAACTGAATATCGCGCTTGGCGCCGTGACCAACATTGCCCGGATTAATCCGATATTTGGACAACGCCTGCGCACAATCAGGGAAGTCTGTCAGCAGCTTGTGGCCGTTATAGTGAAAATCACCGACCAGCGGCACATCCACTCCCATCTTGTCTAGCTGCTCTCGAACAGCAATCACCGCAGCAGCCGCTTCAGGATTGTTTACCGTGAGCCGAACGATCTCAGATCCGGCACGCGCCAGATCCTTAATCTGGATCGCAGTGCCAATTGCATCGATCGTATCGGTGTTGGTCATCGACTGCACCACCACAGGGGCAACGCCACCTACCGTCACCTCGCGAGCACCGTAACGGATTTTCACGCTGCGACTCTTACGACGCTCGCTGGGGCCCGAATCAATCATGGAATTGGCTAGCAACATTTCGGACTTTATTCCAAGTTTAATCTGGCAACATTACTCTTCGAGCTTGCTTTCAATTCAATTGCATCTCCACGCAAGGTCAGGTCCACACCTGCGGCATTGCCGACTACCAGCGAGATTGCCCCCTTCAATTCAAAATCTTCACTTTCGCCTGCTTTTGCAAGGCGCGCGATCAACACTTCGCCCCCGTCTGCGCGCCGTATTTCAATCCAAGAGTCTTCACGCATTTTGAGACTCAATATGTCTCTATTCGTAGGTACTACGGGCGCAGCGACCGCCTCATCCACAACCGACGCTGCCAGTGTTGCTTCGTTAATGGACGCAATAGCAGAGTCTGGCTCGGCATTTACGACGGGGCGTACAGGCAATGGAGGAGCAGCATCGACTTTTTCGACATTGTTCACCGATGGGATCGACGGAACACTCAGCGCATTCGCCATGGACACCAAGCTAGCTTTTACGTCTTTCGATGCATTCAAAACGATTTCCAAGCCACCTTGTCGCGAGCTCCAGATACCCGCTGCAGCAAGCGCAAAAAGTAGCGCTCCTATAATCCATTTCGACGAAAAACCAGAACGCGCCGCCATTGAAGGCAGGCGATTGTCGGAAAACGGTGTAGACAGATCTTTTCGATGCCGGATCGATTCATTTACGAGGACAGTTTCACCTCCAAATGCAACGAGCAAGGGACCGGCGTCTACTTTCAGCAACTTTGCATAAGCGCGCACGAAACCGCGCACGATAGGCATCCCAGGCAAAGCGGGATAGTCATCAGCCTCAAGTGCAGCAACTTGGCGAGGCGCCAGATTCAATTGACTTGCTACTTGTTCGATCGTCCAACCACGTTCCGCACGGAAAGCCGCCAACTGAACACCAGGCGACATACACACCTGACCAGAATCCGTCGATTCGGCGCTCGCTGGCGCCTGATTAATCATACTCAAGTCATTCATCGAATGCTCCGCGCTGATAGGCAGCATATTCGGCCGAACTGCCATGTCGACGACGTAGTTGTGTAGCTAAACTAGTCTCGGCGGCACGGTCACCACGTTTTCGTTCGATTTTGATTCCAAGCCACAACACATCCGCCGCCATGATGTCTGCCTTCATCACAAGACCAATATAAAATCGCGCACGTTCATAGTCGCCACGATCGTAATAAATTTTCCCTAAGCTGCTATTAGTGGAAGGATTGCCCGGATCGTATTGAAAGGATTGAGCAAGATAGCGCTCTGCGGCATTAAGGTCTTTCACCTTCAAACTGCAAATTCCAGCGTTGGTAAGCGCCTTAGCTGGCGACTGGTAAGCACGACTTTTTAGCGCGGCCTCAAAATAAGTAATTGATTGACGTTCGCGGCCCGTCTGACAAAGGAACCAACCATAATTGTTACTGAAATCAGGTGTACTCGGCGACAAACGAATCGCCTGCAGAAAATTATCTTCAGCCAGGCGGTTTTCGCCCATGTTCATGTAAATCAACGCTCGCATGCTATAGGCTTCAGCGAGATTCGGATCTGCCTGCAGGGCCTGCTTGATCTCATCAAGCGCCACGGACATTTGCCCCTGCTGGTAATACCCAACGGCCAATTGCAGGCGAATGCGCGCTCGCTTCTGATTATCCGTCTGGTCCGAGCTTGTCAGGATCTCCTCTCGATGCATCTCTGGACTAGACGCACAGCCGGCAATCAGAAGTGCAGCAGCGATGCACGACATGCTCCACGAAAAAAAAAGTCTCAGCTTCATCGTGGCACCTCCACGATGCGACCAAAGTCCTTACCGAATTTTTCCCGGTACTCGGCCATCTTTCGCATACGCTCGTGAACACGCGTACGGTCCTGCACTTCACCCGCCAACTGCCCGCAGGCGGCATCGATATCATCTCCACGGGTTTTACGGATGGTGGTAACGATACCGGCATCCATCAATATCTGAGCAAACGCCTTGATCCGTGGATTGGTGGATCGCTTTAATCCAGACTCAGGGAAAGGATTAAATGGAATCAAGTTGAATTTGCACGGCACCGAATTGACGCCGCTCTGCACAAGCGCCACTAGCTCGCGGGCGTTAGTGTCAGCATCATTCACTCCATCAAGCATGCAGTATTCGAATGTAATAAAATCCCGTGGTGCGTAAGCCAAGTACCGTCGACAGGCTGCCATTAGCTCTATCAACGGATATTTTTTATTCAGAGGAACCAGACCGTCACGCAATGCATCGTTCGATGCGTGCAGTGACACCGCAAGCGCCACTGGGCAATCCTGCGACAACTTGTCCATCATTGGCACCACGCCACTAGTGGACAACGTCACACGACGGCGCGACAAGCCGTACGCATTATCGTCCAACATGAGTTTGAGTGCAGTGACCGTCGGCTCAAAGTTCAACAATGGCTCACCCATGCCCATCATCACGACATTGGTGATCTGGCGCCCCCCTTTCGGTCCAGGCTCAATGCCTTTTGCCCTACGCAATTCAAACTCAGCCATCCACAACTGCCCCACAATTTCAGCCACGGAGAGATTCCGGCTGAAACCTTGTTTGCCCGTAGAACAAAATCGGCAATTAACTGCACATCCAGCTTGAGTGGAAATGCATAGCGTGCCACGACCATCCTCTGGAATGAAAACCATTTCAACTGCATTTCCCTGCCCCACGTCCAGCAACCACTTGCGGGTACCATCGGTAGAGATATGATCGCTGATCACGAGAGGAGCTGTAATCGTCGCATGTGCTTTCAATTTCTCACGTAACGACTTGGCCAAGTCGGTCATCGCATCGAAATCGCCTGCCCCGAATTGATGAATCCAGCGCAGCAACTGTTTGGCGCGAAACGGCTTCTCACCCAACCCATCGCAATACTCAACGAGTTGCGCAGGACTAAAATCCAGCAAATTAGTGAGAGCCGTCATAGAGAAATTTCATTAGGCCGTTCACTCTTGAAGCAAGTAATTCACATCAAGACGAACGGCACTTCGATTAGCGCGAATATACGTTTAATGCGGGGAAGAAATAAGCGACTTCGGTCTTGGCAGTATCCATAGCGTCGGAACCATGCACCGCGTTAGCATCGATAGAATCCGCGAAATCAGCGCGGATCGTGCCCTTATCGGCTTTCTTCGGATCGGTTGCGCCCATCAATTCGCGGTTTTTAGCGATTGCATTTTCGCCTTCCAACACCTGAATCATGACCGGACCGGAAACCATGAAATCGACCAAATCCTTAAAAAACGGACGTTCCCGATGCACTGCATAGAAGCCCTCGGCTTCGGCGCGGGACAATTGTGCCATACGGGCAGCAACGATTTTCAAACCAGCACTCTCGAAACGAGCGTAAATTTGACCGATCACGTTTTTTGCGACTGCGTCCGGCTTGATAATCGACAGGGTGCGTTCGATTGTCATCAGTAAAAACTCCAATAAAAAGAAAAGGTTAAGGGCAACAACAAAGAAATCAACTAACCTTTTATTTTAGCACGAAACGCCCTCACAAAATCAGGCAAAGACAAGACACTCCAGCATATACGGATTAAATCACGCTCATTCCAACCTCATCCGTCCATGCTATGCTTTTAATATCCTATTCTCTACTGACCATGATCGGAGGCAATATGCATCAGGATCTACAACGCATTTATACCGCGTCTGGCGAAACGCTAGCAGTTCGCAACCGCGTACTTCGAAATACATACTGGTTATTGGCTATTTCGATGATTCCAACTGTGCTTGGAGCATGGGTGGGAGTGCAGTTCAATTTTTCCCTTTTCTCCGGCAATCCGCTTATTGGAATCATGGCCTTCTTGGCAATTGCCTTTGGCTTTTTCTATGCGATTGAAAAGACCAAAAATTCGGGACTAGGGATCGCCATACTGCTCGGCTTTACGTTTTTTATGGGACTAATGCTGTCGCGCCTGATAGGCCACATGCTTGGCTTTTCCAATGGAGCATCGCTAATCATGATGGCTTTTGGGGGCACAGCGAGCATCTTTACTTTAATGGCGACGATCGCAACAATCTCTAAACGTAATTTTTCTGGAATGGGGAAATGGCTGTTTTCCGGTGTACTGGTAATTCTGATCGCCGCGGTGGCAAAC
>Ga0247823_10004573_pt1 | contig 11079 bp, 11 predicted proteins | sample 13C_PalmiticAcid_2_FD_192426 | JGI IMG/M metagenome (GOLD analysis project Ga0247823, IMG submission 192426) | Soil microbial communities from agricultural site in Penn Yan, New York, United States - 13C_PalmiticAcid_Day30 | ecosystem: Environmental > Terrestrial > Soil > Agricultural land...
CATCCCGATCTCGTCCTGGGTGTGCTGACCAACAACGGCGTGCTGATGACGCACGCGATCCCCCGCATCGTCGCGCCGATGGCGGCCCGCATCGAAGGTCGCGTGCTGACCAGTGGCGGCCTGCAGATGCGTAAACCGGCGCCAGCAACGTTCGTCCGCGCACTCGAGGTACTGGGCTGGGACGCTGGCAGCACGCTGTTCGTCGACGACAAGTTCACCAACGTGCAGGGCGCGCGCGAAGCGGGCCTGCACGCCGACACCGTCACCGATGCACGCAGTTTCGGCAAGGCGCTGAAGCGCTACGTATTCGGCCCGCAGACGGGCTGGTAGCGCGTTTGATGGTTGCTTGATCCGGGCGCGGGAGACTGGCGGCCTTCCACTGGAGAACCGTCCCATGTTCCTGATCCCCCACGCACGGCGCCTGCTGGGCGCGCTGCTTCTCACTGCCGCCGTTCCGGCCGCGCACGCCGCTGTACCGGACAAGGTCCTGATCGTCGTCAGTGGTGAGGGCCGCGACCAGGGCAAGACCCGGCCGGGCTACGAGTTCGACGAGCTCTCGCAGGCGTGGCTGATCTTCAAGGCCAACGGCCTGGAGGTGGATGTCGCCAGTCCGCAGGGCGGTGCCGTGGAGCCCGACAACTACAACGCGCAGGAACCCTTCAACGCGGCCTTGCTGGCCGATGCGCAGGCCATGCGCGCGCTCGCCGCGACGCGTTCGACGCGCGACGTGAATAGCGCGGACTACGCCGCGATCTATGTCGTGGGCGGCAAGGGCGCGATGTTCGACCTGCCACGCGATACCGCGCTGGCCTCGCTGCTGGCCGACGCCTATGCGCGTGGCGCGGTGATCGGCGCCGTCTGCCATGGCCCGGCGGCCCTGGTCGACGTCACGCTCGCCGACGGCCGCTCGCTGGTCGCCGGGAAAGCCATGACCGGCTTCACCCTTGAAGAAGAGACGTTGTTCGGCAAGCGCTGGGCGAAGGAATTCCCCTGGCAACTCGAAGACGCGTTGCGCGCGCGTGGCGTGCGATGGCAGGAAGCACCGCTGATGATGCCGAAGGTCGTCGTGGACGGGCGGCTCGTCACCGGCCAGAACCCATACTCCACTCCGGGCGTCGCCGACGCCATCGTGCGTGCGCTCGGCCGCGAACCGGCCACCCGCACGCCCTGGCGCGACGAACTGACGATGGCGCTGGCCACGCAGGCCCGCGCGGGCGACGTGCGCGGCGCTGCCGATGCCCTCGCTCGCGACAAGGATCGCTATCACGTGGACCTGCTGGGATTGCTCGGCTACTACCAGGCGCAGGCCGCGGAGCGCGACGAAGACGTACGCCATGCCCTGACGCTGATGCAGCTGGCGATGCCCTACATGGCGCAGCCGCAACTGAAACTCGGCGCCGCCGAAGCGCACCTGCGGTTGCGCGAACACGCGCAGGCGCGGTCGCTGGTACAGCAGGTGCTGGCAGGCAAGCCGGACATGGCGGAAGCTAAGGCCCTCCTGCAACGCATCGACGGCTGAACGATGGCGGCACCTGCACCTCGCATCCTGGTGATCGAAGACAACGCGCTGCTGCGGGCGCAGTTGCAACACCTGTTCGCCGATGCCGGCCTGGCGGTCGAGTTCGCAGCCGATGGCTTGAGCGGACTGCAGATGGCGCTCGATGCGCCACCCGACGTCCTCGTGCTCGACGTCGGCCTGCCGGGACTCGACGGCTTGCGCCTGTGCGAGCGCCTGCGCGCACAGGCCGACCGCCATGTGCCGGTCCTGATGCTGACCGCGCGCGACGCGCTCGAGGACAAGCTGCAGGGATTTCGGGCGGGTGCGGACGACTACCTGGTCAAGCCGTTCGCCGGCGCGGAACTGGTCGCACGCTGCCAGGCGCTCACGCTGCGCCACCGTGGCGGCGAAGCGCACCTGCTGCGCATCGGCACGCTCAGCATAGACCGCCGCATGGGCCAAGCGATGCGAAGCGATCAGCCGCTCGACCTGCACCACACGCCGTACCAGATCCTGCTCGCACTGGCCGAAGCCTGGCCGCGCACGCTGACGCGCAGCGAGCTGATCCAGCGCCTGTGGGGCGATGCGCCACCGGAATCCGACCCGCTGCGCACGCACCTGTATCTGCTCCGCCAAGCGCTCGACAAGCCCTTCGCCACGCCCATGCTGAAGACCGTGCATGGCGTCGGCTTCCGCCTGGAGGCAGATGCATGAATCCCACCGTCACGCTGCCTCGCCGACGCTTGCGCAACCGCCTGATGCTGGCTTTCGCCGGCTTCACCCTGCTGGTCGCCACGCTGTTCGCGCTGTACGTCGTGCTGTTCGTCTACTCCGTCGAGGACCAGCTCTTCGAGACCATACTGGATCGTGAGGTCATCACGCAGCAACAGCATCATCGCGGCCATGGAGGCTGGACCACACCTCGCGATGGCTTCATGTCCGTCGTGCTTTCGACGGCCGCGTTGCCGGACGGCATCGCCGAGGTGCTGCGCGAAGAGCCGCGGCGACGCGAATTCGCCGGCATGGAGGGCCGCCACTACCACCTGCGCGTCCTGCAGCCTCCCCGCGCCGACGAGGCGCCGGCGTGGCTTGTCGCCGAAGTCAGTGCGCTCCTTGTGGTCCGGCCGATGCGCGCGCAGCTGCTCCAGTTGCTCGCTTGGTCCGGTGTCGCGATGGTGGCGCTGGCGCTGCTGCTGGGCAGCTGGCTGGCACGACGCACGACCGCGCCCTTGTCGCGGCTAGCGGATGCGGTAGGCGATGCGACGCCGGATCGGCTGCCACCCGGCTTCGCTGCCGGTTTTCCGGACGATGAAGTGGGCGTGGTCGCCCGCCGGCTGGATGACCTGATCGCCCGCATACGTGCCTTCGTCGAACGCGAGCGCGAGTTCACCCGCGATGCCAGCCACGAGCTGCGAACACCGCTGGCCGTGATCCGCGCGGCCAGCGAACGCCTGTCGACGGACGGCTCCCTGAGTGCCGATGCGCGCGCGAGCGTGGAGCATGTCAGGCTGTCTGCGACGCACCTCGAACAGACCGTCGCCTTGCTGCTGGCGCTGGCGCGCGAGCAGACATCTGCACCGTCCACGACCACCGAGACCCGTGTACTGCCACTGCTGGAACGCGTGGTGATCGAACAATCGCCTTTGCTGGAAGGCAAACAGGTGCAGGTCGCTGTCGAGGTTCCGGCCGACGCCACCACCGACCTGCCTGCACCGGTGATGCAGGTCCTGCTGGCCAACCTGATCGGCAACGCGTTCGCGCACACCCACGAAGGCCACATCGCCATTACGCTGGACGCGGAGGGGCTCTGCATCCGCAACCCCGGTCAGGCCATCCGCGATACCGATTTCACGCCCTTCGCGAAAGGCGAAGACAGCAGCGGTTTCGGCCTGGGCCTGTCCATCGTGCGGCGCCTCTGCGAGCGGTACGCCATCGACCTGCGCTTTGATCACGAAGCCGACGGCACGACAGCCCGCCTGCGGCTGCGGGCAGGCCTGGCGGCTTCCGTCAGCGAGGCGCCGCGAACGCCCTGAGCGCCGTGTGCAGGCGCTTCAGGCCTTCGGCCACTTCCTCATCGGTGATGTTCAGGGCCGGCACGAAGCGCAGCACATCCGGGCCCGCCTGCAGCATCAGCAGGCCTTGCGCGGCGGCCAGGTCCAGCACCTCGCCCGCACGACCGGCGTACTTGGCGTTGAGCACGGCGCCGAGCATCAGGCCACGGCCACGCACCTGGGCGAACAGCCCGAGCTCCGCGTTGATCGTATCCAGGCCCTTGCGCAGGGCGGCGGACTGGCGCGCCACGTTGTTGGCGATCTGCGTCGACGCGAGTTTGCGCAAGGCCACGCGCGCGACCGCGGCCGCCAGCGGGTTGCCGCCGAACGTGGTGCCGTGCGCGCCGAACTGCATCACCTGCGCGACCTTCGGCCCGGCCAGCATCGCGCCGATCGGGAAACCGCCACCCAGCGCCTTGGCCAGGGTGACGATGTCGGGCACCACGCCGTCCTGCCAATGCGCGAACAGCGTGCCCGTGCGGCCCATGCCGGCCTGGATCTCGTCCAGCACCAGCAGCGCACCGTAGTGGTCGCACAGCGCACGCACCGCGCTGAGGAAACCCGGCGCGGCCGGCATCACGCCGCCCTCGCCCTGCACCGGCTCCAGCATTACCGCGGCCACGTCGCCGCAGGACATGGCGATCTCGAGCTGGGTCAGGTCGTTGAAGTCGACGTAGCGGAAACCGCCGGGCAGCGGCTCGTATCCTTCCTGGTACTTCGGCTGCGCGGTGGCGGTGACAGCGGCCAGCGTGCGCCCGTGGAAACTGCCGCGGAACGTCACGATGACGCGCTGATCCGATGGCCGGCCCTGCGAGGCCGCCCACTTGCGCACCAGCTTGATCGCTGCTTCGTTGGCTTCCGCACCGGAATTGCACAGGAACACGCGTTCGGCGAAGCGCGAGGCGGTGACCAGTTCCTCGGCCAGGCGTAGCGGCGGCTCGCTGTAGAAGACGTTGCTCGTGTGCCAGAGCTTGCCGGCCTGTTCGGTCAGCGCCGCGACCAGGTCCGGATCGTTGTGGCCCAGGCCGCAGACCGCGATGCCCGCCGACAGGTCCAGGTATTCCCGGCCTTCGCTGTCCCAGACCCGTGCGCCCTGGCCGCGCTCGAGGATGACCTCGCGCGGGCGGTACACGGGCAGGTAGTAGCGCTGGCCGTTGGCCAGCAGGTCGGCAGAGGGCGTGGCGCTCATGGCGGCGGCTCGGCAGCGGAAAAGGGCCGCGTATTGTCGCCGATCACGCGGCCCGCGCCAGCGGGCGGCGCAGCATCGCCGCTCAGGCGGCGAACGCGATCTCGGCGGCCGGCAGCGCGCGGATGCTGACGCCGAAGCTGCGGATCGCCGGCAGCGTGGCGTTGTGGTGCTCGCGGATGTGGGCGGCGTCGGCGTGCGGCTTGTCGTGGGTGGTGTGGGCGTCAGCGGCCAGCAGCACGTGGTAGCCGTGCGCGGCGGCGCTGCGCGTGGTGGTGTCCACGCAGAACTCGGTGGCGTAGCCGCACAGCACCACGCCTTCCACTCCGCAGAACGACAGCACCTCGTCCAGCCCGGTACGCAGGAACGCATCCGGCGTCGCCTTGCGGATGCGGTGGTCGCCCGCTTCCAGCGCCAGCGCTGGATGCAACGCCCATGCTTCGGAATCCGGCGCCAGGTCGCCGGCGCGCTCGTGCTGCACGAAGATCACCGGCGCGCCGGCCTCGCGCGCCTTCGCCGACAACCCGTTGATGCGCGCGATGACGGCATCGGCATCGGCCGGCTGCGGTTCGAACAGGCCACGCTGCACGTCGATGACGACCAGGGCGAGATTCATGCGTTGGGCTCCTTGGAAAACTGACCACCAGCTTCCCGCATCCGGCTCAGGCTGCCAAGCCGCACCGCGTCGCAGTTCCGCGCAGAGCGCGGCCCTCAGCGAAACCCATGGGGCACGAACCGACTGGTATCTCGCGTGATCCATCCGTCATCTTCGCGTATCCCCATGCCCACGGCCTCGTCGCCGACGAGCCAGACGCCGATCAGGGCATGGCGTCCTGCGTGCTCGAACAGCGGCGCCCTCGCCTGATACACCATGCCGTGTTCACCGAAGTGCACGCCCCGGTCGGCGATGAACACGCCCTCGCCCTCACGCCCGAAACGTGGCTTGCCCACCACCGGGCCGGCGATGTCGCGAGGCTCGTGTGAGGCCGGCAACAGGTTGGGATGGCCGGGAAACATCGACCACAACAGCGGCAGCAGGGACTTGTTGGACAGTACCTGCTTCCACGCCGGTTCGATCCACCGCGTGGGCGCCCGATGGAGATGTTCCGCGAACGGCTCCGCCATCATCCATTCCCAGGGATACAGCTTGAACGCCAGTTCGATGGACCGATCCGCGAGATCCATGAATCCATCGCGCCAGCCGATCTCGGACATATCCAGCAACTGCGCCGTATGTTCGGCCTGCTGACAGGTCGCCTGCAGGTATTCCAGCGTGGCCGCATCCTCCGGCGATGCCAGCGCGCCAGCGAAATGCACGTGCGATCGAACGGGCAGCAACTGGCGCCAGCGTTCGACGAGCCGCTCATGGATCAGGTTGAACTGGTCCGGGAGCACAGCGGTGTCCTCCAGCCAGTGCCACTGCACCACCGACGCCTCGAACAATGAGGTGGGCGTATCGGCGTTGTATTCAAGCAATCGGGGCGCACCGCGCCCGTCGTAGGCGAGGTCCATCCGCCCATACAGGGCTCGCTCACCCGCCTTCCAGGTCCGCTCGACCAGCGCGGCCGCGCGCGCATCCAGCCCCAGCACGTGGTAGTCGCCCCGCGCGACGACGTCCCCGACCGCCTGCACGCACATGCCATGGAGTTCGTTGGCGGCGTCTTCGATGCGGTCCACCTCGGCCGCCTCGAACGCGTAGTAGCCATCCTCCACCCAATAGGTGCCATTGGCGCTATGGAAGTCGAAGCCGAGCGCTTCGACACGCGACTGCCAATGCGGACGCGGCACGCAGCTCCGCCGCTCCATCAGGACCCCGCCGCACGCACCCGACCGGTACCGCCGAACCCGCCGCGATAGCCGCGCTCCACGCTACGTGACGGCTCGTAGTCGCTCGGCGACGTTCCGCCAACGTAGCGGTAGCCGCCATACCCTCCGGTCGCGCCACGGCTGGGACACGTGCCGCCATGTCCGGGATCGTCCGCGGCCCGCTTCGCGGGATCGCTCGCATACCATGGACCGAGCCACTGGCCACCTTCGCGACGGCAGCGCTGCTGGCCGTAGTCGCATTCGCAGCTGTACTGGTTGACGTAGCGGTTGCGCAGCATGCGGTCCGCCGTGGCGTCGCGCAGCATCGGGAAGCCGATCAGTACGGCCGCGCCTACCCACATCCAGGGCACGTCCCACGACCGCTTCCGCTCGGGAACAGACAGGGTCTTCAGGGGAACGGTCGAACGCTTCCTGCGCTTGCCCATGGTCAGTAGCTCATCGCAGCCGCATTCACCAGGCCCACGCTGACGTGGACGGTCGCGGACAGCACCGCGGCCGATAGTTCGGCGTTTGCGATGCGGTCTGGGAAGCGCGGCAACAACACGCGTACCAGCAGGTACGCCACCCCTTGCGCGAGCAGCGCAATGCCGGCCCACAGCGCGAGATCCAGCGTGCTCACGGCCGAGCGCAACGCGCCGGCGAGCGGCAGCGCGAACCCCAGCAGCGCGCCGGCCAGCGCGACGCTGGCCGCCAGGTTGCCATCGCGGATGAGCGCCAACTCGCGGTGCGGCGTCAGGTGCAGATACAGCACGACGTACAACAGCACGAAACCAAGCCCCATGCCGAAATACGTGGCAAACGCGGACAACCCCTGCAGGTACGCCATGTAATCCCCTGATCCCTGTAAGCGCCGGCCTACCCCGGCGCAACGTCCTACCAGCTTCCCGTATTCGCCATCGAAAGCCAAGGCTCTTGCGGCGGCAGCGCGGTGCCCTTCTGCAGCAGTTCGATCGAGATCAGGTCGGGCGTGCGCACGAACGCCATGCGGCCATCGCGCGGCGGGCGATTGATGGTGATACCCAGCGATTGCAGGTGCGTGCAGAGCGCGTAGATGTCGTCCACTTCGAAGGCCAGGTGGCCGAAGTTGCGCGCGCTACCGTAATCCTCGGCCGGCGTGCCGTCTTCCGGGGGCCAGTTGTAGGTCAGTTCCACTTCCGCTTCCGGGTTGGCCGGCGCACCGAAGTACACCAGGGTGAAGCGGCCCTGCGCATTTTCCATGCGGCGGGTTTCGGTCAGGCCCAGACCCTCGGTGAGGAAGCGGCCGGTGGCGTCCAGGTCGTGGACGCGGATCATGGCGTGCAGGTATTTCATGGGGGACTCGCAGGATCAGTCGAGGAACAGGTCGGGCAGCGGCGGCAGCGACGCATCGACGGCATAGCCCGAGAAATCGGTAGTACCGGCCTCGCGCAGCACGTCTTCGTCGATGAGGAAGTGCCCGTGGAAGCCGCGCGCCTCGCGCACCAGCACCGCGTGCGCGGCATCGGCGACGATTTCCGGCGTGCGGCAGCGGGGGATCTCCACGCCGGGAATCATGTTCAGCGCATCGGTGGCGATGATGGTGCGTGGCCACAAGGCGTTGACCGCGATGCCCTGCGGGCCGAATTCGCCGGCCAAGCCCAGCGTGACGAAGCTCATGCCCATCTTCGCCAGCGTGTAGCCGGTATGCGGCGCCCACCATTTCGGATCCAGCGACGGCGGCGGCGCCAGGGTCAGGATGTGCGGATTGGCGGCCTGCTTCAGGTACGGCAGGCAGGCCTGCGCGCAGAGGAAGCTGCCACGCGCGTTCACCTGCTGCATCAGGTCGAAGCGCTTCATTGGCGTGTCCAGCGCGCCGGCCAACCAGATCGCACTGGCGTTGTTGACCAGGATGTCGATGCCGCCGAACGCATCGGCGGTGGCCGCCATCGCCGCCCTCACTTCGTCTTCTTCGCGGATGTCGCACTTCAGCGCCAACCCGCGTCCACCGGCGGCGTTCACCGCCTCGGCCGCCGTGTGGATGGTGCCCGGCAGCTTGGGATTGGGTACGGACGACTTGGCGGCGATGGCCACGTTGGCGCCGTCGCGCGCGGCGCGCAGGGCGATGGCCAGGCCGATGCCGCGCGAAGCGCCGGTGATGAAGAGGGTCTTGCCCGCCAGTGAGGTCATTGCATGCTCCATAAAAATCGGGGGTGCGGCACGCACGGCATCACGGCTTCGGCCCCTGCCCTTCGTTGTCTTCCCACTTCAGCACCTTGCGGGTGATGAAGCGGTAGACCGGCTTGCCGGTGCGGAACCAGAGATCGCGCAGCCAGGAGGTGCGCTTGAGCACGCGCAGTTCGGTGGGGGTCAGCGCGGCGCGGCAGTACATGCGCTTGTGCTTGAGCAGGTGGCGCAGGTCTTGGCGCGCCAGCAACCGCATCCAGCGCGAGCGTGGATGGCCGCGGGTGGCGAGCTGGAAATCGATGATGGCCGGGCGTCCGTCCGACAGGACCAGCCAGTTGGCTTCCTTGGCCAGATCGTTGTGGGCGATGCCGCGGCGGTGCAATTGCTTGAGCAACCGGTGCGCGGCGCGGAAGTAGGCAACGTCGCCGCGCGGAGGGCGCTGGTACATCGCCGCGCCTTCCATGTAGCTGCGGTCCAGCCGGCGTCCGGTCCAGGCCCGCAGCTGGGGGACGTCGGCCATGCCGGCCACGGCCTTCAGCGCCAGCGCCTCTCGGCGCGCCAGCCACCAGGCCAGCCACCTCACCGCCCAGGGCACGTGTGCCAGGTCGCGGCGCACGAACGGGCCTTCCGGCCCCTGCATCAGCGAGATGCGGCCGAAGGTGTCGGCCTTGAGTGCAGCGATTTCGGAAGGCGAGCGCAAGTCCACCTCGTCATTCTACCGTCCAGGGCAAGGGGGCGCCGGTCAGCGACCCCCGCCTATAATCCGCCGATGGATTCCACCTGGTTCGATTCCCTGCTGGCCTGGATCAGCGCGCATCCCGTGGCCGCGGGGCTGGTGATCTTCGCGATCGCCTTCTGCGACGCGGTGATCATCCTGGGCGCCATCGTGCCCGCGCTGCCGCTGCTGTTCGCCGTCGGCGTGCTGATCGGGCTGGGCGAGATCTCGGGGCCATACGCCGTGGCCTGCGCCATGCTGGGCGCGCTCATCGGCGACGCCACCAGCTACTGGGTGGGCCACCGCTGGGGCTCGCAACTGCGCACGATCTGGCCGTTCCGCCGTTATCCGCAATTGCTGGATCGGGGCGAGGTGCTGTTCCGGCGCAATGCGTGGAAGAGCATTTTCGTGGCGCGCTTCGTCGGTCCGATCCGCCCCTTCGTGCCGGCCGTGGCCGGCATCTCGCGGATGCCGCTGCGCCGGTACGGCACGGCGAGCGCCGCCGCCTGCCTCGCATGGGCGGTGTCCTTCCTGCTGCCGGGCTGGGTACTGGGCCACGCCTACGACGCGGTCGCCGCCGTCGCCGGCCGGTTGGCGCTGGTGCTGGGCCTGCTGGTCGTGGTGCTGGCAGTGGCCTGGGCCCTGGTGCTGTACACCTACCGCTGGTTCGCCGCGCACGCCGATGCGCTGCTCGCGCGGGCGCTGGCGTGGTCGCACGCGCACCCGGTGCTGGGGCGGTACACGGCGGCGGTGTTCGACCCGGGCCGGCGCGAATCGGTGCCCCTGGCACTGCTGGCGATCCTTCTACTGGCCATCGTCTGGGTGTGGTTCGCCTTCCTGGTGATCGTCATCGGCCATGGCGAACCGCTGGCGATGGACCTGATGGTCTACGACCTGATGCGCGCCCTGCGCAATCCGCTGGCGGATTACCCGCTGGCCGCGATCGCCTCGTTGGGCGACGAGCAAGTGCTGGCGCCGGCCTCGCTGCTGGTGCTGGTCTACCTGTGCTGGCGCAAGCGCTGGATGGCGGCGGCCCACTGGCTGGCCGCGCTCGCCTTCGGCCTCGCGCTGACCGCATGGCTCGGCGCATCGGTCGACATCCCCAAGCCGCCGTCGGTGAGCAGCGGGTTCGGCTTTCCGTCCATCGCGGTGACGATGTCGACCATCACCTTCGGCTTCTTCGCGGTGCTGATCGCGCGCGAGCTACCCGGGCGTACGCGCGTGTGGCCCTACCTGGTCTCCGGCATCGTGGTCGCGCTGATCGGCTTCGCCCGCATCTACCTGGGCGCGCACTGGCTCAGCGACGTGATCGGCGGCATGCTGTTCGGCCTGGTCTGGCTGCTGGTGCTGGGCATCGCGTACCGACGCCGCATGGTGCGCTCGTTCTGGATCAAGCCGATCGCCTGGCTGTTCTACGGCGCGTTCGCGATCGCCGGCCTGTGGCATGCGCCGCGCAATGTCGAGCACATGCTGGCGCAGTTCCAGATGCCGGTGATCGAGCGCACGCTGGCGCTGCAGGAGTGGTGGCAACGCGACTGGCAGGCGTTGCCCGCACGCCGCAACGAGTTCGACGACGAACAGCGCTGGCCGCTGGATGTGCAGGTTGCCGGCCCGCTGGCGCCGCTGAAGACGGCATTGGCCCGCCAAGGTTGGCGCGAAC
>Ga0247823_10004574_pt1 | contig 11078 bp, 8 predicted proteins | sample 13C_PalmiticAcid_2_FD_192426 | JGI IMG/M metagenome (GOLD analysis project Ga0247823, IMG submission 192426) | Soil microbial communities from agricultural site in Penn Yan, New York, United States - 13C_PalmiticAcid_Day30 | ecosystem: Environmental > Terrestrial > Soil > Agricultural land...
CTCCCGCCGAGACCCCACCCGAAAGCCCGACGGAGGTCGAGCGGCAGCAACTCGATGACACCCCGATCGCACCCGAGCCGCCGATCGTCGTGCCGACGATCGGACCCGTCGCGTCTTCCTCTCCCGAAGCACCCGCAACAGCCAATGGCGAGCCGTCGACCGAAATGCCTCCGTCGCCGGACGATATCGTGGTGACCGCGCGCGGGGAGGCGCCGCCGGGTGATCCGCTGCAAGAAGCCAACATCACGTCATATCGGGCGGTCCAGTCGGTCGACAAGGCGCTCGTCGCGCCAGTTGCCACGGGCTACCAAGGTATCGTCCCGGAACCGGTTCGCGACGGGCTTGGCAATGCGCTGCGGAACTTGACTGAACCCGTCAATTTCCTGAACTTCCTGTTGCAGTTCAAGATCGGCAAGGCGGCCGAAACACTCGGCCGCTTCGCCGTCAACACGACCTTTGGCGTCGGCGGGCTTGTCGATGTCGCGAAGACAAAGCCGTTCAACCTGCCTTACCGGCGCAACGGCTTTGCCAACACGTTGGGCTTTTACGGCGTCGAGCCCGGTCCCTATTTCTACCTCCCGCTCGTCGGGCCGACGACATTGCGCGACCTGGCCGGCAACAGCATCGATCTGCTCGTCGTGCCGACCGCCGTCGGTGCGCCTTTCAACCGCACGGCCTATGCGGTTCCCACGACGGTGATCAAGCAGCTCAACGATCGTATCGAGAGCGACGCGCAAATCCAGCGCCTGCAACAGGAAAGCACCGATCCCTATGTTGAGACACGCACCCTCTATCTCGAAATGCGCCAAAGCGAAATCGACGCATTGAAAGGCAAGGGCAGGGACATCGCCGTCCGTCTCCAGGCCGAAACCACGGCCAGTCGGACCGAGTCCTCATTCGATCCCGAAGTACCCGTTGCCGCGGAGCCCATGGAAATCGAAACGCCGGCGTCGGATGGTTTGCCTCCTCGCTGTCAGCACCAATGACGCAGATTCGAGAGGGGCCGGACGGAGCTAAAGTGCATCCAAGCGGCGCTCGCGCCGGGCGCAAGCGGTCAACCCGCGACCGTCGCCGGTCTGGCAGCGGCGACCGCCGCGATCAATCTCGCGTCTGATCAGCGCGCCTGCAGCCACCGCTACCGGAAATTACGTTCGGTCAAATGTTCCATCAACCATCTATGCGCGGTTGAACTTGACGTCCGATTTTCGGGATTCCTCGCCGGAACCTGCTATTCCGCATTCGGCCACCTTCATCATTGAATTTCCGTCGCTTGTCGACGTCTGACTATCAGTGGCGCTGATATGAGCCCGTTCGCTCGCGAGGCGGCCAATCCAGGCAGTGGAAAGCGATGCCGCGTTTTAGAGAAGTAGCCTGTTTCGTCCCCGCGGATCGCGGTTGCAGGCTGTCACCGCTTCCGAGTACCACTGCGATGCTGACGCTCGTAAGCGCGAATTTGTCCTGCAATCCAGCGTTCAGCAGGGGCCTTGCCATATTTCTTCGCTCGGCGCTTGTATTCGGGCATCAGCGATCGGCGGTAGGCCCTGCTGGCAGCCTCAAGGCTGGGCGTTACTTTTTTGTCGGCGTCAGTCCGGTGGCGCATGACCTGGGAATGGGTGTAGGATCCCACGCCATCGACCATTGGCAGGGTGGCGGTCGCGGATACAGGAATCATCGCGGAACCGACGGTAAGAAAAAATGCAAGGAATGGAAGTTTCATAGGGCATCTCCTGTGCCTGGGCTTAGTCGCAAAGAAGGTCGGTTCGGCCGAACCTCCCTGCGCCAGCCCCCACATTGCTAATCTAGGCCCGCTTCATATTCTGTGATCTCGATCATAGATCGGCGAGGATTTGAGCGACTCAACGCCGGGTCGCCCGCAATCGTCGCCTTTGCGCCGAAATAGAGAATGGCGACCGTCGTCAGCTTCGATACGAGTTGGATGAGGTGGCTGCCCCGGTTGGCGATCTTGGCGACTCCAATTCGATGTTGGTATAGTCTGCGAACATCTTCTCCCAACGGTCGCGCATCACCTCCGTTCGTTTGCAAAAGGCAGGTTTGTCGGCTCCATATTTTGCCAGATATCCTCAACAGTCGGAAGCGATCACCATTAACCTTGAGGATGGCCAGCCGCGATATGACGAGCACGGAGAGAAGAATTCAAGGTAGCACCTGAATCATGTGTCCGAATAGTTCATCGGACTGGAATGTCACATTTTGCCGAGCTGCATTGTCATAGCTTCTGCAACATCAGCAGAGGATATGTTTATGAATAACATCGCGGTCGCAGGCAGCGCTATACGTATCGCGATCGTCTATCACAGCGCCTACGGCCATACACGGCGTCAGGCTGAGGCGGTCAAAACCGGGGTTCAGGAAGTCGATTGCACCGACGTTCTTCTCGTGTCTGTCGAGGATGTGGGCCGACACTGGGACGATCTCAACGATGCGCAAGCCATCATATTTGGCGCGCCCACTTATATGGCCGGAGCCTCAGCGGCATTCAAAGCTTTTGAGGAAGCGACCTCGAGCGCAGTGATGTCCAAGGGCTATCTCTGGAAGGATAAGCTCGCTGCAGGATTTACCAATTCAGGTGCACGGTCCGGCGACAAACTCTCAACCTTGATTCAGTTCGCCCTGTTTGCCGCGCAGCATGGGATGCACTGGGTCAACCTCGATCTGCCCCCTGCGAACAGTTCTGCGTCGGGATCGGAAGCTGATCTGAACAGGCTCGGCTTCTGGCTTGGCGCCGGCGCGCAGTCGAACACAGATGAGGGACCGGATACGGCGCCACCCGCGTCCGACTTGGCAACCGCGCGTCATCTCGGCAAACGGGTCGCAGTTACCGCACTTCAGCTTGCGCGGGGGCGTGATACCCTTGGATAAACCAATGAAAACCGGAGATCAGATCAACGAATCTCCGCTTGCTACCATCTTCTCCGATCAACAGCCGCGTCTTATCCGGCTCGCCTATCGGATGCTGGGGTCAGTCGCCGATGCGGAGGATATCGTTAATGATGCGTGGCTGCGCTGGCTCGCCGTCGACCATGGCACGATACGCCAGCCTGCAGCTTTTTTGCGAACGGTCGTTACGCGACTGTGCCTCAATGAGCTGAAGTCCAGCCGGCGCCAGCGCGAAACCTACATAGGCCCTTGGTTGCCGGAACCAATCTTTGATCCCGAAGATGGTGACGCTACCGACGATGTCACGCTGCCGCTGATGATCGCGCTGGAGCGTCTGTCGCCATTGGAGCGGGCAGCTTTCTTGTTGCATGACGTATTCGGTCTCAGCTTCGAAGCCGTGGCCGAATCGATCGGGCGCGAAACCTCTGCATGTCGCAAGCTCGCCAGTCGCGCGAGGGCGCATATCCATGATGCAAGACCGCGCTTTGCGGTGGAGAAAGAGGAGGGCCTTCGTCTCGCGGCGGCCTTCTTCAGCGCTTCAAGGACCGGCGACCTCGCAACCTTGCGTGCCATGCTTGCGAAAGACGTCATTACCTACGCCGATGGCGGTGGCCAAGTGTCGGCGCCTTCAAGTCCGCTCATTGGACTCGACGCCGTCATCGCGCGTCACGCCGGGCTTGCGCGCCTTTTTGCCGTACGTCCCTCGCGATTGATTCGTTACTCGATTATCGACGGCTTGCCCGGCTTCATCACCATAGAAGAAGAAAACACGGTCCAGACAACGGCCTTGAATATTGAACAGGGAAAAGTTGTCGCGATTTATGTGACACGCAATCCCGACAAGTTGCGACATGTACCGGGTATCGCGAATTGACGACCATTTGCAGCAATCGCCCCAGCGGTCTTTCATCGAGCGGTTTCGGGCGGATGGCAACGGCAGCCAGGCCGATAGCGATCCCGGTGCACGATAGCGTGACGTACGTTGAGGCCCGATTTGAATGAGGCCCGATTGGAATTTGCCACACCGAGGTGGCGCTCATTATAGCAACCGTCATTGCCAGGTTGATGCATTCTTGTCGGGCTTGGCTCCGTGCGGTTTACATTCTCAGCGCATTGCCCTTCACGATTCGGCCGAGCAAAGCGGGGCGATCCGGCGACCCCAATGTCACCGCATTGCCGTCAAGGGACAACATGCTACACTCGCTATCCCGAAATTCCCTCTGCCGCTCGACAATGCACAGCTTTCCGTCGAGCTGTAACAGCCATTTGACAGGCGCAAGCGTCCCATCACGCCATTTCGCTCGACCGGAGCCGTCGCGCCCAAAATACACCACGCCTCCCGCTCCGGTTCGCCCGTCGGCGGCCTTCATCTCCATCGTGTTACCGATAAGCGCATCAGCCTTCTTCTTGGCTGCCGCACCGGCTGCGAGCGAGAGGTTTCGAGCGTCCCCCTTCAAAAGCCTGGCATGCAAGAGGCCAACCCTTTCGTCATGCAAAGTTACGAGATCGCCGGAAACCGAGACAGGGGTACAGGAAACCTTTTCCCACGCCCCACCGCTGAAACACAGCCGTTCGGATTCGCCGCGGATCGACCATTTTTCATCGGGCTGAAGCACCCAGTGATTGAAATAGGGTTGGTCATTATGCGCCCGTCGAACCGTTCCGTTGACCATGAAATAGTGTGCAAGATACTCCCGACCGCCCCCCACGGGAAGGAGAACGAGAGTATTGCCGATTAGCGCCTGGATGGCCGCCCTACCAACCAGCCTTTTGTCGGACGGCGTCGCGGGATCAAGCTTCCAGCCATCCCCCTCCAGAATTCTCCCCGGCCAGACCGGCCCGCTCGCCGGGGCCAACGTCGCAAGCGAACCGTCAACCGAAAGTATTCCGCAGTCACCATCCCAAGCGCGGCGCCCGACGTCGGTGACGCAGAATTTGCCGTCCGAAAGAATAGACCATTGGATGGCACGAGGTTCGCTTGCATCATCCGGCCCACGCGTAACCGCCCGTCCAGTGCCGTCCAACCGGATAAAAACACCTGTCTCGGCGCCGGGCTGGTCAGGCTTGGCGTAAACGAGCGTATTGCCTACCAAGGCGCGAAGGGGGGCATGTGGGACCTCTGGGCGCCTTTCTTCTTCAGCCTGTGCTGCAGGGGTTGCCAATTGCGCGATGTTCGCGAGGGCCGCGGCAATTACCCATATCCTGTTTTGCATAGTCTTTACTCACCGATTCTTTTTCGAAAATTGACGCGGCCACTGACTGTCGGTGATAACGCAAATAGCCTGACCTTGCTGTGGACGATCAATGGGATGGCGATGATCATGCCGCCCATTGCGCCCAGCGCCACTCTTTCGCCGTTGCATCGAGGGCGTGCTGGAAGGAGTGCCGCGCAATGATCAGCCAGTCGACTCGCGTTGCGTCCTATTTTGCCGCTGACCACTGCCGCACGAGCTTATCCGCCTCATTCAGCATATCCCGCGCAGCATCGGGCCGACGGAAGTTGCAGCCAAAATCGAAGCGCAGCGAGATCTGATGCACGCCCAGCCGCCAGCTCAGAGCGCCCTTCCCCTGATCGGTGACGGCGCCGTCGCAAGGCAATTCGCGGACATCTTCAAGCGGCCGCAATATTGCCCGGACGCGTGCGAAGCCTTGGGGACCGGCGTCGAAAGTGCCGCTCGCTTTGTGGCCAACGGTCGTGCGATACCCCCCACGCCCCGAATGATCGATCCACCACTCGGTCCGACCGCCGGTCCAGCCGTTGCCCGAGCCGGTATAGGAAATCCGGTCGGGCGCCGCGGGAGGGAGGTGAGCTGGTTGTGCCTGCCCTTGCGGATCGGCGAAACCCGCCAACGCGATGGCTGCGACTGACACCAGATTCCAGATCATCGGGCAGTTTCCTTCGTTCTGTTCATTCGCTTGATTTACGGTGGCAGGCACGCTCGAGGGCTAGCAGGGCATCAGATTCGCAGGCATCCCCGCATGCGTCCATCTGGACTATCAGCGTTTGGCTATCCGGGATGGACGCAGCGACGCAACTTTTCACGCGCATCATGTCCGCCGCCCCATCCAATGTCTGAGACGATTTTGCCATCAATCAACACTTCGAAATGCTCGACGTCGAGCATGGTATCAATTGCCTTGTCGATATCGGGCACCATCAGCGAGATCGCACCGAAATCATGGCCGGGTATGGTATAGTTGACCGCCTTCACCGTCTGGGCAGGGTAGCGCGATTGCTTCATCGTGATCGTGATCGTCTGCATGTCGCGTGGCCGTGGAATATCCGCACTCCAAAAGCTCAGCATCCCGCCGTCATATTTGGGCCCAGGACCCGAGATGCCGACCAGCTGGCCTTGCTTCATCCACACCGCCGTGCAGGTTTCGCCTGGCTGCGCCTTTGGATCAGCCTGGAAGAATTCCCAGGCACCGATCTGCATTCGCCGCAATGCAGGATCACGTGCCATTTGCTGTTCGATCGCCGCGATCCCTTGCGCGGCGGTCAGGCGCTGATGTTGCGCGATGATGTTACGTGTCATCGCATCGAGCATATTATCATAAGGAGAGGCAGCATCGCCTCGCGCTTCATTACCCGACGGGTTGCCTCTCGGCGCGGGCTCCGTGATACAGATGGGAAAAGGGGCAAAGCCGATGCCCGCCGGGGCCATGCCAACCTGCCGCTCGCCCGGCGCTCCCCTACAGGGATGGCTTTGCGCCAACGCTGTGGCGGGCATCAGAAAAATCGCTGCGCCGAGGCACACAGGTGGCAGCAGTCGAATGGCTTTTCTCATGTGAAATCCAATCTGGGGAACTGCGCCGGGGGAGTCAGCGCCAGCCGCTATAGGGGCCATTTTCCTCGTCCGCCGGAACGAATGTCGGAATGCTGGAAGATGTGAGCGGTACAAGCTTGCCAGCGCCGCATTGCCTGTTGCGGATCGAAGATGCACCCTTGAGAATATCGAGGCCCGACCAGTGTTTGCCGGGACGGTCCGTGAGGCTTCCTGCATAGCCGCTGAAAATAATATAATGCGTGTTTCCGTTGCTGAAGCGCAGGCTCGTCTGCTGACCGCCGCCCCCGCCAATGATAACGTCGCTATGAACACGCCCGTCGTTGCCGTTGCTGCTGATTTGCATTTCTGGCGCCTCGCCCACGGTCCCGTAGCGATAGGTTACGAGACGATTGTTCGCGCAGACAGACGCCCGTTTCTTTCCGAGGTCGCAGGAGAAGAGAGGTGTTTCCGCTGGTTGGCACCACGTCTCGCCGCTCGTGGCCGCGGCAAAGGACAGTGCCAATGGAAATATCGAAAACATAAAAACTCCTATACGCAGGGATCGAAAGCGTCAGCTCGGGTTCCCATGCCATCGAACAATCCACCATTCGATCATGAAATTAAGAGCCGCGCTGATCTATGATCAAGATCACATATCGATCGCCTGATGAAATTCAGCCATTTTTTTTGGGATGGATGGACTAAGACGGGCAGTCGTTGGCACTCGACGTAGCCTGACGTCCCCAAGTGGTCGATTCCGGTCTTAACGCGCGATTGGCAGTCCATGGTCTGCTTTCCGAGATTTTCGGGCAGAAGCGGACGGTCTCCGAACGGCCAGTTTGAGCCGAAGAGCGGCTCGGCAGGAATGCGCCTCATCTCGGTCGTTCTGGCCGTAGTCGCGCATGTCCGAAAGCGGCTATAGGATTGGCACATAGACAGTGATCGCTCAGGGCCGCATTGCAGACCATTCTGGATTCGGCGGCCAACCCGGAAAGCGGTTGCTTCCGCAACTCGTAATGCTGCGGCGTGCTGATCGAAGTGTGGAGCACGGCTCATATTGAATTCCGGTTCAATTTTTGGAGTGATTTGGGTATGGCAAGATGTCAACCGGGCCTTTCGAAACGCTTTGCAGCTCGCAGCGGTGCTGGTCTTTTCAGCGAAGCAACTTTCTCGACTAACCGCAGCTTTGGTCCGCCCCTGACCGCCTCGGCGGGTGCGCCGAACAGGAAACCCTGAGCTTGCGGGCATCCCTCTTCGAGAACCATCTGGCGTTGCGCTTCGGTTTCGACGCCTTCGGCCACAACCGGAAGGTCAAGGCTACGCCCGAGGCCGACGATTGCCCGGATGATCGAGCGGGCCGATTCATCATCGGTGACATGGCTGACGAAGCTGCGGTCAATCTTGATCTTGTCGAAGGGGAAAGCTTGAAGGTTGCTGAGCGACGAATAGCCGGTCCCGAAATCGTCCATCACGATCCGCACCCCGAGCGCCTTTAAACGGTGAAGCGTGTCGAGAGCCGCCACGCGGTCGCGAAGCATCACACTTTCGGTCACTTCGAGTTCAAGCCGGTCGGCTGAAAGTCCGCTTTCAGAGAGCACTGCCGCGACAATCGAGGGGAGATTCGGTACCTGGAACTGGACCGCCGACACATTGACAGCGATGCTCACATGGTGCGGCCAGTGCATCGCTGCGGCACAGGCTTCGCGCAGTACCCACTCACCGATCGGGATGATGGCGCCGACATCTTCGGCGATCGGTACGAATACTTCAGGCTGTATCGCTCCGCGTGTCGGATGTGCCCAACGCAGGAGGGCTTCATAGCCGACGATCGCGCCGCCCGCCGTTGCGACAAGCGGCTGGAACAGCAGGCTGAGTTGCCGGCGCGTAATCGCATGCCTCAGATCATGCTCAAGCTCGCGACGTTCGCGAACCAGGCGATCCATTTCGAGATCGAAGAAGCAGGCCATGCCGCGGCCTCTTTCCTTGGCTCGGTAGAGCGCAACGTCGGCGTTGTTGCGTAGCTTGTCGGCGTCCTCTGCATCGCCGGGGAACAGCGCAACGCCGATACTGACCCCGACTGCCATCGGATCGCGCGTGATATCCATTTCATGCGCGAAAGCATCGAGGATGCTCTGCGCTAGCTGCCGTGCATCGCTGACATCCTCGATCCCGCGTTGGATAATGAGAAACTCGTCGCCACCGATACGTGCCACAATATCGTGGTCTTTGGTGACGTCGCGCAGCAGCGCCGCCACGCGGCAGAGAATGGCGTCGCCCGCCGCGTGGCCAAAGAGATCGTTCACGGCCTTGAAGCGGTCGAGATCAATTGCGAACAGGGCGAAATGCTCGCCCGTGCGCGAGATGCCCTCGAGCGCGTTGGAAAAGCGTGCCCGATTGGGCAGGCCGGTGAGTGCGTCGTGCGCGGCCAGATGTTCGATCTGGAGTTCGGCGCGCTTGCGTGCGGTAAGATCGCGCACCGCCAGCACCTGGCAACGGCGGCCACGATATTCTATGCGGTGAGCACTAATCTCGACAAGCAGTTCCTCGCCATCGGCGCGCTGGAAGACCGCCTCAGCGGGACGCTCACGCTCGGCTTCAAGGTTGAGGCCGTCGATCGGTTTGAACCAGCACGTGACGTCGGTCCCGATCAGGTCGGAAACGTCGATGCCGAGCAAGGCTGCGAGTTGGGCATTGGCCTCGACAATGCGGCTATTGCTTGAAATGGCGAGACCCTCCAGGGTCGCATCGGCGAGCCCGCGTAGGTCGGTAAGAAGACGATCGAGAAAGGCGCCGACAAGCGTGAGTATCATCAGTCCCAACGCGGCCGCTACGATCGCTATGACGAGCCAACCGTGCCCCTGGGTGGCAGCGGGTGACATATGCGTCGGGTCCGGGGCGAGTACCGTTGCCGACATCGCAGTAAAGTGCAGGGTGACGACGCCGACAACCGCAAAGGCGGCCGCCAGCACGATCCGGAGGGCGCCTGTCAGCCTCCCGAAAAGCGTGAAGGCCAGCGTGAAGCAAATCGCGACGATTGCATAGGCGTAGGCGATTGTCTCCCAGTCGTAGCGGATAACGGCCGGCGCCCTGATTGCAGCCATGCCGGTGAAATGCATGGCGCCGACGCCGATTGCAGCGATCGCGCCTGCACTCAGGCTCTGGCGAATGCCGAATTCACGGCCAGCGGCAAGGAAGGCCAGCCAGAAGCAGAGGATCGCGAACACCGCTGAAACAGCAGTCAGTCCGGGGTCGAAGCTCATCGGCATCGTCCCCTGATAGGCGAGCATCGCAATGAAATGCGTCGCCCAAACGCCAATCCCCGCAGCTAACGCCGCGACCGCAAGCCACTGCCGCCGCCGTTCCTCGACGCAATCGACCGATCGCTGAAGCAGAAGGAACAGTGCGGCGCTTCCCAAAATCCAGACGAGCGCTGCTAGCAGGACGAGCCACAAGTCGTGCTGCAGCATGATACATTCGATGACCCTGAACATGTTGCACCCCCGTTGTCTCGCCGAACATCGCGGAGGCTAGGTAAAGGTTGGATGAGTGGGTTTGAGAGATTGCACCATTTTGGAGGGACCGCTTCCGCCAGTCTTGAGCGCTGACGACTCAAAAAGTTGAATCCTGGCAGCTCGCAAAATGAATGGCCGTAAACAGAAATCTTTGACGATACATCATCTTTATACTGCACAAATAATGACTTAACTTGGGCAAGCCTTTGCTCATGGTGAACATTTTTTGGAGCCGTTACGAAGCACTGTTGACTTACGACTCAGAACGTAGGCCAGCGAAGGTAAGTATGCATTTCAAAGAGCTCGCTCAATCCTCTAAAAACACTGCCAATACCCAGCTTGTTGTAATTTCGTGAGCTTATGCTATGCTTTTTATGGTAAAGTAAGTTGCACTTACATATTAGAGGATAATGACCCAAGCGCAAACACAGGAGGCACAGCACGCTGTTTTGCCCGCTAGCCACGCAGCGAGCAAATGCCTTGGTTTGTCCAGTGCAATCACCGCGGTTCCAGTGCGATCGGATTGCAGAGTTGCGATCTGGATGCAGTTGCATGGATAGGGATTTTCATTCGATATCGTTGAGCGGCGCTGGCCAAAAATGCGAGGCTGTATTTCAGGCTATTTCAGACGGTCACCGTGAAATCGCCGCGATCGCCGAAGCGACCCGCCTTCCTCAATCCACCGTCGTCCGGGTCGCGGCGCTATTACGCCACCTTGGACGTATTCGCGTCAGAATCCGGGGGGTGTTTGAATTGGAGGCGATTGCGCCCGAATAACGGCACATTTCTGCTTCCGATCCGCTGTCAGCGCGCCTGAAACACAGCTGATCGATTCCATATTTTCCTTATTTTCCTTGACGGCCAGTTTTGCTATCGAGCCTCATCTCCCCAGTCCGCAGCT
>Ga0247823_10004576_pt1 | contig 11075 bp, 7 predicted proteins | sample 13C_PalmiticAcid_2_FD_192426 | JGI IMG/M metagenome (GOLD analysis project Ga0247823, IMG submission 192426) | Soil microbial communities from agricultural site in Penn Yan, New York, United States - 13C_PalmiticAcid_Day30 | ecosystem: Environmental > Terrestrial > Soil > Agricultural land...
TACGGATACGGTGGCGGTCGAGTAGATCATCTGGGTGCTCCTTGTCTGAGTGGATGCCCCAAATTAGCGATCCACATTCGTGCCACTAGACGCTATGTCTGGACAGACAGTCTCACTGATGGAACACTTATGGACCTTCTCGCGCTCGCCGACTTCAACCTGGTCGCTCGCCATGGCGGCTTTGGAAAAGCCTCCCGAGCTGCGGGACGCCCCAAGGCGACACTGTCCCGCCGCGTGTCGGAATTGGAGGCGAGCCTCGACCTGCGCTTGTTCGAGCGCGGCGCGCGCGCGTTGAAACTGACGGAGGAGGGAAGGGCGCTTTTCGAGCGAACGGGGCAACTGCTGACCGAGCTCGATGAGACGGCCACCGCCATCGCCTCGGGCGGACACAGTCCGCGTGGCCGGTTGCGGATCAGTTCGCCTCTGCTGTTCTCGCAAATCGCGATGGGAAAACTGGCGGCCGGCTTTGCGCTCAAATATCCGGAGGTTCGGCTCGAGATCACGACCGAGGACCGGCCGGTCGACATGATCGAGGAAGCCTATGACCTGGTGATCCGCGTCAACCCGAAGCCGGATGATAGCCTTGTCGGACGCATCTTCCTGCATGATCGTCTCGTAGTCGTGGCAAGCCCTGACCTGCCGCGGCCGCAAGAGGGGGCTGCGGTCCCGGTGGTCGTGCGCGGACCGGCAGGCCCGGACGACAGCTGGACTATGGCGACCCCGACGGGACAAGCGGAGATCGCGGTCAGCCCGGTCCTGAGCCTGTCCTCGCTCGTTATGGTGCGCGACGCGGTCCGGGCAGGAGCGGGCGCGGCACGTCTGCCCATATCCCTCGTCAGTCACGACCTGTCTGCCGGGACGATGGTCCATTGGGGCGATGTGGAAGGACCCGATATCGCGCTCTGGACGCTTTACCCGACGCGCCGGTTGCTGAGCGCCCGCGTCTCGGCATTTCTGGATCATCTTAAAGAGGCCTTCCCGAAGGGAACGCCAGACGAACTCGCGGCGTATGTCGAGAGATGAACCTTGTTGGAGTCCGGCGTGACGATGCCTCGAGGCAGTCGATTGCGGCGTGGAGAAGCCGGATGGCGAATGTCGTCAGGGATTTTGCCGACCCGGCGCCGCACCCGGCAAGCAGGGGCGTTGCATATTGTCTCAGGAGCTGACGAAATGTTCGACACCAAGATAGCTGTTTTTGCCTTCACCGGACTCCTTGCAGCATGTTCGACGACGGCGCAGGACACGCCTGCGGCGAGCCTTTGCCGTCCGGACGCGGCGGCGATGCTCGTGGGTCACGCAGCACCGGATGACGCGCAAGTGAAACAACGCACGGGCGCGGAACTGATCAGACGTATCGCACCCGGTGACCAGGTTACGCACGATTTTCGGGAGAATCGTATCACGCTCGCGATCGATCCCGCTGGTAAGGTGGTGCAAGCTGTTTGTGGTTAGTAGTGCGTGAAGTAGAAAGGTCCGCTTTGCCAGATTGTCCGCGGAGAGCCGACAGTCGGCTACCGGCCAAGTTTAGCGGTTGCGCTTGTTAGAGAGGCTCGGTTGTCACTCCCGAAATAGCGCGGTTCGCCATCTGCAGCTCACAGGCCTGAATGCCGTTCCAGACATTCGGACGAGCACCCGACCCTCACGGCATACCCATCGAATACGACCTTTTCGCGATGTGATGGCTGGCAATGGCGTCGATCAGTTTCTCGATCTCGGCAGGGCAAACCGATGTTCCGTGACGGCGCGGGCGAGGTCGGAATCGAAAGATGTCCGATGTCAATTTTCTTCCCGTCTCATCGGTGACTTGAACCCCGAAGCTGACGCTGCATCGGCAATAAGGCGTGCGCGGATATCCTGGGCGACAAGCCTTCGCGCTCCCAGGACCCAGATCTGCAACCGTTGCATGTCGGTGAGTCCGCTGGCGACCGACTTTGCAACTGCCCGACAAGCGATGGATCCGCAAGTGGCTGCTCTTCCCCAGGTGGCGACCCGATCACGCCTCAGCCGATGGGGCTGCAAGCGGATCGAGGATAAATCTATGGCATCGCGTTTCCCCTTTTCAACGGTCGTGACCCGCATCCAACGTCTTTGGAGCGCGGAGAACGGAGCTTCGGACCAGATTCTTGGTTCTCCAGACAAATTCATGCCCCTGGCGGCGTGGCGCGCATCGAGCGGATTGGTCCGCAGCCGATGGGAGAGGGGGACGGCTCTGCTGGTCGCCAGTCTGATCGCAGCGCCGGCCATCGCCTCAACCCTTATGGAGGGCTCCTATGTGCGCGTAGGGCGCTCCTGCGATGCGCTTGAGATGGAAGACCGGCTGATTTCCAACGGGTATTCCGTTTCTCCGCCCGGGCAGACCTGCCGCATCGTATCGCGAACCTCGACGGGCGGCTACTATCCAATATTCAACCAGCGTTGCACCGACAGTGAAGGAGATTCCCGGTTCGACGTGCGTGTCATTTCCCCCGATCGGATAGAAGTCAATCGGCCCGGCCGGCCAGCCGTTGCCTATCGTCGCTGCCGCGCACAAGCAGCGCCGCTCCGGGAACGCTAAGGGTCGACGAGGCGTCGATTGTCGTTCGGGCGGCATTGCAACGTCGGGCCGCACGGGGAATGTTCAGCAGAAAGGTGCCGGTCATCCGGCCGCGGCGCCGAAGTTGCTCAAACCGTCCAGAGCCTGAATGGGTGGCGGAGTATCGCGGGGCGCCGCCGCCGACTCCCGCGCCGACGGACGCATCGACGCTTGCGGCGGTTTCCCTGGCGGCCGTTCTTCGGCCGAGCGGGACAAGGCGAGGATCTGCGCAAGCCGCGGCGTCAACGGCGCGCTGAGCATCATCTCTCCGCCTTCACTCGCCGCCTTGGGGCCGAAGTCGCGCAGCAAATGCTGTCGTACCGCTTCCGTTACGTCGTCGTCGTCAACGAACTCGGGGCGCTGCATCAAGCCCTCGGCATGAGCGTCGTCGATCGCGCGATCTCCCGACAGATCGCCGACGCGCTCGAATATGATCGAGTAAGCAGTGGGAATGCGCAGGGAACTGGAGGCCGCGACCAGCAGCCCGTCCATCAAGAGGATCTTGGGCATCGGTACGACGTTGAGTATCAGAAAAGAGGGTACCCGGCGCACGCTGTCGCTCGCGATGGCAAATATCTGGCCTTCCACCGGCGACATCGATCCACCGTAGCGAATGCCATCCGCTCCAAGTTCGAATTGCAGCTCCCCATTTTCTATGCGGATCATCCCGTGCTGCTGGCAGAAGCAGCCCGGCTGGAACACGGAGGCATGCGTGGTGCGCCAGAAGCCCTCGTAGGCGCCCAGATGCGAATCCACGGCGTTACGGACCATGTCCTGCAACGTTCCGGACAGGCCGGCGCCGATTCTCGCTCGAGCTTCGACGACCTCCGCCACACCGAACAGCGATGCAAATTCGGGCAATGTGCGATCCCAGTCCAGCAGCGTCAGGCCAGGCCTCTTTTCGGCCAGGAAGCGGGTCAGCCGCTCGAGGTTGTAGGCAGAGGGCCGTACGCTGCCCGAAGCCCAGCGTCCGACCAGCGACTTGTCGACGCCCATTTCCGAAGCCAGCCGGCCCCGGCTCATCGAGAGAGCCTTGAGCGCCAGGGTGAGTTGCTGCGCGAACTCATCAGTCATCGTCCGTCTCGTCGCAAACGATCATGAGATGGGGTGGACCGGACTTCAAGCAAACGGCAGCCTCCATAGTGACGTCGGTCGACCGGAAGATTCGGCCCGGCCGATTTGCCATGACCCCGTTGCACCGAAGCGGCGGTCCGGGCGCAAGCGTCCGGTCGGATATCCGGCACAATGTATCACCATGTGCATCGATCGTATCACCGGTACCGGTCGTTACGGCCATCGGTTGCAACCCGTTGCATGGCGACGTGTCGCGCGGCGACGTTTGTTGCAACTCGGCGTGAGGACAAGGAACCCTGATCATGGATCGCGTCCGCCAGGCGTCGAGTTCGTCCTAGATTCGAACCTGTTAACGCCGGACGACATATCCCATCAGGAACGAAAGATCAGATCCATGGCCTCTATGTTGCTCCCTAGTTTGCCGCCGTATCGCCGACGCTTATCGCCTTTGCGGCGTACCACATCCGGTCTCGCATTGATGATCGGTTCGATAAGCCTGGCGGGAATTGCTTCGCCCGCCCAAGCCCAATGCGTCGAGAATCCCGCGGAGGTCTTCACCTGCTCGGGATCGCTGGACTCGACCCAGACTTTGAACCGGCCGACCGTGTCGATCACGACAACCCCGGGCTTCACCGTCGACACTATCTCGAACGGCGGCGGATCCAGCTTTGAGGTGAATGGCCAGGATTCGGTTAGCTATATCGACCTTGAGGGGTCGCGCCTGGCCGGCGGCGGTGCTTATTTCACTTCCGGCACCGGCGACTTGACCATCGTGTCAAACGGCGAGATCGATTCCGATCTCGGGCTGCAGGGCCTGGGCCTCGCGACCTTGAATGGCGGCGACATCAACGTCACTTGGAATGGCCATATCAACAACTCGAGTGGCGAGGGCGTCCGCGTCACCGGCACGGGCGAGGTCAACCTGTTGCTCTCGTCGGTCTATGCGCAGGACGGTGGGATCGAGATCAACCAGAACGGTCCGGGCGGCGTGAGCCTGATCGCGGCAGGCGATGTGACCAGCGTCAGCGCCCGGGGCGTGGTGGTCAACACCGGCCTGGCTTCCACAGGCGATATCGCGCTGGATCTGAAAAGCGTCACTGCCTCTGGCCGCGGCGTCAACGTCATCAATCGCGGCTCCGGGGCCACCTTCATCCGGGCGACGGGCCCGATCTCGGGTATCCTCGGCATCCGGGCGACGAACGACGTGGGCTCTGGCGAGATGTTCGTCGACGTTGCCGACATCAGCGGCGTCGATGCCGCCTTCTTCGGCAACAATTACGGCCTGTCCGACACCTTCATCCGGACCCGCGATGTGTTCTCGGAAAGCACGGGCCTGCAGATGAGCAATGACGTGACGGCCGGGAATCTCACGATTATCACCCGGGACGTCATGACCGGCAGCACCGGCATTTCGGCCGTGAACCAGGGCACAGGCGCCACCTCCGTGACGGTACAAGGCAGCGTGACCGCCGAAACCGGCGGCGGCGTCTATGTCTTCAACGATCTCCAGGCGCAGAACCTTTCGGTTTGGACCCAAGACGTTCAGACGGGCACCGGTAGCGGCATCGGCGTCTCGCAGGAGGGAAGCGGTTCCGCCTATGTCCGCGCGGACGGAAAGATCGCCAGCCAGGGCGGTACGGGAATCCGCGTCAACACCGGCGTTCAAGCTGCCAGCGTGACCGTGGCGGCGGCGCAGGATGTTTTCGGTGAAGATTGGGGTGTGCTTGTCGATCATTCCGGCTCCGGCGGAGTCGCAGTCGTTGTCGCCGGCGATATTGTCGGCGAACTGGAGGATGGCGTTTGGGTGAACGCCGGTCCGGCGTCCGGATACGTCACGTTGGATCTGCAGGCGGTTTCCGGCGGCGACTACGGAATCCGGGTCGATAACGCCGGCCTTGGAGGAACCGTCATCCGCGCTGCCGGTCCCATTCTTTCGAACGAGATCGGCATACGTGCCGAGAACGAAGCCGGATCAGGCGAACTGCTCATCGATGTCGCCGATGTGTCGGGCGTCGATGCGGCGATCGTCGCGATCAACAACGGCGGCTCCAACAGCTTCATCCGGACGAGCGATCTGGTTTCCGAAGGCACGGCCCTGAGCGTGGACAATGGCGCGTCCGCAGGCGGACTGACAGTCTTCACCGGCAATGTTCAGGCAAACGGGGCGGGCATCAGCGTCGACAACGGCGGGACTGGCGAAACGCTGGTCGTCGCCGAAGGCGTGGTGACCGCGGTGCAGGGCGACGGCGTCAGCGTCTCGAACAGCCAGCTCGGCCAGAGCCTGCGCATCGATGTCGATACGGTGATGGCCGGTGACAACGGCGTGTCGGCAAGCCATTCGGGAACCGGCATCGTCACGGTCAACACGTCGGCCTCGGTGATCGGTGCGGGCGGAGATGGCGTCCGCGTCCAAGCTGGCGCCCAGAGCACAGGAACGACGGTGAACGCCTCCGCCGTAACCGGCGGTCAGAACGGCATTGCGGTCAACAATTTCGGCGGCGGTGACACGGTCGTGCGTTCGACGGGCTGGGTGGTCGGCAATCAGCAGGACGGCATCGCCGTCAATAACGGCCAGAACGCCGGCGACCTCGTCATCGAAGCCATGCACGCTGTCGGCGCCGCGAATGGCATTTCCGCCCTGAACCAGGGCGCGGGCCTCATCAGCGTCACCGCCCACGGGCTGGTCCAGGGCAGCAATGCTGGCATAAATGTCTCCTCATTGACGGGCGGGGACATCTCCATCGGCAACTTCGGCAGCATCCGCAGCGATCAGGATCTGCCGACCGCCCGGGCGGTGCGGGCTTCGGGCGGGGCGATCACGCTCGAGAACGCCGGCGTCCTGCTCGGCACGGTCGAGCTGTGGGGCGACAGCGTCCGGCTGCGCAACGCCGACGTCTGGAACAATAGCAACGGCGAGAGCCTGTTCTCGGGCGCTGACGACCAGGTGACGAATCTCGCTGGTGGTTTGATTTTCGCTGCGGGCGACGCCTTCACCGCGGAAACCACACGTTGGACCGGCCTCGAACGCTTTGACAACGAAGGCTCGCTCTGGCTGATTGACGGCGGCGCTGGCGATACTCTGCTGACCCCGGCGGCCTCGGTGTTCCAGGCGGGCTCGATCTTGGGTGTCGATCTCGGCGGCGTCGCCTCCGATGTTTTCCGCACCGAGGGGACGCTGGAGATTCAGACCGGTTCCAAACTGGTTCTTAACCAGGTCGGCGCGTTGACGCTTCACCAGCGCTATGTGGTGGCCGAGGCGCAGCAGGGATTAACGGGTGCTTTCGACTTCGACGACATCTTTCTGACCGCCTTCGCGGGTCTGCGGGACGGCTACACGCCCACCCAGGCCTATGTGGAGTTCAGCCAGCTGCGGGCGCTGGGCGATGCGGGGCTGACGCCGAACCAGAAGGCGGCCGCCGGCGGCGCCGACAGCTTGCCCGATGGCAATCCCGTGAAGGATGCCCTGCTGATGCTGCCCTCGGATGACATCGCCCGCGATGCCTTCGATCAAATATCGGGGGAGGTCCACGCGACCGCCCGGACGGCTATAATCGAGGACAGTCGGCTGCCGCGCGACGCCATCCTCGATCGCCTGGCAGACGCCGGTGGCTCCGGTGCGATCTGGGGGCGGGTCTTCGAGGGCGGCGGGGTCAGCGACGGGAATTTCAATGCCGCACGCAGCCACCGCGACATGCGCGGCGCGATGATGGGCATAGACCGGCCGCTTGGCGAGGACGCGACAGTGGGCGCCGCTTTCGGTGCGTTGAAGTCCGAGCTTGATGTGCGTCGTCGCGCCAGCCACGGCGAGGTCAAGAGCCTTCACGCGATGATATATGGCGGTGCGCAGCTGGGTGCCTGGCGGGTGTCGGGCGGGGTCGGCTACGCTTGGACCTCGACGGAGACCCGCCGCTCGATCGCCTTCCCGGGATTTCAGGACGCCGCCGAGGCCGAATATGACGGGTCCCTGCAGCAGGGTTTCTTGGAAGCCAGCTATCGCATGCCTCTGTCCGGCGGTTGGGCCGAGCCCTTCGTCAGCGTGGCGGCGATCCGCGTACGGAGCGACGCCTTCACGGAGAGCGGCGGAGACGCCGCCTTGGGCGGCGAGAAAATCAGCGAGGACGCCGTGATCTCGACACTCGGCCTGCGGTTCGAAACCGGGCCCGCCGGGCCTTTCTCGGTGCGCGGCATGGCCGGCTGGCAGCGGAACTGGGGCGATGTGGATCCGGTCGGCCGCCATCGCTTCGACGGCGGCGAGACATTCGAAATTCTGGGTGCGGCCCGGTCGAAGAACGCCGGAGTCGCCCGGCTGGAAGCGCGCTTGCGATTGTCGCCGCGGGTCGGCTTTGGCTTGGGCTATAATGGCGTTCTCGGCAGCAGCGGTGTCGACCACGCAGTCACCGGGGTGTTCAGGGTCGCCTTTTGACGGCCTTGGCGCCGGCGGTCGGGTCCTCGTTCCTGAGCCCGACCGGACCCTCCGGGCGGCTCCGCGCCGTCCGGAGGGATTGGCGTGCGTCACGATGTCATTGGCCGGGCGGCAAAATGACGATAGCGTCCGGCCGAAGCGGTGCGGCCTTTCGGGGCAGGTCGCGAATGGAAGCCGAAGTCATGATGGAGGGTCCTCCAATGGTTCATCCCATCCCGCACAGCTTGTTTGACAGCGCCGATATGGGAAGCCAAGCGGCCCTGGCGATGTGGAAGGACAGCATGGACGCGATCTATGACGTCCGGCTGTGCGCCGACCAGGCCGTCTTTCGGGCCCGCGCCGAGGCGTTCCACTTCGGCGAGGTGGTTTTGACCGCCTACCGCTGTCTGGCACAAACGTTCGATCGGTCGCGTTCGCGGATCGGGAGGGACGGCGTCGATCATTATACACTGCAGTTCTGCCTCTCGGGGCGGCATGGGAGTCGGGACGGGGCGAGGGACGGAGAAGCGGGGCCCGGCGACCTGATCATCGCCGATCTCGCTCAGCCGCATGCAACCGCCACGAGCGATTTCGATAGCCTCAACTTGACGGTCCCGCGCCGTTTGCTTGCGCCGCTGCTCCACGCTCCGGACGCGCAAAGTCTCCGCCTTATCTCGGGCTCGGCGCCTTTGGTCGGGCTGTTTCGCAATCACCTGATCGGCCTGTTCGCCGCCGCGCCGGCCATAAATGTCGAGGAAGCGGAAGCGCTTGTGCCCCCAACGCTCGCGCTGGCAGCGGCGGTTCTGAATATGGACGCGCCGCAAAACGCCCTTCAGGTCGTCGACCCGCTTCTGACCGCGCAGATCCACCGTCTGATATCCGACCGGGCCGCGGATCCGGCCATAACCGCCGAGAGCGTCGCCGAGTGGTTCGGGATATCGCGCCGCAAACTCTACTACCTCATGGAACCTCACGGCGGATTTACGGCCTGCGTTCGCGAGCGTCGGCTCCATCTCGCGCATGCTATGCTGCGGGATCCGCTGCAAAGCGGGAAAAGCGTCGCCGAAATCGCAGAACGCTGCGGATTCGCTTGGCGGACCAATTTTGCGCGATCTTTTCGGGCCCGATTTGGGGTTACGCCAAGGGAGGCGCGCGCGCTGGCGGGGCAGCATGCGCTGCGTTCCCAAGGCGATCTAACCGAGCGGCACATGTGGGAATGGATTCAGATGTTGCGCTGAGTTCTGTACCAACGCGCGCGTTCCAGTAAAAGTTATGCGGGCCTGGGTTCGGTGCCATCCAGTTGTATAATCTCGATAGGCAGATCGTCCGCTTATTAGATTTCGAGCTTTGAAGCGGCCTGTCCGGAATCGGCCAAAAACGGCTGCATTTGGATTCTGTAGTTCAGACTTCAGCGGGAGAAATTATCGGCCCAGTGACATCAAGCCGAGGAGCGGATTAGGTGATCGAACGCAGAGAGCGACGCCTTTGATCCTTCGCCCATCGCGATGACGATCTGCTTGTACGGCACGGTCGTCACGTCGCCCGCGGCAAATATACCTGGCTGGCTTGTCGCGCCGCGCGCGTCTACCTCGATCTCGCCGCGGTCGCTGAGCGCCACGGCGCTGCCCAGCCATTCCGTGTTCGGAATGAGGCCGATCTGGACGAAGATGCCTTCGAGTTCGACAAGATGTTCCTCATCCTTGTTGCGGTCGCGATAACGCAGGCCAACCACCTTCTCGCCATTGCCGAGCACCTCGGTGGTGAGCGCTGACGTAATGATCGTGACATTGGCCAGGCTGCGTAGCTTCGTCTGGAGCACCGCGTCGGCGCGAAGCTGGCTATCGAACTCGATCAGCGTCACATGCGCGGCGAGCCCGGCGAGATCGATCGCCGCCTCAACGCCCGAATTGCCGCCGCCGATCACTGCGACGCGCTTGCCCTTGAACAGCGGGCCGTCACAGTGCGGGCAATAGGCGACACCCTTGTTGCGATATTCGGCTTCGCCCGGGACACCCATCTGGCGCCAGCGCGCGCCGGTCGACAGGATCACCGTCTTGCCCTTCACGCTCGCGCCACTCTTGAGCTTCACTTCGTGCAGGCCGCTGGCGCCGCCCGGGATCAACTCTGCCGCTTCCTGAACGTTCATGACGTCGACATCATAATCCTTCACATGCGCTTCCAGTTGCGCGGCGAGCTTGGGCCCTTCGGTGTGCTGGACGGAAACGAAATTCTCGATCCCCAGCGTGTCGAGCACCTGACCCCCAAAGCGTTCGGCGACGATGCCGGTGCGGATGCCCTTGCGCGCAGCATAGATCGCCGCTGCGGCGCCGCCGGGGCCACCCCCGACCACGAGCACGTCGAACGGCTCCTTCGCGGCAATCTTCTCAGCCGCGCGCGCGACCGCACCGGTGTCGAGCTTGGCGACGATCTGTGCAAGGTCCATGCGGCCTTGGCCGAAGGGTACGCCATTGAGGAAGACGGCGGGTACCGCCATCACCTTGCGGCGCTCGACCTCGTCCTGAAACAGCGCGCCGTCGATCGCGGTGTGGCGGATGTTCGGGTTCAGCGCGGCCATGATGTTGAGCGCCTGCACGACGTCGGGGCAATTCTGGCACGACAGCGAGAAGAAGGTTTCGAAGACGAAGTTGCCCTCCAGCCCACGCACCGCATCGAGCAATTCGGCCTCTTCCTTCGGCGGATGGCCGCCGACGTGGAGTAGCGCGAGGATCAGCGAGGTGAATTCATGCCCCATCGGCAGGCCCGCGAACATGGCTTCGGCGCGGCCCTCATCGGCGCGGATCGCGAAGGACGGGCGGCGGGCGTCGTCGCCGTCGAACCGCGCGGTGACGAGGTCCGACTGGGCCGCGACCTCTTCGACCAGGCTGCGCATCTCGGCCGACTTGGGCGAGGCGTCGAGGCTTGCGACCAGCTCGATCGGTCGGCGGAGGTTGCCGAGATAGGTTTTGAGCTGGGAGGTCGTGTTGGCGTCGAGCATCGGCATGGGGAGAGCCTTTCGGACAGAAACAG
>Ga0247823_10004578_pt1 | contig 11073 bp, 13 predicted proteins | sample 13C_PalmiticAcid_2_FD_192426 | JGI IMG/M metagenome (GOLD analysis project Ga0247823, IMG submission 192426) | Soil microbial communities from agricultural site in Penn Yan, New York, United States - 13C_PalmiticAcid_Day30 | ecosystem: Environmental > Terrestrial > Soil > Agricultural land...
GCTGCCCGATTTCGCGTTCGGGCCGCCGGCGGAGCGGCCGGGGTCCTGACAGGGCAGGGCGGGGCTTCGGCAAAGGCCCTGCCGCCCTCTCCGCGACGCTCAAGTCGGGCGCCGGTTCGGCCGATGGTGTCGGCACCGGGGGATCCCCTGCTGCAGATCCACGCCGAGATGATCCCCCCGTCGATTCCTGCCAATGACAACGAACGCCTGAAGGCGCTGTACCAGCTGCTGATCCTCGACCCACTGCCCTCGGCGCCGCTCAGGTGGCGGCCGCGAGCGAAGACTGCACCTCCGCGGGTCGCAGGGCACTGCCTCTTCAAGCGCGGCATTCTGATCAACTGGCCTGGCCAAGCTGATCAAGGATGGCTGGGTTCTCGAGTGTGGAGGTGTCCTGGGTGATCGCGTCCCCTTTGGCCAGGGAGCGCAGGAGGCGGCGCATGATCTTGCCGCTCCGTGTTTTCGGCAAGTTGTCGCCGAAGCGAATCTCCTTGGGCTTGGCGATCGGCCCGATTTCCTTGCCGACCCAGTTGCGGAGCACGGTTGCGATCCGTTTCGCCTCGTCTCCGGTGGGACGGGGTCCCTTCAGCACGACGAAAGCGCAGATCGATTCGCCTGTCGTGTCGTCAGGACGACCGACCACCGCCGCCTCGGCGACGAGTTCCGTGCAAGACACCAGTGCCGATTCGATCTCCATCGTCCCCATGCGATGCCCGCTGACGTTCAGCACGTCGTCGATGCGTCCCCCAATGGTGAAGTAGCCGGTCTCGATGTCCCGCGAGGCCGCGTCTCCGGCAAGGTAGAGGCCCCCGAGCTCTGCGGGAAAGTAGCTCGACCGATAACGGGCATCATCGCCCCAGATGGTGCGGATCATCGCCGGCCAGGGCTTCTTGATCACGAGGAGACCGCTCTGACCGTTGGGGACGTCGCTACCAGTCTCGTCGACGATCGCGGCGACGACACCGGGGAAGGGCAAGGTGCAGGACCCGGGAACCAGTGGGGTGGCGCCAGGCAGAGGCGTGATCATTTGGGCACCGGTCTCCGTCTGCCACCAGGTGTCGACGATGGGGCAGCGTCCACCGCCAATGTGCTCGTGGTACCACTTCCACGCCGCCGGGTTGATGGCTTCGCCCACCGAGCCGAGAATGCGCAGGCTCTTCAAGTCATAACGATCCGGATGCACGGCAGCGTTGCCTTCAGCGGCCTTGATCAGCGATCGGATGGCGGTGGGGGCCGTGTAGAAGACCGAGACGCGGTGATCCTGGATCATCTTCCAGAAGCGACCCGCGTCCGGGTAGGTCGGAATGCCTTCGAAGATCAGCTGGGTGGCGCCGATCGCCAGGGGGCCGTACGCGATGTACGTGTGGCCCGTGATCCAGCCGATGTCGGCCGTGCACCAGAACACGTCCTCGTCGTGGAGATCGAACGTCCACTTCGTCGACACGGCCGCCTGAACCAGGTAACCGCCGGAACTGTGCTGAACGCCCTTGGGCTTGCCGGTCGAACCGGACGTGTAGAGCAGGAAGAGAGGGTGCTCGGCACCAATCCATTGCGGTTCGCAGGTGTCGGCCTGCGCTGCCGCAAGTTCGTGCCACCAGTGGTCACGGGCCAGCCAGGAGACCGGCCCACCGGTGCGCTGGTAGACGAGCACCTCGCGAACGGACTCGCAACCCTCCATCGACAGCGCCTCATCCACGATGGCCTTCAGCGGGAGGGCCTTGCCACCGCGGAGTTGTTCATCCGCCGTGATCACCACCACGGCCCCGGTGTCGGCAATCCGATCGCGCAGCGAATGGGCGGAGAAGCCGCCGAACACCACGGTGTGGATCGCGCCCAGGCGAGCACATGCCTGCATGGCGACCACGCCTTCGACGGACATCGCCATGTAGATGGCCACCCGATCGCCTTTCCGGACGCCCAGTGATCGCAGTGCGTTGGCCATTCGGCAGGTCTGCGCCAGCAAAGCCCTGTAGGTGTGTCGCGTCACGGTTCCATCGTCTGCTTCGAAAATGATGGCCACCTTCTCGCCCCGACCCGCCGCGACCTGGCGGTCCAGGCAGTTGTGGGAGACATTCAGCGTGCCGTCTTCGAACCAGGTGAAATGAGGGGCACGTGCGCGATCGATCACCTTCGTGAAAGGCACTTTCCAGTCGACGAATTCGCGAGCCAGCCCAGCCCAATACCCTTCGTGGTCGGCTTCGGCCCGTGCCACCAGCGACTCGTACGCGGCCATGCCGGCCACATGTGCCGACGCGGCGAGTTCGCGCGGTGGCGCATAGAGTTCCGGGACGATGATGTTCATGGGCTTGTTCATGTTTCGCTCTCCGAAAGGCAGCGCGGGGCTGCGCGTTTCAATGGGAATCGGGGTTCAATGGCCAGATGCGCCGGAGGCGCCAATGCCCGTCTCGGACCGAACCTGTTGAGCGAGGAAGCCCGCACGGTCCTTCGCTGCACGTGGGCTTCTGTCCAGAACCGAGAACAGCCAAATGCCAACGAATCCAATCGTCATCGAGAACAGGGCAGGCGACGCGTACGGGAAGAGGGCCGACCCTTTCGGGTGGCCCAGCGTCACTTCCCACACGGCCGGCGACACCAGCGTGAGCAGGACGGAGGAGATCAGTCCGAGGAATCCGCCGATGACGGCGCCCCGCGTCGTGCAGTCCTTCCACAGGACCGACATCAGGAGCACCGGGAAGTTGGCTGAGGCCGCGATGGCGAACGCGAGGCTCACCATGAAAGCGATGTTCTGCTTCTCGAACACGATTCCCAGCACCACCGCGACGATTCCCAGGGCGATGGTCGTGATCTTCGAAACACGCAACTCCGATGAGCTGGTCGCCCGGCCGTGCTTGATGACGGTGGCGTACAAGTCGTGCGATACCGCCGACGCGCCGGACAGCGTGAGGCCTGCCACCACGGCGAGGATGGTGGCGAACGCCACCGCCGAGATGAAGCCAAGGAAGACGTTCCCCCCGACGGCCGTTGCCAGATGGATGGCGGCCATGTTGCCGCCGCCGAGCAGACCGCCCTTGCTGTCCAGGAACTGGGGGTTTGTCAACACGAAGGTGATGGCACCGAAGCCGATGATGAACGTCAGCAGGTAGAAGTAGCCGATCCAGACAGTTGCCCACAACACCGACTTGCGCGCCTCCTTCGCATTGGGCACGGTGAAGAACCGCATCAGGATGTGGGGCAGGCCGGCGGTACCGAACATCAGCGCCATGCCGAAGCTGATGGCCGAGACGGGGTCCTTGATGAACCCCCCGGGCCCCATGATCGAGAAGCCCTGGCGCGCGGCGTCGTCCGGCGACAGCCCCGTGGATGTCGCGATGCCCGTCTTGATGTCGACCGCTTTGGCGAACATCGCCTCGATGCTGAAGCCGAAGCTGTAGAGCACCATGAAGGCCATGAAGGTCGCCCCTGACAGCAGGAGGCAGGCCTTGATGATCTGCACCCACGTGGTCGCGGTCATGCCGCCGAACAACACGTAGATCATCATGAGCGCCCCCACGATGACCACCGCGACCCAGTACTCCAGGCCGAACAGCAGCTTGATGAGTTGACCGGCGCCGACCATCTGCGCGATGAGGTAGAAGGCGACCACCACCAAGGTGCCCGATGCGGCGAACATCCGCACCGGCGTCTGCGAGAAGCGGAAGGCGGCAACGTCGGCGAAAGTGAACTTGCCGAGGTTGCGCAGGCGCTCCGCCAGGAGAAATGTCACCACGGGCCAGCCGACCAGGAAACCGATCGAATAGATCAGCCCGTCGTACCCTCCGACCATCACGGCCGCCGAGATGCCGAGGAATGATGCGGCCGACATGAAGTCTCCGGCGATGGCCATCCCGTTCTGGAAGCCGGTGATGCCTCCGCCGGCGGTATAGAAGTCGGCGGCGGAGCGCGTCTTGGCAGCCGCCCACTTGGTGATGAACAGCGTGCTGACGACGAATGCCGCGAACATGCTGATGGCAGTCCAGTTGGTGGGTTGCTTCTCCGCCTGGCCCAGGTCGACTCCGGCTGCCAAGGTGCCTCCGGCCAGGGCGAACAGGAGCAGCGTGGCGGCGGCACTGCGCAGGACTTGCGCGGAACGACGGGCGCTCATGCTCGAGCCCCCTTGACGACCTGTTCGGTCAGCGCATCGAACTCACCGTTGGCGCGCCGCACATACCAGGCGGTGATGACGACCGTGAAAAGGATGATGCCGAGTCCGATCGGCATGCCGATGGTGGTGACGCCCTCGCCGAGTCGGGTCGCGAGGAAAGGCTTGTCGAACGCCACCAGCAGGATGAATCCGTAGTACACGATCATCATGACCAGCGCCAGTGCCCAACCCAGGCGTGAGCGAGTTGACTTGAGTCGCTGATACAGCGGGTCGCGCACAATGCGCATCGTCATTTCGTCTTCCACGGGGAGTCCTCGGGTTTTGGGCGCTGCAGCCATCGGCGCCCTCGTTGATGTCTCGTGAGGTCAGCGTAGTTTGCAACCTCGAATCGCGAGCCCTCAGCATGTGCCTCAGCGTTGGCAATCGATTGAGCCTCGTCAACGGCCCCCGGTCGGGCCTCTTCGCGGTCCTGCTCGATCAACCCGATGCCGAGGACTGATCGACGAGTTGGGCCACCAAGACGTCCAGTCGCTCGAGTTGCCGCGTCTGCATGCCGAGCAGTTCGGCCCACTGGGTCTCGCGCAGCGCATCGATCTTTTCGTGCAGCATCATGATTTCCAGCTCCGCCTTCAAGTTGACTTCGTAGTCATGCGCGGCAGAGATCCGGTCCTTCTCGGACTGTCTGTTCTGTGACATGAGGATGATCGGAGCCTGGATCGCAGCGAGCATCGACAGGAACAGGTTCAGCAGGATGTACGGGTAGGGGTCGAACGTCCTGCCCGCGGCGAGCAGCAGGGTTGCGTTCAAGGCGACCCACGACGCCATGGTCACGGCGAAGAAGCCGACGAATGTCCAGGAGCCCCCGAAGCGCGCCACGGCATCGGCAGCGCGCTGACCCCGGGAGGCCGACGGCGTGTCGAAGTCGACCGTCAGGTCACGCGCAATGTGCTTGCGCTGTGCGACGTGCCGAGCGACCCGCTTGGCCCGACCGTCCAACGTGGCGAACGGAACGCCGAGCAAGTGATGCGAAATTGCTTCCGGTTCACGAAACCTTTCTGCATCCGCGATGGCGGGCCCTGCGGCGTTCATGCAAAGTCCATTCGTCACCGCGAGTCCGGGGTGGTCATCATCTCGCGATCGGTCATCATCTGCATCATCAGGTCCATCATTTCCATGCGAGGTCCCATTCGCGTGGAGCCCGATGGGGGCTGGGTTTCGCTTGAAGAACTCCCCATGCCAGCGCCCGTTGGACCGTGCATCTGCTTCATCATCATCATCCCGTCCTGCATGACCTCCATCTGCTCCTGCCGCCATGCGGCACGCTCCTCTGGCGTCTTGGCGACCATCGCGCGCTGGTGCATCTGCCGCATGCGTGCTGTCTGCTGTTCGTAGGCCGGGTGGGCATGGATCGGTGGCACCGTTCTCGATGGCGAAGCCGCTGGGTGGGCCCTGTCACACGGGGCAGGCTCCATGGCGGTGCAGGCGGTCAGGGCCGCTGCCAGCAAGGCGGCTGTGAAAGCGGTCTTCATGCGTGTCTGCCTCAGAATGACGGACAGCTTGCGCTTGCGAAAAGGCTGGACGATTGACTCACGTCAATGGTTTCGATTGACCGCCCGCACGCGGGGTTGCCGGCCATGTGATCTGGCGCGGTTCAATGCGAGAGGAGAACCGGCACGGACATGGATTCGAGCATGTCGCGAGTCGCCCCACCGAGCACCCGCTCTGCGCCGCGCGGGCGCCCGTAAGCGCCCATCACGATCAGGTCAGCGCGTGACAGGGCCGCCTTGCTGTTCATGACACTCGCGAGGTTCGACCCTGCCACCTCGATGGCGGTCCGAGTGGGTACACCGTGCCACACGAGCCATTGGCGCAGGGCGTCGAGTCGTGCATGCAGGGCCATGTCCGTCATGGAGGGGCCGACATTCCAATGAACGATCTCGACGTCCGTTGCCTTCTGCAGAAGTGGCAGGGCGTCGGACACGGCGCGCAAAGCCTCCCTGCTGTCGTTCCACGCCACCATGACGTTTCTCGCCTCGCCGGCGAACACGCCTGAGGCCGGCAACAGCAGCGTCGGCCGGGCGCTCTGCAGCACCACCGCTTCGAGCATGGCCAGGGTTTCGAGGCGGTCCTGCCCGAATCGTTCGCCCTGTGCAAGCACGGTCAGGTCGCACCCGCGTGAATGGCGAAGCAGCGCGTCGACCTTGTGCCCTTCGTCGATGACAGCGTCGAAGGAACGGAGTCCTGCGATCCGGCATGCTGAGCGAAACTGTTCGACGATTCGCTCCGCCTGGTCTCTGAACGAATCGGAAACGCGCGCTGAGCGTTCCTTGTCCGAGTCCGACGGTTTCGGAGCCGGAGGGGCTCCGATGTGGTCGGTCAGCGCGAGCCCGCGCAGATGGCAGTCCAGGGTCTTGGCGAGGCTGATGGCCGACCCGATCACGGTCGACGCCACGGGGCAGGGGTCCAGCAAGACGAGAATGCTGCGGCAGGTCATCGGAATTCCTCGTTGCGCGTGCCATGCGGATGCCTGACCCGAGGCAGTCTAGGCATCGCCGCGCGCACGTCCTTGCGCGACCTCAATGCGGCGACCTTTGAGGGCGCTCAATGCGCGGCGGGGACCTCCGGCGGGACGATCCAAGCTCCACAACCTGGAGAATGCAATGGCCCGCAACGCAAAGACGAACGCAGACGCCCCGGTCGCGACTGGCACCCCGGACCCGATCGCGCAGTCCGCAGGCCCCCCGCTGCTGGGCGGAGTGGGCGCGGCGCGTGCTGCGATGGCCCGCATGCTCTCGACGGCCCACGGCATGGCCGAACTGGCGATGGAAGTCAATCGCCAGCGGATGACGGCGCTCGAACACTGGCTGGTGGTCCTCGAAGGAGCGCAGGCTGACGCCGGGAATGCCACGGACGTCCAGGCGCTGATGGCCATGCCGGCGCGGCTCTTCAATCGGCATTGGAGCCTGATGATGCAGCAGTTCGGCGACGGGTTCGCTGCGTGCATGAACAACGAACTGAAGCTGGCGACGCGCATCGGGGGCGAGAGCACCGATCTGATGCGCCAGTGGACTCCTCATGCGAAAAAGCCGGGCCAACTGGACAGTGACACCGACGGCCAGCCATTGGCGCAGTTCTCCCGCATGCAGGACCAGTGGCTGGCGACGACACAGCAATGGATCGACGCCGTCGGCGGCGCGGCCGCACATTGACACGCAAAGGCAAGTTCGCCGGGCCGGTTCAGGCGGGCGGGCGATCGAGCCCCTGCTCGATCCCGTAGCGGATGAGGGCTGCCGTGCTGGAGAGGTTCAAACGGTCGAGGATGCGGCGCTTGTGTGTGCTGATCGTCTTGATCGACAGGTGCAGCGCAAGGGCGATCTCGGTCGGGCGTTCTCCGGCGACCAGGCGCCGCAGCACGTCCAGCTCGCGGTTGGACAGCAACGTGTGCATGGCGGGTTGCCGTGCGCCGTTGAGGTGCAGGACCATCTGCTCGGCGAGAGCCGGGCTGACGTACGCCCCCCCTGCGGCGATCTTGCGCACCGCCCCGGCGAGTTCGCGGGGCGCGCCGTCCTTCGTCATGTAGCCGTTGGCACCGGCCTTGAAGGCGCGCATCGCATATTGCTCTTCCGAATGCATGCTCAACATGAGCAAGCGGAGTTGCGGATGGTGCGACCTCACCCGGCGCAGCAGTTCCAGGCCGTTCATTCCCGGCATCGACACGTCCATGATCGCCAGGTCGAACGGCCTCCGGTTCAACGCGTCCAGTGCGTCCAATGCACTCGCTTCCTCGTCGACGTGCCAACCCTCACCTTCGAGGATGCGCTTGAGTCCCTCGCGAACAATCGCGTGGTCGTCCACGACGAGAATGTGCAGGGGCGGTTTCATGTCGTCTGCGCCCGCTCATGTGGGCCAAGCAGGAGCCATGCTGTGCATTGCTGCCTTGACGGTCGCGCAATGCGAGGGTGAACTCATGGGATCCTCCCGGCTCGAACGTGACCAACCGCGGCCCGAAACGTGCGTCCGCGCGTTGCCAGCCGACGTGGATGGGGCCGGCGTGGCTGTTACCGGAGGATCGCTCTGAAAATGCCACGCCTGCCTGATCCAGGTCAAGCCGTTCGCACGGCGGGCAACGAGATCAGCGTTCGCGGATTGTACTGCTGACGCGACCTCGCAGACCTCGGAGCCTGGCCCGCCGCGGGCTCAGGGTGCGGCGCCGACGGTCAGGTGGTTGACGACCACGCTGATGCCCGGTGCGGACCAGGCCGCGCCCTGGGCTGCCACGTGCTCCGGCCAACTGTCGACGCGGCCGCGCAGGGTGACCGTCGAGCCGTCCACGTTCACTTCGATGCCGCGTGCCTCGCGCGCGGCGTGACGCGCCAGCGCATCGCTGATGCGTTTGCTGACGTCGGACGGTGCGACGAAACGCATCAGGGTCAGGTTGCTGCTGACACCGATCACCCCGGGCAACAGCCGAATGGCCTTGGCGGCGGCATTGCGCTGATACTCCCAGTCGAGTTCGCCGGAGAGGGAAACCCAACCCTTCTCGACCTTTACCTTGATGCGCTCAGCCGGGATCAAGACGTTCCAGCGGAATGCCTGCTCCACGGCCTCGGCGATCTCCGAGTCGCTGCGCTTGTGGTTGGGCGCGAGCTTGACGTCGAGTTCCACGGCGACGGCCTTGACACCCTCGACCCGCTGAACCGCGCGTTCGATCGCGAACTTCTCTGCGAAGGTTTCCAGGTGCCCACTCAGGGTGATCACGCCGTCTTTCGCGGCCACGCCAACGTGTGCCGGGTTGATCGACGGCTCCCACTTCAGTTCTTCGGTGACATCGTTCTTCAGCTGCTCATCGGATTTCATGGAATTCCTTTCAATGGATGGACGGTGTGACGTCGTGAACGCCGTGGCGGCCGACCGGCCGGCCCTCCGTCCATGGCATGGTGTCCCGTCAGGGAGGGGCCGGATTGAGTCCGCGCAACGCAGTGCCGCTTGTCCGGGGTTCCTTGCCGCGCGGCCGGAATGTCCGCGCGCACGCGACCTTCCGCCGCCTCAGTGCGCCATCAGGACGGGAAGGCTCATCGCGTTCAGCACGGTGTGCGATGCGCCGCCGAGAACCCACTCGCGGGCCCGGCTGTGCCCGTAGCAGCCCATCACAAGCATGTCGGCACCCGTGTGGGCGGCGAGTGCCAGCAGCCGCACGCCGGCGTCTCCAGAGTCCAGCGGGTGGGTGTGCAGGCGCGCGGTGACACCGTGCAATTGAAGCCAGTGCTTCAGTGATGCCGCATCGTCCGGTCCGCTCGAGTCCTCTTCCTGCCTCGAGCCGATGTGCACGTCGGTAGCGCCGCGCAGCCATGGAAGTCCGCATGCCACCGCCCGGGCGGCCTCGCGCGTTGGCTTCCATCCGACGACGATCCTGCGGGGTTGGGCGTCATCCACGGCGCCTTCGCAGGGCACGATGAGCGTCGGCTTGCCCGTGTCGGTGATTGTTGCGGAGACGTGCTCAGGGGGCAGTCCGCCCGTCAATGGATCGCGTGAGTCGAACTGCCCCACCACGATCAGGTCGGCGTAGGGCGCGCGCCGGGTCAGGCTCAAATGGGGCGTCGAGCCGCCGTCGATCCAGGTCATTCGTTCACCGGGTACCGCGGCGGCCTCGAAGGTCGATCGCGCCCGGCTGAGTTGCTCGCGATCGATGTCCGCGAACATCGGCGCCGCAACAGCCATGCCTTCGGCCGCGCCCCAGGTGCACGCGAGCATGGACGGCACCACGCCGTACAGGACGCTGAGTTCGGCGCCATGTCGCCGGGCCAGGCTCTGGCCGATCGCCAGCCGGATGGCGGAGCGGGGAGAGGCGTCCAGGTGGACGAGGATGCTCTTCATGATGACGGTCCTGGTGGATGCCCGTCGCACGCCGCGAAAGGCCGGTTCTCATTGGGCGCCTGCGCGGGACCCGTGCGTTGACGTGCATCAATGCGCAGTGCGGGAACCGGAGCCGGCCCTCAGGCCGCGGCGGCGAGCACGGGCACCTGAGGGAACCACGTCCGCGACGGGGCGGGTGGACCCACGCGGCCCAGCGGCGCCCGCCTGCGCGTGCAGTCCTCGGCACCCCCGCGCGTGCTGCGGGCCAACGTGCGCAACGCCGGGAGATCCAGGATTTCCACCTCCCGGTTCTGCACGGTCAAGAGGCCCGCATCGGCCAGGGTGGTGAACGAGCGGCTGACGGTCTCGTGGGCAACGCCGAGCAAGCTGGCGATGTCGCGGCGGCACATGCGGAGCAGGAGCCGCCGGGGTGACTGGCCCGCCTCCTCCATGCGCGTCGACATCCAGAGAAGGAATCGCGCGAGGCGAACATCCGAGGCCACGGCCGCCATCATTTCCGCCTGCCCTGCTGCACGGGCAAGCTGGCGACTCAGCGCGAACTGCAGGGCATCTGCCAGCGGCGTGGCGCCTTTGACGATGAGACGGCCGCCCCTCATGGGGAAGGCGTAGGCGGTGGCGTCTTCCAGGGCGACCACGCTGGTGGGTTGCCGGCCGCAATGCAACGCCTCGAATCCGAGGATTTCCCCGGGGTGAGCGAAACTCGCAACCTGTTCATATCCGTCCTCAAGCGTCTTGATGCACTTGAAGCTTCCGGAGCGCACGATGAACACCGCCAGTGCCGACGTTCCCTCGTGCAGGAGTGTGGCCCCTCGGCTGATGCGCCACAGCGTGACGGGCAGGTCGCCGTCGAATTCGAGCGCAGCGCCGCCCATCAATTGCAGGAGGTCATGCAGGTGTCCCGGCGCAACGAGGGGGGCGAGGCCGGTTCGCAGGGGCGCAGGGGCATCGCCATGTGGCGGGGGCTGCTGCTTGACAGGGAGGAGAGTCATACGGAGCTCCTTCATTTGGACTTCCGGACTCGGGGAGCCGGTGCGGCCAGCATCGCGCTCCGCGAGGAGCCCAGCAATCGGCCGCCGCTGCACTGCCGTTCGGCGCATTGC
>Ga0247823_10004580_pt1 | contig 11070 bp, 10 predicted proteins | sample 13C_PalmiticAcid_2_FD_192426 | JGI IMG/M metagenome (GOLD analysis project Ga0247823, IMG submission 192426) | Soil microbial communities from agricultural site in Penn Yan, New York, United States - 13C_PalmiticAcid_Day30 | ecosystem: Environmental > Terrestrial > Soil > Agricultural land...
TGCACACCATCCCCGTCCAGTTGTTGGCGTACCACACCGCGCTGGCGCGAGGGACGGACGTGGACAAGCCACGGAACCTAGCGAAGTCGGTGACGGTGGAATGATCAGCAACAAGGGCCGCGAAAGCGGTGTCTACAGGGAATAGAGTTCTATCTTGGGGAACAAAGTTCTATTTCAGGTAATAGAGTTTGCTCTTGTGGAACAAACATCTATTTGAGCGCCTAGTAGTTGGAAATCGTTGTTCCAACTACTGGGCGATCCAAGGTCGTCATGATGATTCGATCAGTGCCAACCACCGGCCTGCCTGCGGAGTGACGGCGGCCAAGTTGGCAATCCTAGTAGTGTGAACTTTCCCATGCCGAACTGTGCACGATGACCCACGAGAAGCTGCCTGCGACCAAGAACATCCCAGAACTCAACATCAACATAGAGGGGTTACGGCGACACTCTGCTGTGTGCATGTTTCTGCCGGAGCCTGACCTCTCTTCAGAGGACCGGCGACTGCGAGAATGGCTGCGTCACGCGCTGTGTTCCGCCACCAGACACTATCGTGAAGCACGAGAGTTGGTGGCGAAGCAGGAATCTGCTAGCCAGGCCGATGATGGTGGTGTGGTGTTCTATGTCTTCGAAGTGCCCGAGCAAATTGAAGGCTGCGTCATGGCCCTTTATAGGGTATGCATGGCATTGAGGCGGATGGGCGCTAGAAACATCCCAGCGTCAGAGTTTTGCAATCGCTTCGAGACGTCTATTGCTGAGTTGCGCGCCATCCGGAACCAATTTGAGCACATGGATCACCAGATTGTGTCGGGACAGAGCGGTCTGGGTCCGATCGTCATTGCGTTCTGCGATGAGGGGTGCCGCATTAAGTTCCGTTCGCTCACGATGCCGACGGCTAGCCTGCATGGATTGATCGAGGGTGTATTCCGGTTCGTGGCGACGCTTTATCCAAAGTTCGACGCAGAGTCCGCGCCGACGTGTGGGGGATTCGCCAAGCTCCAGATGTCGATGACCGTTGAAGTTATCGAGCGGGAATAGGACGAGTTTCCAGGATTGCACTAAGTGCTGGTGGGCGAGCGTCTACTCTGGCCGGCGGACAAGCTGCGCGAGCACGCTGCAGGACAACGACAGGCGACAGCATCCCCTCTTCAAAATCGCCCCCCTGCAGCACTAGTCCGTGGTATTGACAATAATTAGATGTGTTGTATAACACATCTCATGGAATCGTGCGCCATACGCAAACTCCGTCAACGACTAGGCGAATCCCAGGCCCAGTTCGGGAAGCGATTTGATGTAAGCCAGATCACTGTGGCGTACTGGGAGAGCGGCCGGTCGCAGCCCGCGCGACGGCGATTGGATGAACTTGCCGCCCTGGCGTCCAGCGCCACTCCGGCCACGCCCGCCATGCCGCCCTTTCGTCCCATTCAGTACCTTGGAAGCAAGCAACGCCTCGCCGAGACTATTGCCGCCGTAATCGAGGACGTAGCGCCCGGAAGGTCGCGTGTGGGCGACCTGTTCGCAGGGAGCGGTGTGGTCAGCGCCCTACTCGGAGCCAAGCGATCGATTACTGCGGTCGACATACAGGCGTATTCCAACGTTCTGTCTACGGCCCTGCTGTTGGGCCGTGCTGAGCATTACTTGCCTTTGATCGGATCAGAGTTCCGAGCGCAGACGGAGGAGGTCGCAAGGCGTGTTGCTAGGCGGCTGAAGCCTCTTTTGACGTTCGAACAGGAGGCAATTTCAGCCGCTGCTGAAGGCAAGCCGGAACTGCTGACAGAACTGATCGAGTTTGGCTCCATGGCGGTCCATGTTCAGCGCCGTTCGACTGGCGCGCCGCCCCGTTTGGCAATGATGCTTAGCGCCGCAGCTGATGAACTGGACCGAAGCGGATTCTCCGCCGCCGACCTGTCGGCCACGCGCTACTTCGGAGGCCCATACTTTTCCTACCAGCAAGCGATCGCGCTGGATGCCATCCATGTCGTAGCCAGGCAGCAGCCGAATATCGAAGTGGTTTCAGGTGCGCTCGCTGTCCTGCTGAGCGTCGCCAGCGAGATTGTCAACACGGTGGGGAAGCAATTCGCCCAACCGATGAAGTTGAAAAAGGCTGACGGGAAGGTTCCCCCGCTGCTTCTCCAGCGCGCCTTGCGCGATCGAACGCTGGACGCAATTGAGGTTTATCAGGACTGGGCGTCACGTTGGATGGCGAACACGCTTGCCGGGGGGCATGAGCACCGGATCGTACGGGGCGACGTCTTGGATTTCGTCTCTAACGATCGCAGTTGTCGAGCATGGTACGCTGACCCTCCCTATACGATCGACCATTACTCGCGTTTCTATCACGTGCTGGAAACCCTTTGTCTTAGGGATTCTCCGCGTTTGGATGAAATGAAGAAGCGTGGAGAGCTATCTGTCATGCGCGGTGTCTATCGGGTTGGGCGTTATCAGTCGCCGTTCTGCGTCCCGTCGCAGGCGCCTACGGCATTCGATCGCCTTTTTGCTGCGACGGCAAAGCGAGGTTCCTCCTTGGTGCTCTCCTATTCGCCCTTCGATGAAGAAGCTGGACACCGCCCGCGCTTGTTGACATTAAAGGAAATGGTTCAAACCGCGAAGCAACACTATCGGAAGGTGTCTGTTATGGAGATCACCGAGCACAGTCATCGAAAGTTGAATGCGAAGAGCCTGAACACGGGCATCCGCAGCGATGCGGAACGTCTGATCATCTGCGAGGCATCGAGCTGATGGAAAAATATCTTGGCAACAAATCTTCTTTGCTTCCGATGATCGAACGGTTCTTCCAGGACCGAATTCCGGAGGCAACTAGCCTGTCGGACGTCTTTGCGGGTACAAACAACGTGTCCCGATACTTTCGGGCACGAGGATGGGCTACAGCGGCTTGCGACGCGAATCGATTCAGCTATGTGCTAGCCCAAGCCTACCTCGGCACCGACACCTCCCCGCAGTTCCAGGCCGTCAGGACGCGCCGGAATGACGCATTCCGTCTGCTTCATATGCAGAACGAACTGGGGCGCAGCGTTTCCCGTTTTGGCGCTCTCTACCTACCGGACCGCACGGCCGAAGAGGTGTTCCCGGAACTGAGACACTTGGCGAACGTGCTGGTGCGCCTCCAGGGTATCGGCGACAACCACCAGCGACCTGGATTTATCACCGAATACTTCACGCAGTGGGGTACGCGGTCTGCATTCTCTAGTCGTCGGGGAACGGAGGGCGTTCGCAACTACTTTTCACACTGGAATGCGCTGTTCCTAGACGGGGTGCTGGGGGCGATCCGCAACTGGTGGCGGGAGGGGCGTCTGACCAGGAACGAACTCTTCCTTCTGATGACCAGTGTGTTGGAGGAAGTCGTCATCACGGCGAACGTCAATGGCACGTTCCACGATTTTAATCGGGATCGTATCTGGCCCAACGCGGAACAGACCTTCCAGCTGAGAATCCCGCTGGTCTCTTGTACCGGTCCATTGGCCGAGATGGCCAACGCCGATTCGACTGACGCTGCTAGCAGCTTCGCGAGGCATGAGATCTGCTACCTCGATCCTCCTTACAATTTCCGGCAGTACAGCGCCTACTATCACTTCCTGAACTTCGTCGCGGCTTATCCGTTCCTGGAAGACATTGAGGCCTATGTCGAGGGCCTTCAGCACGTCCGTGGTCAGCACCCGGAGGATGATTTCACCAGCGACTTCTGTTTCCGTTCCAAGTTCATCGACAGCCTCCGCAGGCTGATCGAAGCCGCCGATGCGGACCATGTTGTTCTGAGCTACTACGGCGGTCGCAACCACTGGAATCACTGGGCGTCTGTAGACAAGCCGACCGACGAGGGGCTCCATGCCCTCAGGGCGCTATTCGAAGACACTGACCTATTCGCCAATTGCGAAGTCATTCCCGCCCTAGAGATTCGGAAGAACTACCAAAGCCGAGTGGGTGAGCAAAAGGAACTCGTCAACGAATACCTGTTCCATGGTGTCAAGCGTCGGCGCCCAGGCGGCCAGCGTTTGGCATCGCCTCCACCGCTATCCGCCAACAAGCGCTGGGGTCTCGCAGACGAGTTCTGTCACACGTTCCCGCTGGGTGAGGATGGGTTCGATCAAGTCGCCTTGGCCACGGGCTGAGGCGGACATATACTGCGATAACAGAAACCCCGGATCCATCCCCCACGCTTCGATATTGCCGAATGCGCGATGAGCCCCCTCGATCGTTGCGTAGCCCAAGAACGCGGGCTCGAACGCGTCAGGCATCGGTAGCAGAAAGATCGACAAGGCTCGTTCCGGTGTCTCGCGCAACGACTCCATGTAGTAAAACTGCTTGACGATGTCTGGCGCGCCAGGATGCGATTCGGGAAAGCGGTAGTAGTACTTGGCGTCAATGATCAGCCGCCACGCATCCCGGACCACCATGATGTCCGGGATCTGAGTTGCCTCATACCTAGCCTTCGTTCCCGCCGCATTGCGTCCCCACCATACCGGTTGGCCAATCATTGACACCGGGTCGGTGGCTGCCAGACCGTCAAAGGCCATTCGGCATACATCCTCCCAGACTGCGTAGAACGCCGTTGTGCCATAGATTTGGGCACGTTGCGTTGCAGCTGCGGACCTGGAATCCAATGCTTCACGAAGCAGCTTGAGCAGGTGCAGCGTGTCAGTGCGAAACGCGCTGCGTTGCTCGATGGCCAATCGGCGCAGATAGAAATTCCGCTTATCGTCAGGAAGTGGCCATTGGGATATGGCCATGCCCGTTGCCTGGTCCGCGTGCACGAGTGAGCTAGGCACCTCTAACCCGTAACGTTCGAGGAGACGCCGCAGCATTCCGACCTGAAGGGTGCTGATCTCGTTGAATACTCCTTCGCGCCGCTCGGCGATGATGGCGGGATAGACAACCGAACCCTGGACTACTAGAGGACTACGCTTGGCAATCGTCTTGACCCAGTGTGGCCGCCCCTGTTCGCTGGTCCGCGCCTGTTCGCGACGGTAGACGCCATGGGAAAAAAACCATTGCTGCAGTCCCAGCAGCGCGTCGAACTCACGGAGGACCTCGCTGTTGCCATACTCCGGGTCGCGTGCCTTGTCGACCGAAGGCCTGCGCAGCGAGCCTCTCCCAAAGTAGGTCCGAAGTATCCGAAGGAGGGCCTGCATGGTCAGCGGGGTCGCGTCGCCAAACTTTGGTTGGGCAAACAACAAAGAGTTCGTGAACACGGCGATGCCCACAAACGTCAGGCGGTAGTCTCCGGAACGTTCAAGTCGCAGGATTTTGGCGTCAACTAGATTGAGGAATTCCTCTTGGCTGACCCCTAGGCGGCTCACCCATTCCGTGTTCTTTAGCGTTGTTCCTTCCAGGAGCGATACGGCGCCCACTTCAGGCCTCGGCGGCGTCTTGCGCAGCCGCCTCTAGGGCCGGTGGCGTTGCTGATCCTAGTTCAGCGTCGTTCGCCTCGGCTACCTGCTCAGGCAACGATTCCGGGAACTTCAAGTTGAGGGGAGCGCCGGCTCCGGAAGCCCAAGCAGCTGCTACCGAGGAGAAACTCCTTACCGAGAAGAGGGCCTCCTGACGGAACCGCAGCACGTCGTCCCACAGGTATAAGAACAGTTTCTGCAAGAGGGCCTCCGGATCGGCCAACTGCGGCACTGTCAGGAAATATGGGCCAACTAGCTTGTCCTCATGAATGCCTTGTTCGATCAGATGGTCGTTGATGGCGCCACGAAAGGCATCCCAGTTGTAGCGCTTCCCGCCGTAGCCAATCGTGGCGACCTCGGGCGGATAGTCGCAGCGCTCTGTATAGCCCTTATATACATAGCTCCAGCGACGGCGAAACGCGGTGTCCAACGGGAATACACCCTGATCCGCGCTATTCATTGTCGCCCAGAGGTAGAGGTTTGAAGGCAGGCGAATGCTATCGACCTGTAGTCCAATCGATGAGAAATAAGCCCGCTGTTCCGGTGTCGCCTCGATGTCGTATCGGCTGAAGCCGTCCTCGCCACGGTCCAGTAGTTGCAGCACATCACCCAGGATCGCCGCCGCGTTGCCGCGATTGAGTTCCTCGATTAGGACCACCACGTTCTCTTCCGGGTGGAGAAGGGCCCGTGCCAACCCCCGCATAAAAGGACCAGGCACGAACCGGTAGTCGATAAAGGGCTTGCCGCGCTTGCCTGTCGCACCATCACCCTCCTCGAGAGGCTGGTTCTCGCCGAGTGGTTCATAGACCGGCTGTGGCTTGTAGGCGCCGACGAAGTCGAAGAATGAGGATTCCGGATGGAACTGCGTGCGGATCACGTAGTCGGCATCCTGGGTCAGTCCGTCAACGTAGTAAGTCTTCCCGGACCCGGGACATCCGGTGACGATAAGCTGGTACGGGTGTGCCAACGGGGTGGCGGACTCCGCCGAGCCATCGGCGAGCGGAATAGAAGGCGCGATTCCGTCTCCACTAACACCTGCGCGCACAATGAGCTTCCGATCAAGGCGCGGCAACTCAGGTCCAAGTTCTGTTCGCAGGCGATCGTAGGCTTTCAAAAAGCCACTGATCCTGAACCTAACATCAGCCTGAGTGGTTTGCGCCGCGTCCCTATATTTTGCCGCCGCGACATCGATTGGCTCGGTCGGATTCCACTGATCGGAAGGCTGCACCTTGGCGAACGCGGTCTCAAACTCTTGACGCTCTTGCGCCGTGAGCTGGAAGTAGCGAGCGACTTCCCATCCGTTGGAGTTGATGCGAAATAGGTACAATAAGCGATCCCTATCCGCCAGAATCTGGGGTAGTTCGCCTTCGGGCACGTAGTCAAGAAAGGTCTGCGCGCCGTACCAGGGGTGCTTAAAAAAGTCGCCAATTTCCTCACCCTGTCGCATCTTCTGGACGAGTGCGCGAATCACCTCAAGTTCTGCTGCATCGCCACCGTCACCTTGCCAGAAATCGCTGTTGGCGCCCTGGTCCAATGGATCGAGGTAGTAGTGCGACAGTTCAGTCAGCGTTGGAGTCGCTGCATTTCCTCCAGCCAGACCCTGGTTCGACAACGAATTAAAGTAGCGATCCCTGCTTCTTGCGGTGTCTGACAAGGGCCTTCCCTCACGAATTGCCCTCAAGCAACCCGCGATCTGCTCTCTTCCTTTCAGTTCAGAGCTGTATAACGAAAGTGGCAAGAGCCTCGGAGTGTTCCTTCGCGTAAGGGAGACCCGATAGTCCAATACCTTGGACAGCGCGAGTCGATCGGCATCGGTCAGTGGCATCTGTAGGCTCCGAGTCGAGTTCACAATATAATAGATGAACAGCCTTGCTATCGGGGACAAGCGTGAATTCAGAGCGGGCTTAATCAGCTTTATAGAAAGGCGCAGGTTCACCGGGAATCAGACCATATCTCGAACGAGCTGTAGTTCGAATGGCCTTCCGCTCGATTGAGCTTTCCGATGATGGTGGAATCAATGCGCTTTTGGAGGTATCCGACAAGTTTCTCGAACTGGCTTTCATCCAAAAGTTTCCATTGCACTCCGAAGACTCGCTTAATCGCCACATGGATCGCGGCATACTTGAAATTGGATTTACCTGTCCGGTCTGCTTTCTGGTAATCCTGGTATCGGTCAATAAGGTGTTGACAGTAGGCGACCTTTGCCCGAACGGCCCCTATTGACCCAACGGGAGGCTCTACAGCGAGCTTGGCCCGCGTACTTTTGATAGTGAGTGTTTTTGCTTGGATTACGCCAGGACTTTGAATAGCGACATTACCGCAGTTTCTTATTACGGCGATCTGCGTGTACTTGGAAAGAAGCTGCTCGGCAACTAGAGTGCCGGCAGGGGAGATCTTGGCAAAGTCATGCGCTTCATGATCCTGCTTGATCTTTAAGAGAACGTCTGCGGTGTATTTTCGGACCTCGGTGTCGATGATCTTATGGTGCCGACCACACATAAGAAGGAGGTTTGCAGCTGAGTTGCGCTCTTCCGGTGTTTGGCTCGGATCATGGCGAGGCCCGCGAGGACGCTGCGAGCGGATGTGGCAGATTTCTGCCGTCACCGTGCCAGTGTCCTCGACTACGGGTGCACTGCAGCTAGGAAAAGCGCACCGATTGTGCGATCGAGCGAACAGTGTCTTGATGGTGGCGAGGGTGGGGGTATCCATGTGCGGTCTTATGTATGAATCGCCGGGCCAACATGGCTAGTCACCAGCGGCGTTCGTGACTCCCGAGCGCCAAGCTTGTTCGGTGCCCCGGCATGCGAGACTCTGGCATACGGACAGTATCGGTCAATAAGCGCCGGGGTACCCAGCCTTGCACAAGGTGTTTCTAAGCAGTGGGTGGTATGACGCGGGGCAGCTGGATGGTCGCCTATCGCAGTCAATTCGCTTTGACCAAGGATTGGCGGTTCATTTCGGGCAAGAGACGAAGCTGACGATCGCGGCGTGCGTGCGACTGCTTACGTACGCGGATGCATTCGTAAGCCGAGGGTTGCCCGTCGAATTGCACGACTTGGCGAATTGGGGGTTAGGCAGCTACCTGGACCGGATTGGGGTGTTCGATCAGTTGGGGCCACAGGTCTCTCTGATGGGTCTGGCACCAGGGGGCTTGGCGCAGTCGCGTCGTGGCCAGAGCCACGGTCTCGAAGAAATTGTTCGTGTGGCACCGTCCGGTCCCATGGATAAGGGTGTAGTTGCCCGGCTGGCCGGCAAGCTCGCCGCGTGCGCCACGCCGGACCTGCGAGAGGCCCTGGAGAACGCCGCCTTCCTGTACTTCGGCGAGCTAATCGACAATGTGCGCAATCACAGTCAGTCCGTGACGCCCGGCTACGCGGCGCTGCAGGTCTACACGCCCCGAACGGGATCACGACGGATGGTGGAAGTCGTCGTTGCCGATGCCGGGGCGGGGATCCTGGGGACCTTGCGACCGGTACTGCTCGCAAGGTCCCCGCTAGGTCAGTTGGACGACCAAGCGCTGCTGTTGCACGCAGTGAACTCTGGTATTTCTAAAGACGGAGACCGACGACGGCCATCTGCGCTTGCGCTGCCTGCACGGCCAGCTTCGTTTGATGAGCCATCTGAGCCTGGCCTGCCAGGGCGTGGAGGACGGCGAGGAACCGCATGTTCCCATCAAGGACTGGTACGCCAGTTTCGATGCATTCGCCGCGCAGGCCAAGCACGTTCTCGACACGATGGCGTGGATGCCGCCGCCGAAACCCGACACCCAACACTGATCCACTGGCATTCGCCAGCACCCGGCACCCCTGCGCAAGGTGCCCGATCCGATATCCCGGGATGTCGGGTCATTGTCACTGGAATCCCGCCATGTCGGGAAATGCCATGCCGGAGGCATTTGAACGCCTGACGACCTCCGAAAGGCGTCGGACGCTGTCCGGTAGTCGCTTCCCGCGACGTAGCAGGAATGGACAAGCGGTTTTCCAAACCACAATCCTGGGAGGAAGGCATGGGCAAGCTCATCGCGGTGATGCGCTGGTTGTTCGGTCTGTTCTACGTCTACGTGGGTGGTTCCTGGTTCATCCACTGGATGTTGGGAAAACCGTGGGTCGTGCCCGAGGAGACGCCGTCTGCACGCGCGCTGACCACGGCGCTGAGCGCCAGCGGCATCGTCGATCCGCTGATTGCCGCCACTTGTCTGGTGGGCGGTCTGCTCCTGCTGATCCGGCGTACCGCGCCGCTTGGCATTGTGGTGCTTTTACCGCTGGTGGCCGGCATCTTCCTGTTCCATCTGCTGCTCAACCAGAACGCGGCGTGGGGAACGTTCCATCTGGCCTGGTTGCTGTTGCTGGCGTGGTGGCACCGGGCGGCGTATCGGCCGCTGTGGAATCATGACGTGGGGCGGACGACGCGGACCTGACGCCGGCGCGTGTGGGCGGAGTGACGCGGTTCTGGGATGATCCACTTTGCCTCGTCCGGAAGTGCAAGGGAGTGCACGTGCTCAAGTTGCCTGGAGAACGCCGTGTCGCCGGCATGCCCCCGCGCCTGAAGTTGTTGCTGTTGGTTGTTGCCTTGGCTGTGGCGGGAGGAGCATGGACGTCCGCTCACGCGCAGAGTGCGCAAAGCGATGGGGCGTGCCGGGGCCCGGCACGCGCGGCCCTCGCGCTTGCCGACCTTCCCGTCGCGCGTGTCGCCACCGATATCGATTGGCGGGGTGACGCGGCGATGGGCGAGCATGACATCACCCGCGTGCAGGCGGTCACCGGTCCTTGCACGCGACACATCGCGGGTTTCATGGTCGATGCCATCTACCTGGATGATGGCACCACGTTCCGGATCGACGCCGACAAGGCGGAGCCATCCAGTCAATATGCCTGGCAGGGGCCTCATCTCGGTGGGAATGCGGCGCATCCGGAGCCGGAAGAAGGCTGGGTGATGGGTTCACGCATGGGCTATCTCCGCACCGCATCCGGTTTGCTGGAGATCTATGTGGGGCTGTGGCGGGGTGTGGGTGGCTCCGAGGTGGATGTCTTCGTCAGGGATTCGCAAGGCGCCCACGGTCAACGCATGCCGTTGTTCCGCAGCAGGCGCGCCCTGACGAGTCTGCGCTACTTTCCCGCGCCCGACACTCCGGCGGGTCAGCTCAGTTTCGTGCTTGCGGACGGGAACATGCGCTGGCTGGTGCGAATGGACTGGTTGCATGGCGGATTGTGGCCGGCAATCAAAGCGGCATGGCGGGAGCAGCCGCCGGGGATCGGGACAACGCAATGAGCCGTTTGTCCGGACGTTTGCTTCCAAGCGGAAAGGTCGAGGCGCAACCTGGTCGGGAGATGCCATTCCCATGCTGACGAAGGAACAGGCGCGCAATCGGGCGGAAGCGGAAATCGGGAGGTCGAGTCATGAACTCCCGGAGGGCGATGCGTGGGTGCTGATCGATGCAAGTACGATCGAACGCCCGTGGGGATGGGTTTTCTTCCATACATCCCGACGGTGGCGTGAGACCGGTGATGTCGGATACGCCATTGCCGGCAATGCCCCCTTCTGGGGGAGCGGGACACGGGAAGGGTACTGACAACGGGAACGGCGCGGCCAATAGAGAAATACATCGAGGCCTACGAAAGGACCGGTGATCCGCACGGTTGATGCGAAGCACCCTCATGGTGGCAACCGA
>Ga0247823_10004582_pt1 | contig 11064 bp, 5 predicted proteins | sample 13C_PalmiticAcid_2_FD_192426 | JGI IMG/M metagenome (GOLD analysis project Ga0247823, IMG submission 192426) | Soil microbial communities from agricultural site in Penn Yan, New York, United States - 13C_PalmiticAcid_Day30 | ecosystem: Environmental > Terrestrial > Soil > Agricultural land...
CTTGTTGCCCAGGCCGGTGATGGCCAGCGCGAAGATGCACGGCCACATGGTGCTGCAGAACAGGCCCACGCTGATGAAGGCGATGACGCTGGTCATGCCGGTGGTGAACATGCCGATCAGCTGCGCGACGATGCCGCAGATGGCGAAGTACAGCAGCATCCGCGCGGGATTGCCCTTGCTCGCCAGCGTGGCCAGGATCATCAGCACGATGACGAGCGCGTAGCCGAAGAACTGCGACGGATCGTGGCCGGTGATCGCGTTCACCGCCAGGAACACGCCGAAAGCGACATACGGCAGGATGAGGGCCAGCATCTTCTTGGTGCTGGTGCCGACATCGAAGGCGCCCGCCGCGCCGCTCCAGCGACCGATCATCAGGCTCGCCCAGTACAACGACACGAACGGCGCGATCATCGCCGTCTCGATGCCCAGACCGCCCTTCTCGACCGGAAGCTCCAGGTAGGCCGGCAGGTTGTCGATGGTCGAGACTTCGACGCCGACGTACAGGAAGATGGCGATCATGCCCAGCACCAGCTGCGGGTACGAAAGCGCCGACTTCTTGTGGATCAGCTTGCTGCTGTCCTGCGCTTCGCTCGCGGACAGCTCCTCCAGGTCGATGTGGTTGGGCACCGAGGAGAACTTGAGGAAGATCGCCACCAGGATGAAGGCCGCGCCCAGCACCAGGTACGGCGTCTTGACGCTTTCGATGCTGGCTTCGGTATTGCCGGTGGTGACGCTGCCGAAGATCGCCACGCTGACCAGCAGCGGGCCGATGGTGGTGCCGAAGTTGTTGATGCCGCCGGCGAGCGTCAGCCGCTGCGCACCGGTCTGGGGGTTGCCCATGACGATGGCCAGCGGATTGGCCGCGATCTGCTGCAGCGAGAAGCCCAGGCCGACGATGAACAGGCCCGACAGCATCAGGTTGAACGAGCCGGTGTTGGCGGCGGGATAGAAGAGCAGCGCACCCAGGGCGGAAATCACCAGGCCCAGGCAGATGCCGTTCTTGTAGCCGATCTTGTTGAGCACGTCCTGCCCCATCGTCTTCGAGATGGCGACGTAGATCAGCGAGCCCACGGTGTACGCCACGTAGAACGCCAGCGCCACGTACATGCTCTGCGCCTGCGTCAGGTCGAACGCCTTCTTGAACACCGGGATCAGGATGCCGTTACTGGCGGCAACGAAACCCCAGAAGAAGAACACGGTGATCAGCACGCTGAATTGCGACCATCGGGTGGGTTGGGTGGTCATGGATTGGTATGCCTGCTGGTATGGGATCCGGACGGAACGGCCAGCCTACGGAGCCGGCGCACGATTGCAACTTGCACTGCGTCAGCGACGCCCCATGGCGCAGGCCACGGGGCGTGCCGGATTCACTGGGCGCACTTCACCACGTCCGCCCCGTCGGCCGCACCCGCCACCACCTCGATGTTGGTGAAGGCAGCGGCGAACGGTGCGTCGGCGGTGATGCTGAAAGGCGTGTCCACGCCGGTCAGGTCGGCGCCCCGCTTGCCGAAGCAGGCCAGCGGGACCTTGACGGTCTGCTTCTTGCCGACGGCATCGCCGGAGAACGTCGCCGTCAGGTCGAGGCTCGCGCCGCAGTTGGCCCCGCAGCCGACGGTGAACTGCACGGGCTTGGTCGGCGCCTGCTTGACCACCACGTCGAACTGCACCACGCCCCTCGCGGTCGCCATCGCCGCGAGGTTGTTCTTCGATGGATTGCGGGCGAAGAAGCGCGCCGGCGCCAGCCAGGTCACTTCCTTGGCGTCCTGTTGCGTGTTGACCTGCACCGTCGCCACCTGCAACGCCGGCTTCGCCTGCGGCCAGCGCTGGACGGCATTCATGTCCGAACCGACGGCCTTCTCTTCATTGCCTGCCGCCATCTGCAGGGTGAAGGGCGCGATGTCGGATTGCTTGAAGATGCCAAGCGCCGTGGCCTCCCCGCAGCTCGCCGTCGCATCTTCGGGCAGCGTGCCGACCGGCTTCGCGTCGCCGTAGCGCAGGCCGCTGTCCAGCGCGAACTGCGGGGCGCCGTCCGCCTTCGGGCACGCCACGGCCGGCCACTGGAACGTCAGTTTGCCGCGGAAGTCGTGCACCGGCTTGCCATCCGCGCCTGCCACCAGCACGTCGGTGACGCCCTTGCCTTCCGTGCCCGGCAGCCAGGCGGCAACGAAGCTGTCGGACAGGTTGATCAGGTCGTTGGCGTACAGGGCGCGGCCCGACAGGAACACGGTGATCACCGGCTTGCCGGTGGCCGCAGCGGCCTTGAGCGTGGCCAGGTCTTCGGGGTGGCGACGGCTGTGGGCCATCGTGTCGGAAGGCACGATGTCGCCGTTCGTCTCGGCGTAAGGCGTTTCGCCGATCGCCGCGACGATCACGTCGTAACTCGCCGGATCGGCACCCTCGGCGCTGTCCCGCAGGATCACGTTCGCATCGCCCAGCTGCTCGCGCAGGCCGGCGGCGAGGCTGTCCGCATTCGGGAAGTCCGCGTTCGTGTTGTCGGTGCCCTGCCAGGTCAGCGACCAGCCGCCGGTCTGGTTGGAGATGCTGTCGGCGCTCTTGCCGACCAGCAGCACGCGCTGGCCCTTCTTGAGCGGCAACGCGCCGCCGTCGTTCTTCAGCAGCACCAGCGACTCGCGCGCGGCGCGGCGGGCCAGGTCGCGGTGCACCAGCGATTCCGGCTTCCCGGCGAACTGGCTGGCCGAGGGCTTGTGCTCCCACAGGCGGGCGCGCAGCTTCACACGAAGGATGCGGGTGACGGCATCGTCGATGCGGGCCTGCGGAATCTCGCCCGACTTCACCTGGGCGATCGTGTTGGCGATGAAGGACTTCCACTTGTCCGGCACCATCACCATGTCGATGCCGGCGTTGATGGCCTGCGCGCAGCTGTCGTCGGTGCAACCGGTGACCTGGCCGATGCCGTTCCAGTCGGACACGACGAAGCCGTCGAAGCCCATCTTGTCCTTCAGCGCGACGGTCAGCAGGTCGCGCGTGCCGTGCATCTTGCCGTAGTCCTTGCCGGCGGCGACGTCGTTCCAGCTGTTGAACGAGGCCATCACCGTCTGCACGCCGGCCTCGATGGCGCCGTAGTAGCCCTGCCCGTGGACGTTGATCATCTGTGCCTGGGTCACGGTGGCGTTGCCCTGATCCTTGCCGCCGTCGGTGGCGCCATCGCCGATGAAGTGCTTGGCGGTGGCGACGACGTTGCCGTCCTTGTCCAGCATGCCCTGCATGCCCTTGACGTACGCGGCGGCGTACTCGCGGATCAACGCGGGCTGCGAGGAGTAGCTTTCGTAAGTGCGGCCCCAGCGCGCGTTCTGGGCGACGGCGACGGTCGGGGCGAACGTCCAGGTCACACCGGTGGCGCGGGTGGACTGGCCGGTGGCCTCGGCGATGCGCTCGATCAGTTCGACGTCGTGCGCGGCGCCCAGGCCGATGTTGTGCGGGAAGATGGTGGCGCCATGGACGTTGCTGTGTCCGTGCACGGCGTCCGTGCCCCAGATCACCGGCACGGGGATCTTGGCATCGGTGCCCATCGAGGCGTCGTAGTAGGCATCGGCGAGCCTGACCCAGTCTTCGACCTTCGCGTGCTTGTTCATCGCCGGCCAAGAACCGCCACCGTTGAGCACGGAGCCGATGTAGTACTGGCGCACCTCATCGGGCGTGATCGCCTTGATCTCCGGCTGCACCATCTGGCCGATCTTCTGCTCCAGCGTCATGCTGGCGAGGATCTCGGCCACGCGCGCCTCGATGGCGGCGTCCTGGGCGAACCGGCTCTTCAGCGCCGGCCAGTCCTTCAGCTCCGCCGGCGCTTCGGCGGCGGCGACGGGTGGGGTCTCGGCGTCCTTCTTGCCGGTACACGACAGGCAGGCCAACAGGCTGGCCCCCAGCAGGGTCATTCGGATCGGCTTCACTCGGATCTCCCTCTGTATGGCGGCACGCACGCGATCCCCGACAGGATCCGCGCCGCATCAAAAAATCCGACGGGACGCGGGGGCAGGCCCCGCATCCCGTCAGGTATTGCGGCGTTCAATCGCGACGCGCGGTCACAGCTTGTAGCGGAAGCCGAGCAGGTACTGCCGGCCGTACTCGGTGTACTCCTCGGGGAAGAACAGGTCCGGATGCGTACCGGAGCTGACTTCCGTGCGGAAGGGCTCGTTGTTGACGTTGTTGACCTGGAACAGGATCGACAAGCCCGACAGGAAGCTGGATTCCGGGAAGTCGTAGCCCAGCTGGAGGTCGATGGTGCGCTCGTTCAAGGTGTAGCGATACGTGCGCTGGTTGAAGATCGAGCCGTACTCGCCGCGGTAGGGATCGCGGAAGCGCTGGCTGACGCGCGCGGAGAAACCATGCTTCTCGTAGTACACCGTCGCGTTGGCGACGATCTTGGACAGGCCCGGGAACGTGTCGGTACCCGAACCGATGCCCGGACCGTCGGGATCGATCGACGACTCGGTGTACGACGCGTTGAGCAGCAGGCCGAAACCGTCGAGCGCATCGTGGACCAGCTCGCCACCCAGTGCGGTGGAGAACTCGTAGCCGCGCATGTAGCCGCCGGTGCCGTTGGCCGGCGTCGAGAACACGCCGATGTCGGACGCGGGCGGCTCGAGCCCCTCGTAGTCGTAACCGGAGAAGTCCCAGGGGATCTCGCGCGTGTAGATGTAGGAGTCCATGTCCTTGTAGAACGCCGCTACCGCGACATAGCTCGCTTCGCCGAAATATTTCTCGATCGAAAGATCGTAGGCATTGGCCCGGTACGGCTCCAGCGCCGGGTTGCCGCCGCTGCCACGCCATTCGGACGGGCCGCCCTGCGAGGTTTGCACGTAGACACTGGCGCGCGCGCCCATGTCGTTGATCCGCGCGCGCATCATCTCGCGGGCCGCGCCGAAGCGCAGGTTCCACCCGTTGCCGAAGTCCGCCACCAGGTTGAGGCTGGGCAGGATGTCGCCGTACGACGCGCCCGCGGTGCCGGCCACGAGCTCCTGGCCGTTCTCGTTCTGCTGGATGACGACGCCCTCGGACGTCTGGTCGGTGCGGATGTACTGCACGCCGGCATTGCCGCGCAGCCGTACCGTGTCGGTCAGGTCCATGTCGAGGTTGGCCTTGAAGTAGAACGTCTTCACGTCCTCATCGGTGATCGCGTCCTTCTGCAGGTCGTCGTTGGACTCGCTGATGTACACGTCATAGTAGCGGGACAGCAGCGCGCGGGGATCGTAGGTGATGACGCGGCCCATGCCGGCGAATCCGAGATCCGTGGGCGTGGACAGCAGCGACGGATCGATCAGCGTTGGCGTGCGTCCGGGCAGGTCGGCGAAGTAGACCTCCGCGCTCTTCTCCTTGGTGCGCTTGCTGACGTGGACGCCGGCATCCCAGCTGCGCAGGAAGTCGGAGGACTCGATGACGTGGTTCACCGCCAGGCGGAACGCCTTCATCTCGTCCTTCTGGTGGCTGTCCTCCAGGCGACCGTCATGGCCCCAGCTCTGCGGATCGCGCAGGTACACGGCGGAAGGGTCCGCCATGTCCGGCAGCGCGTAGTAGCCGTAACCGGGGGACAGGCGCGCGCGGAAGTCGGCGGAGATGCCGCCCAACCGGCCCGCATAGGTTTCGAGCTTCGAATCCTCGACCTTGGCGCGCGAGTAGCTGAGGTCGCTGGTCAGCGTCCAGGTCTCGTTGAGCTTGAACTCGTTGTTCCAGCCGGCCGAGAACAGGCGCGACTCACGGGTGTTGTTGTCGTTTCGGATCGCCGGCTGGATGCCGTTCAACGTGCCGCCGGTGACCACCGGGGTGCCGTGGTAATCCGTCGTGCTCACGTTGCTGTAGCTGACCGCCCCGCCGTTGAACCAGGGGTCGTTGCTCCACATCGCGCCGCGCATCCACTCTTCCTGGTCGAAGCGCGACGCGTACACGTCCAGCACGCTGTGCCAGCGGTCGTTCGGCTTGAACTCCAGGACCGCCATGACGCCGTCGCGCGTGGTGTCGCGCGACTTCACCCAGGCCTCGGCCCCCTGCAGCGCGATCGCGTCCGCCGGCTTGCCCGGCTGCGGCGCGCCCCACATGTCGGTGTTGGCCCACCACCACGACTTGTAGTGCTTCTCCTGGAAGGGCGCATCCATCCGCGCCACGCCGATCGCGAAGCCCACCGTGTCGTTGGCGAACTGGTCGACGTACGAGGCCGACACGCGGTAGCCCTTGTTGTTGCCGCCTTCGGTCAGCTCGTCGAACGAGTTCACCTCGCCCTGGCCCGTGAACACGATGCGCTGCTCGCCGAACGACAGCGGGCGGATCGACTGCAGGTCGACCGTGCCCGAGATGCCCTGCCCGATCAGCGAGGCGTCCGGCGTCTTGTACACGGTGACGCCATTGATCAACTCGGCCGGGTACTGGTCGAGTTCGACGCCGCGGTTGTCGCCCGTGGTGACCTGCTCGCGGCCGTTGAGCAGCGTGCCGGCGAATTGCTCGGACATGCCGCGGATATGGATCACCTGGCCACGGCCGTCGAGGCGCTGCATGGTCAGGCCCGGCAGGCGCGAGATGGAGTCCGCGATGCTGATGTCGGGGAGCTTGCCGATGTCTTCGGCGGAGATCGCTTCGACGATCGAAGTCGATTCGCTCTTGGTTTCGACGGCGGTCGCGATGGCGGCGCGGATGCCGGTGACCTTCACCGTGTCCAGCGTTTCGACGGTCTGGTCGGAGGACGATGCCTGAGCGGCCTGTTGCGCCTGCGCGGCCATCGGCAGTGCGAGCGCCAGGCAGCAGGCCATGGCCAGCTGCTGCTTGCGCAGTGCGCGACGCGGCGCGCGCGGGGCCACGCCCGCGGTGTGGTTCGAGTGCTGCATAGGGTCCCTCTCCGACCGTTGTTGACAGCGCTGTCATATACAAGCTCAAATGCAGTGTCAACAAATTCCTAACAAGTCTCGAAGCGCCGCGCGCACAGGATTGAATTTGCTCGACACGCGCCAATTCACATTCAAAGTTTCGCTGCAATGCAGCACCCGCCAGCGCGGATTCCGTGAGGAATTCGCCGCATCGCATCCGCACCACGGGAGGCCTTCACCATGACGCGACCTTTTTCTCGGCAACGCACGTTGCTGGCCACCGTCATCGCCGCGCTCGCGGCGACGGTTGGCGTGCCCGCCCATGCGCAGGACGTATCCGTCTGGATCACCACCGCCGACCACGCCACCGCACTGAAGCCGTCGACCACCGCGCGTTTCGGCAACGAGAAGGCGGCGAAGCTGTCGATCGCGGTCGACGATGCGCAGCGCTTCCAAGAGATGGTCGGTTTCGGCGCATCGCTGACCGATTCGTCGGCGTGGCTGATCCAGAATAAGCTGGACGCCGATCAGCGCGATGCCTTGCTGAAGGAGCTGTTCGGTCGTGAAGGCAACGGGCTGGGCCTTAGCTTTTCGCGCCTGACCATCGGCGCATCCGACTTCTCCCGCCATCACTACAGCCTCGACGATCCGCCGGACGGCAAGCCGGACCCCGAACTGAAGCACTTCAGCATCGACGAGAACCGTGGCGACGTGATCCCGGTGGCGCGCGCGATGCTGGCCGTCAATCCGCAGCTGAAGATCATGGCGTCGCCATGGAGCGCGCCCGGGTGGATGAAGGACAGCAACAGCTTGATCCAGGGCAGGTTGCTGCCGAAGTACTACGATGCGTTCTCGCGGTATTTGCTGAAGTACGTGGACGCCTACGCGGCCGAAGGCGTGCCGATCTTCGCCCTCACCGTGCAGAACGAGCCCGACTACGAGCCGAAGGACTATCCGGGCATGCGCCTCAATGCGCCGGCGCGCGCGCGCCTGATCGGCGACCACCTCGGCCCGATGATCGCCCGGCGCGGCAACGGCCCGCTGCTGTTCGATTGGGACCACAACTGGGACAAGCCGGAAGAACCCCTCGGCGTACTGTCCGATCCCGCTGCGGGCAAGTACGTCGACGCGGTGGCTTGGCATTGCTACGGGGGCGATGTGGCGGCGCAGTCGCCGGTGCACGACGCCTTTCCCGAGAAGGACGCCTACATGACCGAGTGCTCGGGTGGCGATTGGGAGCCGGTACGCAGTGGCGGACTGCCGTTGCAGGCGAAGAACATCATCATCCGCAGCGCGCGCAACTGGGCGCGCGGCGCACTGTTCTGGAACCTGGCGCTGGACGAGAAGAACGGCCCGTATGCCGGCGGCTGCCACACCTGCCGCGGAGTCGTGACGATCGATTCGCGCACGGGTGCGATCACCCGCACCGACGAGTACTACGCGCTCGCGCACGCCAGCCGGTTCGTACGACCCGGCGCGCACCGGATCGCCTCCACCGAATCCGGTGGCGACCTGGACAACGTCGCCTTCCGCAACGCCGATGACGGCTCGCTGGTGCTGCTGGTGACCAATGCGGCCAAGCAGGCCCGGCGCTTCTCGGTCGGACAGGGGGATCGCCGCTTCACGTACACGCTGCCGCCGCGCAGCCTGGCGACCTTCGTCTGGAAGCCTGACGCAGTGCAGCACGACTGAGCCGTGCCGCGGGTGCGCCCGGACTGTCATCCGGGCCGCCATACGCCGTAGTATCCTGCCGCTTTCCCTGATGGAGCCGCGGCATGATGCGTCGTATTTCCCTGCTGGGCCTGGTACTGGTCTCGGTTGTGTTGGCCGGGTGCGGCAGCGGCAAGATCCGGCGCGTGTCCGACCCCGCCGTCAGCGTGCAGCAGCTCACGGTGAAGGCGGATGGCCAATGGGTCGTCGAATTGCGCCTGCAGAACTACAGCAGCATCCCGATGCGCTTCGACACCGTGAAAGTCGAGGTGCAGGTCGGCGACCAGGCAGCCGGCACGCTGCAGGCCACTCCGACCCTGTCGGTCGGCCCCGAGTCGGCGGACGTGGTGAGCGTGCCCTTCAATCCTCCCAGCGCCGCACGCATCGTCGTCGCCGATGCGCTCGCGGGTCGGCGCGCCCTGCCCTACACGCTGAAGGGCACGGCCGACGCGACGCCCGAAGAGGCGAAAGTCCGCACCTTCGACGTCGATACCCGCAACACCCTCAATCCCGTACCTGGCCTGGACGGCGTGCTGCGCTGAGCCGCACGACCATCCCTTTCCCGCATCCCGAGATCCTGCATGAGCGCGTCCTACAAAGCCCCCCTCACCGATATCCGCTTCGCCCTGTACGACGTGCTGGGCGTCGAGCCGCTTTTCCAGCGCCTCGGTTACCCCGAGGCCACGCGCGACATCCTCGATGCGGTGCTCGATGAAGCCGCGCGCTTCTCCGAGACCGTGCTCGCCCCGCTCAACAGCGTGGGCGACGAGATCGGCAGCACGCTCGACAAGGCGACCGGCGAGGTGACCACGCCGCCGGGCTTCAAGGCCGCTTACGCGCAGTTCGTCGAAGGCGGCTGGACCGGCCTGACCGCCTCGCCCGACTTCGGCGGCCAGGGCCTGCCGCACACCATGGGCGTGCCGCTCAACGAACTGGTCAACGCCAGCAACCTCGCCTGGGGCAACTTCCCGCTGCTGTCGCACGGCGCGGTGGAAGCGCTGAAGCACCACGGCGAGGCCTGGCAGCAGGAGGTGTTCCTGAAGCCGCTGGTCGAAGGCCGCTGGACCGGCACGATGTGCCTGACCGAACCGCACTGCGGCACCGATCTGGGCCTGCTGAAGACCAAGGCCGAGCCGAACGCCGATGGAAGCTATGCGATCACCGGCACCAAGATCTTCATCACCGCCGGCGAGCACGACCTGACCGACAACATCGTGCACCTGGTGCTGGCGAAACTGCCGGATGCTCCCCCGGGCCCGAAAGGCATCTCGCTGTTCGTCACGCCGAAGTTCAAGGTCGCGAAGGACGGCACCCTCGGGGAGCGCAATGCGCTGTCCTGCGGCTCGATCGAACACAAGATGGGCATCAAGGCGTCGGTGACGTGCGTGATGAACTTCGATGGCGCGCAGGGATATCTGGTGGGCCAACCGCACAAGGGCCTGCAGGCGATGTTCACCATGATGAACACCGCGCGCCTGGGCGTGGGCCTGCAGGGCATCGGCCTGAGCGAGCGCGCGTACCAGAACGCACTGCGTTATGCGCGCGAGCGCCTGCAGACGCGCTCGCTGAGCGGCCCGAAATTCCCCGACAAGCCGGCCGACCCGATCATCGTCCACCCGGACGTGCGGCGCATGCTGCTGACGATCAAGTCGCTGATCGAGGGGAGCCGCCTGCTCGCCCTGCACGCGGGCAGCCTGATCGATGTGGCGAACCATGCGGAAGACCCGGCCGAGCGCGAGCGCGCGGACACGCTGGTGAGCTTCCTCACCCCGATCTCGAAGGCGTGCCAGACCGAATGGGGCATCGAGAACACGTACCACGCGCTGCAGTGCTTCGGCGGCCACGGCTACATCCACGAACACGGGATGGAGCAGCTGGCGCGCGACGCGCGCATCACGACCCTCTATGAAGGCACCACCGGCATCCAGGCGCTCGACCTGATGGGTCGCAAGACCGCCGCGACGCAGGCGGCGGGCCTGAAACTGTTCCTCGCCGAGGTGCACGCGTTCGCCCAGCAGCACAAGGACGATGCCACGCTGCGCGAGTTCATCGATCCCCTGCAGCAGAAGGCGGCCGAGTGGGCCGGATTGACGAAGAAGGTGCTGGAGCGCGCGGCGACGAATCCGGAGGAAATCGGCGCGGCCAGCACCGACTACCTGTTCTACGCCGGCTACGTGGTGCTCGCGTACTGGTGGGCGCGCAGCGTGGCCGCGGCCGATGCCTCGGCGCACGGCGAGGCGTTCAAGCAAGCCAAGCGCGAGACGGCGCGGTTCTATTTCGCGCGCATCCTGCCGCGCACGCTGGCGCATGCGGCCGCCATCGAATCCGGCGCGGACACGCTGATGGCGATGGACGACGCGCGTTTCGGCGACTGATGCGGGATGCCGGCGGAGCGCACGCCGCGCGCTCCGCCGACGAAAAGCGGCGCGCTATACACATTTCGTCAACATTTGGGTATAACCTGCTTCTCCATGGAAGCAGACAGAGCTCAGCTTCACCTGGTCCAGGCCGGTTTCCCGCAAACACCGGCCCCGCCCCCGTCGTC
>Ga0247823_10004583_pt1 | contig 11064 bp, 5 predicted proteins | sample 13C_PalmiticAcid_2_FD_192426 | JGI IMG/M metagenome (GOLD analysis project Ga0247823, IMG submission 192426) | Soil microbial communities from agricultural site in Penn Yan, New York, United States - 13C_PalmiticAcid_Day30 | ecosystem: Environmental > Terrestrial > Soil > Agricultural land...
ATATATATTCACATACTATTAGCTGGGCCGTCAAGGAGAAGTTAATCGCTAAGGAGTTCAAGTCAGCTTACACGTTTGAGGCCCAGTTTGACAAGCTGATGCAACTTGCAAACTATAACGAAACCAACGGAATCGTCGTTGGGCCGGAATTCTCGCGCATTTTCGCGGAGATAATTCTTCAAAGAATTGACGAGAAGATTATAGAAAATCTGAATACTGAAGGATTACGTTTCAATGTTGATTACAATGTTCATCGCTATGTAGATGATTATTTCGTATTTTCTAACGCGCCAGATACCTTGGACGTCGTTGAGAACGAAATCCGGAGGCAGCTGGAATTTTACAAGCTTTACGTAAACGACAGGAAGGTTGAAACATTTGTTCGGCCCTTTGTTTCGAAGCTATCCCTCGCCCGACAGGAGGTCGCGGCGTTGCTACGTAACATTCGGACGACTTTACACGATCTACGCAAGGCAGAAGAACCGGCAGAGGCACGTCGGCATCACCGGCACCTCAAGGCGTTAATGGCTGAAATCCGCCTCGTCGTTTCCAAGTATGAGATCACCTTTGCCAATATCAGCGGCTGGGTTATGTCTCGCCTAAAACGGCTGAGCCGCGTCGCCATGCACTCGATGAGGGGCGAGCTTCCAGACGGCATACACCCACTGATCGGCGACGTCGTCGTCACAATTTTGGAACAGGCGTTCTACATCTGTGCGATCGACGTCCGCGTTCGGTCCACCTATTCAATAGCCCAATTCTGTCTCGCGCTCCGGGAAGGTTCCGTACTCTTCTCAGAGGAGCAGCAAGACTTGATTTCGCACGTCACAATGGACCAGTGCTTGGCTATTCTACGTTCTTTTCAGGCTCGAGAAGGAGAAAAGTTCGGATCTAAGGACTCGGTTGAGGTTTTCAATCTCTTGATCGTCGGATCGTTATTTGTTGGCACTGAATTTCTGCGCTCTAATGACGTCCAAGGTATTCTCAAGGCTTTCTTTAAAGACGGATCGATCTCGTACTTTGCGTTCATCACACTCAAATTCTGTTACCTGAAAGACCAGCTTCGATTCGCACCCGAGCTGGCCGCGCTGAACGCTCTCGTCGAGACAAGAATAACAAGCCCAGGCGTTGACTTTTTGCGAGACACGGAAGACTTTTTGCTTCTGAACGACTGGATATCGTCGCCCGATCTGACCCCACAAGCGAAGCGCGACGTCCTCAACAAGATTTTTGGTGCTGATGTGTTTGGCCAAGCCGCAACGCAGGAGCTCGGGAACTGGGCAGGTTTCGTCGATTGGTCAGGCCTAAGCGTCTATCATCTGCTGGCAAAAAAGGAGTTGCGACCGGTCTATTCCTGGGGCTAGCTGGCGTAGTCCGGCATTCTCGCCTGCATCGGCCTAGTCGATGATAACGCACGCGAGATTGGTATCCTAGGATACCGTGGTTCCCCCGTGCGGGCCGCAAGGCACACACGTCGCGAGAATGTCGGCGCTTTCAAACCTCAGCTCTTCCTAGAAGGTGGAAGTCCTAGCGCGGGCTTCGGCGACGGTTTGACTTTCCTTGCGACGCACGCGCGAGACGGCGGACCTCCCTGGACCATGCGATCAATGCTGTGCGCTTCTCCTCAAAATAGTGGTGCCGTTGATATACACCGACGATGCCGGATCTTGCGCCGGACAAGTGATTCAGAACCGCCTCCGTCACCTCTAGGCGAATCCCTAGCCGCTGCAGGCCGGTCGCCATTGTTCGGCGCAAGTCGTGCAGCGTCCAGTGTGGAACGGGCTCTTCCGCCCGCTTCTCCAGATCATCGCGAATGCGGGCCATGGCCTTGCTGAAGCCGCTCGGTCCCGCTTCCCAATTGCCGCGGGCCGGAATCAGCTTGCCCCCCCGATCGTGGTCGCTGAGCGATTTTACGATCTGCAGCACCAGCGGTGACACTGGCACAAGATGCGCGACACCGTTCTTCGCGCGCACACTTGGAATGGTCCAGAGCTGCCGCTCAAAATTGAACTCAGACAGTTCAGCCTCAAACACCTCGTTGCGACGCTGGCCAGTCAACAAGAGTAGCTTGATGGCCGGCCCGAACGGTGCCCCCTCCCCTTCAAGCACGTGCCACAGCGCGCCGATCTCCTTCTCCGATAGCACACGCTCGCGAGGCTTTGGCTTCGGTGGCCGCCCAGCATCCCGGCATGGATTGCCGGGAAGCCGATCCAGGCGCGGCAGGGCCCAGGAATAGAAGGCCGAAAAGTAGGACAGGACGTTCCGGGCCATGACCGGCGCGCTCTGCGCAATTTCATCGATGAATCGCGTGATTTCACTACGAGTGATCCCATCCGCGGCGCGATCCCCGAATTCAGGCAGAATATGCCGCTTGAACACGCGCTCGATCTCGGCCGCCTTTCGCAAGTGCGCTTTCGCCTTTTGGTAGGATGGCCAGAGCGAGTTGACCGTATAGCCAGCTGCGGTCCGCTTCTGTGGCTTCGGCAAGCTCGCCACGGGGTCGGCCTTTATCTCGACATCCGACAGGATCTGCCGCGCCTTCTTGCGTGCTTCGGCAAGCGGCAGCCGCTCGGAGTATCGACCGAGGGTGATGTTGCGACTTTTTCCGGCAACGCGCTTGCGCAGAACGAAGGACTTGGCGCCAGAGACGCCAACGCGCAAACGCAGGCCCGGAACGACAGCATCGACATATTCCACCTGCCCGCTTTCAGGCGGACGAAGCGCTCGAATCTTCGCGTCGGTAAGCGCCGTGCCACCTTTGCCGCTACCTAGAGACATAGCTGCTGATTTCCACTCAGTTTAGGTAGCACCGCCGCTACCTTAGGTAGCATTTGGTGCAAATACCGTGGGATTGAGTGAAATATGGTGGCACGTAAGCTATTGAAATCAAGACACCCTCGGATGTCTTTGAACCTATTCGGTTCTCTCTTAATCAGCGGGTCCTAGGTTCGAGCCCTAGTGCGTCCACCATTTTTCAATGACTTAGCTGTTATTTTGAGCTGCCGCCCATGAGCGGGGTCCCATCGGGGTATCAGAGCTTAAATGATCTCCGTCGGCGCTCGTTAAGCTTGAGCGCTGAGCATTGAATGCTAAGTTGCGCAAGTGGCTGAGGGGGCATCAAACTTTCAATTCCTTTCGGGGAACAACGATCGCCTGTATCGACTGGCGGCGCTAGCCGAACGTTTCTTTATCGATGATGCGCCGACTGCCCTAACCAAGCTGCGTTCTTTTGCGGAACTAATGGCAAAGGAAATCGCGGCAACACACGCAGTTTTGCCGCCCGGAAAACCGACTTTCGACGAGGTGCTCTCGCAGCTACGCCGCCGATCGATTTTACCGCAGCAGGTCGGGGACATCTTTCATTTGATCCGCCGTGCCGGCAACGCGGCGGTGCATGATGATACCGGGAGCGCCAGCGATGCTCTGGCGGCGCTTAAACTGGCTCGTAACCTCGCAATCTGGTTCCATCAGGCTTATAATGGCCAGCCGAACTTTCGGGCTGGCCCTTTCGTTCCGCCAACTCCGCCGAAGGATATATCGGATGAATTACGCGCTGAGCTTGTCGCTTTGCGCGCAGAGGTTTCCGCGAGTCGCGATGCAGAAGCTGCTGCACGAATGGCAGCCGCCGATGCAGAGCGGAACCGTCTGGAAGCACTGGAATTAGCCGGCAAGAATCAGGAGGAACGCGCGTTTTGGGAGCAATACGCAGCTGACACCGAAGCGCAGGCCCGTTCCGCCGAAGCGAAGCTTGCCGAAATTCAGCAGACGGCAGAAGCCACTGCGCCGTCTCAACTCGACCTCCTCGCATCTACGGCGGCCGCTGCTGCCGATCGCATCGAGCTGGACGAGAAGACTACTCGCGTCCTGATTGACGAACAGCTCCGCACGACGGGTTGGGAGGCCGACAGCGCCAAGATGCGCTACGCCAACGGAGCGCGGCCCGAATACGGGCGAAACATGGCGATTGCCGAATGGCCAACAAAGAGCGGACCGGCAGACTACGCCTTGTTTGCTGATGGCCGGTGCATAGGAGTGATCGAAGCTAAGCGAGGCACTAAGGACGTCCCCGGCCGGCTGGGGCAGGCGCAGCGATATGCGCGCGACATTGAACTTGAGATAGATGCGCTCCCGCAAGGTGGACCTTGGATCGATGGCGAGCATCGTTTCCGTGTGCCCTTTATGTTTGCGACCAACGGTCGGCCCTACGTCAAGCAATTGGCAACCAAATCCGGCATCTGGTTCTGGAACGCTCGCACGGGCGAAGCACCGAGAGCGCTCGCCGAATGGTTTTCGCCACGCGATTTGATCGAACGGCTGGAGCAGCAAGTCGGTCAACCACTTGACGTCGTCGCCGAACGCGAGATCGGCGTGACGGGGCTGCGACCTTATCAGGAACAAGCGATTACAGCTGTCGCCGAGGCGATCGGCGCAGGGCAGCGGTCGATCCTCTTGGCCATGGCGACGGGCACGGGAAAAACGCGTCTCGCTATCGCGATGATGTACCAGTTGCTCCGGGCGAAGCGCTTCCGGCGCATTCTATTCTTGGTGGACCGCAATGCGCTCGGGCGCCAAACGCTCGACGCGATGTCAACGACTGACACCTCTGGTTTCTTGAAATTCGATCAGGTCTTTCCTGTCGCGGATCTTGCGACAAAATTTCCCGAAGCGACCACGCGCGTGCAGGTGGCGACCGTCCAGGCGATGATCCGGCGCGTGTTCGACGAAACGAGCGAGCAGCGGCCAACGCCGGGCACCTATGATCTCATCATCGTCGATGAAGCGCATCGTGGCTACACGCTGGACGCCGAGTTACGCGAAGACGATCTTGGCTTCCGCTCGCTCGACGACTACTTATCTGCGTATCGCCGCGTGCTCGACTACTTCGACGCGACCACCGTCGCGCTCACAGCGACGCCAGCCTTGCATACTCGCGAAATCTTCGGCCGCCCGGTCTTCTCCTATGGCTATCGCCAAGCCGTAATCGACGGCTACCTGATCGACCATCGCCCACCGCGTCGTATCACGACCGCGCTCAGCCAGACCGGCATCAGCTTTGAGCAGGGCGAGGAAGTCTCAATCGTCGATCCCAAGACGGGGCAACTCGACCTTATCGATCTCGAGGATCAGGTCGATTTCGAAGTCGCCGACTTCAACCGCAAGGTTTACACGGAACCCTTCAACCGGGCGGTAGCACAAGCGGTGGCTGCGGAATGCCCGCCCGATCAGGCCGGCAAGACCCTTTTGTTCGCCGCGCGCGACGATCACGCTGATATTCTTGTAAAGACACTCCGCGAAGCACTGGAGGACGAATACGGACCGCAGCCGCACGATCTCGTGGCGAAGATCACCGGCAGCATCGATAAGCCGCTCGATGCAATCAAGGCCTTCAAGAACGATCCGCGTCCTAAGTACGTCGTCACGGTCGATCTGCTGACGACCGGCGTCGACGTGCCATCAATCACCAACCTTGTCTTTGTGCGCCGGGTGAACAGCCGCATCCTCTACGATCAAATGATTGGCCGTGCGACGCGGCGCTACGACGAGATCGGCAAGGCTTATTTCCGTATCTTCGATGCGGTCGACATCTACGCCAACCTGCAGGACTTCACCGATATGCGCCCGGTGGTGGTCGATCCAGCGCTGAGCTTCGTCGATCTTGTCCGCGACCTCGAACGTGCCCCCACCGACGAGGACCGGACGATTGTGCGAGATCAGCTCGTGGTGAAACTCCGAGTGCGGTTGAATCGGCTCGACGACGATCGCCGTGAAGCTCTGGAACAAGTGCTCGGCAACCTCGTCGATCTACCCGATCGGCTAAAGGATGCACCCCCCACCGAAGCTTTGGCGCTGTTCCGTCAGCATCCCTCGCTTGCCGCTGTGCTCGACGCCCCCGATCGGCGCAAAGGCGACGGCATCTATGTATCCGAGCACGAGGACGAGCTGATTTCGGTCGAGGATGACTACGGGGAGAAGGCTTCGCCTGCAGACTATATCTCAGGCTTCGAGGCCTTCGTCCGCGCCAACATGAACGCGGTGCCCGCGCTAATCGCCGCTACCCAGCGCCCACGCGATCTAACTCGCGCCGAGCTGAAGGAAATCGCCCTCCTGCTCGATACCGAGGGCTATTCAGAAGCAAGCTTGCGCCAAGCCTACGGCCGCGTTCGCAACGCCGATATCGCCGCGCATATCATTGGCTTCGTCCGGCAGGCCGCGATCGGCGATCCGCTGGTGCCTTACGAAACCCGCGTCGAGAATGGCGTGCAGAAAATTCTCGCCAGCCGCGATTGGACGCCGGTGCAAAAACGTTGGCTCCAGCGAATCGGCCGCGCGCTTAAGGACCAGCCGGTGGGCGACCCGATCATGCTTGCGGACCCGCTGTTCGCGCAAAACGGGGGTTTCCCAGTGATCGATCAGGCCTTCGATCATAAATTGGGTGAGGTCCTGATGGACCTGAACGCTGCCATCTGGGATAGCGGCGCTGCCGCTTAAGGAGAATGATTTGAACCCCGCTAGCGATCTTGTGAACAAGCTTTGGCGACTGTGTGCGCTGCTGCGAAAAGACGGCATCACTTATCAACAGTATGTCACCGAGCTGACCTACCTACTGTTCCTCAAAATGGCGTCGGAGCAAAAAGACGAGAGCAAGATTCCTGAAGCCTACCGGTGGGGAGCAATCAAGGCCGCAAACGAGGCGGAAGTGTTGCAGCGCTATCGCCAAGCGCTGCTCGATTTGGGCGACGCATCAAAGGTCAGCGAACGCTCCGTTGTTGCAATTTTTCAGAACGCGACCACCGTCGTTCGCGAACCCGCAACACTGCGGAAGCTGATTGACGCAATCGACGGTTTGCATTGGTTCACGGCCGAGCGCGATGCCTTCGGGGACGCCTATGAGGGCCTTCTTCAAAAGATGGCCGAAGAAACCAAGCGAGGTGCTGGCCAGTATTTCACTCCGCGTGTCCTGATCGACGTTATGGTCGGCCTGATGCAGCCAAAGATCGGTGAGGTCATACAAGACCCAGCCGCTGGCACCGGCGGCTTCCTCATTGCGGCCGATCAGCACATGCGTGCCGAAACAGACGATTATTTTGAGCTATCGCCCGCGCAGCAGAAGTTTCAGCTCGGCCAAGCAATCCGGGGCATCGAAAACGTGCCGGATACCTTCCGCCTTCTACTCATGAATCTTTATCTTCACAAAATTGACCCTGATCACCTTGATCTGGGCGATACCCTGTCGCCCAAGGGCAGCGAGGCGCGATTTAAGAACGCCGACCTGATTTTGACCAATCCGCCCTTCGGACCGGCGGGAGGCCCGCCTACGCGCGACGATTTGACTATCACGGATCGCGTATCCTCATACCAACTGCCTTTCGTTGAACATGTTATTCGCGCGCTACGTCTGGGCGGGCGCGCTGCGGTCGTGCTGCCGGATAATGTGCTATTCGACGGTGGCCGAGGCAAAGCGCTACGCCAAAGATTGATGAGTTGGTGCAACCTCCACACGATCCTGCGCCTGCCAACAGGCATCTTTTATGCTCAGGGTGTGAAAACTAACGTCCTGTTCTTCACTCGCGCGGACGAGGAAGCCCCGGCCAAGGATGCCACGGATGCCGTGTGGATTTACGACATGCGTGCGGGTGCCCCGGCCTACGGCAAAACCAATCCGCTTAGGGAAGCGGATTTTGACGCCTTTGTAGCGGCATTTGGCGACGATCCGTTCGGCAATGCTAAGCGCAAAGATCAGGGTGAAACAGGGCGATTCCGGAAATTTACGCGCGCGGAGATAGCAGCTCGCGACGACAATCTCGACATCAGTTGGCTGCGTGATGACTCCGATGCGGGCGAAGACGGCCTGACTGAACCGGAAGACATCGCCGCCGCCATAATCGGTCACCTGCGCGCCGCGTTGGAAGAGATCGAGGCGGTTTCTGAAGAACTAGCCGAGTCCGAATCAATCGAACCATGACGGGTGATCGTGAAACATATTTAGCTGCGATCAAACTCGCTTCGGACAAGAAGGCACGATGCGCTGCGCTGACCCGTTCTCATCAAATCAGGCAGTTTGAAATCGAGCTCTATTGGAAACGGGCGAACTACTTCTGGCTTCTGCAGGCGGCAGTTTTCGCGGCGGTGGGGCTAACTTGGAAGAGCACGGGCAACGGCGTTCCGGTCGCAGTACCGGTCATGCTTTCAGCACTCGGCGTCCTCACCGCCTTCGCTGGATACCTCTCAGCGCTCGGCTCGAAATTCTGGCAGGAAAATTGGGAGCATCATATCGACATGCTCGAAGACGAGTTTGAAGGGCGACTTCATAAGACGGCCTTTGTGGGATCGAAGGGCATTCAGTGGTCTGTCTCAGGAACAAACGAAAGGCTCGGCCTCTGCTTTATTGCGTTCTGGTTCATGATTCTCGTTGGGGCATCTCACACCGCCAATCCGATGTGGAATCTCCAACCAAGCCACCTGTCATTCCACTCGTTGAGCCTGACCGAACTGGCCACGATGGTATCCTGGGCCCTCGCCTTTGGCGGGTCAATTTTGCTCTATCGGCGGCCGAGCAACCTAACCGGGGAGAAGCAGTCGTATAGCGATCACGCAACGCATGAACCGGTACAACGCGGCTGGCCTCGCTTTTGGGCCACGTCAAAGGAAAGACCATATCTCGTTCGCCGGGAACCGCACATATGAGCGAGACCGAAACCTTCGGGCGAACGATCCAGCTCTTCCTTGTCGATGGCACGCCGACTGGATTGCGCAAGGCCACAATCCACGGCTGGACGGGCCTCATCTTCGTCGCCACGGGGACGACCTTTGCGGCCCTCACTGCGCGCCCGGAGCTGGACCGCACCGGCATCTATATTTTGTCTGGTCCCGATGCCGAAGCAGTGGGCGGCACTCGCGCCTATGTTGGCTCTGCGAACAGCGTTCGCGAGCGGATCAAGCAGAGCGCGCAGCAGCGCGATTTTTGGGAAACCGCAATAGCCGTCACGACGAGTGACGATGACTTGTCGAAGGGACATGTCGAATATCTGGAAGCCCGGCTCATCGAGCTTGCACGAGCGGCAAAGCGTGTGGAACTCGACAACGGCACCAGCCCCGCAGGATTGCGTCGCCGTCTGCCAGAAGCGGATCAGGCGAATATGGAGCAGTTCCTCGCCAATCTAAAAATCATTCTGCCTGTTGTTGGCCTGGACCTATTAAAACCGCAGCCGCGAGCGGTTGAGCAGGTAAGCACCCCGGTAGAGCAGCGCACAGTCAGTGACGTAAAATTCGAGATTCGACACAAATCGGGCATCTACGCGAACGCCGTCGAAGAGGACGGCGAATTCATCGTTCTCGAAGGCTCACGCGCGCTGACGAACCAAGGGTATGTGATGCAGAGTTATGCCGCGTTGAAGCATAATTTGATCAACACCGGCGTCCTTGTGCCCGCGCAGGATGACCGTCTGACATTCGCCAAGCCTTATAGCTTCTCAAGCCCTTCTGCTGCCGCCGCAGTGGTGCTTGACCGCAACAGCAATGGCCGAACGGAATGGAAGGTTAAAGGGTCGAAGCAGAGCTATCATGATTGGCAGCAGGCTGGGGCCAACATTGAAGGGCCCAGCGCATGAGCGAACAGCGCTGGGCAATCCCATCGTCGTGGCAATGGGCACCTGCCGGTGATGTTGCCAAGATTGTCGGTGGTGGAACTCCTTCGAGCAAAGTCGATGGCAACTTCGCTGAAAAGGGAATCCCTTGGATTACACCCGCTGACCTCACTGGATACAGTGAAAGTCGCATATCTCGTGGACGACGCGACCTTTCGGAGCGAGGCTTTGCAGGGAGCGGCGCGCAGTTGATCCCAGCGGGAAGCGTACTCTTTTCGTCGCGTGCGCCTATCGGCTATTGCGTCATAGCTAGCAACGAGGTCTCGACCAACCAAGGGTTCAAAAGCCTGGTTCTCGATGGCGACATCGATCCGGGGTACGTTCGCTACTACCTTCTTTCGGCCAAGGGATATGCCGAAAGCAAAGCAAGCGGCACGACATTCATGGAGCTGTCCGGAGCGCGAGTTGCGAAGTTGACCGTCCCAATCGCACCCCTCCCCGAACAACGGCGGATTGTGGGTAAGGTGGATGGCCTGACCGCGCGCACAGCCCGTGCCCGTAATGAGCTGGACCGCATCCCCATCCTGATCAGCCGCTACAAGGGTGCAGTGCTTGCTTTGGCTTTCTCAGGCAAATTGACTAAAGATTGGCGGATCGAGATGGGCCGAGACGCACTAGGCGCTGGCGAATATCCGGAAAGTTGGGCCGTCAGAGAACTAGAGGAAATCAGCGAAATTCAGGGCGGCATCCAGGTCGGGAAGAAGCGCCCCGGATCCGCCGAGTTGTTTGACGTACCCTATCTCCGAGTGGCGAACGTGCAGCGAGGCTGGCTGAACCTGGATGAAATCAAGACCCTCAACGTGACTGCCGCAGAGAGGGATCGACTGTTACTGTCGGACGGCGACATCCTCATGAATGAAGGTGGCGACCGCGACAAATTGGGGCGCGGTTGGGTTTGGCGAGCGCAAATCCCCAAATGCATCCATCAAAATCATGTGTTCCGCATACGCCTGCATGATCCCAGCTTTCCGCCAGAATACGTTTCGCACTACGCTAATGAAAACGGGCAGCGGTATTTCATCGATCAAGGCACCCAGACCACAAATTTGGCGTCAATTAGCAAGCGCAAGGTCGCAGCGTTGCCCGTGCCTGTTCCGCCCACGGATGAGGCAAAAGAAATCGTTCGGCGCATCGAGTCCGCTTTTGGCTGGCTCGACCGCATGGCCGCCGAACACGCTGCCGCCGCGCGGCTCCTCCCCAAACTGGATGCCGCCATACTCGCCAAAGCCTTCCGCGGCGAGTTGGTCCCCCAGGACCCGAAGGACGAACCCGCTAGTGTTCTGTTGGAGCGAATTCAGACGGAGCGGGCAACACAGGGCACAAAGTCGAAAAATGGACGCGGGCGAAAGCCAAAGGGATCGAAAGCGCAATTGATGACCGAAAAAGCAGTGCCCCCGCGCGACCAGCTATTGAAGGACAG
>Ga0247823_10004585_pt1 | contig 11062 bp, 7 predicted proteins | sample 13C_PalmiticAcid_2_FD_192426 | JGI IMG/M metagenome (GOLD analysis project Ga0247823, IMG submission 192426) | Soil microbial communities from agricultural site in Penn Yan, New York, United States - 13C_PalmiticAcid_Day30 | ecosystem: Environmental > Terrestrial > Soil > Agricultural land...
AATCGCGGGTTTCGATCGACTTGATGAAATGGCGGCCGAGGCCGGGGACTTGGAATACGGTCTCGATGACCAGCGAACCGGAAATGATACCGGCGAAGGCGGGGCCGATGTAGGCAACCGCGGGGATCAGGCCGCCGCGGAGGCAGTGGCGGATGAGGATCTTCCAGCCCGGCACGCCCTTTGCATGGGCGGTGCGCACGAAGTCCTGCGAAAGCATGTCGAGCATGCCAGCGCGACTCAGGCGGGAAAGGTAGGCGGCGTAGGCAAGGCCGAGCGTGAAGGCTGGCAGGATCCAGGTGGATGGAGTGAGGGAATCCCAACCATGGGCTGGCATCAGATGGTGCTTGCGCCCCAGCCATTCCGCGAGAATGGGACCACTGACAAACGACGGGAGGCAAATGCCGAGCATGGCAACTGCCATCGTGCCGTTGTCGATCAATCCGTTCTTGCGGGCGGCGGCGATGCATCCGGCCGGGATGCCGATGGAAATCGCAATGGCCATCGCGATCACGCCCAACTGGAAGGACACGGGAAATGCCTGGGCGATGATGTCATTCACGGGCTTTCCTTCGAGACGGTAGGAATAACCGAAGTCGCCTTGGAGATACTTTCCGAGCTGGATGCCATATTGCTCGATCAGCGGCTTATCGAGGCCGTGATAGGTGGCCATCTTCTTGGCGATGTGCTCGGGCATCGCCTTGTCCCGGAGCAGCGGGCTGCCCGGAAGCTTCCGCAACAGGAAGAACGTTATGGTAAACAGCAGGAAGAGCACGAGGATGCTCTGGAGCAGCCGGCTAAAGATGGCTTTGAACATGCGTCCGGGAAGTCAGTTCGAGGGTTCGAGCGAGATGGCGTGCCACGGGTGGTTGTCGAGCAACAGCGGATACCAGCCCTTCACTTCCGGCCGGAGGAGATAGTTGCGGCCGCGATACGAGATCGGGAGGATCGGTTGATCCTCGATGAAGAGGCGCTCTGCTTTTTTGAAGAGGGCGAGGCGCTGTGCGGGATCGCTCTGTTGGGCGGCTTCGGAAAGCATCCGCTCGTATTCTTCATTGGACCACCCGGTGTTGTTGTTGCCGTTGCCCTTGGTCCACATGAGCAGGAAAGTCGAGGGGTCGAGGTAGTCGCCGCTCCATGCGCCGACCGCGATATCATAGTCGAGCGTTTGTTGGGCGGTGATGTAGGCTCCCCAATCCTTCGGCTGCACGTCCACCAGCACGCCGAGCGTTTGCTTCCACATCGCTTGGATGGCTTCGACGGTTGAGCGGGTGCCGGAGCTGCTCACGAGAATCTTGAAGCGGGGAAATCCCCTGCCGTCCGGATATCCCGCTTCGGCGAGCAGGGCCTTGGCACCCTCAGGATCGTAGCTGACGATCTGGTCCGGGATGTAGTCACCCATCGGCGGGGTGATGGTCCCGGCAGGCGTGTTGCCTTGGAGGAGGTTGTCGCAGAGTTGCTTGCGATCGATTGCCTTCGACAGGGCCATGCGCACACGGCGGTCGCTCAATTCCTTGCGGGTGGTGTTGATGCGGACGAAGTCGGTGGCCACGTAGGGCTCCTGTTTCAGAAACTCGGGGTGCTCCGCCTTGATCTTGTCCACCAGCGGCGGCGGGAGCTGATAGGTCGTGTGAAGCTGGCCGGCGAGGAAGCCGCGGGTCTCGGTGAAGAAGTTCTCGACCGGGATGAAGCGCACGCCGTTGAGCTTCACGTGGTCGGCATTCCAGTAGAGCGGGTTCTTCACCGTCTCGACGTGGTCGTTGATCGCCCATTCTTTGAGGACGAAGGCACCGTTGCCGACGAAATTGCCCGGATCGCACCACGGCGTGAAACGGTCGGTCATCTTGCCGTGCTTCAGGATCACGTGGCGCGGTACCGGGAACCACGTGTAGTGGCGGGTCATTCCTAACAGGAAGGGCACCGGCTCGCGCATCTCCACCTTCAGCGTGTAGTCATCCGGTGCGGACACGCCCACCTGGCTGAAGTCGGTGATCTCGCCCTTGTTGAAGGCTTCCGCGTTCTTGATGAAGAACAGCATTTCCGCATACGGCCCGGCGAGGTCCGGGTGCAGGAGTCGATTGTAGGCGAAGATGAAATCGGCGGAGGTCAGCGGCGCTCCATCGGACCACTTGCCGTCCGGCCGCAGGTGGAAGGTCCACTCGGTGTAGTTCTCATTGTGCTCCCACGAGGTCGCGGCGCCGGGCGGATAGCTGGTGTCGCCCTTGGGATCGTCGTCCACGAGGCCCTCCAGCAACGCGCGGATGATATTGTGCTCGATCACGCCGGTGACGAGGTGGGGATCGAGCGACTTGGGGTCGGCGGAGTTTCCGACTAGCAGGATCTTCTCCCGGTTTGCCTTTTCGACCTGGGTTTCCCGCTGGCAGCCGGGGAGGCAAAGGAGCAGGGGAAGCAAGTAGAGGGCGCGTCGTGTCATGAGTCGGGCGTGGTCTAGCGTGTCTCGCGCCGAGATTGCAGGGAAAATTTGCAGATACCGTCCCTCTTTGTCCTCTTTTGCGGATTTTGCGGGCGTTTCTGTCAAAGCGACCCTTTGTGTCGCCGGGGACTTGCAAGGGAGGGGAGGATCGCTAGAAACACGGAAACCGTTAGTATCGCCCCGCCATTTGAAAGCCTATTTCCTGCGCCGCCTCCTTCTGGTCCCGCTCACCTTGCTGGGGATCACGGCTCTGGTCTTCGCTGCGGTCCGTGCTGCACCTGGCGGCCCGGTCGAGCGCGCGCTCTCCGCATCGATGGGTGGCGAGGGGCAGGGGAAGCGGACCCGGGCGACCTCCGGCGGTCCCGCCGTGACGACTTCCCAGGTCCTCGACGTTCTGGAGAAGGTGAACCGCGACAAAACCGCCGTCCGCGCCTACCTCGAGTGGCTCGGCGTGGTCCCGAAGGACGACCTGAACAACAAGGTGGGCATGGAATTTCCCCACGGCGAGAAGGCCGTGCAGATCCCGGTGCCCGGCACGATCTATGAGGTGAAGGTCGAGCGCGACGATTCCGGCAACGCGAAAATCGTGTCGGAGGATCCCGAACTCGATCTCACCGGCTGGCAAGTGCGCTTGCGCACGCCAGAGGAGCAAGCGGAGCAATGGAAGAAGTGGGTCCCGGGGGTCGAGTTGGTGACGCTGCCGGAGCATCGTGCGGTGCTATTCAAGTCGTCATACGACGGTCTTCTCCAGGGCAGCCTCGGAAATTCCGAGAAGTATCAGGATCCCGTGGGGGCGATGATTCTCGAGCGGATGCCCGTCTCGATCTACTTCGGCGTGGTCAGCATGATCGTGATCTACAGTGTGTGCCTGCCGCTCGGAATCCTGAAGGCGATCAAGCACCGCACCTTTCTCGACAATGCCTCGTCGGTCGCGGTTTTTGCCGGCTTTGCGATTCCCGGCTACGCACTGGGAGCCTTGATGGTGGTCTATCTGGGTGCACAGCTCGGCTGGTTCCCGCTGCGGGGCTTCACCGGGGATGACTTCGAAACGCTCTCGCCGGCGGGGAAGGTGAAGGACGTGCTCCATCACACCGCCATGCCGCTGGTGTGCTACCTGATCTCCAGCTTCGCCTTCATGACCATGCTCATGAAGAACAATTTGATGGACAATCTGGCCGCCGACTACGTCCGCACGGCCGCGGCGAAGGGCGTCTCGTTCCCGCGGGCTGTCTTCAAGCATGCCTTCCGCAACTCCCTGATTCCGATTGCGACCACCTTCGGGAACAACATCTCGATCATCGTGACCGGCTCGATCCTGATTGAGAAGATTTTCGATATCAATGGCTTCGGCCTGTTGGAGTTCAGCGCCATCCTGGAACTGGATGAGACGCTGATCATGGGGGTGACCTTCGTCGCCGCGGTGCTGATGCTGATTGGCAATATTCTCTCCGATCTCTGCGTCGCGCTGGTCGATCCGCGCGTGAGCTACAAGTGACTTCATGACCTTTCCCCGGAAAATCGGACTGATGCTGTTGCTCGTGGCGGTGCTCGCCGCGGTGGCGTATCATCAGGGGCTGAGCCTGCCATCGCTGCGGTGGTTCTATTCCTTCCATGCCACCCCGGATGAGATTCAGGACGCGCCCGATCACGGCCACCTGATCACCATCTTCGGCCAGGGCCTGTTTCCCTACAATCCGCACAAGTTCCTGGTGAGCCGGCACGAGACGGTGGGGAATTGGTTCTGCGGCGTGATGGCCTTCGTGGCCTTGCTGCTCTTGATCTTCGGCGGGAAGTTCCAGTGGAACCCTCTCACCCTGCGCCGGTTCGCGCGCTTCCGCTCGATCGGTCGCGGTTGGGCCTCGTTCCAATTGCTGATCCTGCTGCTGGTGCTGGCCCTGCTGGACCAAGTGCTCGTAGGCAAGCGCGCGCTGGCGGTGAAGTACGAGGGTAACTGGTATTTCCCGGCATTCCGCGAGGAAGGCTATCGGGACAAGGAATTCGGCGGCACCGAGGATCAGGAGGTGAATTACCGCAAGCTCTACGCGTCATTCCGCGACACGAAGTCGGAGAACAAGGTCTTCCTGCCGCCGGTGCCGTGGGATCCCACATTCGATTCGGATGACGTCCAGCGCCACGCCTTGGTTGAGATCGATGGCAAGCTGCATCGCTCCGGGAAGCGTGAAACCTACAACGGCCAGGCAACCCAGTTCCGCGAGGATAATCCGGAGGTCCGCGTGCGGACCGGCCGCTTCCGCAAGGGCCTGCGAGATGGCAGCACCTCGCTCTACGACGCAAAGGACGAATATGCGGGCCGCGAGGAATGGAGTGCCGGAGCCTTGGTCCAGACCAATGCCGAAGGCGAGGCTGGAACTGCGCCGGCCGGGTCGTGGTATGAACTGGTCTATCCGCCCGCGCCTCCTTCGTTCGGTTCGCGGGAAAAGACGCACCTGTTGGGCACGGACTCGAAGGGGTGGGACATCGTCGCACAGATGTACGGCGGCCTGCAGGTGATCCTGAAGGCGGCCTTCTTCTATGTCGCACTGACCTATGGCATCGGCATCGTGATGGGGTGCCTCGAGGGCTACTACGGCGGCTGGTTCGACATCGTCAGCCAGCGCATCGCGGAGGTGCTCAGCAATGTTCCCTTCCTGCTGGTGGTGATGATCATCACCTCGAACATCGGGCTAGAGAAGGTGACGCTGATCAACGTGCTGCTGATCTTTTGTGCGTTCTCCTGGATCACGGTGGCGATGTACTTGCGAACGTCCACCTACAAGGAAAAGGCCCGTGACTATGTGGCCGCGGCACGGGTCCAGGGAGCCGGCACCGCCCGGGTGATCTTCCGCCACATCCTGCCGAATGCGATTTCCACCCTGGTCACGCTGCTGCCCTTCAGCGTGGCGGGATTGGCGAGCATGCTGACGGCGCTCGACTTCCTAGGCTTCGGCTTGCCGGAGCGCTACCCGAGCTGGGGCCGTCTTCTGGAAGATGGGACCTCGAACCTCAACTCGCCGTGGATCGTGAGTTCGGTCTTCGGGATGCTGGTTTTCGTCCTGCTGGTCATCACATTCATCGGCGAGGCGATCCGGGAGGCCTTCGACCCGAAAAAATACACCACTTACCAATGACGCGCCTTTTTCACACGATGGCGGCGGCCCTGGTGCTGCTCGTGGTGCCTTCCTGCAAGAAGGGGCCGGAGTTCGCGGCCTACGACAATACCTCCGAGCGCGACGCCTTCCACAAGCGCTACAATGCCGAGCTCGCCGACACGCTGGCAAAGCACAAGTCCGAGCTCGAAACCGCGCTGGCCGGCACCACCCTGAGCGAAGAGGACCGGAAGGAAAAGCAGCGCGACTTGGACGACACGGTGCGCCGGCTCCAGCGGCCCGCCTATTTCGAGATCTTCACCGAGGCGGATCTGCCGCAGCTCGAGTGGACGACCAACCTGAGCGAGCCGGAACTCGGATCGCCCGATGCGAAGAAGGGTGGCACCTTTCACAGCTACATTCCAGGCGGCGCCTTCCCGCCGAACATCCGCACCTGCGGCCGCGAGGCGAACAACTCTTTCCGCAGCTATCATTTCGACGACATCGAGCTCGCGCTCACGGGCTTCCATCCGGAGACCGGTGCCGTCATCCCGATCCTCGCCGACAAGTGGTCGATCGCCGAGGATGGCCAGGCGGTTTATTTCCACATCGATGACGACGCGAAGTGGTCGGACGGCAAGGAGGTGACCTCTGGCGATTGGATGATGACGTTCTACGTCTATCTTTCCAAATACCTCACCGAGCCCTTCTACCGCGCCTACTACGGCGAGCAGTACTGGGGGATCGCGAGCTACGGAAAGGATTACCTATGCATCCGTCTCGCCACGGCCAAGCCTCTCGCGGCCGGCTTCGCCGGGGGCATCGTTCCGTTCCAGGAGGACTACTACCGCGAATTCGGTCCGGACTTCGAGAGACGCTATGCATGGCGGCCGCGGCCCACGACCGGAGCCTACAAGATCGAGGCAGAGGACATCGTCAAGGGTCGCTCGATCTCGCTGACCCGAGTCCAGGACTGGTGGGCGAAGGACAAGACCTACTTCAAGTACCGCTTCAATCCGGACCGCATCGAGTACCTGCAGGTGCGCGACGAAAGCAAGGTCTTCCAGATGTTCCTGCGCGGGGACATCGACACCTATATCTATCCGGATCCCACGACCTGGTATGAGAAGAGCGAGGTGCCGGTCTTCTTCGACGGCTATGTCGAGAAGGCGACCTTCTACAACGAGTATCCCACGGTCTCGCGTGGCCTGTACTTCAATCTCAGCCGTCCGTTGCTGGACAACCTGGATATTCGCATCGGCCTCCAGCACGCAACAAATTGGCAGAAGGTCATCGACCTCGACCTGCGCGGCGATGCCGAGCGTCTGAACGTCCTTGAAGGCGGCTTCGGCGATCTCTCGCACCAGACACTGAAGACGCGGCCTTTTAATGTGGCCCTCGCCCGCGAGGCATTCGCCCGTGCCGGCTTCACCGAGCAGGGGCCGGATGGCGTGCTGAAGGACGCGCAGGGGCACCGGCTTTCCTTCACCATCAACTATCCCCGTCTTCCCGCGATCATCCCGATGATGCTCCGCCTCAAGGAAGAGGCGATTCGCGCTGGCGTGGAATACAAGCTGGAAGCCATGGAGCCCACGGCTTCCTTCCAGAAGACCTCGCGCAAGGAGCATGAGATCGCATTCGCCGGTTGGCAGAATCAGCCGCCGACGCCCGACTACTACCAAGGCTTCCACTCGAAGGACGCGTATGAACCCGGCACCAAGAAGCCGCGTGCCAATACCAACAACATCAGCATCTTCGCCGATACGGCGGTGGACAAGATCCTCGAGGAAAACCGCAACGCGCGTAGCCTGGACGTCATCCGCGAGACCAGTCGCCAGCTTGAGGAGATCTTCCACGAGCGGGCGGTGTGGGTGCCTGCCTACTACCGGCCCTACTATCGCACCGCCTACTGGCGCTGGATTCGTTGGCCCGACAATTTCAACGTTCGCCTCGGCAATGAGCCGGAGATGAACCACGTCCACTGGATCGACCCGGACCGCCGCAAGGAGACGATCGATGCGATGAACCATGGCAAGACCTTTCCGGAGAAGAACCTGATCTTTGACCAACACCGGAAAAAGAACCCGTGACGTGACGATGTCCGAACCCTTGCTCCAGGTCCGCGATCTGATCACCGCCTTCGATACCGATGCGGGGCTGATCCGTGCCGTCGATCACGTTTCCTTCGACATCTCCCGCGGCAAGACGCTCGGCATCGTCGGCGAGTCCGGCTGCGGGAAGAGCGTCACCGCCATGTCGCTGGTGCGCCTGCTGCCGCAGCCCGCCGGCAAGATCCTGCATGGCGAGGTCCTCTTCAAAGGCCGCGACCTGACACGGCTCAGGCCGGATGAGATTCGCAAGGTCCGCGGCAACGAGATCGGCGTGATTTTCCAAGAGCCGATGACCGCGCTCAATCCGGTCCATCGCATCGGCAAGCAGCTTTCCGAGTGCTTCCTGGTCCACAAGAAGTACAGCAAGAAAGAGGCATGGGATGCGGCGATCGAGATGCTGCGCCTGGTGAAGATTCCCGCACCTGAGCTGAGGGCGGGGGACTACCCGCACCAGCTTTCCGGCGGCATGCGTCAGCGTGTGGTGATTGCCATGGCGCTCGCCTTGAAGCCGGATCTGATCATCGCCGACGAGCCGACCACCGCGCTCGATGTGACCGTCCAAGCGCAGATCCTCGACCTGATGAAGCGTCTCCAGGCGGAGATGGGGATGTCGGTCATTCTGATCACCCACGACCTCGGTGTGATCGCGGAAACCTGTGACGAGGTGGTGGTGATGTACGGCGGTCGCGTCGTCGAGCGTGCTCCAGTAAAGGAACTTTTCGCCCGTCCGTTGCACGCTTATACCCGCGGCCTGCTGGCATCCATCCCGCGCCTGGAAACCCCGCGCAAGTCGAAGCTGCCGGTCATTCCCGGCATGGTTGCCTCGTTGAGGGATCTCGTGCCCGGCTGCCGCTTTTGCCAGCGCATGGAGCGCCAGGGATCGACCTTGCGCGACCGCCCGCCTTTCATCGAGGTCTCGCCCGGCCACTGGGTTGAAGCCTGTCCGACCTGCTACGCCTCGACCGACGTATGACCCCGATCCTTTCCGTCCGCGATCTCAAGGTGCACTTCCCGGTGACGGGCGGGCTCTTCATGCGCCAGATCGGATCGGTCCGCGCGGTGGATGGCGTCTCGTTCGACATTGCTCCCGGTGAGACCCTCGGTCTCGTCGGCGAGTCGGGTTGTGGGAAGTCCACGCTCGGCAAGGCCATCGTCCGCCTCAACGACGCGAATAACGGCAGCATCCACTTCAATGGCCGCGACATCACCCGTCTCGGCCGGGGGGCGATGCGTCCGGTCCGCAGCGACCTCCAGATGATTTTCCAGGATCCGGTCGAATCTCTGAACGCCCGCCACAGCGTGCGCGAGATCCTTGAAGAACCGCTCATCATCCATGGACATGGTTCCGCGATGGAGCGTCGCAAACGAGTGGACGAAATGCTGGAGCGGGTGGGCTTGCCGTCCGCTTCTGCCGACCGCTATCCGTTCGAGTTCTCCGGCGGCCAGCGGCAGCGCATCGGCATCGCACGTGCCATCGCGCTCAAGCCGAAGCTGATCGTCTGCGACGAGCCCGTCTCGGCGCTCGACGTGTCGGTTCAGTCCCAGGTGCTGAACCTTTTGTTGGAGCTGCAGAAGGACCTCGGGCTGTCCTACTTGTTCATCGCCCACGATCTCGCGGTGGTGAAGCACATCTCCGACCGCGTGGCGGTGATGTACCTCGGCAAGATCGTCGAGCTTGCCGATGCGGAGGCGATTTACCAGCGCCCGAAGCACGCCTACACCAAGGCCCTGCTGTCCGCGATTCCCGAGCCGGATCCGACATTGGAGAAGGACCGCATCCTCCTCGAAGGCGATGTTCCGTCGCCAATCGATCCTCCGAAGGGCAGCGCCTTCGGGCATCGCATCAAGCACCCGCGCTACGAGGAAACCGTGGGTGCCGATCTTTCGCTCAAGCAGATTGAGCCGGGTCATTGGGTCGCCGCGGATCCCTGCTGCGTGGAGATGGATGACTGGGTGAAGCTCAGCAGTGCTTCGGCTTGAAACTGGTTCCCGGCAGTGGGATGAATCACGCCAGCTCCGAGCGAGACAGGCCCTCCGTGGAAATCTCCCGTTTGCTTCTCACGACCAGCTGGATGAAGTGCAGCTTGCGCAGGACGGTGCGCGACATGACGAAGGGGTAGAAGTCCCGGTGACCCATGCTCCGCGCAAGCTCGTTGAGGGCCGTGACCAATTCCATCCATCCGTTCACCAGCGAGAGCACCCGCGTGGCATCGGGATCATCGGGGGCATAGAGGTCGCTGAGCATGAAAGGCTCGGTGTCGATCTCGATGTCGTCGGCTCCCAAGCCCATCCCGATCGCGGTGTCGAGGCTGTCGACGAGGTGTAGATAGTGCGCCCAGCATTCGGCCCAGTCTTCCCATGGGTGGGCGGCGGCATAGGTGCTGATGTATCGGTCCGACCAATTCGGCGGCGGCCCGCACTCGTAGTTCCTCTGCAGCGCGGTCGAGTAGTCGCTGCGCTCGTCGCCGAAAAGCTCGCGGAACTTCTCGTGCCACGGCGTGCCGGCAATAAGGAGATCCCAGTAGTAGTGACCGATCTCGTGCCGGAAGTGTCCGAGCAGCGTGCGATACGGCTCGTGCATCCGGTTGCGGACTCCCTCACGGAAGGAATCGTCGGCTTCTTCGATGTTGAGGGTGATCAGCCCGTTGCCGTGGCTCGTCATGATCGGCGGCGCTCCCGGCGGGGTGCGGAGGAAATCGAACATCACGCCATGCTCCGGATCCTCCTCGACTTTTGACAGGACGGGCAGCCCGATTGCGAGCAGTTGCGCGACGACCCGCCGCTTGGCGATCTCGATCATTCGCCAGTAGCGGCAGTTGTCGGGATCGTTGAGGTCCGGAATGGTGCGGTTCAGCCGGCAGGCGATGCACAACGTCGACGGGTGATCGGCCGGAACGAGCCAATTGCAGCCGGCGGGAGAATCGAAATTCTCGCAGCGCCGGTAGGCGGGCGATCCTGCTCTTTCGTCAGTCAGTTGCCAGGTACCGTGGCTGGCTCCCGGCTGCAACGAACGGACCTCTGCGCGGCCGGGCTCGTAGCCCAGTGCTGAGCCGCACGCCAGGCACAGGCTGTTGCGGAAAAACACGGGTCGCCCGCATTGGCAACGGTAGGTGTGCCCGCGCCGCGGGGTGTCCGGCGTACGCCAGACCTCGGTGACCCGTTGGGCGATGTCTTCAACGAGGGTCTTCATGGGAGGATTGCGGAGCAGAATGGGGCTGCTGGCCTGACATGAGGCCACCTAGCATGAAGTTAGGGGAAAAAAGCCCCCGGATCAAGTCCGCGCGTTACCCCGGAGGGGGACGGCCCGGAAACGAAACCGGGAGCACGTTGCCCTAGCACGTGCTCCCGGAGTTGAGTCGGTTAAGGCAGCACCCAATCAGCGTCCCTTCGGCACCAGACCGGCGCGGAAGACGTTTTCGCCTGGATACGGCACG
>Ga0247823_10004586_pt1 | contig 11060 bp, 15 predicted proteins | sample 13C_PalmiticAcid_2_FD_192426 | JGI IMG/M metagenome (GOLD analysis project Ga0247823, IMG submission 192426) | Soil microbial communities from agricultural site in Penn Yan, New York, United States - 13C_PalmiticAcid_Day30 | ecosystem: Environmental > Terrestrial > Soil > Agricultural land...
GACACATCAGAGAGTTGAGCATTAAGGACCTCTGAACACTATGGATGTGACAGACGAACTCACTCCGCGACGGATGGCAGGTCCTTCCCGTTGCACAGACCGTTGCTGGAGGATCATGTTACCGTCCTACGAGTTGTCACCTGCATGCCTGGTGAACATACCAGGTCCCAAAGGAGCAGCTGGAGTCTGAACTGGTGGGGTGCATGCTTGGCATCAATAAGCTCGCCGGCGTGGGCTCCCGTTTCAAACAAGTTTCAGCGACGATGTGTGCTGCCCGTGTCGCATGCGCCGAGGACGCAGCCGAAACAAGTCAAGGTGAGGTGGGGGTTGACCCCCTATTCCAGCTTCGTTTCCTACACTGGCAACACAGCACCCGACTTTCTGGGAAAGAGGAAGATCCTGTCGCGCTATTGCAGGCAATTCTCCTTCCTGCAGGACGGAGATCTGAAATCCTGCGGTACCGGGACGCAGGGGGCTGTTGGCGGTTGGTCACCTGGGGAACTATTGGCTTATTGCCCCGAAACGAGCCAACGGCGATGCTAGACGCAGGCGATGCTACGCTTGCAATCAATCCACCGCGGGATCTTGTGGAACCTTAGGACGCGGCTCCGAGCCGGTATTGGTGCCAGGTAACTAGTTTTGGTATGTAGGAGCATGAACTGGACGTTCGCTTGGGAAGTGGTTGTGGAAAGTCGGAAATCGCTCTCGGTCCCAGCCATCATTGGCGGGCAGAATTGCGCAGGGCTGGAGGGGGGTGTGTTCCAGGGGGATCGATCTCTCCAGGGCTACATTCGTGTCCGGATAGACCTTGCCCATTTCGAGGAGGCCCCAGCAGCTTGGGTGCAGCATGGCCGGCGCTTCTGCTCCTTTCCCTCATCTCGTTTTGTGCTGCAGGCTAAGGTTAACTCGGGCTAGGGGATCCGGATGATCGCAAGTCTACCTTGTCCCGGGCAAGGTCTTTCTGCACATCAACCTTAGCTTGTTCGCCAAGGCTTCGATTCCAGTCAGCACTCAAGCATTCCGACCGAGTGGCTGCCGGCAAGCCCGATCGATCAGATGGGGAAATACAACGTGAGAGCTGAGAATGCAGGCATGTTCGAGAACGTGAGTTCGTTTCAAGCCACAATGATGGGCACCTCTCATCTCATTGCTGGCTTTAGTCAACGTTACCTCTTGGGAGTCAACTTGATCTCCTGGTGATCCCACGAGGGAGCATTGCCTCAGGCCGCTTATCAGCCCGGGGGAGCCGATGTCAGCACTGCATGGAGTGAGTTGTCCAGAGGCTTAAAGCAGACGGCTGGGGGGGATTGGATGAGTTTGGTACCGCGATCGTCGGCCCCCACATCGAGCGTGCGCCTTGACATCGCCTGCGCTTTTAGCCTGCCTCGCCTGCCAACGGCTGAAGGACAACACAAGCTTCTGGCGATGGTCCTGCTTCTCCTGCAGACGGGAAACAAAAACAAGCATGTGTGGCTTTTCTCGAAGGGTCTCGAGACGCTTCAGCTTGGTGGTGTTGGTTCGGCGACTTTTCTTAACCTGGCCAAGGCTGTCTGCACTCTGCGCTCGCACTGACGTTCGTGCGCAGTCATTCGCGTGGGCGTGTTTGATGGTTGGTCACAGAATTGCTGCATTTTTGGGCTAGGTCGGCGAGCAAGAGGAGCCTTAGGTGAGGCCGAGATTTGGTGGCCCTGGGTGCCGTGTGCACAGACGGCGGTGGAGCAAGTGAGACCTGGTCCATCCTCACTTTGGTCAAGTGCGACGTTGAGGAGCTTCCTGCCTGGGCCTGCAAACCCCCGCACCTCCACCTGCCTTCCCCGATTTCCCCAAGCTCGCCCTTCCCGCGTGCCCCGTTTGTGGCTTTTCTGCTGCGAACCTTCAGCCCGCAGCGCGCGCACTGATGCTGCAGCAGAAACCAGGGTTGGGAGAATTCCATGGAACCCATCCCTGCGCAATCAACAACCCGTGTTCGCTTCCCAATTTCTCCTTGCGCCTCCTGGACCCCCGCGGCCCAAGTGCCATGGTGTGCGACCATCCAAATCCGGTCCTTGGACCGCCCTCTGCTTCTGGAAAACCACATTCCGACCCAAAGCGGCATGGCGCTGGATGCGAGGGAAATCGTCATTGGCGGTGGGCAGTGGGCCGAGCCTGAGCTGACCCTCGCGCTGCCCTGAGCTGAGGGGCTACCAACTGAGCAGGACGCAGGTTGGAGAGAGTGATCGCCATGGCAGCACACGGCGAACTCGTCTCGTGCTGGTCCCGCGCTGCGTGTTCGCATTGTCCCAAAGGTGAAGCCCGGGCTAGCGAGTGTCAGGATCGCGGGTGCCAGGTCCGGGTAAACTGATGGGGGCATGCCCAGTTCCACCACAGATGCGACTGCAGTCTCGATGCCCTTGGCGGCGTCCCTGCGGGACTGGGCCGGTGGGAGTGGGATGGGGGAGGAGGCCAATGAAAGCACCATCATGACCCACTGGCAAGAGACGTTCCGGCATCCGAGCGTGCAGACACCTCAGCCGGGCCTGCGAATCCGGGGACCCGTCCATTCTCCTCCCGTCCGTCTGGCGCAACAATCCCCGTAGCTTTATATCGCTGGAGGGACGCATCGGCCGAAGCGTCAACCCCTTCCTGCCCCCGTCTGTGACCTGCATCCCAACCCATTCCATCACCGCGACCCTCCCTCGCCACCGCCTTGACCGAAGAGGTCCGTGGTGAGCGCTGAACTAGACAACTCCCGGCCCCGTATATCATGGTGCCATCTTCCCGCAGATAGCTCCCGCCGTGGGCCCCCCAGTTCACGTCTTGAAGTCCCCACCGCAAACACGCCATCTTCTTCGCTCGGCACAGAAAAACGACCTCGAAGACAGAGATTCCAACTCGACCATGTCGGAATCAACGACACCACCACTCGACCCCGCCCTCTACGAGTCCAGGGCCGGGGTCGTGATCGCCGTCGTTGCCACCGCTCTCTCGGTTGCTACCGCTGCAGTGTTACTGCGGACATACATTCGCGCCGTCATGATCCGGCAGTTTGGCGCCGACGACTGGGCCGCCGTCATTGCCATGATCCTCGCCATCGGGAGTGGCATCATGGTCGCCACGAGTATGTGTCCCCCCTCGTCAACCGCCATGCCATGCCCCTTAGCGCCGCCCAACTGACGGCCCCTGGCAGATACCATCTATGGCCACGGCAAGCATCTTCTTGTAGTAGATCCATCAAATATCCCGCTGTACTTCAGAGTAAGTCCATATCCCCGTCCATGCTCCCGCAGCTCGAGCTAATCATGCCCCAAGACATTCTACATTTCGATTGTGCTCTACAACGGCTCATTGACGGCCACCAAACTCACCTTCCTCCTCCAGTACTACCGCATCTTGGGGACAGGCCAGATGCGGGTTGCCATCAAGGTCGCGTTTGTTTTTGTCGCCCTCTGGTCCATCTCCCAACTCCTCGTCGTCATCTTTACATGCTCGCCCATCCACAAGTTCTGGCTGCCCGAAACGCCAGGCACGTGTATCCCCAATCTTCCGTTCTGGTACGTCAACGCGGCAGGAAACATTGTCACCGACATCATCGTTTTCGTCCTGCCGCTCCCGGCGCTCAGTCGCCTCAACCTCCGCAGGGGACAGAAGCTCGGCCTCATTGGTGTCTTCTGTCTCGGCTTCTTTGTAAGTCCCAGTTACCTCTCCACACATTTTGCGCATCACCGGGCCCCCTGACTGACACGAGCCTAGACGTGCGCCATCTCCGTGATCCGCATCCAGTACCTCAAGCTCAGCGACGACGTTACCTGGGACAACGTGGCCTCCTCCTGCTGGTCCGTCGGCGAGCTCTGCTGTGGCATCACCTGCGCCTGCCTCCCCACTCTCCGCCCTCTCCTCTCCGGGTGGTTCCCCGGCATGCGCTCGCAGAACGGCAAGAGCGACAACAAGTACTACAAGCGGTCTTCGGGGCGCGACATCTCCCACGCGAGCCGACTCAAGAGCACCGACGAGGCCGGCAGCAGTAGGGGCATCATCTACCCGGAGGACGTGGAGCTGCAGAGCGACGACCGCTCCGACAAGGAGATCCGCGTGCCCGTAGGCCGCTCCGAGTTGCCGAGCGAGGGCATCCCGAAGTACGGGAGGATGGACAAGATCAAGCTGGGGCTGAAGCCGACTGTCCGGACGGAGATCAAGGTCGGGTCGCCAGCGCAGCCCTCGTGGCCGTCGGCGGATAGGGGGATTGAGGTCAAGAGGGACTTTACCATGACCTCGGGTCAGTAAAGGGATGGTGTATGATTGTTTCTTTGTTTTTGTTTTGTTGATACCATGTCGCGTGATAAATAGAAATTCGGCTTTTCAATCCGGTATCTATCAAGTATTAATAAGGTACGTGCATGTCCTGGTTCCGTTTCCGCTCGTGCCCCAAGACTCTGGCGTGTATTCACAACCTCGAACTTTGGACGACAAGATAGGTAGGTGCGCGTTTACCTTACTGAGTATCATGGCTGAATTCGCGGGTGCTGAGAGTTCAAGGTGTTCATTTGTACAAGAGTAGACGCAACCGTAATTGGTTGCTGTTGTGTCACCCCTACGCAACCTAGATAGGTGCCTACCTTACCTAGGGAGACGACCCGATCAAGCTTTTTTGCCACCAGGCACGGAGGTGACATGTCCTGGAAGTGTTCATACGCAACATACGCGCAGTGAAAGACCAAAAGGGAATTTTCCGAGTCCCAGTTTCGAGCTCACTTTTCCCACTAATTAGGCAATATCTTTTTATCTGCCACCGCCTTCACGCCCTTGCGAGCTCGCATCTCAATCTTTCCTGACTTCTCCCAAGACCCGGGCCAGCATTGAAAATGTTCTTAGGGATTTCAAGGCCAGGCGCGGGCCGCCTACAATCGATGTTTGGCCTTGCTTCCAAACGACGACCGTCCGTCCGCGCGATTTCCGAGGAGCCTATCGGCCGGTACTGCGATGGCGGCTATCATCCTGTCCGGATCGGAGATGTGTTTCACGGGGGCAAGTACAAGGTTGTGAGCAAGCTTGGACACGGCGTCTATTCGACCGTGTGGCTTGCGTGTGGTGGCCTCCAGTAAGTCCAATCTTAGATTTTCCTCATTATCTGGTTGACGCCTAAAAGCCTGACTTCAAACACAGGACTCGCGGACATGTGGCATTCAAGATCCTCACTGCCGATTCTTACGGCCGTCAACATGACACATTTGAGTTGGATATTCTGGAGCACCTTCAAGTCCCCGCCGCACCTCATCTTGGCGTCCACCATGTGCTTGGACTCCTGCACAAGTTCGAGCACCACGGCCCCAATGGCAAACACCTCTGCCTTATTTTTAGAGCAATGGGGCCCGACCTGTCAAGATATAGGCGTTTGTTCCCCAAGCAGAGGGTCCCAACACCTTTGATGAAAGACATTTCCAGGCAACTCCTTCGAGCACTGTCTTACCTGCATGACGTCGGTCGCGTCATACACACAGGTCAGCCTGTACTTGCCTTGTTTTATGCTTTGCTTCACTCTAACAGACGTGGTACCAGACATTAAGCCTCGGAACATTCTTGTGGAAACCCCATCGATCAGGGCCATGTTCGAACAAGCACCATCCGAGCTGTTCCTTCCCGAGCATCTGCCGTTGGACCCACCAAACGACTTCTATATCGAGTCAACTCCGGTGTCCTCGGACGAGGAAGATCTCGCACTGCCAACGGCTCTCTCTGTTCGTTTGGCAGACTTTGGAACCTGTAAGTACCTTGACCAACATTCTCTGTGCAAGACCACCTCAACCAAGCAAACGCTAATGTGGCTCTTTTACTTAACAAGTTGGTTTGACCGACACCTGACCGAGTGGATCCAGCCGCAGATGCTTCGGGCACCAGAGGTTATCCTCGGCGCCGAATGGGATTTTAAAGCTGACATCTGGAATTTGGGCTTGGTAGTAAGTTGCACGCCCGTTCATACCCCAACGCGCTTTGGCACTAGTTACTAACTTGTATCCAGCTATGGGAGCTCACCGAGGGACAACTCCTGTTTGACGGCAGTTGGACGCCGACGGCGCCGTACACCGCCGAGGCTCACTTGGCGCAAATGACAGCCATCTTCGGCGATATGCCCAAGTCGCTGCTAGCGCGTTCTAGAGACAGGGCGCTGTATTTTGACTCGGAAGGTAGAGCCCCCTTCTAACAGTGGGAAATCAACCATTTATGGTTGCTAACATTGCGAACCTTGGGGCAGGCCGTCTTCGAAGGGCATCAACATTTCCACCATGTTCTTTGGAGCAATTCAGCAAAGTCCCTGACTTGTCGGATGCAGAACGAAGGTCATACTTGGATTTCATCAGGCCCATGATCATCCTGGACCCCAAGCAGCGGCCTGATGCTAGAACGCTGTTGGAATCCGAGTGGTTGGAGTAGGGGAAGTTCTCGCTGAGAATTCAATGTGGCCAACTGCACATTCCATCGAGTGACCAATCCAGGCATTTCTCCGTGTCTGCAAGGTCGAGTGAATTGTGAAGAGGTTTGTCGCTGACGTCGGCAGCAAGTGAATGGCATCCGGATCGCAGGGCAGCATCTATCCCAATTTGTACTCCCTTCCGCTCGTTTCTCCTGCCAAGGGATTGTGAGGGGAGGGGATTGGCCAATTCTCCACGAATGCGGCGATGTGTTCAGAGGCACCTGCGGCGCGACGAGCCGGAGTGTCCTGTCGGAGCAGTCCCCTCCGACATTAGACCACCAACCCCACATACCAAGAGCCATGAACGCATGCTTTCGGTATACTCGGTATTGAGTGATGCGATATGGCGACTGGGTTGCGATGGTATTATGTTCACTACTTAAATGGCCGCGATCCCGTCCCAGTCTCCTTTCCCGGTGGGCAGGGAACCTGGTTCAACCCCTGACGACTCCGGATTGATCTACATCCACAATGGCCAGAACTCTCAAGGCCCTGCTCTGCGGCGTCGTCGCATTGGCGGTTGGGGCAAACGCGGCGCCGAAATGTGCCGCTCCGACAACCACCCCGACCCCCGGGACGGCTCGGACCTTCGAGGCTGAGGATGCCATTCTGTCCGGGACGACCGTCGACACCGCCCAGACCGGGTTTACCGGTGAGCAGTTGCATGCAAACTCCTAAACAAATGGGTTTGATGGACTGACCCACATCATCCCAGGCACTGGCTACGTGACTGGCTTCGACCAGGCCACCGACAAGATCACCTTCAAGGTTGACAGCGCGACGGCTCGTCTTTACGACCTCAGCATCCGCGTTGCCGCCATCTACGGCGACAAGCGCACCTCCGTGGTGCTCAATGGCGGCGCGAGCAGCGAGGTGTTCTTCGCCGCCGGCACGACCTTCACCAGCGTCGCTGCTGGGCAGGTTCTGCTGAACGCGGGCTCCAACACGATCGACATCGTCAACAACTGGGGATGGTATGCCGCCGGCTGGGTCCCCGGGCGAGTACGTCTCCTAGGTAGCGACTAACAGCTCTTTCAGGTATCTCATCGACTCCATCACCGTCACCCCCTCGGCCCCCCGCGCGGCACACCAGATTAACCCCTTGCCCGTCAACGCGGCAGCCGATGCCAACGCCAAGGCCCTCTACACCTACCTCCGCTCCATCTACGGCAAGAAGATCCTCTCGGGCCAGCAGGAGCTCTCGTACGCCAACTGGATCGCCCAGCAGACGGGCAAGACGCCGGCCCTCGTCTCGGTCGACCTGATGGACTACTCGCCGTCGCGCGTGGAGCGCGGCACCGTGGGCACGGCCGTGGAGGAGGCCATCACGCACCACAACCGCGGCGGCATCGTGTCGGTGCTGTGGCACTGGAACGCCCCCACGGGCCTGTACGACACGGAGGAGCACAAGTGGTGGTCCGGCTTCTACACGGACGCGACCGACTTTGACGTTGCGGCCGCGCTGAGCTCGACGACTAACGCCAACTACACGCTGCTAATCCGCGACATCGACGCCATTGCCGTGCAGCTCAAGCGGCTGCAGACGGCGGGCGTGCCCGTGCTGTTCCGCCCGCTGCACGAGGCCGAGGGCGGCTGGTTCTGGTGGGGCGCAAAGGGCGCCGAGCCGGCCAAGAAGCTGTACGGCATCCTGTACGACCGCCTGACCAACTACCACAAGATCAACAACCTGATCTGGGTGTGGAACTCGATCCTGCCGGAGTGGTACCCGGGTGACGCCACGGTGGACATCCTCAGCGCCGATGTGTATGCCCAGGGCAATGGTGTAAGTGCCAGTGATCGCGGCAGTGAGAGAGAAGGAGGTTTGAGCTGACGCCTTTTTTCTTAGCCCATGTCCACGCAGTACAACCAGCTCATTGAGCTCGGCAAGGACAAGAAGATGATTGCCGCGTCCGAGGTGGGCGCCGCGCCGCTTCCGGACCTGCTGCAGGCCTACGAGGCGCACTGGCTGTGGTTCGCCGTCTGGGGCGACACCTTCATCAACAACGCGAACTGGAACTCGCTTGACAACCTCAAGAAGGTGAGCTACTTATCAAAACAAACCTCACTGCATCGGGTGTAACTGACATCTGCCAGATTTACACCAGCGACTATGTTCTTACCCTGGACGAGATTCAGGGCTGGCGTGGGTCGTAAAGGTCGGGATACGGTTGATCAACGTCAGAAGTCTTGGGGTCTTGAGGAGGCATTGCATGTACTCGCCAACATAAGATTCGGAACTCGGCAGATGTGGTTTATGGCTGCCATCTCGCGTCAATGATGAGATCCCCCCCTTCCGGGAGTCCGTCACCCAAGATATATCACATATTGCGCGCCCCTGCGCCTTAGATGAACAAACAGCTCTTAGCGAGGGCGACCTTCAATTCATTCGTCAGGAAGAAAATGTACCCCTGCTTGGCACTCAAGCTCCAGCCAACTTATCCATACAGCCGGGCCGGGAGGGGCGGCGTTTGGGGCGACGAACGTCGGGAATCTCCTCGCGGACCCCCAATTCGATATTAACTCACACTCCTCGGTAAGGTCGACATGCACTTGTCGAACGGCCCGCTGACGACGATGGAATTCTTGACCTCCCTCGGGGATATAAGTCGGCGAGCCACAGAGCTTCCCCTCCTGACCGTCGACTCGTTGGCTGCTGTGTTTCATGACTTTGGCTGGCTTCCCATCCCAATTGAGAAATCAAACAAGAACATTTGCGCTTTAGCATCTTGTGAAAATGCAGCTCACCTCCCTTTTCGCCGTGCTGGGCGCCGCCACGCTCGCAGCCAGCCAGTCCAGCAACGTCACCACCGGAGCGCTCGGGGACGCGCGGCCGGTCAGAAACAACCCCGTCATCGGAGAGACATGGGTCGCGACCTTTGACTCGAGCGCGGTCAAGGGCACGGTCAAGGCGGTCGCGGCCACCGTGGGCATCAACTACACCATCGACGTGACGGGCCTGGCGGCGGACAAGGGGCCGTACAGTGCGTGATGCCGGAGTATGGGAGCCTTAAAGAGAAACACGGGGGGGCTAACATCTCGTCAGAGTACCACGTCCACCTGCGCGCGGTCCCCGAGAGCGGCAACTGCACCGAGACGGGCGGCCACCTCGACTCGTACGTGCGCGGCGACACGCCGCCGTGCGTGAGCGCGCAGCCCCAGACGTGCGAGGTCGGCGACCTGTCTGGAAAGTACGGCACGGTGGCCGGGCCCGATGTCAAGAAGGAGTAAGTCAAGGTCGAGGTCGAGGTGTTTTGGCCACAGTTGCTCACCAGCGAAACCCAGGTTCAATGACCCGTACACCGCCATGAACATCATCCAGCTGGGCTACATCGGCAACCGCGCCATTGTGTTCCACGACGCCAGCTCTGCTAGGATCGCGTGTGCCACGCTCAAGAAGGTCGAGGCAGTTGCGAGCCAGGGTTGATGCATGTGGTTGGTGATTGAGATTTGGCAATTGTTCCTCTTCCATAGTTTTGTGGGGATGACTCGGGATAGCTGCGGGTTGCGACCAGACAGACAAAATTATCTGATACATTCGAAGCCTTTGACCCATGGAATGTTGGCCACTTGAGGCAGCCTATTGGCGTGGCCAATTCAATTGCGGAGTAGCATCTGCTGTTGGGAGTTGGAAGTTTCAAGTTGTGCCTCTAGGCTGCTTTGTTGTTGGCCGCAGCTACCCACATATATTTTGGTGTCGCAGTTGGGTTGATGCCGGAGAGTTTGTTGAAACATCCCCTTGTCCGTTCGAGTCCAACTTGGCTTTGCTCAATAAACACCCAACGGGTCGGTAGCGATGCCTGGTATCTTCCGTCAATCTAAGGTAGGTAGCCGATTGCCGTTGAAAAGGTTGGCTGAGTGCTATGTTGATTCAGATTAGGTACCTGGATACGGCTGTGTTGGGGAGCTGCAAACTGCCTTGTCGGCCAGACCCAAAACGCCTCGCTCCTTCGATTTTACCCTTCGTTTGCCCTTGTGATGTGCCCAACAGTGTGACCCAGACGATGGGCCAGCTGCGCCCCCAGTTGCCAAAGCCGACCTGCTTGTTGGGCGCTCTCAACTCGTTCTTTAAAAAGCGTATGCACTCACTCGGGTTTGTTTCTTTTTTCAACATCCATTCCAGCGATTCTTTGTTTTTTCGTCTCGAGGTCCACTCAATCCCCGTTTTCGTTGCTTGTCGTACAGCCGCGTATCTTTATCATGCCTCAAGCCGTGGCGCAGCGTAAGCCTGCCAATAAAAACCCCAACACTGCTCACTCAACTTCTCAACATCCTTCCCCGAGCAACCACTCGGGCTTGAACCCTCAACGGCAAAATCCAAACCTCGCGGTCCCACCAGCAAAAGCGACGCAGCGCCATCCCACCACTGCAGCAACCCCTGTCAAACCTGCAACCCCTGCAAAACCCACCCCCAACAACGCCTCAACGCAGCAACACACTCAACCGCATCCCGCAACCCACACAGCCAAAATGTCACAAGCCCCACAGCACCCTCCCACCACCGCAGCAGCAGCAGCGCCCGACGCCGTCAAGACCTGCCCCGAACTCAAAATCCCCCTCGCCAAAGCCCTCGAAACCCTCAAACAGAAAGTCAAGCCCGCCCTCAACCCCACCACTC
>Ga0247823_10004587_pt1 | contig 11059 bp, 6 predicted proteins | sample 13C_PalmiticAcid_2_FD_192426 | JGI IMG/M metagenome (GOLD analysis project Ga0247823, IMG submission 192426) | Soil microbial communities from agricultural site in Penn Yan, New York, United States - 13C_PalmiticAcid_Day30 | ecosystem: Environmental > Terrestrial > Soil > Agricultural land...
ACGAACTCGCCAGCCGCCTGACCGAGCTGCTGCCGGGCAAACTCGGCAGCGCCGGCGCCGACGTCGCCGACAACGTCAAGGACGCGCTGCGCGCCGGTCTGCGCAAGCTCGATCTCGTGACGCGCGAGGAATTCGACGTACAGCGCGCCGTTCTGCTGCGCACCCGCGAGCTCGTCGACACGCTCGAAACCCGCGTCGCCGAACTCGAGCAGCAGCTGCAGGCGCCGCGCCACTGACACCCGCGCCGCGGCGCACCGCCGCGGCATCCCGCTCATCGAACGATCCCGCTGGTTCTGGCGCAGCGGCCGGGGAACGCCGCGCGCCGATTTTGGAGTCCGCTCTCCGATCCGTCGGAGAAACCGGAAAACGGCCAGGGAAGGCCACCTCATGCGCATCCCCACGGGACAAGTCGGGGCCGCAGCCGCGCCACCGACACCGCCTCCGCCGCACACCGCTGAGCGAACGAAATCCGCCGGTTCCGGCACAGCGACCCGGGAACGCCGCGTGCCGATTCTGGAATCCGCTCTCCGTGCGTCGGAGAAACCGGAAAACGGCCACGAAAGGCCACCTCGCGCGTCGCTCTCGCCGGACAAGTCATTCCGCCACGCATCAGGACGGGGCCGCGCGCCAAGCCGCCCGCGTCTTCGGCAGCGTTGGTGTCGCTGCCGCAGGACAGGCGCCGCTGCGGCAGCGCCGCTGGCGGCCGTTTCCGGACAGGAGGCATGGACGCCTTTGACCTGTCGGGCCTCCGTCCCGGGCGGAACTTCGGTACTCGTTGCGTTGCACCGCAATGCAAACAATGCACGGCGGTTTCCAAAGTGCAGAGATGCTTTCTTATCCCGCCATTGCCGCGGGCCGTCGCGCAGGCCTTCGACGGTTGCGAAACATCCGCCCGTTTTGCGCTTTGCTTGGCAACTCAGCCCCCGCTGCGAGGAGAAGCGTCATGTATAACCGTTGCCTGCGCACCACTCTGCTCACGATTGCCGCGCTGCTGCCGGGGCTTGCCTCGGCGCAGTCGGGTACGCCGAACAGCCTCAAGCCCGGTGCCGCGGCGACCGGCGTCGCGGTGACGAATACCTCGGGCAAGACCGTCTACGCCAATCTCGTGCTCGGCCAGCCGCCGGTCACGCCGCCGCCGGGCTGCAGCAACCTCGGCACGCAGATCGTCAGTCTGGCCGACAAGCGCTTGGCTTTCACGTCCAGCGTCGCGGGCAAGACCGTCAGCTTCACGCTGGTTCCCGGCGTCAACGACAAGGGTTCGTACGCCATGGCCGCCGGCGAGACCATCACCTACACGCCGCAGACCTTCGCCTGCGCTTCGGCGAACTGCAGCGCGGCCGTGACCTTCAATTTCTTCTTCACCCCGTCCGACGACGGCTTTTCCGACAACAACGGCTGCAGCAACAGCGTGTTCCCGAATGCGACCAACCTGGCCGAGGCCTCGATCAATTTCGGCGTCAACGGTTCGGTCGGCACGAGCTGCGCGAACGCCGACGACACCGACATCAGCGCCGTCAACGGCGTCAACGCAATCCTGAAAGTCGCGACCAGCGGCCCGGGCTGGCCCGCGGCGACGAGTACTGCGCAGAACGGCCTGCTGGGCAGCAACGCCAACAAGCCCGGCGTGTTCGGCTGGGCCGCGACCAACTGCAGCGGTAGCCAGGCCAATGCGGGTTACCCGAATCCGTCGGCCGCCTGCGCCGCGCCGAAGAAAGCGCCGCTGGCCAAGGGCAGCCCGGCCGGCTGCACGACACCCAAGGGCCTGAGCTACGCGCCGATCACCGCGCCGGACGGCACGCAGTACTGCGACGAGCGCAGCGACGCCGGCACCTGCAACAACCAGCGCGATGCCTACGTCACGGGCGGGACGATACAGATCACGTATCTGAAGCCGGCGTACTGAGCTTCTTCTTTGCCTTGCATCCGGCTCGCACGGCGGTGCGAGCCGGCTTGCCGAAGCGGGCCATCCGGCCGGCGGAGGCTGGTCTGCCGGCAACCTTTCCCCGATGACGGGCCGCGGCGCAGCCCGCCGGCCAAACCATGTCCGCCCTCCTGCCAGGTCGCACCGGTTCCATTGCCGCCGCTCCGGGGATCATCGGCTGCAAAGGCGGCTTCGTCGCCGCCGCAGGTTCGCGCCGCCACCCCATGATCGGATATCCGGGGTGAGAGGAATCGACTTGCGGAGGCACCCTGATGGTGTCCTTCCAAACAGGGGATAACCATGCGTCTCCATCAGTCCGTCGCGCTTTTCAGCAGTTTCCTGGTTGTGACACTCACCGGCTGCGCGCATGCGCCGAAGGTCGTGCCGATAGCGAACGCCGATGCGCGCACTCCGCATGCGTACTACACATTGCCGAAGGCATCGTTTACGGCTGAAACCGTCGGCGACCTTCATTCGTTCACGGCAGGTCCGCTGACAGGCGACCTTGCAAAGTGGCTCAAGGACGACAAGGCGAGTTGCACTTACCAACGTCTGATGAATCCGGACGATATCTGCTACTGGCGCTTCAAGATCAAGCGCCGCAAGCCTGCCGATGCACTGGCGGCCTGCGAAACCGATTCGTCGTTCAAGGTGGCCGGACAAGTGTCGCTGGAACTCAGGCAGCCACTCACGGTAACGGCGTCGAGCGTTGCCGACGAAACCCAGCAGTACGCCGTCGACATCAGTCCGCAGCTCTTTGAAAAGACACGTATCGATCTGGCGTTTTCGCCGGCAGGCTCGATCACGGCGTTCAAGGCCGAAAGCACGAATCTGATCGCGCAAACCATCGAGAGCGTTGCCGCCGATGTCGCGACGGGGTTCACGCTGACATCGAAACAAGACGGAGCACAGGTACGGCCGGCGTCGGTAGCCGGCAAAGGACTGCAGGAGCTCGTGAACGCGCTCGCACGCAAGAAGCGCGAGCGCGACGTCGCCGCGTCGCGACCCGATTCGGCCGCGGCGCTCGCGGCCATCGACGAGGAGATCGCGCGGTTGCGCGCCCTTGCCGAAGGCACCGACGTGACCGAGCCGTTCAAGATCAAGGTCGACTACGTGCCGTCCGGGCGCGATTCCGGGAATTACGCCGAAGCGGTGGGCGCCGAGAAAGCGCTGCAGGACGGCTGGGGATGCACCGACGGATTCGAGCTCTATGCCGCGCTCGCGATCAAGCCCGATGAGAGCAGTGCAAAGATCGCCGACGCCATCGGCGCGAAAGCTTCTGCGGCAGACGGTCTGCGCTATCGCGTCCCGGTGGTCGCCGAAGCCGCGCTGCGGTTCACCTGCCGCAAGGCCGCGGCTGACAGGAATGGACTGTGTGCCGCGGCCAGCGGCAAGTCCGTCCCGTTCGGCGCGCAGCTGACCGTGCCGCAATGGGGGCCGACGATAGCCTTGCCACGGCGCATGGGTTGGGGCGCCGGAGCCATCGACGCGAAGCTCGATCCGAGCACTGCCGCGCTGCTGTCGCTGTCCACGACGAGTGAGAAATCGTTCGAAGCAGCGGTACTGAACCGGGTCTATGACAGCTACGTCGCGCGCCAGGCCGCGGCGAAGAAGGACACCGAACGGGCCAATCTCGAGCGCGAACGGGCCGTGCTGGAAGACCAGGTGAAAATCTGCGCGGCGCGACAGGCGCTCGGCCAGCCGCCGGGCGACGACTGCCCCCACGGACCGTAGCGCGATCGGGAGCGGATCCATGGACGCATCGGCCAGGCAACACCGCCTGTGGGCTCGAATGGTCGCGCTGGCTGTCTGGGGCACGGGCGCTGGTCTCGCGTCCTTTGCATCCGCGGCCTCCTCGCAGGAACCGCCGCCGGCGCCGCAAGCCGCCGCCGTCGCTGCCTTCGAGTTCGTCGGTACACCGGACGTCCTGAGCCCGAAAATCTACCTCGGACGTTCGATAGCGGCGAGCAGGTATCCGGCGCTCGTGCAGTCGAAGGGTGCCGGAGGGGCATGTACCGCCGTTCTGGTCGGCAGGCGTGCGCTGCTCACGGCGGCGCACTGCCTGGGCGGAAAAACCGCCGTCAATCTGAAGAAGAATGGCGGCCTGGCGCTCGGCTTCCCGCCGCAGGGAATCGACGGCAAATGCGATGCGCACACCGATCCTGCGGTCGATCTGGCGATCTGCCGGTTGGACTTTCCAGTCAGCGGAGTTCGGTTCGAACGTGTGGAACTCACTACTCAGTGGCTGGCAGTGAACCAGGAAATCCGTCTGGTCGGCTTCGGATGCGTCACGCGCGACATGGCGATAGACAGCGAGGAAACCTTCCAGGAAGGCGAAACCAGGATTGCCGTCCTGCCGCAGGATGCGAGCAATGCGGCGGAAACCCTGGGCGGTGTCGCCCTCTGCGACGGAGACAGCGGCGGACCAGGTTTCTGGTCCGTGTCGGGCAACTACGCACTCCGGCGCGTCGTGTCCATTTCATCCTCGGTTCTGACGCTGACCGTCAACGGAAAGAAATACATCGATCCCTCTCTGCGATCCAGGATCGTCGTACTCGGCTCGCCGCCGCTGGCCACCTACCTCGAAACATGGGAGCGGGAGCACGCCGACGCCGGAATCTGCGGTGTCCTCACGGACTCCGGTGAGGACGACTGCAGGCCATAGCGAGAACGTTCGGGGGATCAGCTCATGTTCGTACGCATGCAGCAACTCGTCGGGTTACTACTATTCGCCCTGTGGGCTCAGGTCGGGGCGGCCGCCACTTTCGACGCGCCGTTTGCGTTGCGTCCTTCGCGCAGCCTTTCCGATTCCGATATCCGGAATCTCGAGACTGTCCTGCGCGCGGCGATGAAGGGGCCGGAAACACCTCGCAACGGTACCCTGGAGCAATTGCTTGCGCGTTACTGCGGCACGGCTACGCCGGAGCGATTGTCCGCAATCCGGGAGCTGAACCCCGACGCGACCAGCGCCTACATCGTCCTGCCGCCGTGCATCCGCTGGGTACGTCAAAAGAAGATCGGCTTGCCGCATCACGCGGTACCGGAGGCGCTGGCGAAACGCCTGAATGCGAAGTACCTCGGTTCCACCGACAAGATGCTGGCCGCGGGAAGCCTCATCGAACTCAACGACGTGACCTCGCCGTCCGTCGAATCGCAGATCAAGGACAAAGCCCTGATGACGACGCTGTCGAGCGCGTTCGACACGTACGCCATCCGGCCGTTCGGTCCTGAAAACCCGGGGTTGTCGGTTTTCGACCTGATTTCGCTCTCCTCGCCCGTTCCGGAGGACGCGACACTGGAAGAGTCCGATGTCGATCAATGCCAGTCGCCGCATGCGAACTGGCCGGTACCTGCCTCCGATGTTCTCGAAACGTTGGAAAAATATCAGGCGCACCGGACCGATTCCAAGCCGGCGGTAGTCGTCGTGACGGATACCGGTTTCCCTGTCGAGCGACTGTCCCAATTGCCGCTGTTCTCGCGTGACGGCAGCGATCCGCCGCAGCATTGGGGGCGTTATGTTTCACCGAACACGGACCAGTCCGATTCGATGAACGCGCTGAGTCCGACAGTCGATTCCTACGCCTATGCCGACCACGGACTTGCGGTCGCTTCCGTGGCCGCAGGTCTCAGCGTTTTCGGCAGGGACGCCGTTGCCGGCAATCGCTGGGTCCGGATCTATGCGCACTCGATTCTCACTCTGAGCGATACGGGAAAACTTGGAGCCGACGCGGGCGGACTGGCCGGTTCGCTCGTCTATGCGTCGACCGACATCAGCCGCTCGAAACGCTCGCCCATCATCAACATCTCGTGGGCGCATCGGTATGAAAATCCGATGTTCAAGGAACAGCTCGATCGCATCTCCGCGCTCGTAGTCGTTGCGGCCGGCAACGAGGCCGAGATGAATCTGGACGACGAGGCGTCCTATCCGGCGAGCTATGGCGACACGCCGAACGTCATCACGGTTGCGGCGATCGGGCAGAACAACGAGTTGCTGTCATTCAGCACCAGGGGCCCTGCTTTCGTCAGTCTGGCGGCGCCGGGTTGCCTGGTGCCGAGTTTCGATCGAGGCGGTGACATCGTCGATTCGAACGGCACTTCGGTCGCCGCTCCGCTCGTCGCATTCACCGCGGCCGTCATTCATGCGCTCGGTATTCAGGACCCGCGGGAAATAAAGCTGCGTCTGCTGTTGACCGCGGACCGCAGCGATGCGTTGTCTGAGGCGGTCCGCGGCGGTGCGATTCTGAACATCCCGAATGCAATTGCGATCGGTCACGATCTCGTCCGCACTCCGGACTGGACGACACGTGGGTTTCTGACGTCGCCGCCCTACGTCCTGCTGCCCGACGGGGCGCCGGTCGAATGGTCGCGCATCGTCCGGATACGCGTGTTCAAAGATGGCGGGGACAAGCTGCGCGGCGAAATTCAATACCGGGTACCCGGCAAGCCGCTGCGCTGGACGGACGGCCGCGCGTTCGATCCGGCCCAGTTGCCTCGACTTTCTCTCGTGGACTGGTCCGGTGCAACGCGGGTACTCGATCCGGGAAGCGAATTCGAAATTGTGCCGCGGTCCAGGCCGTTGAAATTCTAGGGCGCCCGAACGCTCTGCTTTCGCCGGCCGGAATCTTTCTTATCCGCCCGACTGTTCTGTGAGCGGCGGCGTCGAGCTGTCGTCTCGGCCGTGGACCTCGTCCGACCCGACGCAAGACTGCGGGACGGCATGCCATCGGGATCGTGCGATGAGCGGCACCGCAGCCGCATCGCCCTATCTGGGATATTTCCTACGGATTTGCGCTGGACTGCACCGACGATCCGGAGTCGGGTCACGGGCATGCTGGCGCGAGTTCCCTCACGCTGTCGCGTCCCATGAGCCTCGCCGTCGTCCATTCCCGCGCCCAGGAAGGCGTGTCCGCACCGGCCGTCACGGTCGAGGTGCATCTGTCGGGCGGGCTGCCGGGTACTTCCATCGTCGGTCTGCCCGAAGCCGCGGTGAAGGAAGCGCGCGACCGCGTGCGTGTCGCGATACTCAATGCGCGGCTGGACTATCCGGCGCGGCGCGTCACGGTCAACCTCGCGCCGGCGGATCTGCCCAAGGACGGCGGCCGCTTCGACCTGCCGATCGCGCTGGGCATACTCGCGGCCTCCGGCCATCTGCCGCGCGATGCGCTGGCACGACGCGAATTCCTCGGCGAACTCGCCTTGTCGGGAGAGCTGCGCGCCGTCAGCGGCGTACTGCCGGCGCTGCTGCGTGCGGGAGCGGCGGGCCGTCAGGTCGTCGTGCCGCGCGCAAATGCCGCCGAAGCGTCGCTGCTCGCAGCCGCCGATGTGCGCGTCGCGGCGACCCTGCTCGATGTCTGCGCGCACCTGCGCGGCGCGCTGGAGCTGCCGCGTGCGGTCGAGGTCGTGGCTGCCGAAGGTATCGATTTCCTGATCGGCGGGGCCGGGACGGCTGGTGACGGCGATCGAGGCCGTGTCGCTGCGGCAAGGCGACACGCTCGTGCAGCCGGCGACCCTGCCGGAAATCGGCACGAGGAACGAACGGGCGACGACGATGATCGCTGCGGAGTTGCAGCGGGCGATGGCGAACCTCGTCGCAATGATCATGATCGAAGCCGTGTCGATCACGATCTTGTCGATGACGGAACCGGCGGCCCCGGCGGCGACGGATCGGCCTGCGCGGACGGCAGCGATAGCGCCGGCCGCATGAGCGGGCACGAAGGCGGCGTCGACGGCACAGGCGAATCCGGAAGCCGGGGCGACGGTGCAGGCAAGCCTGGACGCGACGACGGCAATGCCGATGCCGACGCGGCCCGCACGATCGACGTGCAGGGCAACCGATCCGTGTCGCCGACTCGCACGACGTCCGCAGCCGGCGCGGTTGCGGCCATAGGCTCGGCATTGCCATTGCCGGCCGCGGCGCTCGACCTCGCCGACGTCCGCGGTCAGGCCCAGGCGCGGCGCGCTCTCGAAATTGCCGCGGCCGGCGGGCATCACCTGCTGTTCGTCGGCCCGCCCGGCACCGGCAAGACCCTGCTCGCGAGCCGCCTGCCCGGCATCCTGCCGCCGTTGTCGGACGATGAGGCACTGGAGTCCTGCGCCGTGCGCTCGGTCGCCGGCCATGGCATCGATCTGGCCGGCTGGCGACGACGGCCGTTCCGCGCGCCGCATCACACGGCGTCGGCCGTGGCTCTCGTCGGCGGCGGCTCGATGCCGCGGCCGGGCGAAATCAGCCTCGCGCATCACGGTGTGCTGTTTCTCGACGAGCTCACCGAGTTCGATCGCCACGTGCTCGACGTGCTGCGCGAACCGCTGGAAACCGGCCGCATCCTGATCTCGCGCGCGGCGCGGCAAGCGGAGTTTCCGGCGGCGTTCCAGCTCGTCGCGGCAATGAACCCCTGCCCTTGCGGCTATGCCGGCGATGCGAGCGGCCGCTGCACCTGCACGCCGGATCAGGTGCAGCGCTATCGCTCGCGCGTATCCGGGCCGCTGCTGGACCGGCTCGACCTGCAGCTCGAAGTCCCGCGTCTGCCGCTGGCCGAACTGGCCGCGACCGGCCCACCCGCCGAAACCAGCGCCGTCGTCGCCGCTCGCGTCGCCGCCGCACGGCAGCGTCAACTCGCGCGCGCCGGCCGCACCAACGCGCAGCTGCTGGCTCACGAAGTCGTCCGCGACTGTGCCGTCGGCAACCGCGACCGGGCATTGCTGGAACGCGCGGCGGATGCGCTGAGTCTGTCGGCGCGCGCCTATCACCGCCTGCTGCGCGTGGCGCGCACGATCGCCGACCTCGCCGGCGCCGAACACATCGCGACGGCGCATCTGACCGAGGCCATTCAGTACCGGCGGCTCGATCGGCGCGCTTGAGTCGGATCGATCAGCCGTCGTGCCGGCGATGCACAGTTACGTGGAATTGCAGACCTCGATACGCCGCCGAGTGAGCGCGCCTACGCCGGGATGCGGGAGCACGTCGACGCAGCAGCGCATGAAGACGGCTGTCCGCGCGTCGGGCTGGAACGCTTCCGATGTTGCCGTCGGGCACGAGTCCGGGACGTTCGGACGAGCACGGACTGCCGGCATGAGCGGACGTAGCCAATCCATGACGGTGGCATGAAGCGACCGGCCATTTCATGGCTTTCATCGAGCACCGTCGTCGTCCGCGCCGCCGCCGTATCGCGGCGCACCTCGTCCTGGTCGAGTGCTTGCGCTAATTCCCGTTCCGCCGATATTTCAATGCCTGCTGCCACAGTGCCGAGATCCGCGCCTGCAAGGTCGCGGCCTCGCGCGGGGTGACGACGCCGACGATGCCGTAGTCGCCGCTGCGCAGCTCGACGGCGTCCGGGCTGATGCGTACGAGCAGCAGCCGCATGAACTCGGCGCCGAGCCCGAGTTGGCGCAGGTGGTCCTGGATGCGCAGCACGCGCAGGACGCCGCGGTCGACGACCGCGATGCCCAGCGTGCTGTCGTCGAGCAGCTGGTTGCTCCGGGCCAGCACCTGCCGCCATTCGAGTCGCAGTACGAACAGCCGCGGCGGTGCATCCGCGTCGGCGGCTACGCCGAGTGCGGCGGACGACAGCAGGCTCTGTTCGATGTGATTGACGATGCCGGTCGCGGCCAGTGCATCGACGTGGTCGCGCCATCGGCCGGCGCTGTCCGGCGTCAGTTCGTCGACGCGTACCGCGTCGTTGATGCGCGGCAGATCCAGGCGCATCTCGCAGAACGCGACGAAGCGCGCGCCGTAGGTCGGCGCGCTCGCGGCCCAGGCGATGCGGAACATCGGCGCCCAGCTCCAATGGCGGAACACATTGATCCAGCCGCGGTTGTCCGGATGCTGCCAGGTCCGTTCGAGATCGAGGTCGTGATAGACCGACTCCATGAGCTGCATGAGCTCCTGGCAGAAATAGAAGCAGTTGCGGAATGCGTCGCCGGTCGGCAGGCGCGTGCGGCGCTGGTACGGGCTGTCCGCCGCGCTCGCGACGGTTGCGCCGGCGCTTCGGGCGTTCGCGTCGTTCGCCGAAGGCGCGGCGCCGGTGGCCGCCAGGCTGCTCGTCGCCGCAACGCCGTCCTTCACCACACCGATCGCGACGAGATCGGTCCAGGACGGATAGATCTGCGCGTCGAGCACGGCCAGCTCGGGCGAGCGGCGCAGTTTTTCGAACAGCTGCGTCATGGCTTTGCCGTGTGCGGCGAAGCGCTGCGGCAGGCCGCTGATCGGCGCGACCCATTGATGGCGAAGCTCGATCAGCAGGCGTTCCTTGAGACCCGAATCACGCACGCTGAGCGCGGCGGAGCCCGCCGCGGCGGGATCGAGGCCGGCGCGTTCGAGCGCGGGCCCGATGGCCGAGGTCGCGACGAAGTCGCCGAGGCGGCGGTAGCTTTCGAACTGCGCCTCGTCGAAGAACTGGTCGCCGGTGGACTCGTGCGGAAACGTCGGATGCGCGCTCGCATAGTGCGCGACGTCGGTCGGTTCGGTGCCGGTCAGGGTCGGCTTGAGGTACAGCAAGGTGCCCGTGCTGCCGTCAGCGTAGACGATGGTGCCGACGGCGCAGCTGCGCGCGCTGTAGCCGTCGGCGCCGGGGCGCAGCGCGTTGACGTCGATGCGGATGTCGGCGCCGAAGTCGACGCGGCATTTGTGCACGGCGTTGCCGAGATCGGCGAACACGCGCTGCGGATCGGCGCCCGCGTCGACGCAGAGCACGAAGCGGCAGCGCCGGCGCACGAGCTCGTAGAGACCGAGATTCTCGAAATGGCCGCCGTCGGACAGATAGACGTAGCGTCCGCCGTCGCGCGTGAGGCCGAGCATTTCGGCGAGCAGCCAGCCGGCCGAAAACGGCGCGCTGTCGGCGCGCGGGTGCGTGACGTGACTCGGATTGGCCAGCCACCAGCCCAGGCGCGCATCGAACAAGGTCAGCAGGAACGTGACGGCCGGCGAGCTGTGATAGCCCATGTTGGGACTGACCGCCGCGCCGGAGATCGACACCGCACTGCCGAGGGTCAGCGCCGCGGCCAGCGGATCGCGCGCCGCCCCGGGAATCGCAGTCGCCGCCGCATGCGGCGTGGGGTCGCCGATCGCGCTCGCGCCGGTGCGCGACGGCGGCGGCACGTAGCCGCAGTAGCCCGGCGTCAGGCAGAACGACGCGGCCTTGC
>Ga0247823_10004588_pt1 | contig 11057 bp, 5 predicted proteins | sample 13C_PalmiticAcid_2_FD_192426 | JGI IMG/M metagenome (GOLD analysis project Ga0247823, IMG submission 192426) | Soil microbial communities from agricultural site in Penn Yan, New York, United States - 13C_PalmiticAcid_Day30 | ecosystem: Environmental > Terrestrial > Soil > Agricultural land...
GAATACGCTTACGAGGAGGATTGCTGGGCCCAAGTCGAGGGGCACGTTTCGGTTGGATGTGAGCAAGATGAGGGATGGGGATAGAGCGGGTGCGGTGTTGTTCCGGGATCGGGCGGCGTATATTGGGGTGTGGAAACAAGGGGCAGAGGCAAAGATTGTTTTTGTCAATGGGCTGAGCTTGACTGAAGGAACGTGGATGACTGCCTCCACGGGAACGGTCGCCGCGACGGGGCCAACCGTGAGCAACACGCAGGATGTGTGGTTGAGGGTCGAGGCGGACATCACGCCTGCCTTTGGAACCAGCACGGAAAGGACCACGACGTTCTCGTACAGCGTCGACGGAGGAAAGACGTTTGTCAAACTGGGACAACCGTTTGCCATGACCAACTCGTGGCGGTACTTTACGGGATACAGGTTCGGCGTGTTCAACTTTGCGACCAAGGAGCTCGGAGGGGAGGTGAAGGTTAAGAGCTTCCAGATGCAGCCAATTTGATGGAGCGAAGGGTTGAAGGTAGACTCGGCGTGAGAAAGATAATCGACTGAGCCAGATTCATCTCACATTGAACTTAACCGTGTAACTCACGTTGACCAAGGTAGGTATCTGATCTGAATACGCATCTTGGCTTTGAATCTGCCTCTCGATCATGTGTCGATCCGTTTCTGTTGTACGGTCCGCCAAAGAGAAGGACTTGCTGAGAGCAGTGCCAACCAGCTCGCAAACTTGTATCTCGGCGGATATCTGCCAGTGTCCGTACTGGCATCATGATTCATGGGCATCGCAGTTGATTCGATGATGGTGGTGCCACCTCCGCGGCGCGTGACCCGATGGTGACGAGACCCGAGAGGGGTCGACTCCTCACTCGCCACCTCCCCCAAGCTGCCCCTCGAGTACAAATTGGTCTGCTGACTGCCCGAGACCACCTTATTCATCTACTGCTTGCAAATTTCTTTCCATCTTTAACACCAAACCGGCAACTGTTCGCTTCACCTCCCTTCCCCTATTTGTTTGTCTCGCCACCTCCTGAACTCTCATTGACGACATCCCACCAGAACAACACAGGACGACGATGCCTCCAAACCAACCTCTGGCCGGCCCGCGGCCGTGACAGCATCCCCCGCCGGCACCCGCCACCACAGACTCCAACTGACTTGTCCACGCAGGGCGTAAAGCGAAGCCATCGATCCGTTCCGGACCGCGAGCGACATCATGTCCTCCGGTAAGTTTCGGCGTGGTCGCTAACCCCAGCTGACACGCAGGGCCGCAGTGACTCCCGAGGACTCCCAAGTCCCGGGATGGTAAGTCGTGCAAGCCTGCTCCGGAGTGTGAGGATTCCATCCGTCGCCATACCCAAGGCCAAAACCCACCGTCCGCATCACCACCGTGCATCCACGCGTCGCATCCAAGGCCCAGTCCCTCGACTCACCCACCCACACCGCGTCTCGTCCATTCCACGTCCATTTTCCCTCAACCGTCCAAGTTCGTTGCAAGAAGTACTCGCATCGTTACCATTCACCCCCACACGCGGTCGACCTCCCCAAAGCAAGCCCTACTATCCATTACGCATCACCAACTCCGTCGGTTAAGGTACGCAACACCCCTCCCTTCCTACCTGACCCCCATCCTTCTTCGAACGGCACCTAATGCTGTCCTCCGGCCCCAGATCTTATCCACCCATCCACCCACCCATACGTCCGCTCAAGTCCATCGCATCCGCGTCGTTTTGAACAAGGTCAAGGAACATCCGTTCAGCGTAACACCCGCACCGCACATGCGTCCGTCGCAAGCAAGGTCAAGGCCATCCGTTTATCCGCACCGCATCCGCGTCTGTTGCAAGAAAGGTCCAAGGACATCCCGTTTTTGTTATCGTTCTTCCAAGTACCATCCGCATTCCGAATCCGCATGAGCATACGTTCCATCCAAGGACAGGACACCCAGTGCAAGCAAGCAAGCGCATTTTTGCAATCGATCTCGCTTTGTCGATAGCACCTGTTTGGATAGCGTCTTTCGTTTCCGTTCCGGGTTCGACTTGGTTAGCGCAGTGGGTCGTCTTGGTTTGATCGCTTGGTTTGGTCCTGTCTGGATTTGGTTCTGGTTCGGTTCTGGTTGAGTGATTGATTGAAGGGTTGTGGTCAGATTGTGGTCGGAGTTTGTGGCTGTGGTAGGAAGGAAGGAGTTGTTTGTGAGGGTTGGTTATGTTGGTTGGGTTTTTTGTAAGGGATGTATGTGAGTTGGTGGTATTGGGTTGGGATGGGTTGTTGAGGTGAGGGATCGTTGGGTTGGGAATTACGGAGGAGCGGGAGAGATGAGAAGGGTTGGCATTGAAAGGAGGAGGGATGGTTGGCGATGGACAGGAGAGGAAGAGAGGTAAAGGGGTAATGGAAACAAGGTTGGATGATGGCGGACTTGATGAAGTGTGTTGAATCGTCAGTGATATGTCTCGAGTTATGACAATTGAATGGAAGTTGGGCCCAAAATTTCTGTGATATTCATGTGATATTGGATGGCGAAGTGCCCCCTTGTATCTGTCTGCCTTCTATACACTGATGGTCCTGAAGACACTAAAGTTCTCGCCCGTCGCCACCAATGTCCCCGGTATCTGCGGGTGCCAGTGCACCTCCTTGGCCTGACTTTGGTAGTGCACAAACAGCAGCTGCGGCGGCACATCCTGCACACCCGCAGTGTCCTTGCTCTCCTCGTCATCCAACTCAACCGCCAGATCCCACAGGGTAACCGTGTTGTCGCCCGCCGACACGGCCACGATACTGTCGTCCGTCGGGTGCCACTCCACGCTCGTGATCTGCTCCTTGTGAAAGTTGAAGCTTGCGATCGGACTCGGCCGCTGGAGCGCGGACGCCGCATTCCCGCCGGCGCTCGGCTTCCACTGCCGCAGATCCCACACACCCCACACACCCGCATCGTCACCGGACGCGAGCAGGTGTGATGTCTGCCTGGACCACGACATGACGTTCACGTCGACATTGCTGACCTGCATGGAGAGCGCGGGCTTGCGCGCCTTGCTGCGCACATCCCAGACGCGGATGGTGCCGTCGCTCGAGGCCGAGGCAAAGACGGACGCCTCGGACGGACTCCACTGGATCTCCTCAACGCTCGATGTGTGGCCCTGGAAGGGGCGGTTGTCGGTGACGAAGCCGCCGCCGTCGGTCCGTGTTGTCACGTAGATCAGGCCGTCATTGTCGCCCGTCAGGAGCTTTCCTGCTGGGTGCAGCGGCGACCAGTCAATACCGTAGCCTTCTGACTTGTGGGCGCGGATGGTGCAGAGGGGCTTGTTTTGTTGGGGCGTGATGACGGTGCCCGGGTTGTCGAAGGAGGCGAGGTGCGGGGTGATATCGTGGATGAAGACGTTGGTCGACTCGGTCATGGTCGCGGTGAGGGTGGTCGAGGGCCGGGAGGGGTCTTGGGAGGGTGTGGTGTGAGCCCGTATCCGGTTGGTGGTGGTGTTGAGCGGGATGCTCTTGTGCTCGAGGATGGGTTCGGCATCCTCGTCCTCGTCCTCGTCATCGCTCGATTCGTCGCCGTCGCCGCCGGACATCTTGCTGAGGCCGCTAAACTTCATGACCAGGAGGGAGTTGTCGCTGGCCTTGGCGCTCTCTGCTTGTGTGCCGGACACGGTGTACATGGTCGCGGGGTAGACGCTGCGGTTGTCGCCCAGGCCATCGCGGACGATGTCGAAGGACAGGCATGGCCATGGCGTGCTCAGGTTGTGCAACATGCGGTATGTTGTCGGGTCGGGCGAGAGGGTCTGGCCGGGTTCGAGCTTTGTCCTGCCGACGATAAAGGTGCCTGGGGCAGCAGCGTCGACGTCCATGGCCTCCTCGGCCTCCCGCTCGGCATCTGGCCTCCCATCGACGCCGGCCTCGATGATTTCGTCCTCGCTCTCGAATTCGTCCTCAAACTCGTCTTCGAACTCGCCCATCTCGTTGGGCTTCTCGTCGACGTCCATGGCATCGGGGCGCTCGCCGGCCTTGAGCGGGCCGGCGGCGTTCTCTTCTTCTGCTGTGCGCTTCGCCATTGTGCTGTTCTTGTCGTTGAATCGGTCTGGTGATGGCGGACTTGGTCGCAAAATTCGGGTCAAAATTTTGTGGATTGGGAACTTTTTAGTGGGTCCCTCTTATCACCCCGCACTGCGGGGCTGGTTCCGTATCAAGGCTCAGGGTTAGCTGCTGTGAGTGTTCCGGCAGGGTCCAGAGAATGGAAGTCTACCTGCTGGTGTAGTTTCTGCGGGATCCTAGGGGAGAAATGGGGTTCGTTCATTGCAAAGACATGGAACTCATGGAACTTACTTGGCCCTCGATTTAACAATCCCCAGATACAGAAACTCTTCGGTGAGCGCCTCAAGCATTGTACCCTAACCCCAACCCGGCATCAACCAGAGACCACCTAACGCCTCTGAAGCAGCAGCCGCAACTTGACCTCAGCGTCCCTCTCCAAATCCATCACCAAATCGGCAAACCCCATCGATGTGTTCCGAGATGTGACGACCGTCCAAGAATGATTCCGGGCCATAGCTGTACGATGAAGTTCGTTTCTCCAAAAGGAACAATGTTCAGCCAAAAGGGCGTCTCGGAGTGGTGGTTCCGAGGACGAAACCGTCAGATCGGGACATGATGCGCGGCACATCGAGGGGACACGCGGCAACTCACGTTCGCATTTGCGAATGCTCACTGAGTGGCAGTTTGGGGCTCTGCGATGTGAACACCTCCCGCCACTCCAGAACCCAAGCGCCAAGGCGCTCATTCAACCACCATGGGGCCTCGCCTCCCGGGCACCTCCGGCCCCGTGGCTCGCCCCCGCGGGCTCCTGCTCACCGTCTGCTTGATCAGCCTGGCCACCATCTGGGTCTGCCGGCTACCAAAAATGTGCCTGTACGGTGAAGGCGGGTCAAACCCCACGCTTAGCCCTACGCGGCAGACCGTCGACCTCTCCAAAGCCGACTCGCCCTTCATCAGCTGGCCGCTGGAGAGGGTGTGCAAAGAGAGCACGACTTGGACATCCGGAATTGTCTTTGTCTGCGACAACAACTCGGGCGGCATTGGCAACATCCGCAACTACATCCTCACCTGCGTCCGGTACGCCATCGAGGCCGGGGCCGCAGGCCTCGTCCTCCCGCGCATCAGCACCCGCTCCGAGAAGGACCTCTCCAACCTGATGCTCGGGCAGCAAGGCTTCGACTACTTCTTCGACGAGGCCCACTTTCGCCAGAGCCTGCACGTCGCCTGCCCGCAGTTCACACTCTACAACTCCACCGCCGACATCCCCCACGCCCCGGTGCCCTTCAAGGCCGAGAAGATCACGCCCCGCGACTTTGGCAGGCGAGGAGGCTGCGACAAACGGGAACTCAACAAGCACACCGGCTTGTTCGGCAAGGCATTCGCAGCCCACATCACCAAAACAGCCGAGGAATTCCACCTGCCGCCCCCAAGCCTCCAACACCCCCGCATCATCCGCTTCAACTGGGGCGTGCAGTGGGACTGGCCCGTCTTCCGCGACGGGCCCGAGTTCGCGGCGACCTACGGCGGCCTCCTGCGCTTCCGGCAGGACATTTTGGGTCTAGGCCAGAGAACCGCAAGCTACATGCGACAGTTTGCTTTTCAACACGGCGGTTCCCGTGCCTTTGCCGGCCTGCACCTCCGGACGGAAAACGACGCCCTGAGTCGCTGGCCCAAGTTTGACGAGCAGAGCGGCGCCTACCTGGCGCGGGCCGGCGGCATGGGCTTCAAGGCGGCGTACCTCGCCACGGGGAACCAGACCGAGGCGCGCAAGCTGACGGTGGCGGCGGCGGAGCGGCACGGCATGGCGGTCGTCACGAAGCATGAGCTGTTGAAGGATCATGCTGAAGATTTGGCGGCGTTGGAGGCGCTGAGCTGGGACCAGCAGGGTCTGGTTGACTTTGTGGTGCTGTTGGAGTGCGATTATTTCTTGGGTGTCAGTCCGAGCTCGTTCAGCATGAACGTTGCTGGGAAGAGGCATCTTCAGGCGGAGGGTTTGTATACGAGGCCGTGGAGGATTGGAGGGGACGGGGATGGGCGGAGTTGGTTGGTTGGGAAGTATGAGCAGTACTGGGAGGACTGGCTTTTTATGTATGATTCGCTGTGGCCGTAGGACGACGGTCATGTGCGTGTAGCATGATATCGGTTGTGCGAATGAAACGAATTACTCCCGGGCTTGATGTTGGCTATAAAAGTAGCAGGAGTGCCTGTCTTTCGCAGTGCAGCATGTTACTTGCTGCCTGCCAATATGATAAGTCTGCCTCTGCCTCTTCTCTTTTCCTCAGAGTACCTACCTACGCTACTGATGAAAACTCCTCTTCCTCTTGCGCGGTGCTCATCGTGTCTCCCAAGACAATGCTCAATCCAGCACCCTCTCCAATCATGTCGAAGTCTCCTGTCTCGGTCTGCACCACCTCATCCAGTCCATGGTAGACGTTGAGACCGAATGACAGGAACTGCTCCCACTCCCCTTCTTGCCCACATCCAAATCCCACCTGTCCAAACTGTGTCTTTGTACTGAATTCCTCCCTGGATATACAGGGGTTGTTGCTCGGCGACGTTGGCTGCGAGTGTCCCACCTCCGTGTCCCGAGTGCCTTCAGGTTGGTTTGGCGGCCACTGTTGCAAGTGATGAGGCACCACACGCGCTGCTTGCTCCGCATGCCCTGCTTCCCCAATGCCAGACCGGCCGCTCAACGCCCCCTCTCGAAGCGGGCGAGATGGCCCCGGTCTGTCGGCTATCATGGCATCGTTGTCGAGGCACGAGACGGAGCTCGCCGGCGTCTGCTGGTTCATGGGGGATATTGCGTCCGAAGCTGGTTCATCTCGCGAGGACTCTGACGAAACGGAGGAGCTCGTCGTAGCAGCCGCCGTCGGTTGTGCCGGGGCGCCGGGCTGAGGACTTGTCGTCGCGGGTGCAGAGTTGGCTAACCATCTCTCAAAAATCCGCGACAAGCAACGTGGGGTTACCGCTCGCTGCAAGAAGGCGGCCAGTCGCTCCTCGGATATCCCAGGGTCCGCGCTTCCAGCTCGAACGCTGGACTGTATCTCGGCAATCACAATCGCCGGCCCGTGTGCCGAGGCAAACTCCATCAGCCCGCAAAGCTCCTCGGACAGTTCGCTGTCAATGTATGGCGAGGAGGGGCGCGGTGAATCTGGGAAGACAATGTCCCACATCTCAAACCACCGGGCCTCCGCTGTGACCGAAGTCGACCTCCTCCTCAGCGACATTTCCTGCTGGTGTGTGATGGCGGGAAACCGGCACGTCCGCGACGGGCAAGCCATGACTTCGACTTTGACATGTTCTGCGTGGCTGTGTTCGTCGGCAAACTCTGCCCAGCAGCGCTCACAGTAGTATTTGGGGGTGTGCTTCCTTTTGAGGTGTTGCTTCACCCGCGAGGTATTTTCAAGCGTCAGTCCAAAGCAGTCTCGGTGCTTCCTCGGATCCAGCTTCCAGAAGAGACAGGCGAGCTGCCTCGTCATTGCGTCCGGGCTCGCGTCTCGCAGTCTTTGCTTCTTTGGTCGTCGCCGCTGCGATTCCTCGCCGTCCGATTCTTGGTCTTGCTCATGTCGTGCCCGGCCTTTCCCCTTGCCTTGAGATCTTGGCAGCTGTCCGCCAGCACCGTGTGGGTGCGAGATGGAGGCTCCCGACATGGCCTGCGATGACGCCCCTTGTACGCCCGACGGTCGAACGCGTAGCGTAGCCTCGCCTTTCCGCAGCAAGGCCGCTGGCCCCTGAGACTCTAAGTCCCCGAGGAATCGCCCAACAACGACATCGGCAAACGGCGACAGCACCTCGTCCCAATATGGATCCGCAATGGGTTCGTCTTCCGAAGCGGAGGAGAACTCCTCAGTTTCAACGGAAGACTCCCAAGCCGACTCTTCTGCAACAGATTCGATCCAATCCGGTAGGCGGCTGGCGAGCGGGAATCGATCCTCTGAACAGGTACCTGTCATCTCATCCATTGGCAACGGTGCAGCCCTTTCATCACAAGCGCTGGCGCTGCTGCATGCCGCGATGATATGGCGAGACTGCGGCAGATTCAGAGTCGCGAGGTCCAGCCAGGAAGAGCTGCTCCCATCGGGTGTGGGGTACATCTGAAGCTGACAGGTGCAAGGAGACTCTGAACAATGTGTATGCCAAACGAAAACATCAGCATCCTTGTTCTTGATCAACTTCAGGCTAAGCTCCTTCCCGTGGAACGAAACAACCATGCCTGCAGCCTGCAACTTAAGGTGTGACATGGCCGTGCCAAAAAGAATATGAGAGGGTAGCTCAATTCCAGAGTCGTCGTCTGGGCGCCGTGCCGTTGGGAAACCGCCGATGATTGGGGGTAGGGATTTCAGAACTCCAAGACGTTGAAAGGGGCGGAGAAGGCTGAGGGTCCTAGTGGGGTCCGTGACATCGCCAAAAGGTTTGCTGTGAAGACGTATGTCCCAATGCTTATGGACGCTCGCTATTAGACAGTTGTCATGAGACTCTCTGGGGTCCAAATGGACGTAGATCAGTCCTCTATCCGACGCCGAACCGAGGCTAGCCTGGATCGCAGCACAGAGCCATGCCAGCTGCTCAGCCCGCTGGACAACGGCCAACGGGGGTCCCGCCAATGAGACCACCGTATCTGTGTTGGACATCACCACGGTGGTCCCGATAAAGTCTGGTAGCCGCTGGAAGACTTGGAGGATGAAGGAACTGTCATCCGGCCAGGTTTGCTCCAGGTACTGCTGGACCGTTGTTGCTTGAATTTGATCGGGGGCGGACGCGGTAAGAACTACCTGCTCAGCAAATGCTTGTGCGGGCCGCCATGTCTGATGCGTGTCATGCCCCTTTAGGCTCTCAAGAACCCATGCTGTGATTGCTGGAGGGAGGGTAAAGGCGGCGAGCTCTTGAACCTGGGTCTCGTGCAGCAGTTTGCCAGCGGCCAACTGCCCCAATTGCAACACTGAGCCGACATCTCCCGGTTCCGGCCAATGGAGGCGCATTTCTCGGGCGAATCTGGGTTGAATCGTGGACCAAAAGGCGCTGAGGTCTCCTGAGCGACCGAGGCGAGACTGTAAGAACGGGGGTGGTTTCTTCGTGAAGGCGATCTGCCGACGACGCTTGGAATGATCCTGAAGGTACCTTCTTGAACCACTCTTCAGTGTCAGCTTGCCTGGCTTCATTTTGCTCACCGGTCAATCTGCTCCGGCGAGGCTGGACTCACATGTTGCTGATGAGATGACCGCCCTTGTCTGACCTGTCAACTTTGAAGCCCAAGCGAGCTTTCCAGGGCAGTCCGAGCTCAAGGCCGAATAATGCCAGAATCTCAAAAAGGCCCCCTGAACCCTGCGTTGAATGGCCCAACCGCGGCGGTGGGGTAGCCGGGTACGACACATCCTGGCTTGAAGCCGAAGGGCCCACGAGCTCGATGTCGCTCTCGCGGTAACTGCGCTGGCTCTTGGTCAAGGCGCTGTTGCTCTGGGCGTCGCTCTCCGAGTCGTCGTCGTCGCACGTGCCGAAGGGCTCGGGCAGGCGCTCCGTCTCCTCCAGGAGGCGCTCTTTCTCGCGTTTGCGGGCTTTGCGGTGGCCGCTGCGCTTCTTCGCCTCATTGTCGGTTCTGTCCTTTGGCCGCTTGCTGGAGCTGTGGCGTACCGTCCTCTCCTTCTCGTCTGACCACTCCGAGGTGGTTGCGGTCGAGTCAGATGCCGACGGGCCGTTGCCACCCTTACGCTTGGCCTCCTCCAGCTCCCTGAGCCTACGAAAGAGCTGGGTGGTCAGGTTGGCAAGGTCCTTGTTCGCCTTGCAGAGTGCGTCCCTCTCCGCTGAGCGCACCTGAGTCTCATTGCTGAGGGCGCGCATGTGCGCCTTTGTCTGTTCGAACTCGTTGCGGGTCTCCTTGAGCTTCTCCTCAAGCTCCTCTGCCTTTGCCCTCCATTGTTCGCTTTCCTGGCGTGTTGTCTCGAGTGTTTGGCGGATGGTGTAGAGCCCGTGGTCCTCGTAGCCGGGGCCGAGGTAGTCGCGCTCCGTGTTGGGGGTGCGGCTCTCGCAGTCGCTGAAACCGGAGTCGCTGCGCGGGCGGTCGTAGTGACTAGGGGGCGCCTCGCGGCGGAATTTAACACTTCTGCTCATGGCGGGCAGTGGCAAAGGCGGGGCAGCGGGGGGCCCCAGGCGGGCCCGGGCGCAGGCGCTGGGAGATACACGAGGCTCACAGCGGGCGGGTGGATGACGCGGAAGCAGCAACAGAGATGTGTTTTGTGCTGGCTTGGCCGTGGTCTTCCTGGGATTGTGCCAGTGGTGTTGGTAGGGGTCGTATATAACTGACGGTGGAACGTTGTGCGGTTTGGGCCCCAAGGGAGCAAGGTGGTGTGATAAGATTGGGCTTCAGCTGGCACGAACAGAGATCTGTTGCGCTTCGCACCGCCTGCTAGGCTCTGGGCCGCGGGGGAGGTTAGGGTACGCGGACAGGATTATAATACGGGATCGGGAAGCGAGTAAGGCTGTGCGAGGATTGCTGGCGGGATTCCAGTTAGAAGCGGAACCCAACGTGTTTTGGAGAGTGAGAGTGTCAAAAACTGCAAGCTCAAGATCTTCATCGACAGGACTCCGAGCAGTGCCTCCATCAGCCGGCACAACTGAAGTGCTGTCACTTGTCCTCTCCTCCGCAGCCCCCGCACAAGTGTTTTCTCTGGAGTGGCGGGGTTGGAGATTTCTCGGACCATCAGGGGCTGTGTCAGCACCGGCGAGCAGAGCGCAGCACGGCCAAGAGTGAAGCGGCAGCACATTTGTGCTCATCTTTTCAATTGGCTGGACCCGGGCCATGCAGTGCCGTGCATAACAGCGGCAGACGCCACTGACACTAGCGGAGCAGCTTGGTCAACATCACAGCGCAAAGATCTCGCCCAGCTGTGTTTGGCATCGCTGGTGGGCTGAAAAGCAATGCGCACCAAGTCGTTTTGTGCCTCTGGTGATGAGACAGTGTTGACGGAAGGAAGCTCTGTTGGTCGCCAGCCTATATCTAGAAGGACTTGCCTCGAGACCACGATGGCTTATGAGCAGCTATGAATATCATG
>Ga0247823_10004589_pt1 | contig 11056 bp, 17 predicted proteins | sample 13C_PalmiticAcid_2_FD_192426 | JGI IMG/M metagenome (GOLD analysis project Ga0247823, IMG submission 192426) | Soil microbial communities from agricultural site in Penn Yan, New York, United States - 13C_PalmiticAcid_Day30 | ecosystem: Environmental > Terrestrial > Soil > Agricultural land...
CGCATAGAGAGCCGTACTTCCCGCTGCAATGTTTGCAGGAGTCGCCTCAGGAATTTTGTTGAGCAGATCGTTGAGAACAACGCCGCCGGAAATAAACCCTGCGGCGAGAACCAACTTTGCTCCATCCCGGCTGTTGAGCATGCCTGGTTTGGAATACCGAATCTTGGGGGCAGTCATTTTTGTGCTGCTTGACCTTTATTGGTCAGTTTGGGGTCTGTATTTCCGTCGCCGTTCTGTGGCTCGGGAGGTTGTACCGGTTGTTTCTTAAGCTCTTCCAGGACTTTCTTGTCCAACGGGACATTCGTCCGCTTAGAAACTTCATCGACATCGATGATTCTGGCCCAGCCTTCGACATTGTTGACAACAGTTCGGAAGAGTTCTCGGAAGAACATCTTCTCTTCGTCAACAAGCGGAAGCGGTACAATTTTTACACGCCCGGGGTAGAACGGAATCTTGTTGAATCGAAGAATCGTTCCAACAAATCCCCATTCGGAATTGAACCAGTCAATAATTCCATTGCCCCATTGAGCAATGGCCAGCATCGCAACGTCAGCGTGCTGAGCCGATTCAGCTTTCGTTCCGAACTGTCCTTCGAGCGACGTACGTTCAGGAATCAAAACGCCACGCATTTTGAGGGCGTCAAGGTATCGTTCGCGTTCGAGGAACGGATCGATACCTCCGCCGTCGGTGATCAGTTTAATGTCCCAACCAGATTTCTTTACGTCTCCTCCCGCACCTTGCGAAGAAAGGAGAGCGTTCAGTTCTGCTTGAGATACGGGAAGTGCAACACTTCCGGAAGCTCTGAGCTTATCGAGGATCTGTCCTGCGATAACTCCGGATTCCACTTCCTCTCCGTTAACCGTAACAGTCTGTCCGTCTGGATACCAAAGAACCCAGTGCGAACCTGCAACACGATTAACGTAACGGGCCGCACCGTCTTCAACTTCGTTGTAGCGATCCATCACCGCTTCAACATTTTTCAGCAATGCGTATCCGTACGGATTTCCGTACTCTTCGCCCGCCGCGGCAAATACCGCATATGGACGATTAACTTCGATTCCGTCTCCGATTCCGTCTGCTGCAGTGGAATCCAGAGTGGTGGTAAACAGAGAATTGTTTTTGATTCCGGTAGGGAATCCATTTTTGTCTGTGAGGATTCTTGTGAAGTCATGGCGAAGAGCCTTATACTTCATATGGACTTCTTTGACGCCGGGAATGTACCAAGGACGTACTTCCCACGTCTGCCATCCATAATCGATCCCGGAAAACACTGCACTTCGCAGGAGATCCAACTTGTAAGGAAGAATCGTCTTCTTGATAAGCTCGACTTCTTCCTCGTTGTCTCCTACGATTGACCAATCATTGTTAATATGCAGAGCAGCCAGGATAGCACGAGCAAGAGCCACCGTAGGGTCCTGGCGAATGATGCGGGCTTTTTGATACCACGTACCTTCGTTTGGATCAACAAGGCTGTAAGTGGAACTGCCACCAGTAGAGGTATAGTCGCGAATAGCCGCATCTTGAGCGTCCGTTCTAAAAAGAACTGCTGCGGGTTTATCTTTGTCTTCTGCGGCCGCGACCATTACTTCCCTCTCTTTACTAGGGTAGTGTGAAGGGTCTGGATATCTTTCACCGTAAGCCGTTTTTAAGCGTTAGTTAGCAAGGATGACGCTAGGCGGCTTCGCTTTGTTCATAGACATTGGGAGAAGATACCAGACTGCGTAGCTTTCGGCGTCCGACATATGGGAGCAGTCTCCCTCTTTAATTACTTGATTCCTTTCGTCACGAGCAAGTGTCGTAATGTCTCGAATCAAATTCTTGCAGTTCGGGTCGACGAAAACTCTCCTCTCATGCTTCGCATTCATGATCGCCGCATTCATAAAAGCGATGCGGTCTTCGACAGGAGGATTGCTAGCAGGGTAGTGACACTTTTTGTTGCGGAAGCGATCGTCATTATGGATATGCAGATAATCGGTAGTAGTAGCACTGGTCTTTCTGGCCCGTGCTGCCGCATCACCAATAAAATGCCACCCAGCCGTATGCTGAGGGTATCTTTGGTACAGATGATCCAAGGCTTTAGGCGTGATAGTATCGCGGAGGAAAACTTCTGCAAAAGATTCAAGCCGATCTCCATAGAAGTGACTCAAAGTCCAGCACATCGGATTGACGTTGAAATCCGAACCAACAATAATTGGAAGCTGCTTGTGGTAAATACAAGGACGAATGTTCTCCGGTCCAAAATCCGGAAACACAAGACCGCCCATTGCTTCCCAAGAAGCCTCATATTGCTCGCGGAAATCCTGGGGAGCAAGAGTTCTTCTGCGAAGATCGAGTTCCTCTTCGTCCAGAATGTCTCCGGACTTCCAGTGGAAACTCTCGTACATTGGGTCTGTGCCCGACAAACCCAAATCGTACAGCTCTTTGAAATCGCCCGCTCCAATTCCCTTCCGCTTTGGCACTCCAATAAGCCAGCACCAAGCCTTTTTGTGCGTCATTGCAGGACCAAGAGAAAGATGAAACAGTTGTTTCAGTCTTTGGTCGCTGCATTCATCAATTACACCGCCGTTCCATTGAACCCCTTCCAGGCGGTGCGGACGCTCTCCAGAATACAAACGAATTTCAGAACCATTCGTTAGGAGAATGGTACAGGTATTCTCCCATTTAGCCTTCAGCATTTCAGGCGGAATTAGATCATTCAAGTCCTTCCACGCAATCGTCTTTGCCTGCGGCAAAGTCGGTGCAATATAAAAGAACAGCCCGTTCCGTGTGGAACAGGCTTGAATGACTAGATATCTTTTGGCTTGCTCCGTCTTCCCAGAACCGCGTCCTGCGACTACGACTTTATATCTCGTCCGTGATCGGAGAAGGCGGTTCTGTTCTGGATGATATCGGAGCGGCCACCATCGTACTGGAAGAATCATGGTTACGGATTCGGGGAACCATTTTGCATCGTGATCGTAGCCGGGACTACCGGACGCTTCGCTTGAGCGTACGGATCATCTTCGTGATATTCGAGTCCCATGCTGCGAATCATGTTTTGAACCATCTCGTCCGGATTTACCGTCGGCATCGGAGCACCTGCAGACGGAAGGTTAATACTTTTCCGGATGTGCATCTCGATACGCTGAATTTCTTCCGGACCGACGCTTTCTCCGACGAGATGAATCACGTTCTGAATAACTCGGTTCAACGCATTCGTATCGATCACGTTTGCGTGCCGGTTATAAATCATGCTCGCACGATCTGCGAGTGTCATCATCTGTTCCATTCTCCTGAGGAGAATGTCAGACGTGTTGTTGATGTTGTTGTCGAGGAGCTTCAGCTTAATTTTCAGCTCAACAAGCTGCTTCTTCTCCTTCTCGTTGATCGTGCCGTCCTTCTCCTTCACTTCCAGTGCAGCTTCGAGAGTTTTGAGTTGAGGCTCCCAAGTCTCTTTGTATTTCATCATTTCGGAGAACTTTGCGATCACAGGAGCAACCGCGGCTCGTGCAATCGAAAGTTCCTCGCGAACGTCGAAAATCTCCGCCGCCTCCATCCCGCAGCAGTCTTTGACGTATTGCTGGAGTTCGCTGGAAAGAGCCCCGCTATAAAAACGACTCATCGGAAACCTTTCTCGGAGCTGCCTCGCTGTCCACTCAGGCGTTTTGATTCTTTCCGCCTGTGCCTGTTCGCTCAACTTAAGCGGATTCTTTCGCAAAAACTCCGCAGTCAAATCCACACAACGCATATGCAGACGACAATACTTCCCGTCGATCGCCTCGTTCCTGCATTGGGACCCGGGCAAATCCATCTCAGGAAATGGATTCAATTCCGGCGGAGCAGATCCGATCGAATCGAAGAAGTATTCGCAACGGCACTGAAACTTTGGAGAACGTCCGTCCTGCCTGCCAATACAAAGGAAGCAGTAATTCGTCTTCTCGTGAGCGTACTTCCGGATCTTACAGTATTCACACCAATGATCCGTTGCTTTCCAACGGAAATACTGCTCCGAAAATAGAAGCCGCTCCTTCCAGCACTCGACTGGAACCTCTTTCGGCGGCCGATTTGTGCGAAGAACAATGTCAAACTTATCACGCAAAGCCTCATCGTGGTACGCACGGAGTATCATCCGTCGTACTTCTGAGAGACTGATTTGCGGGAGGTCAGACATTATTTCGCGTTTTGTAGCGGCGTTTGCTGTGGAGAACGCTGCAGCGGGTATTGTTTGCGTATCGTCGAGATTTCTTGTTGGATATCTTTAACGGTATCCACAAGAGCCTCGGATTCTCTCATTCTCGCGTCTTGATTTCGCTCGAAGGAAGCGATTTGTTTTCGCTGCCAATCTTCCAACGAAGAGACGCGGCTATTCAATTTTTCCATTCCTTGTCCAATATGGAAACTCGCTACGGCTAAAGCAACCGCGAATCCAATGGACAAAGTTGTGTTTGCGCTGATTGACTTATCCGTCATCACCTGCCTTAGTGTTGAGGGCAGTGCGTCTGTCCAGTTTCTGGAGCGTGCGTGAGGCAGTGCAGAAAACTCTGCTACGGAATCTGAGCGGGCCAAGATTTTTCCTTTCACGTGGAATGCGATGAAGACGCTGTTCTCCGTTCCACATTTGGGTCAAGCCGTATCTAGCTCCGCTCTATATAAGGTAGTGGAAGTTGCTTGGAATTGTTTCTGTGTAAGGGAATTTTGCTGTGGAGTTAATGAATTTGGCGTGAAAGTTTAATTGGATTTGAAAATTGGGCTTTTCAAAATTTTTACTTCCCAAGAATGTTTAGGTGGGCGAGCCAGGGATTGGACTGCCATTTTGTCAGATATACCCCCGTACACGTGCAAAACGATACAGCCAAAGTGGCAGCGAATAATTATTGTGCCTGGCATGCTATTTGTTTTGGCACGCGAGTTCAATTGTCACAGCAATGTAAAAGTTCGACCACAAGATGTAGTGTAGACAGACCTGTCTAGCACTACTACTAATGGTAGTCTACCATACCTAGTATATGTACCGTTCGGTATACACAACAGGTTGTGCTGTACATGCGTGAGGTGCCTGGCAAAGAGGCAAAAATGCACGGAATCGTGCAGCCGTAAAGCCTTGTGCCATAACACTTAAGGTCGTGCCGAACGCGAACAATCTGGGCATCGTCGTAAGTCCTTGCAGGGTAAGGCTTTATGAAATGACTACCTAAGCCCAAGAACTAGGCACTCTCAGAAGTGGGAAATAACCTTAAGAATACGTGAACGCCATAAGTCCTTGTGGCATAACGAGATAAAGTATGCCAATCCTGGGACGTGCGTCAAACGTCATTTGGCACGCGGTTCGCTCTCTAGTGAGTTCCCGGCAGGGTCCAGACGGACTCCCGGACGATGCGGCCTCAAACCGCAGACGGACCGCTATGGTAGCGGTCCGTCTAGACTTAGCCTACAGGTAAGTGTCACGACCAATGTCGTGCACGCTGTGGGTCCGTGGAGACTTCCTTATGGAATCTTTTCCAAAGGTTGGCGACCACTACCGACACAATATCGGTGGATGGGTCGTCCAAATTCAGTTTTCCGATCAACCTAACTGTATTCGATATGGTTGGGAAGAAGGCGGAGACTGGAAAACCTCGACCATTTGGATTGAACACTTCCGTATAGAATTCTCCCGCTTTAGTTAGTACGCTTCCGAACACTTCGTTCGGGGCGAAGTATCTCCGTTTCCTGAAAGGTTTTTAATCATGGCACTGTCCAAAGTTCTCCGAGTTGCTGAAGCGATTCGTTCGGTTGGCAAGATCACCTACAACAAACCCAAACTGACGACCAGCGGCAATGTGGCCGGAACGGTCGTCAAGGTTCGCGTCGTCGGTTCCACCGATCTTTCGTCGGTCGAGGGAGCGATCAAGTCCGCAGAGAAGCGTACGCTTTCGATCCGCGATCAGGATGATACCGATTCGATGACGGACTCGCTCGGGCCGTCCGACACGCAGGTCATCGTCGACGGAATCAAGTCCCCTACGTTCCTGACGGACCTGCTGCGTCATACCGAATTCGCCGAGGCGGCGGCGGAGAAGCCTCAGCCGCCCGTCGAAGAGTAATCCGTTCTCGTTCCGTTCTCGTTCCACAGTGTGGACATTTCCGCACCTTATATAAGGTGCGGCTCTGTCCCTATTGTTCGGAGTCTGACCATGCGTTTCGTTTCTCAACATCGTCGACGGACACAATCGCGGAAGCGAATCGAGCCCGCCCGCGACGGTTCCGTCGATCACTACGATAACGGAGCGGTCGTAGTTCGCTCCGGTCGTGACCGCATTACGTTCGGAGAGACTCGGGAAGCGAAGATTGTTTCCCGTGCATGTCCGGACGAATTGTGCGGACGCATGGTGGACCGGAAGTCTACGCTGACGATCAGTTTCGACCGGACGAACGAGGGATTCCGTATCGTCTCGCGGAAACTTCATTGGTTACTCAATACGGTCCAGTGGATTTCGCGTTACGGAGAAGTCAACGCACCGCACGGAGAATGCCAGTTCACGCTGACGCCCGTTGCTGTCAATCTCTGTCATCGTATCATCGGCGAATTGCCGAAATGGGTTCGCGTTACGGAATCGCGTCAGCAGGTCTCCACGAAAACGGAATACAAGCTTCCGCCGACGAAATTCAACAAATCTGAGAAGATTCCGTACAAACCGGTTTGTACGGAGAACGCCCATAGTCTCGACAGGGAGAGTGATTACGATGCCTGAAAAGAAAGAACGGTCTCCGATCACACTGGAAGCGGTTTCGTATGGTCGACGCGACCCTGACGGAGTTTCGTCAACGGGATGGATGAATGTGAGGTTCACCGATGGAAGCCTCACCTTTGCACACTCTGCGCTTCCGGAACACTTCTGGCAATGGAAGATGTTTAATCGCTAACAGGTAAAAACGTCACACTGGCGACGTTTTCTCCCGCTCCGTTCTCTTGTTGAGAACGGAGCGGGTTTTTCGTTTGCTGTCGTAAAGTCCGTTGCGGGAGTTGAGGCTCGCAACGTCGACGCCGTCGCACGTTTCCAGGCCAAAGCTGGCCCGCTAACCTGGAGCGTGCGACGGTTTTCTTTTGCCTCAATATGTTTTCCGCAAAGTTTCCTCAACCCGCTTCGCTTCGGAGAATGGCAATGGATTTCCACGCTTTCCTCTATTCCGTCGCTGATTTGATTTTCGTCATTGGCGATTGCTGGGAAATGTTCCTCAACTTTCAGTTCGTCGTGTTGCTCAACTCCGGCGATCTCGCTTACTTGCTTGATCCATTCTTCCGCTACGAATGGAACTGTTACAGCAACTTCATGGAGTTCGGAGAATGGTTGCTTTGTCTTGCCGATTCCTGGTTCTAGTTGCTCTTTTGGTTTTTCTCGCGTGTCCCGTGGAGATTTTCCACGCTGAACACAGACCTTTTGAGGAGAATGATATCGTTTGGATAAAGCCGTATGATCGTAAAGGTTTTATCTCAATGAAACTCTCCAAAGGTTTTACCGTCAAATACCTCGACAAAGACGGTCACGAACAAAATGTCTATTGTGTTGCCAAACTTTTGGAACACGTGGAGGAATAATGTATCCGCAAGGGCTGAAAACGTATCGCGAGTTTGCTTTCTTTGATTTCTCCGTGACGAATGAACGCTTTGGTGGCGTCGCTCGCACTCCTTCGCACAACAACAAGAAAGCGAATCGTGCGAGGAAGCGTCGTGATCGTGCCAATGCACGTGGAGAATGCCTGGAGCAGCTCGACGAATACGACAATGGCGATCTCGTTGACGCGATGATCCGAGAGGAGAACGACCGTTACGATGATCGTATGGAATTCGAAGCCGATTTCGCATTGTTCGACGAATTGGAAGAACGCAACTTGGAATTGCATCGCAAGCACCAGGAGTATCGTCTAAAGGTTTTCGAAGTCGACCTGCAACGTGAGCACGTCTCGTTCTTGATTCAGAACTACCGCATCTTCGAGGAAGAGCTCAAAGAATCCTACGTCAACATTCTTTGGAACAGAAAGCAACGTGACGACGATTTGGAAGAGCTTGATCGATGCTTTGATGCTTTTCGTTGGCCGGACGAATACGACGAGTTCTGCGAAGTCGTAAACCCGCTTCCGAAACCTTTCCTTGAGGATTTCTTGGAGCGCTTTGATCCACTCTTGCCCACATTTTTGGAATGGTTGAACCGAAAGTCTTAATTCCCTTCCCACTAAAAAATGTTAATTTGGGGTCCACTACGCAGAAACATTTCTGCAATTTTCGGCAATACCGACACCACCTGCCTCCCTACCCTGGTCGCCCGCCGATCACCCGGCCAATCCCGACCAAACGGCGTTTGGGGGCTTTTTCAACCCGAATACCCCTCTATACAAAATACCTCAAATCTAAAACCACACTACTACTACCTGTACTAGAGTATAGTATGTACATGTATGTAGTAGTTTTAGTTTTGTGGTTTTTTGAGTATAGGGTGTTTTTCATTGCAATTTCCACCATACGGCGTTTGACGCAGCCGCCTGCTCCCCTCACCCCGCCGGACCGCCCGATTTCTCGTTCTAAGGCACCCAGCATGCTCGCCAGACCCCTCACCCCTGACCAGCGACCCTACAGCCGCCTCCTGGCCCGACCCGCCAGACGACGAACTATGGCTGCCATTTTGGCAGCTTAACTATTTCGGGAATTTTCCCGGATTTAGCCTGACAGACGGCCCCAAGCACGCACTATCCATCTAATAGGGCGACGAAAAATCGGAGTTAGCAGACCATGAATACAAATCTCACGCAGACCCTCTCCGATTCTTCCAAGTGGACAAAAGACGCTGACGCCAAAGATTGCAACGGTCGCAACTTAAACTACGGCAGCAACACCGCCGCAGCATGCTGGTGTCTTGCAGGAGCGATTGAGAAAGAGGTTTACGCACCACATTCTTCTCCGCTCCTCGGAATCACGGAGATTTGCTCCAACTCTTCTCGCAAAGAACGGATTCGAAAAGCAACGATCATCCAAATCCGTAATCTTTACGGAGCCCATTGGGATAAAATCGAATCCTTCAACGATCACCCGTCAACAACTTTCGAGATGATTCACAAAGTCTGCGAAATCGTCGACTCCCTCGATCTCGATTCACCCGAGTTCAATCCCTCAACCCCATACAACCCATGAACACACCTTCTTCTACAAACCCCAAAGTCGCGGATTTCGACATTCTCCTCGGAATCCTTTCCACGCCTCAATCGTGGATCAAAAAGGAATTCGCAAAAACCAAAGACGGAGACGGAATTGGTTGGGGAAGCAGTTCATCAGCAGTTTGTTGGTGTTTGCTTGGTGCAACAGAGAAACTGTGCATCCGCCCCGACGCACACTTTGAGCAAATCGCCGCCGAAATGGAACACCGGGAACAGATCAACAAACTTCTTACGGAAACGATCCGAAAACTGTTTCCGAAACGAGTCGAAGAAGTTCATAGCTCTCTCGTGATCTCACACTTCAACGATCACGACGAAACCACATACGAAGACGTTCTCCTCGTCCTCAAAACCGCAAAGGAATCCTGTGAACAAACCAACGCCAGCACAAATTCTCCAACGCCTGCGTGAATTCTTCTCCGACGAGTCCCGTTGGACTCAGTTTGCGTACGCAAAGCACGCCAACGGAAACTCCATCGGAGCGAGTTCTCCGAACGCAGCATGTTTCTGTCTCTCCGGAGCAATCATCAGGCTTCATCCAGAGTGGGAAGAACTTTCCGGACCAAAGGAACGAGCCCGTCTAACAAATTCTCCAGAATACGATGTTCTGGAATTTAACATCCTGGAACTATTCCCTCGCCGAATCAATTTCGACCGTCCAAAGGGAATCGTCGAGCAGTTCAACGATCACCCTGACACGGCGTTCGACGACATTCTGAAAGTCCTCACTCATGAATGTTCTCACAACCCCAGTCCTCGATCTTCTCCGTGACCCGTCGCACTGGACGAAAGGATCGTCCGCACGGCGTCCCATAAATACGGACAACATTGACATAGACGAAGAGATCGCTTCGAACATCCGCAAAAACGGAATTCCGTGTCCACCAGGTGACTCCCGTGCAACTTGTTGGTGTCTGACTGGAGCAATTGATCGCTCACATCTTCCTCAACTCGCTTTTGAGATCGACAAGAAGCTCTCGGCGGCGATTAAAGAACTGTATCCACTGTATAGGTCTGAAATGCTCCAACTTTTCGGACCTATTGGGCCAAACGAACCTCTTCTTCTCTGCCAATACTTCAACGACCACGAGAGCACAACGCACGAGATGATTCTCCGCGTTCTGGAACGGGCTCAAGTATAACACGCACAGGTTTGACCCCAACATGAACGTCTCCGAAATCCTCTCCGACGAATCAAAGTGGTGCAAAGAAACCTGGGCTATTCTCCAAAACGGAAAAGAATCCCTCCACGGAAACAGTTCCGATGCTTGCCAGTGGTGTTTGGACGGAGCATTGGAAAGAAAGCATTTCCCGGACGTCGGTACGAAAGAATGGGAGGACCGTTATAACGGCGATCTTCTCCAAACTTTTCGCCGACAAGAGGAACTTTTCGCCGAAGACGAACAGAAGCTCAAAGAGGCTATCCAGGAACTTTATCCCGCATACGCTTTAGACTCCCCGGTATCGTTCAACGACTCTTTCGACGTAACTTTCGAAATGGTTCGAGCCGTTGTCCTCAAAGCAGGAGTGTGATCGGCCATGAATGTTCTCCAAAAAGTCCACGAAATCATTTCCGCAGGTTGGGTTCAAGGATGGTATTCCGCCTACCGTCGCGACCCACAATCGGGAAACGCAGAGCACAGAAACTTTTCCTCCAAAGAGGTAAACTGTCACTGTCTTAGTGGTGCAGTTTATCGTGCTCATGGAGCGATTGAGCTATATCGAATCAAATGGGCAGATCAGCAAAAGGTCTACGGCACTTTCGAATTTCTCGTTGAAGCGATGCGAGAACTTCATCCGAGCATGTTCTCTTCACCACGCGATATTAAAGGTCCGTCAGCAGAGACTTGCTGCATCGCCTTTAACGACTCACAGAACAAAGCTGCCGTTC
>Ga0247823_10004590_pt1 | contig 11054 bp, 10 predicted proteins | sample 13C_PalmiticAcid_2_FD_192426 | JGI IMG/M metagenome (GOLD analysis project Ga0247823, IMG submission 192426) | Soil microbial communities from agricultural site in Penn Yan, New York, United States - 13C_PalmiticAcid_Day30 | ecosystem: Environmental > Terrestrial > Soil > Agricultural land...
CCCCCCCATCAGCCACTCCGATTAGACGCTCTGCAAGCATTGCTCGGTGTCGTGTCGCGAGCGCTTAGAAGCCATCCTTTAGCTTTTCTTATGATGAAATAAGATTTCATAATGCTTCGCCCTTGCCGGGCGACCTAACTCCGGTTTTGATGTGATCAGTTCATAGGGGATTCGTCATTCTGGGAGGGATGTGTGAAAAGCATTAAACGGGGACTCGTTCTAGGTTCTATTCTTTCGGCCACTCTGTTCGGCACAGCTCAAGCAAAAAAAATCACGGTGATGTCGTATAACGTCGAAAATCTTTTCGACACCTTTCACGACGAAGGCAAAGAAGACTTCACCTATTTGCCCAAGTGGGTAAAGAAGCAAGACCCCAAAATTTACGAATATTGCAAAACGCTCTCCTCGCGATTCTACCGCGACGAGTGTTTTGACATCGACTGGACTCCCGAGAAGCTCAACAAAAAACTCGATTCCTTGACCTCTGTGCTACAGACTGTGGCAAACGGCAAAGGTCCCGACATCCTCGCGATGCAAGAAGTGGAAAACCTCAACGTCTTGAACCACTGGATGAAGCGCAGTTTGCGCGAGATGGGTTACCGAGAGGTCATCCTGATCGAAGGTCCCGATTCGCGCGGTATCGATGGCGCAATCATCTCCAAACTTCCCCTTAGCGGCACGCCCAAATACCACGACTTTTTATCGAAGCTTTCTGCTGAAGAAGCTCTTTCGGGCTTCATGAGCGCTCAAGCCGAGAAACTTTTCGTCGGTGGTCACGGCAAAGCCAAGCGTGGCATCTTAGAGGCCCGTTTTGATGTGGGTGGCGGTCGCGATCTCACCGTGCTCAGCAACCACTGGCCTTCGCAGGCAAACCCCTCTAGCGAGCGCAACGAAATCGCCAAACTCCTTTCAGAGGTAGGCACCAAAGCCGCCGCCGAAGGCCGCATGCTCATTTCGATGGGCGATTACAACACGATTGATACTGACAAACCCCATGGCATCAACGATTGGGTCATCAACAAAAAACGTAAAGTTCACTTTCTCGACGCGCGCGCCGAGCACAATCTCGAAGCCGGAGCCCACTCGGATATCCTCCCGGGTTCGCACTGGTACAAGGGCGAATACGCGGCGCTCGACAAGATTTTATTGTTGGAACCCACGGCCGCAGAGATGTGTCCCGATTGGTCTTCTTTCAACGTGATCAACGAAGAGTTCATGATGATCAAAGCCTCAGAGGGACCCCATAAGCTCCGTCCCAAGCGCTTTGATTTCAAAACGGCCGAAGGTTTTGCCGACCACCTGCCAATCACGCTCGACTTGAATCTCTAAAAACTTTCAGAACTTAGTCGTGCCGTGGTGGTTACCCCCGCGCGGCACGACTAAGATTCGCTTGAGCCGCCCCTCGAAAACCTCTAGGCTCTCCCTCGGATGAAGGGGGCACTCCGTACATTCCTAATCACCTCGGTACTCGGCGCTCTCGCGTGGACTACCGCTTACGCCCGCAATAAGGAATGCGATCGGGTGCTCAAACGAGTCGCCCAAAATAAATTCATCATCACTCGCGACCTCGAAGATCATTTTACGACCTTTGGCCGTGACTTTGTACAACGGCTACGATCTCTCGGGCCCCAAAATCGATGGGGAGACATGGGCTCAGGCTTCGAGGCTCCTCAAATCGAATACAAAACGGCGCTCTTGCCCCTGGATTTTCGAAAGTTGCTGCACGGGATTTTCGACGTCGAGGATTTTGCTGAGTTCCGACCCGCCTCACGTGCGCAGTTGGTGTCGGTGTCTTACGCGAGACCAGAATTCAACGAATTCGTTTTAAAGTCTCAACTGGCACGGATGTACCGAGCGCAAGAGATGCGTATCGCGATTCCCGACGGCCATCACCGTCAGCTTTACGGTCGGTTGATTGAAGATATTCCTGTCGAGGAACTAGGGCCATTCGACATTCTCACAGATTACTATGGTCCCTTATCTTATTCCTTACGGCCGGACTTGGTGCTGAAAACCTATCTCGATTTGCTGGTCGAAGACGCCCCTGTATTCTTTTATCTCGATCAGCGGCGCCTGCGCTTTCAGTCTTCGGAGTCGGCCGTTGAAGTCGGTCTCGTTGAGTGGCTCAAATCGATAGCGGGCATTCGCGTGCATGAGTGCGAAAGCCTTTTCCATCCGGGCCGGCGGACGGGAGCTTATTTTATAACCAAAGTTCCCGGAGTGGAGGTCGAGATCCCGCCCCTAGAAATCGTCAACATCGAAGACGACACTCCGCCGCATATCACGTTCCGACTGCTCGACGATACGAATTAAAACTTCTCGACAATCTCGCGCAGGTTGTCAGAAATCTTCTGAGCAAGAATCTTTTGGAATTCCTTAGCAGCGAGTTCTTTGCGGGCGGCGTCCATCGACTGCACGTCCGAGAAGAATCCGGCCACGCGCGCAGCAAGTTGCGGATTGAACTTGTCCATCTCTAGCACGCGACGGGCGAGGAAAGCATAGCCGCGACCGCTGCGGTGGTGCAGGAGCGTGGGATTGTAGATGGCAAAAGCTGCGTAGATCGCACGGTTGCGGTTCGGGTTGGTGGTCTGGCCAAACTCCGAGGCGTAGAGTGTTTCGAGTTCTTCGAAAAGCTTCTCGCTTGTCGAGGTGACTTTGGTGGCGAGCCACGAGTCCACAACGAGTGGCTCTTTTTGCCATTTCTTGTAGAAAAGATCGTTGGCGAGGTCGCGGTGCGTGCCACAGTGGCGATTGAGGATTTGCAGCGCCGAAATTTCGTCGGTCATGTTCTTCGCGCTCTTCACTTGGCTGAGAGCGAGGTTCAGCACTTCGTCTTTTTGGCTATAAGCGGCAAAGCCAAGGGTGGCGTTTTTCAACGCGCGGTAGGCGCGTTGCTCTCCGGCCTCGGCGCCCGGTTCGAGCTTCGAAGCTTCGAGGCAAATCTCGAGCATTTCTTTGACGAGCTTGGTGCTCATTTGCCGCAGCAGCTCGGTGCGGGTCATCACGATACCGTCAAAGCTAAACGAAGCGCCGAACTGTTTGTGCAGGTCGATGAGCGAAGGCAGGCTCAGGAACTCGGCCGCAAAGGCCGGATCCTTTTGGTGGCCTCGCAGCGCGCCGAGAAGCACGCGAGCCAGTTTTTGCGCCGAGGCTTCGATCTGCTGAGTTTTGATGAGGTTGCCGAATTCGCTCGTGAAGTATTTCTGCCAAGCTTCCCACGCGTTGAACGCGTCGCTGTCGTTCATGATGAGCGTTTCGAGCTCTAGGTCGCTCGCGAGCCACTTGAGATTCACGGGGGCGGTGAATTCGCGCAGTGGCGAGATCACGGCGTCTGCCGGAACTCCGGCGAAGGTGAAGGTTTCTTTTTCTTTGGTCACTTCGATGAGCTTTTCACCTAGCGGCTTACCGCCGGCGTTGAGGAAACCAATTTTAAAGGGCATGTGCAGGGCGAGCTTGGTGGGCTGTCCTGGGGTGGGGGGCGTGCGCTGCTCGATGGTCACTGTGAGGTCTCCCGCTGAAGAGCGTCCGCGCGTGAGTGTGAGCTCAGGAGTGCCCGCTTGGCTGTACCAACGCGAAAACTGCGAGAGGTCGCGTCCGCTGACTTCGCTCATGCAGCTAAGAAAATCTTCCATCGTGACGGCCTGACCGTCGAAACGCGAAAAGTACAAATCGCAGCCCTTGCGGAAGGTGTCCCAGCCGAGCAATTGATTTTGCATGCGGATCAGCTCGCCGCCTTTTTCGTAAATCGTACCGGTGTAAAAGTTATCTACTGTGACGAAAGACTCAGGTCGCACGGGGTGCGCCAGAGGGCCAGCGTCTTCGGTGAATTGTCGTTCACGCAGCGCCGCCACGTCTTGCACGCGCTTGAGGCCACGCGAGCCCGAATCCGCCATGAACTCTTGCTCGCGGTACACGGTGAATCCCTCTTTGAGGCAGAGCTGGAACCAGTCGCGGCAGGTCACGCGGTTGCCGCTCCAGTTGTGGAAATATTCGTGGCCCACGATGGCTTCGATGGTGTCGAACTTGGCATCGGTGGTCATCTCGGGCGTGGCGAGCAGCACCGAGGAGTTGAAGATGTTGAGGCCCTTGTTTTCCATGGCGCCAAAGTTGAAGTCGCGTACGGCGACAATCATGAAGAGGTCGAGGTCGTATTCGCGACCGAAACGCTCTTCGTCCCACTTGAAGGAGCGCTTGAGCGCCTCCATCGCAAAACGGCAGCGCTCGACTTGGCCCTTTTCGGTGTAGATGCGCAATTCCACTTCGCGGCCCGACATGGTGGTGAAGGTGTCTTTGATGTGATCGAGGTTCCCTGCTACCAGGGCAAAGAGGTAAACCGGCTTGTCGAAGGGGTCGTGCCAGGTCACGCGGTGGCGGCCACTGCCAAGGTCTTCTTCGCTCACCAGATTGCCGTTCGAGAGCAGGTCGGGAAACTTGGCTTTGTCCGCTTCGATGACGGTGGTGAACTTGGTCAGCACGTCGGGGCGGTCGAGGTAGTAGGTGATGCGTTGAAATCCGTGGGCTTCCATCTGAGTGCAATAGAGCGTCTCGGACTTGTAGAGGCCCATGAAGGTTTTGTTCTCTTCGGGCTTGAACCGCGTTTTGATGACAAGTTCAAAAGTCGCCGGCAGCTGGCCCAGGCGGATGCCCTTTTTGGTGTGGCTCAGCTCGCGAGGGGCTTCGCCGTTGAGCTGGATCTCAAGCATCTCAAAATCGTGGCCCAGGAGTTCGAGCTCGCCCGGGGTGCCGGGGTGCTGGGTATAGCGCGTCGTGGTGGTGACTTCGGTGCCGCTCTCGAGCAGGTTGAAGTAAAGGTGCACATTGTCCACCCGGTAGTTCGGGGCGCGGTAATCTTTGAGTTGAGTGACGGCGAGTTCTTGAGACATTCCGGTGGTTCTCCTCCGGAAAAGCGTACCAATCAACCCGGATTTTCAGGGCGGTGCGCATAAAACAAAAATCATCGTGATTTGCTCGATTTCCCCTATGGACAAGCGCTCTACGATCTATCAAAACATAGCTATGATCTCGTCGCTCGATCAAATGCACGACATTCGACAGCAACGTCCCTTCAAAATTTTCTCGGGTTCTTCGAATACTCCTTTAGCCCAGCGCATTGCCAACCACCTCGGCATGCCTCTCGGCCAGGCGCTCACCACGACCTTCTCCGACGGAGAAATCCGCTGCGAGATTCGTGAAAACGTGCGCGGTCACGATGTATACGTGATCCAGAGCACCCACAACCCCTGCAACACGAACATCATGGAACTGCTGATCATGGGCGACGCGCTGAAGCGCGCCTCGGTGCGCAGCGCCTGCGCGGTGATTCCGTACTACGGTTACGCCCGCCAAGACCGCAAGGCCGCGCCCCGCACCCCAATTTCGGCCAAACTCGTGGCGGACCTGCTGACGGTCGCCGGTTACCGCCGCCTGATCTCGGTGGACCTGCACGCCGGTCAAATTCAGGGCTTCTTTGATTTCCCTGTGGACCACCTCTTTTCGATGAGTGTGCTCTACCCGCACTTGCAAAAAGCTTACGGCAGTCAAGACGTCACGGTGGTAAGTCCCGACGCCGGCGGTATGGAACGCGCGCGCATCATGGCCAAATACCTGAACGTGCCCCTCGCGATGGTCGACAAACGGCGCTCTGGGCCAAACGAAGCCAAGGCGATGAACCTCGTTGGTGACGTGAAGGGTCGCGTGGCGATCATCGTCGATGACATGGTGGATACAGCTGGAACCCTGGTTCAAGCCATTGAATTTCTTAAGAAAAGTGGCGCAACCAAAGTGGTCGCCGCATTCACGCACGGAGTTTTCTCCGGACCGGCCTACGACAGGCTCAAAGATTCGCCTATCGACGAAATCGTCGTGACGGACACAATTCCCTTGAACGATTCCTTCAAAAGTCTTAGGAATCTCACGACGATCACTCTAGGCCCGCTTATTGCCGAGACCATCAGCCGAATTCAGCGAAATGATTCGGTAAGTGCGCTGCTCGATACATAACACCTGAGCCCAGCGGATCCGTTTTAGGACTTCTTTTTGAAGCCCAACCAGAGAAAAGAGAAAAACGAAATGAACGCGAATACTCAAGATTTCACCCTCGTTGTTAATGACCGTCCCCTCAAAGGCAAAAACGCTGCGTATCGTCTGCGTCGCGAGAAGCAAATCCCGGCCGTGGTTTACGGCCCGAGCGCAAAAGAAGGCGTTTCGGTAGCTCTGAGCTACGCAAACTTCCGCGAAGTTTATAACAAAGCCGGTAAAACGTCTTTGATCCGTCTCGAAGCCACTGGTGACGCCACCAAAGCTCTGAACGGTTTCAAAGTTCTGATCTCCGAAATGCAAATCGACGCGATTCGCAACGAAGTGATCCACGTTGACCTGCACGAACTCGATCTCAAAAAGCCCATCCGCGTGGTGGTGCCTCTGCAATACGTTGGTAAAGCTGCCGGCCTCGCCGAAGGCGGTATCCTTGCCGTTAACGTGCGTGAAGTTGAGATCCGCGTTCTTCCCGATCGCGTACCAGCCCACATCGACGTGGACGTGACCGACCTCGCCCTGGGCGATTCGCTGCACATCTCGCAACTCGAAGAGAAAATCGGCAAAACCAACTACGAATTCATGTACGATTCGGACGTGACGCTCGTCGGTGTGCAAGAGCCTGAAGATGAAGTGGTTGCTGCAACCACCGCTGCTCCGGCCGCTGTTGCTGGTGCCGCTGCGGGCACTGCTGCTCCAGGTACCACCGCTGCGCCTAAAGCTCCGGCTAAGAAGTAGTTTAGAGTTTATCTAATCTCGCATGCCCCACGTTGATGCCGTCATCTTGGGACTGGGAAATCCCGGTTCCAAATACTTAATGACTAGGCACAATGTGGGGTTTCTTTTTTTGGACGTCATTGCGCAAGACGACCGCGCGAGCTGGGACACCGGCTCGGCCCTCGCCAAAAAAGCCAAGTCCGAAATCACCGAAGTCAGGGTTGACGGGAAATCGACCATCGCGCTCAAGCCGCAAACCTACATGAACCTCTCGGGCCAGGCGCTCGAGGGTCTCTACGCCAAGGATCCCAAGCTCAAAGACCTGCCCCTCATCGTGATTCACGATGAAGTGGACATTCCCTTTGGCCAGTTGCGGGTGAAATACGGCGGTGGCGATGCGGGCCACAACGGACTCAAAGATATCCGCCGCGCCCTCGGACACGGTGATTATTTCCGACTGCGGCTCGGTGTTGGCCGCCCCTCGGGCCCTATGGCGGTTGCGGATTACGTGCTGCAAAATTTTTCAAAAACCGAGCAAGCCGAACTCCACGCGCTCTTTGACCACACCTTGCATACCCTCAAGGCACTCCTCGCCGGAAACCTTGCCGAAGCTCAGCTGCGCGCCTCACGCGCCGGCGTATAACGCCATCGCATTTCCTGTTTTTCGTAAGGCTTCTATGCTAAAACTCTCGGCCATATGGCATTAGAGTGCGGAATTGTCGGTCTCCCGAACGTTGGAAAATCTACCCTGTTTAACGCTTTGACCTCGTCGGAAAACGCCGCGGCTGCGAACTACCCTTTTTGCACAATCGATCCGAACGTGGGCGTTGTGGAAGTTCCCGATGCGCGTCTCGGCCAAATCGCAGGCATCGTAAAACCCGAGCGCGTGATCCCGACTTCGATGTCTTTTGTCGACATCGCGGGCCTGGTGAAGGGCGCATCCAAGGGTGAAGGTCTGGGCAACCAGTTTCTCGGCCACATCAAAAGCTGCGATGCCGTGGCGCACGTGGTGCGCTGCTTCGAAGACGGTGACGTGATTCACGTTGACGGCTCGGTAGATCCCGTGCGCGACGTCGAGGTCATCGAAACCGAACTCATGCTCGCTGACCTCAGCACGGTAGAAAAGCGTATGGAACGCAACGCGAAGCTCGCCAAGAGCGACAAAAAAGCTGCCGCCGTGCAGGAGACGCTGAACAAAATCAAAACGACGCTTGAGGCGGGCAACGTGGTGCGTTCACTGGAGCTGAGCCCCGAAGAAAAAGAAGCCGTGCGTGATTTGCACCTCATCACACAAAAGCCCATGATCTTTGTGGCGAATCTCGACGAGGCTTCGGCCGGCACCGGTAGCGAAGAAAAAAATGCCTACTACCAAAAACTCAAAGCCTACGCCGAAAAGCAAAAAGCGCAGGTGATTCCGGTTTGCGCCAAGGTGGAATCGGAGCTCGTCGCTCTGGAACCCGCCGAGCGCACGGAATTCTTGAAGGACCTGGGCATCCAAGAAGCGGGCCTCAACAAGGTGATTCGCGCCGCTTACAAAACCCTGGGCCTTGCCACTTATTTCACGGCCGGCGTCAAGGAAGTGCGCGCGTGGACGATCCACGAAGGTTGGAGCGCACCGCAAGCCGCGGGAGTGATTCACTCGGACTTCGAGCGCGGATTCATTTGCGCTGAGACCTTCCACTACAACGATCTGATCAAGTGCGGCAACGAAGCCAAAGTCAAAGAGGCGGGCCTGATGCGCACCGAAGGCAAAACGTATACGGTGAAAGATGGAGATGTGCTGCATTTTAGATTCAACGTCTAAAATCATTCTGCGAATGCTTGCCCTGCTCTTTGCGCTGGGGCTTTCGTCCCTCGCCTCGGCCAACTTGGAGCCGGAGTCCTGGGTCTTTCACTTTGAAGGCCAGGATCACAAATTCAAACGTTACGACATTCAGCGCGGTTCGCCGCGTATCGACCTGGCTGAGATTTCCAAAGTCTTTCCTGTGGTGCTCGGCGTAGATTCCAAAACCGGAAGATATTCTTTTGCCCACAAGAGCGAACGCCGCGTAGCCATGTTCAAACTTGGCGATACCACCGTGAGCGGTACCTACGGCAAAATCACGGTGTCGCAGCCCCCAATGAAGCACGACAACAAAATCCTCGTGCCCATCGAGTTCGGTGAGCGCGTGGTGGTGCCCCTGCTCACGGGCCAGCGTCCCGTGATTCCACGCGCGCCCGAAGCAGGTCCCGTGGATATTGTGATCGATCCGGGTCACGGCGGCAACGACTGGGGGGCCTACCTTCCCCAGGGCAAATACATCCTCAAAGAAAAAGACGTCGTTTTGATTCTCGCCCTGCGCCTCAAGGAAGCTCTCGAGCGCCTCGGGGTGCGCACCGCGCTCACGCGTGACCGTGATTATTACCTCTCGCTGCCTGAGCGATCGCAAATCGCCAATGCGTACAAGCCGAAGTTCTTTTTGTCGCTCCACTACAACTCGCACGCCGAGCAAAAAAAGGTGCGCGGCTACGAGCTCTACGTGCTTTCTATGGACTCCTCAGAATCTGCCGCTGTTACGGCCATCGCCAAGGAGCACCAGACGATCCCCGAAACCTCGCTGAGCGCCGTCGAGGAATCCCTGGGCCGCATGCGCGCCGAGGCGAATCTCGAGTCCTCTCTGGGCTGGGCCGAGCCCATTTCGCGCCAGATGCACAAATTTTTGCCGACTTTTGGCCGTCCGCTCAAGATGGGCCCTTTTTACGTGCTCTACGGCGCCGAGATGCCCGCCGTGCTCCTCGAGCTGGGTTTTATCACCAGCCCCGAGGACATGGAGCATTTTCATCTCTTCGAGAAGCAAAAAAGCCTGGTGCTCACCCTCGCGAAAGCCCTCGCCGATAAAGCGTTGCCACCTCGGCCACAAACCACTACAAAGTCCGGAAATGATTCAACGCAACCGCCCCAATGATTCGCTGCGGCCGATCACCATCGAGCCCAACTTTTACGACAACGTCGAAGGCTCGTGTCTGATCTCTTTCGGTCGCACGCAAGTTCTCTGCACTGCCACTATCGAAAACTCTGCCCCTCCGCACCTGCGCGGCAAGGGCCAGGGCTGGGTGACGGCGGAGTACGCCATGCTCCCTCGCTCGTCTGCCGATCGCATCCAGCGCGAACGCAAGGGTGCTGGCGGCCGCACTCAAGAAATTCAGCGTCTCATCGGCCGCGCTCTGCGCTCGATCACCAACCTGCACGGGTGGGGTGAGCGCAGCATCATCCTCGACTGCGACGTGCTCCGCGCTGACGGTGGCACCCGCACGGCGAGCATCACGGGCGCCTTTATCGCTCTGGCCCTCGCGTTTCGTCACCTCAAGAAAACGGCCAAGATCGACGCGAACTTGCCTTTCCCGCTCAAAGATTACGTCTCCGCCATTTCGGTGGGCATCGTGAATGGCACGTCCGTGCTAGACCTCGATTACCCCGAAGACTCCAATGCCGAAACCGATATGAACCTGGTGATGACGGCCGGCTCCAAGATCATCGAAATTCAGGGCACCGCCGAGAAGGACCCTTTCGGCGAAGAAGAATTTGCCTCTCTGCTGGCGCTCGCTAAAAAAGGTTGCAACGAGCTCTGCGGTATTCAGCGGCAGATCCTTGGGCCTCTCGACTGGAACGGCGGCAGCCCTACTTAAACCCATGCAGATTTTCATCGCCACCGGCAATCCCGGCAAACTCAAAGAGCTGCGTGAATCGCTTGCCGAGTTTTATCCCGGCAAATTTAGCGACGTTCAGGGCCGCGCGGCCCGCGACGCCGAAGAGACCTCCGAGACTTTTGAAGGCAATGCCAAGATCAAGTCGCATGCCCTAGTTAAAGAACTCATTGCCGAAGGCCATTCGGATTTTTACGTGCTTGCGGACGATTCGGGTCTTGTGGTTGACGAGCTAGGCGGCGCGCCGGGCGTGCATTCGGCGCGCTATGCCGGTGATCACGTAGAGCCCGCCCAGCACATGCAAAAACTTTTGGCCGCGCTAAAGGCCATTCCCGTCGCTTCGCGCGAATCGAATGCGCGTTATGTATGCGCGCTTTCGATGATCCGTGTGCTCGATGGGAGGCTCGACCGAGAGGTCTCTTCGACGGGCACTTGTGAGGGTTCCATCAGCTTCGAATCCGCAGGATCGTCGGGCTTTGGTTACGATCCCATCTTTTGGGTACCCCACCGCGGGTGCACCATGGCTGAACTCAGAGGCGAAGAGAAAAATGAAATCTCTCACAGACACGACGCGTTTCGGCTCCTGAAGAAATTGTAAGAACTTTTCAGTGGTCCCAAAT
>Ga0247823_10004591_pt1 | contig 11052 bp, 7 predicted proteins | sample 13C_PalmiticAcid_2_FD_192426 | JGI IMG/M metagenome (GOLD analysis project Ga0247823, IMG submission 192426) | Soil microbial communities from agricultural site in Penn Yan, New York, United States - 13C_PalmiticAcid_Day30 | ecosystem: Environmental > Terrestrial > Soil > Agricultural land...
GCTTTACATTGATAGCCAGGAAAAGGGCATACACCAGCCAGAGCGCCGCCAGGTGCGCTACCTGCGGCATTACCTGCACCAGGCTCCCACCCTGCTGCACGATTGTGGTATATGCCTGCAGAAAGGGTGTGGTGGGCAGCAGGGCGCTCAATGCCTGCAGGAACAGGGGCAGCTCTGCATAAGGCCAGGCATAGCCGGTGATCAGAAAGAAGGGATAGGTGGAAAAACCCATGATCTGCACGGCCAGCAGGGTGGTTTTGAACAAAGTGCCCAGCCACATAGCCATTGGGATAAGCGTGGCAATGAACAGGCCGATGAGGAGTGCCAGGGAAAAATAATCACCGCGTATGGGAAGTTTGAGAATACTGAAATTGACCGTCAGGAAAAACAAAGCATACCCTGCATACAGAATGAAATAAAAAGCTCCCTTTCCAGAGAACGCAGTGGTGAAGCGGTTCCCGGCCAACTGATACAATTCTTTCATGGTATTCTCCTGCCGCTCCCTCGCCATGCTGGCAGCAAGTCCGATCAGCAGGGTCTGCTGCAGGATCAGCATCAGCAGTCCGGGAAGCAAGTAAGCGCCATAGCTGGTACGTTCATTGAACAGGGGCCTGTAGTCCAACGCCACAGGATTTGTTTCCTGCATGGCGATGGCTTCCGTCATCCCTTTTTTCTGAAAATATTTCAACCGAACTCCCGCACTAACGGTCATGGACACCTGCGTAACGGCGCTGAGCAGATCACTGGGTGGCAGGAAACGGCTCACACTCACGGCCAGCACGATATTGGCCTGCTGCAGGCCCATTACTTTTTCTTCCAGTCCCTTTTGCAGGTAGATATATCCCTGTACTTCTTCCCTGTTCAGCATTTCCTGCGCCGCCTGCACATCCTTCGCGCCTACCACATGAATGGATTGAGTATTGTTGAACTGCTCGGTAAGCAGCCTTGACAGAGCACTCTGATCTTCGTCCACCACGGCCAGCGGCACATTCACTTCTTCCTTGTTGATATAGATGCTTCCATAGAAGAATGCGTACAGCAGCGGAGCCAGGAGCAGTGTGAGCAGGAGGCTATGATCCTTTGCGATCGTCCGCACCTCCCGCGCAGCAATGGACAGGCATCTTTGCAATGCATTCATACGCCAAGGATTTTATTGCATTGCCGCTGCAGTACCAGTATGGCAACAGGATAAGAAATGGCTGAGAACAGCAGCAGTGCGCTGATCTCCGGCATGGCATAGGACAACGGCAGCCCCATGGTGAATACCTTGATGAATCCATCCAGGAACCAGCTGTATGGCAGCAGGTGCGCATAGAACTGATCATACCAGGGCATCCCCCATTTGGGAAAAGTATAACCACTGAACACGAATGCAGGTGAAGTATAGAACAGACCGATGTCGGTGGCCAGCATAGTATCCTGCGCAATGGCGGACACCATGGACCCGAGCCCGATGCAGGCCAGCGCCATCAGCGAGTAGATGATAAAGAAGTTCCAGCCTGCCATACCATCACCGATACTGAAGGCCGGAAAGATCACCCAGGCAACCAGCACCCAGTTGATCCAGCTCACCGTCAGGTGCGCCAGGGTTTTGCCCATGATGATATCCGAGGCCGAACCTTTTGCCAGCACCACCAGTTCTTCCATGCTTTTTGTAGTGCGTTCATAGTTCAGCATCAGCACCGCGGCCATGATGATCATCATCTGGATGGCAACGGTTATAAGTCCGGGTACCAGGTATTCCCTGTAATTGTAATCAGGATTGTACAATGAATAAGTTGACACCACAATGGGCTGCACCAGGGCCATGGCTTTGGCAGGGTTCATGCCTTTCTTCACCAGTTTCTGCAGGATCACGCCGGAACCGCCTGTGAGCAGCACCTGCGCTGCATCCTTGTAAATGAGTTTGGCCGGCACCAGGTAGGCCGCATTGGTGTAGAGCGTTACAGTAGTGGGTTTCCGGCTTTTGATATCGGACTCCATCCTGCGCGGGAAATGCACGGCGCCCATGATCTCATTTTTACGCATGGCATCCCTGAGCTCGTCATAATTATTGATACTGCGGGTGAAGTGGATGGTCTCCGTCTGTTCCAACAGGTAGATGAGTTGCCTGGTGGCAGCGGAATGATCTTCGTCGTACACCGCCATGGGCAGGTCACGCACTTTCTGTTCCTGGTAGATGCCGGCATACAGGAAGAACAATACAGGCGGCATCACTACCAGCGCCCAGTAGTGCACGGAAAGCGAGAATATGCGCTTCCATTCCCTTACCATGATATCGATAACCACCGGCATGCTGCGCATTTGATTTTAGCGGATCAGTTCAGCTGTCATACCGGAACGAAGTCCCTGTATCTTCTCTGCGTTTTCCGGCCTGCATTCCACGGTGAATGTGCGCAGTTCAAACTGCCCCCTGTCACGCGTTGGCACCCAGTTGGCAAAAGTAAGCGTGGCATTTATCTTACTAACGGTACCGGACATTCGTTTCGGTGTGCATCCGGGAATATCCAGGGTAACTTTTGCGCCTTCATTCAAACCCTTCATCTCATCCTGCCGCACGTTGATGCGCACGAAATAAGTTCCCTGTTCCTGGATGGTCATGATAGGATACCCGATGGAAATGATCTCTCCCTCTTTTACGATGAGAGTGGATATGATCCCATCATTAGGCGCTGTGATCCTGGTATTTTCCGAAATGGATTTAGTGAGCTCATAGGCTTGTTCAGCCTGTTTCAGAATAGCATTGGCCGCAGCGATCATTTCAGGCTGTGTGCCTTTCTGCAACATCTCCCAGTTGAGCCTGGCGATCTCCATTTCTTTTTCAGCCGCCTGCAGTTTGAAATGGATAATATCACGCTCTTCGCCGGACACCACTTCCTTGTTGTAGAGGTTCTGGATCCGGTCGTACGTAGTCTTAGCCAGACTGTACTGGTCCTGCGCGATCCTGTAAACGTTGTTGGAGCTGGCCACCAGTTCAGGCCTCGGGCCTTTCTGGAGCAGGCTAAGATTGCTTCTGGCCGCTTCGATGGCGGCCAGTGCCTGGTTATTGATGGCATTGATCTCTTTGGTGCGCACCACGCCGAGCAGCTGTCCCTTCTTCACAGTATCGCCTGCATGCACCAGCAATGTATCCAGGCGGCCGGGGAATTCAGCGGCCACATCCGTGAACTCTGCATCCACCATCCCAAGCAGCGCGGTGGATTCCGGGGCTGAAGTTTTCCGGAAGATGAACCATAATGCGATCACCAGTACGATCACCGGTATGAATACGGCCCAGTAGTTTTTGAAAAAGTTCGACATAAACAGTTTATTTCAGGTATGCCGTGATCCGGCGGGCAGAGCCTGTTGCATCCAGGTAATCTGCCAGCGCCAGGTAGTAGCCCAGCACGGCGGTGTAATATGCTTTTGTGATCTCTTCTTCCACCAGCAGTGATTCGTTCACTTCCCTGGGAGTGCTCATGCGGTTGCGCATCCTTTCTTCCACCTGCTGTGTGGTGAGGGCGGCAGTTGATCTTGCCGTATCCATCGCGGCAATATCATTCTTCAGGGCAGCAAGCCTGTTCTGCGCCACGCGTACGCGGGTCTGCAATAAGCCTTTGGTCTGCTCTGCAGCAATGCCCGCTTCTTCCAGCAATTCTTTACTGGCCTTCACTCTTTTGATCGTTTGCGTACCGTTGAAAATGGTCCATTGCATCTCCACTCCTACCAGCCAGGGAGGAATGGTGAGGGGCAGGTCTTTCTGGTACAACTGCAGGCTGCCAATGGCGAAGATATTCGGCAGGGAAAAGGACTTGCTGCCTTTGAGAGAGGCTTTCGCCAGGTCCTGCTTGCTTTCCACGGCCTGGTAGGCGGGGTTGGCTGCCCAGAATTCCGGGGAAAAAGCAGGCAATTCAGTCACAGGTGTATATGGTAGTGTGTCCGTTATCGTTAGTAATGTATCGATGGGCAGGTTGAGAAGTTTGTTAAGCTCCGTCAATGCATTCTGTTTTTCCAGTTCCTGGTTCTTTCCCCTGCTGCGCGCTATGATCACGGCTGTGCTGGCCCAGTTGCGCTGGTAAGGTGGGAGCAACTGCTGCTTCACCATTTCAGTGGCATCGGATTCGATCCTTTCAAAACTTCTGATGATCTGCTGCTGTCGCTGCATGATATTGTTCAGGTACATGATACGCAGGTACTGCAATGCTATCAGCAGTTCCACCTGCTGACCGGCAAGGTCCAGGTTATAGCGCCCCGCCTTTACTTCAGCAGCCGCCACATCCTGCACGGTCTGTAATTTATTGCCCAGCCAGATGGGCTGGCGCAGACCGAGCGCGGCCGTGAAGTATTGCTGCTTGCTGAGTGCTGGATTGTAATCCGGGTAAAACGTATTGAGAATATTCCTGCCACCATTGTAGATCAGATTCTGCGCATTCTGCGAAAGATCATTACCCGTGATGGCTTTGTATACTTCGTTGGCAGTGTTGACGGACTGCCGGGATGAGCCCTCAACAATTCCGTCCTTTACCTGCTGCAGGTTTATTTCAAGCGGTTTACTGAGATAGTTGTAACCGGCCAGCAGGTCCAGTTTGGGAAGATAGGATTGCTTCTCTGCCTGCAACGCATATTCCCTGGCTTTCAGTGAAGCGCCGGCCTGCCTGATCAGTAAATTATTATTCCGCGCAAGTGTAAAACAATCTTCGAGGGAGATGTTCTGTGCACTTGCGCGGAATAACAGACAGATCAATAAAGTGGTTAGTGTTATCAGAGCTTTGGGCATAGGCGATTATTTTTAGTCGGCTATTTTTTTGCGGGAATCACTCCCTTCTTCACCATATCGTTCACTACCGTTTTGGTGAAACCGTTAGCCAGCGTAGAGGCGTTAGAAGGGTCAAAGGAGCGCGTTTGCGCAGAATACTCCAATCTGTCAAGCCCGATATTGTAAAGGTTAGCTTCCAGCGTGTAATTGGTGGTATTGGTATAATAGGCTGGCTCATACACGCGGTTGTACATGGTCCTCCAGGAACGCCAGTAGCGGCTGTAGTACGTGTAATACGGAGTGTAGCTGACACGGCCAGGCGTGTAATATTTCTCTTTTTCCTTATCCAGCAGGGCCAGGATCACAATACCGTCATAGCCATCGCTTTTCACCTTGCTCACAACCTCCTCATCACTCATTTTTTCAAATGCTTTGGGCCCGTAGGTTTCGGAACCGGCTTCTGCGTTGATGCCATTCGTTTTAAGAGAATTAACCATTGCCATTTCAATATTGTCGCGGATAGAACGGTCCTTCGAACCGGTAAGCCCCACCACCAGCACTTTATTGTAGGTGTTGAGGTTTGCATTCTCCGCCTTCCAGGAGCTGAGCAGTTCCGTGCTGCTGCAGGATGCTGCCGTGAGTATCACCAGCAGGGCAGCCATCCCTGTTATGAGCTGTTTCATATAGTTGCTATTTAGATGAATAATATTATCATCTACAATTGTGCTGCCATGTGCTAGAGCACATGCAGCGGCGAAATCACGCCGATGGACACTACCCCTGTATTGAAATTCTTCTGGCCCAGCACGTCTTTCGCGTACTGTGTATAGTTGTATACACGGCCCACATAGTGTGCGAAGAATTTCAGGTTCAGGTCTTTGAATGGAAAATATTCCACTACCGGTATGAATCCCCAGGCGGTACGGAGTTTGTTGGTCTTATTGGGATCAGGATTGCCGCGCCATTGCGCATAATCAACCATGCCTACAATGCTGAGGTTGAGGTTCGGGATCACCCGGTAATCAAGCTTCAGCCAGTGGCTGAGGTAATGAACATCCTTTGCCGCCATGCGCACCCCTCCCACCACGGGGATGAAACCTGTTACCACGGATTTCCTGTCCAGGTCCTCCACACTGTATTTGAAATCATAGGCCAGTTGAAATCGTTTAAGATCGAGTTGATTACCCAATGCGATATAATGCATATAAGTACTTCTGGCTTCCTTGAAGATGCTGTAGCTCCAGATGGTCTGCCATTTTCCATCGAACATTTTGCCTCTCCAGTTGGCCACGCCGGCCAGTGGGAACCTGCTCTCGGTAATGCCGGGCACGGTACCGTAGATCTCCTGGAAGGTCCTGGTCCTGCTGTTGAGGGCCTGGAAGCTGAAGCTATGGTTCTCGCTTGCCTGATAACCCACTCCCATGCCGAGCAGGAAATTATCTGAGTTATCGATGATATCCGAGTACTGATATATATCGATGGGATTGAGATCGAATTCGATACCGCCCCAATCAGCGCAAAGCTTACCAATGCTGAAGTTGAGCCTGTCCGTTGCCTGCACCTGGATATAGGCCAGGTCAGTGGAACTGCTCATATTGTCTTCTGATTGCGGAGTGGTCTGGCGGGTGTAACGGTCGCGGAAACGGAAATACACTTTATCATGGATCTTTCCTTTGATCTCCAGCCTGAACTGGTTCATGATGAAACGGCCGCGGGTATATTCCCCGTCCGTGAATTCATTGCGCAGGCTGCTCTGGATATTGGCGATCACATCGATATTGCGGAGCAGTTTCTGTTTCAGCTCCGGTATCAGCGGTTGTACATGGAAAGTGTCGACCTGTTTGGCATCTCTTTCCTGTGCCATGGTGGTGTGTACAAAGCATATGAAAAGGCTCACTAAAAGTAATCTCATGCTTATCCGTTTTAGCGATCTAACCAGTATCAGTATTCGAAGAAATATTGCTGCAGCTGTTTCCTGTCCTTTGACTTGCTCAGTCCCAGCATCAGCAGGATGCGGGCTTTCTGCGGACTGAGATTATCACTTACCATGGTCCCAAGTTTTTCATCATCGGTTTCATCGAAGAGGGTAACGCGGCCGGTGAATACGCGGGAGGACCTTACCACGGCCACTCCTTTTTTAGTGGCTGCCATCACGGCATCTGTATTTGCCTTGTTGAGATTCCCATTGCCGAGACCTCCGGTGACGATGCCATCCACGCCATCGGCCACATAGGCATTGAGGGCGGTAGCGGGTGCATCGCAGTAAAGCTCGGCAACGGCCACGCGCGGCAGTTTGCTGAGGCCGGTAATATCGAAGGGTGTCTGCTTATTGGCTTTGTGCAGGGATTTGAAATAGAATACCACTTTGCCATCGTACACCTGTCCGAGCGGACCGCTGTTGGGTGCTGCGAAACCATTCACATGGGTAGTGCTCACTTTCTCCACATCACGGGGATCCCAGATGGATTCATTGAAGGTGAGCATTACGCCGCGTCCTTTGGCCAGCGGGCTGGCGGCCACTGTTACAGCATCATATAAATTCTTGGGGCCATCGGCACTGATGGCGGTGGAAGGCCGCATGGAACCGGTCAGCACAACAGGGTGATCATAACGCACAGTCAGGCTGAGAAAGTAAGCCGTTTCCTCTTGCGTGTCGGTTCCATGTGTGATCACAATACCATCCGCTTCATTATTCTTAAAGATCTCATTGATGCGCTTGTTGAGCTTTAGCCAGATGTCTACCGTCATATCCTGGCTGCCCACATTGGATACCTGCTCACCTGTGATATTGGCCACTTTATCTATCCCTGGCACGGCGGCGATCAGGTCTTTGATGGGCAGTTCACCTGCTTTATAAGCAGAGCGGTCTGCCGAAGCACCTGTGCCTGCAATGGTTCCCCCGGTGGCCAGTATTACTACACGTGGCAATTTCTGCTGACGGGCAAACAATGGTGGCAACGTTGTCAAACATACGAGAAGAAGGAGGATGGTTTGTCTCATGGTCTTCCACTTTAAGTGAAGGGTAAAAAAATTATTTTCCTTTCCAGGCATTTACATATTCTCCCATTATCTGGGTGATGGCTTTTCCGATCAGTGGATAGTCAGTAGTATCCAGGTTGGCCAGTGATACGCGGATACTCCATTCAGGCCCGTCGAAGCCGCCTCCGTTGAGCAATACCACGCCGGTCCTTTCGGCAAGTCTGAAGAGAATATCCACGGGTTCAAAATGCGTAGTGAGCCATTTGGCGAACGCCTCACCGTACACTTTTACTGCCCAGATCCTGATATCTATTTCCGTATAGTAGCCTGCACTCATAGGGTCAGGCACCAGCGGGATCTCCAGCTCTTTCCACAGCAGCTGCAGACGCTTGCGTACCAGGTCCTGCGTGAGCTTCTTGTAGCGGTCCTTTTTATCGAGCAATGCAAAGCCCGCAAAGAGCAGCATCTGTGTTTGCTGAGGAAGGCTCAGGCCCGCTGTATGATTCAGCGCCACGTCCCGGCTGTCAGCCACCATCCTGTCAATGAACGGCAGCTTTTCCGGCTCCAGTGTGATGGAGCCGTACCGGATGGCCAGTCTAGCTTTTTCATGATCGGGAAGCTGTGCTATATTCTTATCGAAAATATTTTTATCGTTCACGGCTATCACGCCCAGCCTCCAGCCGGTACATCCGAAATACTTGGAGAAGGAGTATACGCAGATGGTATTGTCTGGTATAACGGCCATGAGTGACCGGAATCCAGGCACAAAGGTCCCGTACACATCATCCGTTACAACGATCAGGTTGGGATTATGCTGTTTGATGATCTTTACGATCTTAGCGAGGCTGGCAGGATGGATAGCCACTGAAGGCGGATTGCTGGGATTCACCACGAACAATACCCTTACGGATGGATCTTTGAGTTTATCGAGCTCTTCGTCTGGGTACTGCCAGGTATGTCTGCCATCTTTGTTCATAGAACTCGCTTCGATATTCACCACATTGAATTCAAATCGGTCGAGCTGCGGGATCTCGATGTATGGTGTGAATGTAGGCACCATCAGTGCGATGGTATCTCCCTTCTTCAGCAGGAAGTTCTGTTGCAGGGAATCGAAGATATAGCACATGGCTGCGGTGCCGCCTTCCACGGCAAACAGGCTGAAGGGCGATTTCAATTCGATGCGGTCGCACATTTCCTGCTCGATATAATCGTGCACGATCGCTTCCATATGTACCAGCATTCTGTCCGGTACGGGATACTGATCTCCGATCACACCCTCTGCCAGTTCATGCACCCAGTCATCGGCCACAAACTTATGTTGTTTAAGCCCGTACCTGTACAGGTTCTTCAGCAGATCGATGCCTGGCGCTTTCTTATGTGTGTCAAGGAATTTCACGAATCGTTTGGCGATGCCTTTCTTTTCAGGGATACCTGCCAGGCCGCCGGGCAGATCAGCAATGCGCCGGCATTCCTGTAAGCCGAAGAGCCCGAGGGTGAAGAAGGCTTCACGGGGTGTGGTGGCGATCCAGTTGGGATTGCCCCTTCCGGCATTGAGGAGGAGAGTGGCATTCTTTTTAGTCTTCTCCTGTGCCAAACTGATAAGTGTGTTCTTCAATTCAAACGGACTGAGTTGTTCCAGTTTCCGTTCCTGTCTGCGTGAAGTCTTTATTTTCGTAAGCGTGCCCATATCATTGATTTAATGTGGTAGTTCAATCATCATTTCATCAGCAGCACTATCACCACTCCCCAGATGATGAGGAGGGTATTGCCTACTGCGTAAGTAACGGTATAACCTAGTGCCGGTGTTTTGCTGTCGAGCGCATCCTGGATGGCTCCCAGGGCGGCGGTAGTGGTGCGTGCTCCTGCCGCGCAGCCCAGTGTGAGTGCAGGATGGAATTTGAAGACGTATCTGCCCAGCAGTACACCGATCAGTAAAGGGCCCAGTGTGGAAATGGCGCCGACGAGGAATAAGCTGATCCCGACCTGTTTAAAACCATCCACAAAGCTGGGCCCCGTCGATATACCTACTACAGCGATAAACATATTCAGGCCTACATTATTCATGACCCATAGTGCAGGTTCTGGGATCCTGCCGAATGTCGGATGCCTTGAGCGGAGCCATCCGAAGAAGAGGCCGGCGATCAGCGCGCCTCCGCTGGTGCTGAGGCTCAGCGGCACGCCGCCGATATGAATTGTGATCACACCGATAAGCCCGCCCACTACTATTCCCAGTCCCACGAACATCATATCGGTCTTATTGGTAGGCCGGTCGGCATAACCCAGATGGGTAGCCGCACTGTCAACTGCTTTCTTTGTACCTACCAGTTCAAGCACATCGCCCCTGTCTATTTTTGTATCTGGCAACACCGGCACACCAATATCTGCTCTTTTGATGCTGCGGATGAAAATGCCATGCATGAACGACTGCTGCCGCAATTGTTTTACCGTCATCCCTCCCACTCCTTTCTTACTTACAAGAACAGGCAATGCTTCAGCGGGAAAATGCAGGAGCTCATCATCCATTACTTCAGGTCCCAGCAGGTGGGATTCTCCGGCAAAGGATTCGCGGCGGCCGCTGAGCACCAGTTCATCCCCTTTCTTCACCACGGTGCCCGGCTGTACGTCAGTGATCTCTTTGCCTGTGCGCACGCGCTCTACAAAAAGTCGCCGGTCATTGTCCATCAGGTATTTTTCCACTTCCTGTACTGTTTTGCCATTGGAGAACCACTCATTATCGATAGTGAATGCTCGGTAGCTTACAATGGGATTGGCGGGCATCATGCCTGGCTCACCGGATTCATCGCCGCTACCCATGCTGGCTTCCAGCTCTTTACTCTTCTGGCGAACAGCAGGCAACCCACCCAGCAACCTTGGGCCAACACTGGCCAGGAACCAGGCGGAACCTGCTGTTCCGAAGAGATATGTAACTGCATAACACACGGGAATGGCATTGATCATATTGGTTTTGGCTTCCTGGGGAATGCCAAGTTGATTGATAGTATCTCCTGCTACGCCGATGACTGCGGAAATAGTTTGGGCACCTGCGAGCAAACCGGCCGTCTGTCCTGCATTGTAGCCCATCACTTTGCCGCAGATCCAGGGCACGATCAGGCAGAGCACACAAACCACGGCTGCGAATATCATCTGTGGTATCCCATCTTTTTTCAGTCCGCGGAAGAATTGCGGCCCTACGCTATAGCCTACTGCAAAGAGGAAAAGGAGAAAGAAAACAGATTTTACATTGGGCGAGATATCGATCTTCATCTGCCCTATGAGCACTCCCACCAGTAATACGGCGGTTACGGTACCCAGTGAGAACTTACCGAATTTCAGTGGAC
>Ga0247823_10004593_pt1 | contig 11048 bp, 9 predicted proteins | sample 13C_PalmiticAcid_2_FD_192426 | JGI IMG/M metagenome (GOLD analysis project Ga0247823, IMG submission 192426) | Soil microbial communities from agricultural site in Penn Yan, New York, United States - 13C_PalmiticAcid_Day30 | ecosystem: Environmental > Terrestrial > Soil > Agricultural land...
CGTGGCTGGCGGCGGCGAGGAAGACGGACTTGGCGCGGTCGGCGGCTTCGGCGCGGTCCTTCTGCGAGCGCAGGTCTTCGATGAGGGTGTGGATGCGCGCCTGCGCCTGGCGACGGTCGCGGATGTCACGGATGACCGTCATGCGCAGACGTTCGCCCTTGACCTCCATGGTGCGGCCGATCAATTCGACCGGAATCGCCTCGCCATTGGCGTGGTGGATTTCGGATTCGAAGTAGGCGTCGGCACCGCTACCGATGATCACGCGCGAGCGGTCGCGGTGGCGCCGTGGCGTCATCGACACCACCGTGCGCCCGACCAGCTCGGCGTGGCTGTTGCCTGAGAGGCGACAGGCCGCCGGGTTGGCGTCGGTGATGGTGCCGTCGCGGTGGAAGATCACGCCCTCCGCGCTGGCCTCCAGGAAGCGCGAGAGGCGCTCGCGCGACGTGCGCAGCGCCATCTCGGCGCGGTGCCGCTCGGTCACGTCCGTCATCAGCACGAAGGTGCCGCGCAAGCGGCCGTCGGGCCAACGGTCGGCGGCGAGCGACACCTCCAGGATCTCGTCGCCATCGGGGCGGCGCCGGCTGTGCAGGAAGCTCAGGACCTGAGCTTCTGGCGCATGGGTGTTGCCAGCCTCGCGAAGACGATCGAGTTCGTCGGGGGTGAGCAACTCGACGACGGATCGGCCGAGTATCGAGTTCTCGTCGTGCCCCATGGCGCGCGCGTAGCGGCTGTTGGCGAACAGGCAGCGCGCCTCGGGTGGGGGCGTGAAGTAGGCGAGTTGCACCGGCAACTGTTCGAAGAGCTGCCGTATCCAGCCATTGAGCGTCTCGTGTTGCTGCCGCTCGGCTTCCTGCGCCGTGACATCGACCAGGTAGCAAGCGTGCGCCCGGTGGAGCGGGTCCCACCAGCCGGCGCAGCGGTAGTGGGCGGTGCCTTCGCCGGGGCGCCACAGCTGGAGGGGAATGCCGAATTCGCGTGCCCGTGCCAAGACCTGCAGCAGGCGCAATCGCCCGTCCTGGTCCAGGCCGTTGCGCCAGTCGCCGTTCCACTGCGGCACCTGCATGCAGGCCCGCCAGCCGGGCGACACGGCGAGCGCATCGCCGATGGGCGACAACAGCGCGCCGATGCCCGGGACCTGAGCCCAGATCGCGTCGACTCGGCTACCGGGCTGCATGGCGGGCGACAAGCGAGGCGACGGGGTGGGGCCGGCCAATATAGCTCCGGCGCATTATTGAATCGGGCGGTTGTGAAGCCAAGACTCTGCGGGTCATGTTCAAGGAGGATGGCCCATGCACGCAGCCCCTACGGCCCAGCGTATCGCCTCGTCGGCGAAGACCGCACCGCGGGTGATGGCCGCGCAGGGCGGCTTGCGCATCGACGCCGTTCTGGCGCACGTGGCCCGCCTCGCACCGGACCAGACCGGGGCGCGACAGCGGCTGCTGGCAGCGGCCGAGGCCTGTGCGCGCCTGGTCGCGGCGCGTCAACGCCTCACCCTCGCGCTCGATGTCCAGCAGGGGATCGAGCGACTCATGCAACTGGCCGGCGGACGGGAGCGGGCCCGATGCCAGTACCTGTCCGAGCGCGAGGCCTTGCAGCAGCATGAGGGCGAGGCCAGGGAACGCGCCGCCCAGGCCATGGTGGAGTGGCGCGACGCCGGCCAGGGCTTCACGCGCGCGACCCACCTGTTGCCCACTCAGCTGTCGCATGACATCACGCAGGCGCCCGCCCTGAACCCGGGCGAACGGCAAGCGCTCATGCAGGCATACGTGCGGGGCGGTTCTCCCGCGCAAGCCGAATTCGATGAAGCGCTCGGGCGGTACGCGGCGGCGCACCGGCGCTGTGAAGACGCCATCGACCTGGCGTTGACCGCGCGCGCGGCCCGACTGAAAGCCGAGTCGGACCTGCGCACCGGCCGAAGCAGTCTGCTGTCGGTGGCCAATGCCTGGCTGGCCGAACTGGCGGGTGTGGACGCCATGCTGGTGGCCGAGGCGCGGCGTGGTGCCGTGCATGGCGCCCTGCGCGTGCTCAGTGGAGACATCCTGCACCAGGCCTCGTGTGAATGACGGTGGGTGCCGCGTGGCGGCATGAAAAAAGCCGTTCACGCCCGGGGACGTGAACGGCTCGATGCACCGGCCGCGTGGCGGCTCAGTGCACCGCGGTGGCAAATCCTTCAACAGTGGCGGGGGTGCGAAACCACAGGCCCGCGAAGCCGCTGTAGCGCAAGAGGTTGCTGAGGCGGATGCGCTTGTCGATCTTCTTCTCGAAGTACGGCAGGCGGTTCAGCATCTGGATCACGTTCGGTTCCCAGCGCAGCACCTTGATGAAGGCCGCGTAGATCTCGACGCCGGCGGGGCTGAAACCCACGGGCCGAACGCTGATCCGCACGATGTCCGGGGTCAGGCCCAGCACCTGGAAGCACTCGTTGATGAGCGTTTCGTAGTCGGCGGCGATGGTGGTGGGCATGATTTCGGAGTCGATGTCCGAATCCATCTGTTCATCGCTCATGCGCGTCGTGCTCCGGATACCGAGTCGCTGCATCACGCCGCTGGCCAGTGCTTGTCTCATGGTTCCACCTCGTTGGTGAGTGATCGTTCGTGCAATCGCCGGATGGTGGCTGCACGCTCGTTCAACATGGACTTCAGTATCCGGACACCACGCCATCGTCTCAATAATGCGCGAGCACTATTTTGGTTTTCCACACGTGGAACAGGGCCCGTGCGGGCCCTGTTCTCCTCGGACAACGAGGCGCAGGCGGTCAGAGATTCGAACCGACGTCGGGCGCTTCCATGAGTCCCGATTGCATCGCGTAGGCCGCGATCTCAGCACCGTTGTGCAGGCCCAGCTTGAGCATGACGTTCTGCCGGTGCTTGCGCGCCGTGAGCACGCTGATGTGCAGGGCGTCGGCGATTTCCTGGTTGGTGCCGCCGCGCGCGATCATGCGCACGATCTGCTGCTCGCGCTGCGTCAGCGTCTGCGGCAGGCCTTGCGCGTTGGGCCGCTTGTTCGCGGAACTGTCGAGGCCCTTGGCCACCTGCGGGCTGATGTAGCGCCGCCCGTCCATGACCGTGCGGATGGCGTCGAGCAACTCGGCGCCCTGTTCGTGCTTGAGCACGAAGCCGTTGACCCCGGCACCGAACGCGTTGGCGACCGAGCCCGGGTAGACGTTGCCTGTGACGACCAGGATGCGCACGTTCGGTGCGACGCGCCGCACGCGCCGCGCGACTTCGATGCCGGAGCTGTCCGACAGGGCGAGGTCGAGCAGGAGCAGGTCGGGCTTGTGGAACTGCACCAGCAGTTCGACGTCGCTGCCTTTGGCCGTTTCGGCCACCAACTCGAAATCGCCGGCGGACTGCAGCAGCATGCCGATGCCTTGACGAACCAGCGCGTGGTCTTCTGCGACGACAACCCGGACCATGAGCACCTCGTGTGAGTGACGGTTGAAAACCTGTCGAGAATAATCAATTGATCAACAGTTTTTCCCGGTATTAGTCCCTTGGTACTGCTTTTTTTATCGTAGTGCCGTGTCAGGCGGCATAAAAAACCCACCGCTCGGGTGGGTCAGGTTACGCGGTTTGCGCCGTTTCAGAAAGGGATGTCGTCGTCCATGTCGTCGAAGCCGGTGGGCTGGCGTGCCGGCGCGGGGGCCGGAGCCGCCCGAGGCGCGGGAGCCGGACGGGCACCGGCACCGGCCGGGGCCCGGGGTGCCGCCGCGCTGCGCGGCGGGGCGCCGCCGTCGTCGCCGCCACCCATGCCTTCACGGCCGCCGAGCAGTTGCATTTCGGTGGCGATGATGTCCACCGTGTTGCGCTCAACGCCCGCCTGGTCGGTGTACTTGCCGTACTTCAGGCGCCCTTCGACATAGATCGGCCGGCCCTTCTTGACGTACTCGCCCGCGATCTCGGCGAGCCGGTCGTAGAAGGTCACGCGGTGCCATTGCGTGTCTTCGATCATCTCGCCCGAGTTGCGGTCCTTGCGGCGGCTCGAGGTGGCCACGCTCACGCTGGCCACGGCCTGGCCCGAAGGCAGGTAGCGGATTTCGGGGTCGCGGCCACAGTTGCCGACGAGGATGACTTTGTTGACGGATGCCATGGGAGAGTCCTGTGGAAGCGGGCCGTGCGCGGCCCGAGGATGGACCGGCCATTGTGCCGCATCCGCACCGGCGCGCCGAAGCCGCCGGGAGCAGGGACATACACTGCCTACCATGAAAGGCGAACCCGATTTCCTGCAGAACCTGCGCGACGAGATCGGTGGCGGGCGCCAGTGGCTCGATCGCGGCCTGATCCTGGCCTACGCCGTGCTCGCCGGGCTGTCGGTGGTGGCCCTGACGCTGCTGGCCGACGCCGCCACCGAGGCCTACGGCGCCCTGCGGTCGGCCGCCTGGTGGGCGCCGCTGGTGTGGACGCCCGCGGTGACGGCGGCCGTGGTCTGGGGCATTCGCCGCTGGGCGCCTGGCGCGGGCGGTTCGGGCGTGCCCCAGGTGCTCACCGCGCTGGCGCCCGAAACGCCGGTGGCCGAGCGCGCCCGCTTCGTCTCGCTCAAGGTCAGCGCCGCCAAGATCCTCGCGGTGGCCGGCTCGCTGCTGGCGGGGCTGTCGGTGGGGCGCCAGGGGCCGTCCGTGCAGGTGGCCGCCGGGGTGATGCTGCACGCGCGGCGCTGGCTGTCGCCCCGTTCGGGCATCAGCGACCGCGAGCTGCTGGTGGCGGGCGGCGCCGCCGGCATCGCGGCGGCGTTCAACACGCCGCTGGGCGGCATCGTGTTCGCGGTCGAGGAGCTCTCGCGCCGCCTGACGGAGCGCAGCAGCGGCCTGATGCTCGCAGCCATCGTGATCGCCGGCCTGGTCGCGGTCTCGGCCTTCGGCAACCTGTCCACCTTCGGCCGCGTGCGCGTGGACGGCGTGGTCTGGTGGTCCCTGGCGCTGCCGGGTTTCGTGGTGGCCTTGTGTTGCGGCCTGCTGGGCGGCCTGCTCTCGCGCCTCATGCTCGCCTCGTTCACCGGCACACCGGACCGCTTCTGCGCCTACCGCCGCAAGCGGCCGGTGAGCTTCGCGGCGATCTGCGGCTTCGTGGTCGGCCTGATCGCGGTGGTGAGCGACGGCAGCGCGGTGGGCCTGGGGCAGGAGCACACGCGCGAACTGCTCGGTCACGCCAGCGAACTGCCGGCCACGCACCAGCCGCTGATCTTCACCTTCCTCAAGTTCGTGGCCTCGTGGCTGTCGGCCTGGTCGGGCGTGCCCGGCGGCATCTTCGGGCCCAGCCTGGCGCTGGGCGCGGGCGTGGCGTCCGACGTGGCCTGGCTGTTCGGCTCTCCGCATGGCGCGGCACTCATCGCGCTGGGAATGTGCGCCTTCCTCGCGGCCGTCACGCAGGCGCCCATCACGGCCATGATCATCGTCATGGAAATGACCGACGGCCACAGCATGGTGCTCAGCCTGATTGCCTGCGCGCTGTTCGCGAGCCTGGTCTCGCGCATGATCAGCCGCCCGCTCTACAGCACCATGTCGCAGATCATGATGCGCTCGCTGCGCGAGCCCACGGTGGACGGGTCAGGGCCGCGCTGAAGCTTGTGTTGACCGCGTGGCGGCCACTGGCCGCATGCGCCAGGCCACGGCCAGCCACACCAGCATGAGCGCCGCGCTGGCGATGAAGATGCCGCTGGCGCCCCAGGCCTTGAGCACCAGGCCGCCGAGCGCACCGCCGGTGAAGATGCCCAGTGACATCAGCGTGTTGAACACGCCCAGCGCCATGCCGCGCTGGCGCGGCGAGGCCAGGCGCGAGGCCAGGCTGGGCTGGCCCGCCTCCTGCGTGTTGAAGCCGACGAAGAAGAGGCACAGCAGCGCGCCCACGCCGGCCAGCGTGGGTGAGTCGAGCAGCGCCAGAAAGCCCAGTTGCACCAGCGCCATGAGCGCGATGGCGCCCAGGTACACCGCGCGGAAGTGGCCGCGCCGTTCCAGGCGGAACAGCACGCCGCCCATGATCAGCAGCGAGACCAGCACGGCGGGCAGGTAGACCTGCCAGTGCCGCTCGGTGGCCAGGCCGGTCTGCAGCAACAGCGCGGGCACCGCCAGCCACATCATGATCTGCGCCGCGTGCAGCGCGAACACGCCCACGTTCACGCGCATCAGGTCGGGCTGCAGCAGCACCTCCTTCAGCGGCGCGCGCGGCGCGTCGGCGGGCAGGGTGGGCGCGGGCGGCACCACCCAGGCCACCACCGCCATGCCCGCGAGCGACAGCGCCGTGGTGAGGGTGAACAGGCCCGACAGGCCCACGTGCGGCACCAGCGCGGGCGCGGCCACGAGCGAGAGCGCGAACATCAGCGCGATGCTGATGCCCACCAGGGCCATGGCCTTGGTGCGCACGCTGTCGCGCGTGAGGTCGGCGAGCAGCGCGGTGACGGCCGCCGAAATGGCGCCCGCGCCCTGCAGCGCCCGCCCGGCCAGCAGCCACTGCACCGAGGGCGCCCAGGCCGCGACCGCGCTGCCGATGGCGAACACCGCCAAGCCGAGCAGGATCACCGGCTTGCGGCCGAAGCGGTCGGAGGCCATGCCCAGCGGGACCTGCAGAAAGGCCTGGGTGAGGCCGTAGATGCCCATGGCCAGGCCGATCAGGGCCGGGTCGTCCCCACCCGGGTAGCGCCGCGCCTCCAGTGCGAACACCGGCAGCACGATGAACAGCCCCAGCATGCGCAGGGCGTAGATGGCCGCGAGCGCCGCGCTGGCGCGGCGCTCGCCGGACGTCATGCGGTGTGAGGAATCCGACGGGGCGGAGGAGGAAGGGGCGGTGCGCGAAGCGGTCAAGGCGAACGGAGGGAGCGACGGGCCAACCGCGTATTGTCTGTGATCGCTGCTGGTGGGGGATTCGCCGCGGCGGAGCGTGGGGGTCGTCGTATCAAGCCGCCGCGGCGTTCACGGCCTCGGCGGGTTCGGCGAACACCGGGCAGCCCTGCGCTCGCAGCCAGGCCTGCTGCTCCGCACCAAGGATGCCGCTCAGCACGAGCCGTGCTGCCCCAGGGTCGGCGCGCAACTGCGCGATGCAGTCCTGCAGCAGCGGCCACACGCCCGGCGCCTGCGCCGCCGCCGCGAGGAACACGGCGAGGGCGCGGTACTGGCCGCAACGGGCCGCGTCACGAAGCGACTGCACCAGCACGGCCGGTTGCGAGAAGACCTGTCCCGTTACGTCGATCGGGTTCAGGGTGGACGCAAAGGGGATGGCCTGCTTCAGGCGTTGCGCCGCGGGCTCGGGCAGCGGCGGCAGCGCCAGGCCCAGTTCCTCGGCGCGGTCCGCCATCATGATGCCCACCCCGCCCGACACGCTGAACAGGGCGATGGGGGTGCCCTTCACCGGGGACGGCTTGGCCTGCAGCGGCGTGGCACCACCGATGAGCTCGCCGATGGTCGACACCTGGCGAGCGCCGCAGGCCTCGAACAACTCCCGATAGACCTGTGCGTCGCCCGTGTCGCTGCCGGTGTGCCACCGGGCGGCGCGTGAGCCCGCGGGTGTGTGGCCCACCTTGATCACCGTCACGGGCTTGGCCGCCGCGCGGGCGGCGAGCAGGGCCCGGTGCAGGCGGTCCAGGTCGCGCGCCCCTTCCAGGTACACCAGGATGGACCCGCAGCCGGGCTCGCGCACCAGCCAGTGAACCGCGTCGGCCACCTGCGCACCGGCTTCGTTGCCCGTGGTGATCCAGTGGCCGATGCCCACGCCGGCCCGGCGCGCCAGGGTGTAGGCGTAGCCGCCGACGGCGCCGCTCTGGCTGACCATGGCCACTGCGCCGCCCGTGGGCGCCTCGTTCAGGACGACCGGCGAGAAGGTCGCGAACAGGCGCTCATGGAAGTTCATGGCCCCCAGGCAATTGGGGCCCAGCAAAACGATGCCCGCCTCGCGCGCCCGCTCGCTCAGGCGGCGCTGCAGGTGCGCGCCGGTGTCCGAGGTTTCCGCGAAGCCGGAGCTGAACACGATCGCCGCGCGCGCGCCCGTGCGCACCAACTGGTCCATGGCCTCGTCGCAAGCAGCAACGGGAACCGCCACGAGCGCCAGGTCCACCGGTGCGCCGATCGCGTCGAGCGAGGGATGGGCGCGCAGGCCCTGGATCTCCGACGCCGTGCGGTGCACGGGGTACACCGCGCCCGCGTAGCCGTGCTGGCGCAGCAGCCGGATCGGCATGCCGCCCACCTTGTTCGGCTCGGTGGAGGCGCCGATCACCGCGACGGAGCGGGGCGCCAGCAGCGGGCGCAGGTCAGGCCATGAGGCGTTCAAGCCGGCTCCAGGCCCGTTCCATGCCGCTCACCAAGCCGACCATCTGCTCGGCCACCGTGGTTTCGCCGCGGATGGCGAACACGCTCTGCCCGGCGGCTTCGTAGATCAGGCGCGGGTCGTCGTGCTCATGCATGGAGGCGAACACATCGCCGGTCAGTACCTGCTGCAGGGGCATGTCCAGCGGCGGCGGCGCGTCGGCCTGTTGCCAGGCGTCGATCCACTCGCTGCGCACCACGCGGCAGGGCTTGCCGCTGTGCGCGCGCGTGATCAGCGTGTCCTCGCTCGCGCTGTCCACCAGCCGCCGCAGCAGCGCGGCCGGCGTGTGGTTCTCCCGCGCGGCCATCCACAGCGTGCCCAGCCAGGCGCCCTGCGCGCCCATGGCGATGGTGCCCAGCACCTGCTCGCCGGTGCCGATGCCGCCGGCGGCCAGCACCGGCCGGTCCCCAGCCACGTCGATGATCTGCGGCAGCAGCGACAAGGTGCCCACCGGGCCCGTGTGGCCCCCGGCGTCGTAGCCCTGCGCCACCAGCACCTCCACGCCCATGTCCATCGCCTTGCGCGCGTGGCGCACCGATCCCACGAGAGAAAAGGTGAGCTTGCCGCGCGACTTGGCCCGCTCGATGAGGTCGGCGCGCAGACCGATGGCGGTGGCCACGCCCCGGCAGTTCGACGCCAGCACGGCCTCGATCTGCTCGTTGAAGAGCGCTTCGGAGCGCACCTGCGTGGTGAAGAAACTCGGCTTCGTCGGGGCCTGAACCCCGAAGCGTTCACGCAGCCCCTGCACGAAGTCCACGTGCCCGCCCGGCAGCGTGCCGCGCAAGTCCTCGATGCTCGCGGCCTGCGGCACCCGGCTGGGCAGCATGAGGTCGATGCCATACGGCCTGTCGCCCATGCGCCGTTGCACCTCGTCGAGGATGTGCGGGATCTCGTGCGGGAGCTCGCGCGCCAGCCCGAGCACCGGAAAGCCCCCCGCCTCGGCGATGGCCACCCCGACATCGACGGAATGCGAAAAACCGAAGATGGGGTGGCGGATGCCCAGGCGTTCGCAGATCGGTGTGCGCGGCGCCATCACTGGGGCTCGATGCCGGCCTGCTTGATGACCCGGCTCCAGCGCGTGAACTCGCTGCTGACCAGGGCGTCGAACTCGGCCCCGCTCTGTGGCGCGAACTCCATGCCCAGGGTGTCGAACTTGGCCTTCATGTCGGGCATGGCGAGCACGGCCGCCACGTCGGCGGACAGCTTGCGCAGGACGGGCTCGGGCACCTTGGCCGGGGCCACCAGGCCGAACCAGGTGCCGACGTCGTAGTTGGGCAGCTTGGCGGCTTCCGCCACCGTGGGCAGATCGGGCGCGGCGCTGGCGCGCTTCGCGGTGGTCACCGCCAGGGGGCGCAGCTTGCCCGCCTTCACGTGCTGCATGGCCAGCGCGGTGGTCAGCGGCATCATGTCCACGCGGCCCGTGAGCAGGTCGTTCAGGGCGTCGGGCTGGCCCTTGTACGGCACGTGGGTGAGCTTGATGCCCGCTTCCTGCGCGAGCAGCTCGCCGGCCAGGTGGTTGGACGTGCCGATGCCCGCGGTGCCGTAGGTCACCGGGGCGCTGCGCTTCTTCGCCAGGGCGATCAGCTCCGGCAAGGTGTTCGCTTCCACGCTCGGGTGCACCACGATGATGTTGGGCACCACACCGACGCCGGCCACGGACTTGAAGTCGCGAACGGGGTTCCATGTCACGTTCTTCTGCAGGCTGGGGATCACCGCGTAGCCGGGGCTCACCAGCAGCAGGGTGTAGCCATCGGGGGCGGACTTGGCCACGAAGTCCGTGCCGATCGCGCCGCCCGCGCCGGCCTTGTTCTCCACGATCACGGCCTGCCCGTAGCGCGCGGACAGCTTGTCGCCGATGGCGCGCGCGATCGAGTCCACGATGCCCCCGGCGGAGAAGGGCACGACGATGCGGATCGGCTTGTTGGGGAAGTTGTCCTGCGCGAAGGACGGCGCGGTGGCGAAGGCCAGGGCGCTGGCGGCGCTGGCCAGCAGGGTGCGGCGGTTGAAGGTCATGGCTTGTCTCCTGGTTGTGGTTGCAGTCAATCGTTCGCGGCCATGGCCATGGTCCGCTTGGCGATGTTGGTGAGGTGGATCTGGCTCGTGCCTTCGTACAGCCGGAACAGGCGCACGTCGCGGTAGAAGCGCTCGGCCACGTTGTCGTTGATGTAGCCCTGGCCGCCGAACACCTGCACCGCGCGGTCCGCCACGCGCCCGCACATCTCGCTGGCGAACAGCTTGCACATCGACGCTTCCATCGTCACGTCGAGGCCGTCGTCGCGTTTGCGCGCGGTCTCCAGCAACAGCGCGCGCGCGGCGTGCACCTCCGTGTTGCTCTGCGCGATCATTTGCTGCACGAGCTGGAACTCGGCGATGGCCTGCCCGAACTGGCGGCGGTTCGCGGCGCGCGCAACCATCTCGTCCACCAGGCGGATGGCCGGCCCGATGCACAGGCCCGCCAGGTTGATGCGCTGCTTGTTCAGCGCGCGCATCGCCGTGCGGAACCCGTGCCCCTCCAGCTCGGGGCCACCGACGATGGCACTGGCGGGCACGCGCACCTGCTCCAGCACCACCTCGCCTACCGGCGAGCCGTGCTGGCCCATCTTGCGGTAGGCCTCGGGCGTGGACAGGCCTTTCGCGCCCCGCTCGACCAGGAAGGCGGTGATGCCCCGGGCGCCCTTGGCTTGCGCATCCGTGCGCGCAAAAACGGTGAAGAGGTTGGCCAGGGGCGCGTTGGTGATGAAGCACTTGCGGCCCGTGATC
>Ga0247823_10004594_pt1 | contig 11047 bp, 9 predicted proteins | sample 13C_PalmiticAcid_2_FD_192426 | JGI IMG/M metagenome (GOLD analysis project Ga0247823, IMG submission 192426) | Soil microbial communities from agricultural site in Penn Yan, New York, United States - 13C_PalmiticAcid_Day30 | ecosystem: Environmental > Terrestrial > Soil > Agricultural land...
TTCCAGGCGTTTTGTCAAAAAGCGAATACGGCGATCAATTTCGCGAAGGCGCTTTTTACCGTAGAGATAGTCGCCATTCTCCGAGCGATCTCCGTTCGAGGCTGCCCACGACACGATCTTTACCACCTCCGGCCGTTCCTCGTCGATCAGGTGCAGCAACTCGTCCTTCAGACGTTGATGGCCTGCTGGAGTAATGTAGTTCTTGGTACCCGGAGGAAGCGGGCTGATGTCCTCAGCCAAATCCTCGTCGTCGCTGGTTTCGGACTCTTTGGTAAATGCTTTGCTCATGCGGTGCTGCAACCGGGGCAGGAAGAATCGGGATACGCCTATTATAGAAGGGCCGCCCGATCAGCAGGGCGGAGGCGTCATGTGCTCTTTTTTTGAAAAAGGGCTTCCCAAACGGAAAAATTCCGATATAATCTTGCTTCTCGAGTGCGGCTGTAGCTCAGTTGGATAGAGTACTTGGCTACGAACCAAGGGGTCGTGGGTTCGAATCCTGCCAGCCGCGCCACCTATAAAAAGGGCTTCCAGCAATGGAAGCCCTTTTTCATTGGGGTCAACTGATCGTAACCGTGCGTTCACCTGTGGGGCGGCTCGATTGCGTTGGGTTCGGGGACAGCTTAGTGCGAATTCAGGGGTATCAACCTTGTCCGTGACCGACGGAACTTGATGTCTGCGATGCCAGCGGCTTGACGATTTTCGGCGCCACACGCGCACCCAGTTGAAAAATGGGATCAGGCTGGCCACCGGTCACTGGTGTACCAGTCGAGCCGGATGGCTGAGGTCGAATCAGGGCGCGGTGAATCCCTTTCTGCAGTGGGGAATGTTGCCCTGATTACTCGTCTTGGCTATATTCCATACAGGCCCATCTCCATTGAGACCGTCTGTCTTGGACCCCATTAACCGTTTTCTTCTTCATGATCGGCTTGATACGCTGCAGGCAGCGCGCAAGCGGCGCGATCCGATTCGCATTGCTCAGGCCAAGGACGCCGTGCGCGCATTGATGGAGCATGGAAACCTGCCAGCAGAGCTCTTTGAACAGGCAGTACTGGCGCTGATTGACCCCTCCGGGGCGCATGCCTACGGCGCCCAATGGCCTGAAGCCATTCCCTACCGCTGGCCCGGCAGCGTCGACGCTGAAAGCCCATCATCTGCGGATAGGGCTCTGCACTCCACGGCATCCTGATCTCTCTCGCTCGTTCAATCGCGCTGTTTGCCGGCGGTCCATTGCATACCGCTTCGGAGTTGTTTTTTCCACGCGTAACTGTCCCAACCGTGGCCTGCCTCGTGGGTTATAGTCTCTTACACAAGTTGGAAAGGACGCAGGAGGAGGGTGATGGAACAGACTGACACACGGTCCGGAATTGACTGGGCGGCGATGATCGTGGCGCAGACATCGGATGCGATCATCGCAACCGATAGCGGTGGTGCTATTCGCGTCTGGAATGCTGGCGCCGAGCGCCTGTTCGGCCATGCGCCGACAGAGATGCTGGGCGGCAGTCTCGATGCCATCATCCCAGACACGCTGCGGAAGGCACACTGGATTGGCTTCGACCATGCCGTGGCAACAGGTCAGATGAAGTATTCCGGCCAGGTCATGACAACCCGTTCGATCCACAAGGACGGGCACAAGCTCTATATCGATATGAGCTTCGATCTGCTGCGCGATGCAGCGGATCAGGTTATTGGCGTGCTCGCGATTGCGCGTGACTGTACGGTACGCTACGAGGCGGAGCGTGCAATGCGTACGCGTCTGCGCGAACTGGAAGTCCCAAAGTCATGATATCTCTTGCAGTCTGAGGGGGGAGCGTGCACAAAAAAACCCGGCGACTGCCGGGTTTTTTGTGCGGCATGCCGTCGTCAGCGGCTGATCGGCTTGTAGCGGATCCGCTTGGGTTTCGCGGCTTCTTCGCCGAGGCGTTTCTTCTTGTCGGCCTCGTATTCCTGGTAGTTGCCATTGAAGAACGTCCATTGCGAATCGCCTTCGGCTGCAAGGATGTGCGTCGCGATACGGTCGAGGAACCAGCGATCATGGGAGGTCACGATCACGCAGCCGGCGAACTCGAGCAGGGCGTCCTCCAGCGCACGTAATGTTTCCACATCGAGGTCATTACTCGGTTCGTCGAGCAAGAGCACATTGGCGCCGGCAATCAGGGTCTTGGCCAGATGGAGGCGGCCGCGTTCGCCGCCGGACAACGTCCCGACGGCTTTCTGCTGATCGCCACCCTTGAAGTTGAAGCGGCCGATATACGCGCGGCTTGGCATCTCGAAGCGGCCCACGGTCAGCGTGTCGGAGCCTTGCGCGATGGTATCGAATACCGTCTTCGACGGATCAAGTCCTTCGCGGCTTTGGTCCACGGCTGCCAGGTTGACGGTTGGGCCGATATCGATGGTGCCGGCGTCCGGCTGTTCCTTGCCCATGATCATGCGGAACAGCGTTGACTTGCCGGCGCCGTTGGGGCCGATCACGCCGACGATGGCGCCCGGCGGAATACTGAAGCTCAGATTGTCGATCAACAGCCGTTCACCAAAACCCTTGCTGACGTTGTTGAACTCGATGACGCGATCGCCCAGCCGCTCACCCGGCGGAATGAAAATTTCTTGAGTCTCGTTGCGCTTCTGATATTCCACAGAATTGAGTTCTTCGAAGCGGGCGATACGGGCCTTCGATTTGGCTTGGCGTGCCTTGGGGTTCTGTCGCACCCACTCGAGTTCCTTGTTGAGGGCTTTCTGGCGGGCGGATTCTGATGCTTCTTCCTGCTTCAGTCGCGCTTCTTTCTGCTCCAGCCACGAGGAGTAGTTGCCCTTCCAGGGGATGCCATGACCGCGGTCGAGTTCGAGAATCCATTCCGCGGCGTTGTCCAGGAAGTAGCGGTCGTGGGTCACAGCGACCACGGTGCCCGAGAAGCGCACGAGGAACTGTTCGAGCCACTCTACCGATTCAGCATCCAGGTGGTTGGTCGGTTCGTCGAGCAGCAGCATGTCGGGTTTGGACAGCAGCAGCTTGGCGAGTGCGACGCGGCGTTTCTCACCACCGGACAGCGGGCCGATTTTTGCATCCCACGGCGGGAGGCGCAGCGCATCCGCAGCGATCTCGAGCTGAGTATCGAGGTCGGCGCCGCTGGTGGCGATGATGTTTTCATACTTGGCCTGCTCCTCCGCCAGTTTGTCGAAATCGGCATCCGGATCGGAGTAGGCAGCGTAGATCTCTTCGAGTTTCTGCTTGGCTTGCATGACCTCGCCGAGTGCCGATTCCACCTCTTCACGCACGGTCTTGTCCGCATCGAGTTCTGGCTCCTGCGGCAAGTAGCCAATGGATACGCCCGGCTGATGCTGCACCTCGCCGTCGTACTCCTTGTCGACATTGGCCATGATGCGTAGCACGGTCGACTTGCCGGAGCCGTTCAGGCCGAGCAGGCCGATCTTGGCGCCGGGGAAGAATGACAGGGAGATGTCCTTGATGATCTGGCGCTTGGGCGGAACGGTCTTGTTCACGCGCAGCATTGACATGATGTACTGGGCCATTTGCGAGTGCCTGAATCTGAATAGATGAACAAAGATGCAAGCTTACCCTACTGCGTGATCTGGGGCGATGCCCGCGCATCACTTGCCGAGGTTTCAGCAGCGATACAGTTCTGACGGGGTCTGTGCTGGCGAACTGAAGCATGTCATCCACGCACGTACAACGCATGGGTGGAGCAGTGCTGGGCCACGTGCCCTCCCGTTCGCGTGCAGACGTAACAGCTGTGAGACGTTTGCGAAGTGCTTGAGCGGCCATCACGCCATATTGATGCCCATCACACGCCAGAGACACGCGTGCTAGCCGGTGGCACCCATATTGCAGGACAGTGGTCTGGCTTGGTGCTGTCTCCTGTGCCAAACCATCCCCCCTGAATCCGACTACGGGAGTTGCCATGAAAAAAACTTTATTGGCATCGGCGATTGCGCTTGCGTTTGGCCTGGGCACCCAGGCTTGGGCGTATGGACCGAGTGTAGATGAGAGCGGTGCTGGCGATGCGTCGCAGACCATTACCAAGACCGATGTGCGAAGTAAGACTGACACCACGAGCACGACCCAAAATGGCTCAGGTGCAGCGGCCAGCGATAAGGCATTGGCCATTCAGGCAAATGACAGCAGCAACAACTCCGACCAGAACAACAACAAGAGTTCTGGGGACAACCGTAACAATCGCGGCAAAGTAAAGGCTGAAGGCTATGGCACTGCGGCTGCCAACAACGGCGGCATTGCGACGGCTTCTTTCAGTAATGCTTTTAATACTAGCAAGGCCATCGCCATCAGTAAGCTTGAAGGCACTGTCACGAATATCCGTCTGCATGGTATCGGCAACGTTGCTACCAACCTTGGCAATGCTAACGGTGCCTCAGGTGGCAAAGGCGGGACCGGCTATGGTGGCAAGGGTTATGGCGGGAACGGCGGAAACGGCGGCAGCGGTGGCAGTGGCGGCGACGGCGGTTCCGCTATCAATGGCAGCGCTTCGGCCGGAAACGCGAGCAACGGCAGCGCAACGGCCGGTAACGGCGGACGTGGTGGCACTGCGCGTGATGCGGATGGCGGATCCGGCGGTAACGGTAGTGGCACTGGCGGGCACGGTGCAGCAGGTAGCCTCGCCGGTGGTGGCTATGGTTCCGGCAAGGGTGGTGATGGCCTGGCAGGTAGCTTGGCTGGCGGCGGCTCTGGTGCGGGTGCGGGCGGCGAATCGTCAGCAACCACGGGACGCCGCTCGACAGCGACCTCAACCGGTGGTGCAGTTGCCGGTGTTGGTGGCGCGGGCACGTCCGGCAGCGCGACCGGCAGCGGCGGTGCTGGATCCGGCAGTGGCGGCGGCGGTACGACCGGTTCGTCCTCTGTCACAGCAGGTGGCGGAAGCGGCACCGGTGCAGCGGGTGGTTCGGCGGCCAATGTTGCCGGTAATGCCGGCAATGGCGGCAGCGCGACCAACGGTGGCGCGTCGACTCAGGCCTCGAACGGTAGTGCCACAGCCGGCAATGGGGCGGTGGGCGCAACCGGGGGCGCTGGCGGTACTGGCGGCGTCGGCAATGGCGGCACCGGCAACGGTGCGGTCGGCGGCGCTGGCGGCAACGGCGGTGCACAGGTGGTGGATGCGGGCACATTCAATATGTCCAATGCCATGGCCAGTGTCGGGCAGTCCGCAGCTGGTGTCATGATCGCCAACCAGAACAGCGGCTTCGCTTCGCTGGTGCAGCAGAGCGTCAACGTTCAGGCCAATCTGAACGTCGGACGTTAACGCTGACCGGCGGCGCCGGTCACATGGCGTGGCCGGCGCTCGCAGTCGTCCGCCGCACTGTGCGGTCTGCAGTGCGGCGGCTGAACCTCGTATCACGGTACGGGGAGAGGAGAGTGATCGTGCGAGCGATGATTCATAGTGCAGCGGCTGTACCAGTAGCACTGGCACTGGCGGTCGCAGCGTGGGCTGCGCCCGGGCCTGAAGAGGCTGTTGCGGAACCAGTGACCGCGCAGGAGACGGTACCGACGCCAACCTATTTGGCGGTCCCTGCGTCGGCGCCGGCTGAGATCTCCGGCGACGCGCCGGTCGCGCCTGTTACCGTTGCGACTGCTGTTCCCGGTATGGGCCGGCCCGTCGATGCGCGAGTGCTGGATGGGTATCGCGGCGGCACAGGTTTGGTGGTCAACGACATGCGTTTGCGTGGCGTGGTCGCTGACAATACGGCCATCGACGTCACCACTGGCAGCAACATGATTCGTGATGGCGCGTTTGCACACATGAATGGTATTCCTACCGTGGTGCAGAACACCGGGGCCAACGTCCTGATCCAGAGCGCCACGATTGTCAACGTGCAGTTCCAGGCGCCATGACAACCCGGTACATGCTGCTGGTGCTTGGTGTACTGGCGGGAAGCTGGCCAGTCGCGCATGCTGCAGCGCTGGACATTCCTGGCATGCGTGGCGGACCCGTCTCCGTACGGATAACGAGCATGAAGGAGGCGCGCTTCAAAGGCACGGTCCGCCAGCAGTTCGATTTCAGCTGCGGCTCTGCGGCGATTGCCACTTTGCTGACCTACCAGTACGGCCAGCCGACCAGCGAGCAGATGGCATTTGCGGCAATGTATGCCGCTGGCGACCAGGACAAGATCCGCCGCGAGGGCTTTTCGCTGCTGGACATCAAACGTTTTCTCGAGACACGCGGCTTTGCCGCGGATGGCTTCGAGCTCACGCTCGACAAGCTGGCCGAGGCGCGCCTGCCAGCCATCGTCCTGATCAAGGAAAAGGGCTATCACCATTTTGTCGTCATCAAAGGCATGCGCGGCGAGCGTGTGCTGATCGGCGATCCGGCCTTCGGTACGCGCGCGATCTCGCGCGCGTCTTTCGAAGCGATGTGGGACAACGAGGTGCTGTTCGTCGTACACAACCGCCAGGAGCTGGCGCGTTTCAATCAGCCCGTGGACTGGAGCGTGGCGCCCAGGGCACCTCTCGAAGCCGCGGTCCATCGCGACGGATTGTGGAACATCACGATCCCGCGCCTCGGCCCCGGCGATTTCTGAGGTGCATGATGCGATTCAAAGTTTCTTCAAAGATATGGCTGGGCGGCATTTGCATGCTGGCCGGGTGGCTGGTGCCCGTTCATGTCCAGGCCATCGATGCGGGCCATCCACACAGTGTGGTGGAGGGCTGGCACAAGGTCAGCCCCGAGCGGCTCGACACCATGCGCGGCGGTTTCGTGACGACGCAGGGCTTGCACGTTGCCTTCGGCATCGAGCGCGCCGTGTATGTCAATGGTGAACTGGTGGCGTCGGTCAATATCAGTATTCCCGACCTCGGCCGGATCACGCAGGAGCAGGCGCGCGCGCTGGCAAATGTCAACGCCACCATGAATCTTGTCCAGAACGGCCCGGCCAATACCTTCCAGCCGGCACTGGAGAATCCGCTCACGGTCGGCACAGTGATCCAGAACACCTTGAGTAATCAGCAGATCAACAGCCTGTTACGTATCGATGCCATCGTCAACACGCTCGAAGGATTCAAGAATATGCACGCCCAGACTGCGTTGAGCCAGGCGCTGGCCAACGTCACAGGAGGTCGCTGACCAGCCAGGAAGACCGCGTGGCGGCGCGCCTGCCATTCATATCCGCTCGATCGGGAGAACGCATCGTGAACACAACAACGAGAAAGATGTCGGTAGCGGCCATTGCAGCCGCTGGGCTTTGCGTGCCAGTGGCCTATGCTCAGGAGGTACGCGATCCGCTAGCTGAGCTTGAACAGCTCAAGCAACGTATGGCGGAGCAGAGCTCCGAGATGGATGCGCTGCGGCGCACACTCAATGAGCAGCAGGAAAGTCTGAACGCCTTCCGGCGTATGTTGCGCGACGATACGCTGTCGCACATGCGCGGTGGCACGGCCGCCCCTGGGCGCAGCGCCGATGCTGGCGGCTGGGGCACGCCTCCGATGATGGCCCAGAATGCTACACCGCCCGACGGCGGGCCTGTGGGACGTGCCCCTGAACGCGATGGGCGGCCTCCGGAGATCGCACCGATTTTCGATCAGCCTGGTGTCCTCACACCAGCCAGTACATTCGTTTTCGAACCGTCGCTGCAGTTTGGTTATTCATCCAACAACCGCGTCGCCCTGGTGGGCTACACCATCATCCCCGCCCTGCTGATCGGGCTGATCGACGTGCGCGAGGTCAAGATCACTTCGCTGGTCGGTGCAGCGACATTCCGTTATGGCCTGACCAATCGGCTGGAGATCGAAGCACGCATTCCATACGTCTACACCTCGAGTTCCACTGTTAGCCGCGAGCCGTTCATCGGCACGGCCGGCGAGCGCACTTTCGATGCGCGCGGCCATGCTCTGGGCGATGCCGAGGTGACGGTCCGTTATCAGATCAATGACGGTGGCATCGACAAGGCATACTACGTCGGCTGGCTGCGGTTCAAGTCGCGTACCGGAAAGGATCCATTCGAGGTGGAGACCGATTGTGTGACGCGCTGCGTCGGCAATACGACCGGGACCGGCCTGCCTTTGTCGATGCCGACGGGATCGGGTTTCTATGCGATCCAACCCGGTCTGACGTGGCTCTATCCATCCGATCCGGTGGTGTTCTTCGGCAGCGTGAGCTACCTCTATAACTTCAAGCGCAATGGCGTCAGCCGAACGGTGCTCAACGGCGAGAAGGAGTTCATTGGCTCGGTCGCGCCGGGCGGCATCATCGGCTTCAACTTCGGCATGGGACTGGCGCTGAACGATAAGGCATCTTTCAGTATCGGCTATGACCAGAGCATTGTCGGCAAGACAAAACAGAATGGCCAGACCGTGCCCGGCTCGGTGCGAACCGTGCTGGGCACGCTCCTGGTTGGCTATTCGTATCGGTTGAGTGACAAGCGCACGCTTAACCTGTCGATTGGTGCCGGCCTCACGCGCGATACGCCCGATCTGACTGTTACGCTGCGCTTGCCGATGACGTTTTAGCGTGGGTGGCCATGCGATCGGCCATACGTTCGAGCACATGGTCTGTCATGCCGGAAGCCAGTTCCTCCTCGCCGAGGAAGATGCGGCCAGCATGCTCGCGTGCCAGCAAGGTGGCTTCCTCCTCGCTGTGGGTACGCACGACGGTCTCGATGCCAGGGTTCAGGGTGCGCGCAATCTCGATCATCTGGCGCACGTGAAAGGTATCGGGCGTAGCGATCACCAGCATGCGGGCATGCACGATGTGCGCCTGGATAAGGACGGCTGGTTCGGCGGCATTACCGGACACGGCGGGGATGCCCCGCGCCCGGAGGGCCTCGACGATCTCCCGGTTCTGTTCCGCGACGACGTAAGGAATGCCATTGGTCGTCAGTGCGTCGCCGATACGGCGTCCGACGCGTCCGTAGCCGACCAGTACGACCTGGTTGCGCAGACTCTTCTGGTCGGTGGACATCGGCAGTTCGGCCAGCGGATCGTCACGTTGTTCGAGGCGGCGGGCGAGGCCTGAGCGGGCGCGGATCCAGCGTTGCAGCGGTTCGATGGCCTGGAAAACAAAAGAGTTCATGGCAATTGAAATCAGTGCACCAGCGAGAATCAGGCTTTGTCCTTCTATGGGGAGCAGTTTCAGCGCCACGCCCAGGCTCGCCAGAATAAAGGCGAACTCCCCGATCTGCGCGAGACTGGCTGAAACCGTCAATGCGGTGTTCAGCGGGTAGCGGAATGCTAATACCAGCACGAAGGCCGCAATGGTTTTGCCAAATACGATGACCGCGATCACGGCTAGCACGTGCAGCGGCTCCTCAACCAGGATGCGCGGCTCGAACAGCATGCCGACCGAAACGAAGAACAACACGGAGAAGGCGTCGCGCAGCGGTAGAGATTCCTCTGCGGCGCGATGGCTGAGGGCGGACTCGCGCAGCACCATGCCGGCAAAGAAAGCGCCCAGCGCGAACGATACGCCGAACAGTTTGGTTGCACCATAGGCGATGCCGATGGCGGCAGAGATGACGCACAGGCTGAACAGCTCGCGTGAGCCGGTGCGGGCGACTTGCCATAACAGCCACGGGAACATGCGGCGCCCGACGACCAGCATCAATGCTACGAAAGCGGTGACCTTGGCCAGCGTCCAGAGGATGGTTTGCCACAGCGCGGTGTCGGGCTGTGCGGCTTCGCCTGATTCGGCGCCGCCGAGTGGAATCGCGAGCGCCGGCAGCAGCACGAGTGCCAAGACCATGGCGAGATCTTCGACGATCAGCCAGCCGACCGCGATCCGGCCATTCATCGACTCAAGGATGCCGCGGCTTTCGAGCGCACGCAGCAGCACCACGGTACTTGCGGTCGACAGGCACAGGCCGAACACAATGCCTTCACCGATGCTCCAGCCCCAGGTCCATGCCACCCCCATGCCCATCAGCGTGGCGGCCCCGATCTGCACAATGGCGCCGGGCAGGGCGATGCGGCGTACCGCCAGCAGGTCGTTCAGGGAGAAGTGCAGGCCCACGCCGAACATCAGCAGCATCACACCGATTTCGGCCAGCTGCCCTGCCAGTTCGAGGTCCGCGACGAAACCTGGCGTACCCGGACCGATCGCAATCCCGGCCAGCAGATAGCCGACGAGCGCAGGTATTCGGAGCTTCGAGCAGACGAAGCCCAAAATGAGCGCAAGGCCGAGGCCAGCCGCGATGGTCGTGATCAGCGATATGTTGTGAGGCACTATATATGGAATCCGAGGACGGTCGTGCGGAGACGAAGGCGGCATGCCGCTTTCGACAGGGAGGAATTTATTGTAACGGATGGAATTCGAGGTCGCCGACAAAAAAGTGGCGACTCAGGGGCACATTGTGTTGCGGCGCGCAATGGCCGTGCTGCATGAGCATGCAGCGTGTTGGGGCAGCGGCGGACGCCGCAAGGTTGATGCGATGCCGGGCGGGGGCGGCGCGTTAGTGCTTGGCAGGCAGCAGGATCGTCACCAGTATGGCCGCATCTTCCACGGCCTCCAGCGCATGCGGGGTGCCGCCCCGCAGATACAGCATCGTGCCGGCCGCCATCTCCACGGATTGTTCCCCTTGATGAAGCCGGACCACACCAGCCAGGCACTGAATGGTAACTTCACCGGCAACCTGATGTTCCGGGAAGCGTTCCCCGCTGAGCAGCACCAGCCGCATCACTTCGAGGTGATCGGTCTTGAAGAATGCCTGGGTCGCCGTCTCGAGCAGCGATGCATCTCTCGGGTGCAGATCGATGAGTTCGCCAGGGGCGGCATGCGGCATGGCCATGATGTCTCCTCCGTGCAGGACTGGTTTCTCTATTGAACCCCGGCATGCGCGGAAGTTCAAGTCAGCCTGGCTTGCCGTCCAGTCGCGGCCGGCTGAGCACGGGCCAGTATCGGCTGGCGTACACACCGAAGCCAGCGATCCACATCAGTCCCGAGACCTGTATCGCGATGCCGTAGGCGGCCGGCCATGCGCCGCCCGCCACGCGCACCAGGGCGGCACAGAGGATCAACAGGTAGGCTGTGACTTCCCAGCGGTCGGCGCGCAGGGGGCGTCCCGTATGGCCGCGTGCGGTGCGCGTCATCATGCC
>Ga0247823_10004595_pt1 | contig 11044 bp, 8 predicted proteins | sample 13C_PalmiticAcid_2_FD_192426 | JGI IMG/M metagenome (GOLD analysis project Ga0247823, IMG submission 192426) | Soil microbial communities from agricultural site in Penn Yan, New York, United States - 13C_PalmiticAcid_Day30 | ecosystem: Environmental > Terrestrial > Soil > Agricultural land...
GTCCTGCGCCTGCAGCCGCAGCCCGCCCGCGCCTGGCTCCTTGGTGACCAGGTGCAGCCGCACGCCCTCGTCCGGCTGCAGGCGCAGGACCAGCCGGTTCGGCGCGATGGCGCCGTCCGGGATGTCCGGGAACACCGAGTGCGGCACCGGGCGGAACTGCACGACGATCTCCGAGGCGCGGTGCCCGAGCCGCTTGCCGGTGCGCAGGTAGAACGGAACCCCGGCCCAGCGCCAGTTCTGCACCTCGGCCTTGAGCGCGACATAGGTCTCCGTGTCGCTCGGCGCCTCCAGCTCGTCGGCGTAGCCCGGGACCGGCTTGCCGTCGACCAGGCCCGCCGTGTACTGCCCGCGCACCGAGGCGCGCTCGACATCTCGGCCGACAAGCGGCTTCAGCGCGCGCAGGACCTTGAGCTTCTCATCGCGGACCGCCTCGCGGTCGAGGCTCGTCGGCGGTTCCATCGCGACCAGGCAAAGCAGCTGCAGCAAGTGGTTCTGCACCATGTCGCGCAGCGCGCCGGAGGTGTTGTAGTAGCCCGCCCGGCCGCCGCAGCCGACGGTCTCGCTGACGGTGATCTGCACGTGGTCGATCGCGCGGGAGTTCCACCGCGGCTCGAACAGTGCGTTGGCGAAGCGCAGGACCAGCAGGTTCTGCACCGTCTCCTTGCCGAGGTAGTGGTCGATGCGGAAGATCTGCTCCTCGGCGAAGACCGAGCCGACCTCGTCGTTGATCTGCCGCGCCGACTCGATGTCGTGGCCGATCGGCTTCTCCAGCACGACCCGGCAGGCGGAGCTGACCAGGTCGTTGGCCTTCAGGCCTGCGCAGATCGGGCCGAACAGCCGCGGTGCGCAGGCCAGGTAGTAGACCCGCACCCGGGCGGCGGGCGCGATGAGCGCGCACAGGTCGCCCCACGCGGTCGGCTCGGCGACGTCGATGGTGACGTGGTGCAGCCTGCCGAGGAACCGGTCGATCAGGGCGGGGTCGTGGGTGCCCTCGGGGAGGTGCCCGATCAGCTGGGCGACGGTCTTGTCGCGGTAGCCCGCGTCGTCGAGGCCCGCGCGGGACACCGCGATGATCCGCGAGTCCTCGCTGAGCTGACCGTCGCGGTCACGCAGGTAGAGGGCCGGGAGCAGCTTGCGCATCGCAAGATCGCCGGTGCCGCCGAACACAACGATGTCGCATGGCGCGACCTGGGGTAGTCCCTGCATGGTGGCAAGACTACGGTACTTAGGCGCATAATCAAGCACACTTAGGTACAACAAAGACATTACTGTTGGGTAGTGTCCAGTTGAACATGGAGAGTGAGGGGTGTCCGGTGGCTGGACGGCCGATGTCGGCACCTGGCATGTCGGTGGGCGAGGTGTTCCAGCTCGTGCGTGATGGTCAGGCCGAGACCCGGTCGGACATCGCCAGGCTCACCGGCCTGTCACGGACCGCGGTGTCGCTGCGGGTCAACCAGCTCCTGGAGCACCGGCTGGTGGTCGAGCGCACCGAGGGCGGCTCGACCGGCGGCAGGCCGCCGGTGCGGCTGGAGTTCCACGCGACGGGCGCCGTCGTGCTCGCCGCGGCGGTCGGCGCGAGCCGCGCCCAGTTCGCGGTGTGCGACCTGGCGGGCCGGATCCTGGCCTCGTCGGCGGTGACATCCGACTTCACCGAGGGGCCCGACATCGCCCTCGACTCGGTCATCCGCCAGCTCGACGGCCTGCTGACCGCGGCGGGCCGCGTGAACGCGGACGTGCGGGGGATCGGGGTCAGCATCCCCGGCGTAGTCGACCGGGTGACCGGGCGGATCATCAGCAGGCCGGTCGCGCCAGGGTGGGACAAGGTCGAGGTCTCCGACGTGCTCGGCGCGCGTTTCCCCGTGCCGGTGGTGGTCGAGAACGACGTCAACGTGCTCGCCCTGGCCGAGCGCCAGGCCAACCCAGGCATCCCCGACCTGGTGATGATCAAGGCGTCGACCGGTGTCGGCGTCGCGATCATCGCCGACGGCAGGCTGATCCGCGGCGCCGTCGGCGCGTCCGGCGAGATCGGGCACACCAAGATCGGCGGCGACCGGGTCTGCCGCTGCGGGGCGACGGGCTGCCTGGAGGCGTACGCCGGTGGCTGGGCGCTCGCCAGTGAACTCGGTGTCGCCGACGCCCGCGCGGTCGGCGACCTGGTGCGCGCCAGGCACCCGGAGGCGCTGCGCGCCATTCGGGACGCGGGCAGGCGGATCGGCGAGGTGACCTCCGGGGTGGTGAACCTCCTCAACCCGGCGGCGGTCGTGGTGAGCGGCGACATCGTCTCCGATGGACTGGTCGCCGGGATCCGTGAGCTGATCTACCAGCAGGCCACCGATGTGGCGACCCGCGGCCTGAGCATCGAAGCGTCCACTTTGGATGATCAGGCCGCGCTGGCCGCGTGTGTCGTCATGATTCTCGACGACCTGCTCTCCGCGGACGCGGTCGACCGACTCGCGTCCGGGAGGAGCAGCTACTAGTCGGGCAGGCGTGCGCCGGTCGCGGTGTCGAACAGGTGCACGTCCGACCGCTGCACCTTCAGACCGACCGTGGTGCCGCGGGCGGGAACGTCGCGGGCGCCGGAGCGCACGACGATCGGGTGGGCGGTGTCGCCACCGGTGGTCGTGTAGAGGTAGCTGTCGCTGCCCAGTTCCTCGACCACCTCGACCACAGCGCGCTCGCCGTCGTTCGCGCCGACGATCTGGAAGCCCTCCGGCCGCACCCCGAGGGTGATCTCCCGGCTGGTGGCCGCCGCCCGCTGCGCGGGGGACAGCTCGATGCGGGTGTCGGCGAACGACACCGCCCAGTCCTCGGCGTGCAGCGGCAGCAGGTTCATCGCGGGTGAACCCATGAATCCTGCGACGAAGAGGTTGCGCGGCCGGTCGAAGACCTCGCGTGGGCTGCCGCACTGCTGCAGGATCCCGTCCTTGAGGATGGCGACCCGGTCGCCCATCGTCATCGCCTCGACCTGGTCGTGGGTGACGTAGATCGTGGTCACGCCAAGGCGGCGCTGCAGCGAGGCGATCTGGGTGCGGGTCTGCACGCGGAGCTTCGCGTCCAAGTTGGACAGTGGTTCGTCCATGCAGAACACCTGGGGTTCGCGCACGATCGCCCGGCCCATGGCCACGCGCTGGCGCTGGCCGCCGGAGAGCTTGGCGGGTTTGCGGTCCAGGTACGGTTCCAGGTCGAGCAGTTTGGCGGCCTCATCGACCTTGCGGGCGATCTCGCCCTTGGCCACCTTGGCGATCTTGAGGTGGAAGCCGATGTTCTGCCGCACGGTCATGTGCGGATAGAGGGCGTAGTTCTGGAACACCATGGCGATGTCGCGGTCCTTGGGCTGCGCGTGGGTCACCTCGGTCTGTCCGATGTGGATCGCGCCGCCGTCGACGGCTTCCAGGCCCGCGAGCATGCGCAGCGCGGTGGACTTGCCGGAGCCGGACGGGCCCACGAGGACCATGAACTCGCCGTCGCGGATCTCCAAGTCGAGTGCGTCGACAGCGGGGCGGTCGGTGCCCGGGTAGAGGCGGGTGGCACCGCGGTATTCGACTGTTGCCATGGTGGTTCCTAACTCTGAACGGTCTGGTTGACGGCTAGGGGGTTGGCGGTGCGCAGGGCGGCGGGCAGCAGGTGCTCGGGCCAGTCCTGGTAGGCGATCGGCACCAGCCAGCGGTCGATCGCGGTGACCCCGACCGACGTGTGGGCGGGGTTGGTCGACGCGGGCCACGGGCCGCCGTGGTGCATGGCCCAGCACACGGCCACGCCGGTGGGCCAGCCGTTGTAGATGAGCCTGCCGACTCGGGTGCGCAGCCGATCGGCGACCTCGGTGGCCAGGTCGTCGTCGGCCGGGGTGGCGTGCACGGTGCCGGTGAGGCTGCCTGGCACGACCTTGAGCGCGGCCAGCAGGGTCTTGGGGTCGGAGTAGGTGACGACGAGCCCGGTCGGGCCGAAGGTCTCCTCCGACAGGTCATCGAAGTCGTCGAGGAAGTCGATGACGTCGGTGGCGAAGACCGTGGGCGTGACCGCCCATGCGTCGGCGCCCGCGGTGCCGGTGGCGAGCACCCGCGTGGTGCCCGCCGCGACGCGCTCCACGTAGCCGCGGTGGATGTTCTCGGTGAGCAGCGGACCCGACGTGGTGGCCCGGACCGCCGTCGCGATCTGGTTGAGCAGCTCCGGCTCGTCCGGCACGAACAGCAGGCCCGGGTTCGTGCAGAACTGGCCCGCGCCCATGGTCAGCGACGCCGCGTAGCCGGTGGCGATCTTCTCGGCGTCCGCCGCCGCGCCGGGCAGCACCACGACCGGGTTGACACTGCCCAGTTCGCCGAAGAACGGGATCGGGTCGCGCCGCTTGTTGACGTAGTCGAACAACGCGCGCCCACCGGCCACCGAACCGGTGAAGCCGACCGCCTTGATCCCCGGCAGCCCGATCAGCAGGGTGCCCGCGTCGCGGCCCAGGATCAGCTCGAACACCCCGACTGGCAGCACGGAGCGCAGGATGTCGGCCACGGCCACCGACGTGCGCGGGTGGCCCTCGTGGGCCTTGACCACGACCGGGCAGCCCGCGGCGAGCGCGGAGGCGGTGTCGCCGCCCGCCACGGAGAACGCGAACGGGAAGTTGCTCGCGGCGAACACCGCGACCGGGCCGATCGGGCGCAGCATCCGCCGCACGTCCGGGCGCGCGTCGGTCGCGGGAGAGACGATCACATCCTGGTGCCTGCCCACGCGCAGCGCGTCGGCGAACATGCGCAGCTGGCCGGTGGTGCGGCCGACCTCGTTGGTCAGCCGGGGCACCCCGAGCGCGGTCTCCGCGTCGGCGATCGCGACCAGCCGGTCCACCTCGGCGTCGAGCGCGTCCGCGACGGCGTGGAGCGCGGTGGCCCTGGCGTCGGCGTCCTGCGCCCAGCCTGGCGCCGCGTGGACCGCCCTGTCGACGATGTCCAGGACATCCCGGGGCTCGGTGGTGGCCACCGGGTCGCCGACGGGGGAAGCGGTGCGCGGGTCGTAGCCCTGCACGGTCATGATTGCCCTTCGCTGTAGTCGAACGGCGCGCAGAAGACGCCACCAAGGAACTTGTCGAACTCGTCGGGTTCGTCGGACACCTCGCCCGCGAACACCTCCGCGTCGTCCAGCGGCTCGTAGCCCAGGGCCCGCGCCTCGTCGAGCGACCACCAGCGGCGGGTATTCGCCGAGACGCCCCACACGATCCGGAAGCCGGGGGCGGGCGCGGCCAGAGTCGCCTCGACCAGCCTGGCGCAGTCGTCGGGAGACAGCCAGCTGGCGAGCATCCGGGCGCTGTTCGGCTTCGGGAAGCACGACCCGATGCGCAGGCAGATCACGTCGAGCCCGAACCGGTCGTGGTACAGGCTGCCCAGCGACTCGCCGAGCACCTTGCTCACGCCGTAGAAGGTGTCCGGGCGGGGGTAGCCGTAGTCGGGGGCCTCGGCGCCGTTCTTGGGCTGGAAGCCGACGGCGTGGTTGCTGCTGGCGAACACCACCCGCGGCACACCCGCGCGGCGGGCCGCCTCGAACACGTTGTACGCGCCCGGGATGTTGACCTCGGCGATCTGGTCCCACCGGTGTTCGGTGCTGAGCCCACCGAGGTGCAGCACCGCGTCGACCCCGGCGCAGGCCTCGGTGAACGCGTCGAGGTCGGTGATCGACGCGGTCACGGCCTCCTCGCCGTCGCGGAGGTCGGCGATCGGGGCGATGTCGAGCAGCCGCAGCGTCCGGCCGGGCCTGGCCAGGCGGGGACGCAGCAGGGTGCCGAGGCCGCCAGCGGCGCCGGTGATCAGGATTCGGTTCATCGGGGTGTCCTCGCGCGGCAGAGTTGGGCGATCTCATCGGCCGCAGCCATCAATTCGGTCACTATCTGGCCCTCGTGTTCGGCGTTGAGCCGGGTCATGGGGATGGAGCAGCTGATCGCGTCGACCGTCGGCACACTGGGGATCGCCACGGCGAAGCACGTCAGGCCGGGGGTGTTCTGCCCGCGCTCGACCGCCCAGCCGCGCACCCTGGCGTCGGCCAGCTCGACGCGCAGCTCGTCGTGCTCGACGACGGTGTCCGGGGTGAGCGCGACGAGCTTCGCGGGCAGGATCGCGCCGACGTCGACCGGGTCCAGTGTGGCCAGCACGGCCTTGCCGAGCGACGTGGCGTGGGCGGGCAGCCGCCTGCCGATGCGGGAGGTGACCCGCAGGTGGTGCGGCGATTCGCGGCTGGCCAGGTAGACCATGTCCGCGCCGTCGAGCCGGGCGAGGTGGACGGTCTCGTCGAGTTGGCGGCGCAGCCGGGCGAGCACGGCGCTGGCCACCTGGACCACCGGGTCGCGATCGAGGAAGGTCGCACCGGCCCGCAGCGCGCTCAGGCCGACGCTGTAGGCGGTGCCGCGGTCGTCGGTCTCTACCCAGCCGCGCGCGACGAGCGTGCGGAGCAACCCGTGCAGGCTGGACTTGGGGAAATCGAGCCGTTTCTGGATGTCGCTGAGGGTGAGCCTGCGCTCGGATCCGGCGAGCAACTCCAGGATGTCGATGGTCCTGGCCGCCGATTTGACCGCGGCCGGAATGGCGGCCCCGTCGATCGAAGCGTTGGCTGTCATGGCGTTCCTCTGCTGCGCGGCGGTGGTAACTGTCCGGAAACCTCGGCTTGACACCGGGTGTTGACAGTCTTACCGTTCCGGCCCACAGTTCGCAAGTATGACCGCCGTTCACATACATGAACCCAGGAGTTCCGGTGCAGATGCTCGACCGGGTGTTGTTCTTCCCCGTCACGCCGTTCGACGCCGACGGCGCGGTCGACCTCGACACGTTCGCCGTCCACCTCGCGCAGGGCCTGGCCGCCGGACCGGGTGGCGTCTTCGTCGCCTGCGGGACCGGAGAGTTCCACGCGCTGGAGCCAGGCGAGTACGAAGCACTCGTCCGACGCGCGGTCGAGGTGACCGCCGGAGCTGTCCCCGTCTACGCGGGCACCGGCGGCGCACTGCCGCTGGCCAAGCAGTTCAGCCGGGCCGCCCAGACCGCGGGCGCCGACGGCCTGCTCCTGCTACCGCCGTACCTGGTCGCGTCGCCGCCGAGCGGTCTCGTCGAGTACATCCGCGAGGTGGCCGCCGCGGCCGAGCTGCCGATGATCGTCTACAGCCGGGGCAACGCCGTCTTCGACCCCGACAGCGCCGCCGAGGTCGCCCGCATCCCCAACGTCACCGGCTTCAAGGACGGGCGCGGCGACCTCGACCTGCTCGGCCGGATCGTGCTGGCGGTGCGCGGCGCGCTCAACGGCAGCGACAAGCCGTTCCAGTTCTTCAACGGCATGCCGACCGCCGAGGTCACTGTCCCGGCTTACAAGGGCATCGGCGTGCACCTCTACTCGTCGGCGGTCTTCTGCTTCGCCCCAGACGTGTCGCTGGCGTTCTACAAGGCCGCCGAGACCGGCGACCATGCCCTGATCGAGCGATTCCTGTCCGACTTCTTCCACCCGCTCGTCGAGCTGCGCAACAAGGTCCCCGGCTACGCCGTCTCGCTGGTCAAGGCCGCCGTCAAGCTGCGCGGGCTCGACGTGGGCGGGGTCCGACCGCCGTTGGTGGACCCGTCCCCGGAACACGTTGTCGAGCTGGAGCGCGTCCTCGCCGCCGGGTTGGCCCTGACCAGCGAGGTGACGGCGGCATGAGCGCGCGCATCAGCGGAGTCACGCTGACCCCGGTCGCGTTCGGTGATCCGGCGCTGCTCAACGCGGTCGGCGTGCACGAGCCTTACGCCATCCGGACTATTGTCGAGGTGCACACCGACGAGGGCGTCACCGGCCTAGGGGAGACCTATGCCGACAGCGGTCACCTGGTGCGGCTGCGCGCGGTGGCCGACGCGATCGTCGGCCAGGACGTCTTCGCACTGCACACCCTGTTCGCCACCGCCGCCCGAGTGCTCGGTGGCGACACTGGGGCCGACGGCCATGGCCTCACGGGGATGATCACCGAGAGCGGCACCGTCGACCGGGTCTACTCCCCGTTCGAGGTCGCCTGCCTCGACGCCCAGGGCAGGCTCCTCGGCGTCCCGGTCTCCGACCTGCTCGGCGGCGCGGTCCGCGACAAGATCCCGTTCAGCGCGTACCTCTTCTACAAGTGGGACCGCCACCCGGGCTTCGAGCCCGACGAGTGGGGTGCCGCGCTGGACCCGGCCGGGATCGTGGCGCAGGCGCGCAAGATGGTCGACGAGTACGGCTTCACCGCGATCAAGCTCAAGGGTGGCGTCTTCCCCCCAGAGGACGAGGTCGCCGCCATCCACGCGCTGCGCGCCGAGTTTCCCGACCTGCCCCTGCGGCTGGACCCCAACGCCGCGTGGACCCCGCAGACTTCGATCAAGGTCGGCGCCGAACTCGACGGCGTGCTGGAGTACCTGGAAGACCCGACCCCCGGCATCGCGGGCATGGCCGAGGTCGCGCGCGCGGTCCCGATGCCGCTGGCCACCAACATGTGCGTGGTCTCCTTCGACCACCTCAAGCCCGCCGTCGCCGCCGACGCGGTCGGCGTGATCCTCTCCGACCACCACTACTGGGGCGGCCTGCGCCGCACAGCCGTACTCTCCGGCATCTGCGACACGTTCGGCATGGGCCTGTCCATGCACTCCAACTCGCACCTCGGCGTGAGCCTGGCCGCGATGGTCCACCTGGCCGCCGCCACCCCGAACCTCACCTACGCGTGCGACACCCACTGGCCCTGGAAAACCGAAGACCTCATCGAACCCGGCGTCCTGTCCTTTGTGGATGGATCCGTCGCGGTGCCGACCACCCCCGGCCTCGGCGTCGAACTGGACCGCGACGCGCTGGCGCGGCTGCACCAGCAGTACCTCGACTGCGGAATCCGCGACCGCGACGACACCGGCTACCGGAAGCGCGTCGACCCCACTTACGAATTGGTGAAGCCGCGATGGTGAACACAGTCGGATACGCCTACCCGTGGGACTTCGACGGCGACCCCGCCGCCGGGCCCCGAGCCCGCGACCTCGGCGTGAACGCCGTCGCCCTGGCGGCGGCCTACCACAGCACCCGCGTGCCCACCCCGGTTCACCCGACCAGCAGACTGGTGACCGCGCCGCACGCGGCCAGCTACCTTCCGGTGCGCGCCGCGAAGTGGACCGGCGGGCTCCGGCCGCTCGACGCGGAATGGCTGCCCGAGGGCGCCTGGGCCGCGGCGGCGAAGGACGTTCGCGCGGCGGGCATGAAGGTGTTGGCGTGGACAGTGTTCACCCACACCAGCGTGCTCGGCCGGGCCAACGAGGACCTGGTGGTGCGCAACGCCTTCGGCGAGCCGTACACCTACGCGCTGTGTCCCAGCGCGGAGGCCGTCAGCGACTACTGCGTGACCCTCGCGAGCGAGGTCGTCGAGACCGCCGAGCCCGACGGGATCATCCTGGAGGCCTGTGGGCGACTCGGCGTCGACCATGGCGGCCACCACGACAAGGTGGACTTCGCCTACTGGACCGCGGTGCAGAAGCAGCTGTTGTCCCTCTGCTTCTGCACCGCCTGCCACCAGCTGTACGCCGCCGCGGGGATCGACGGCGTCCGGCTCGCGGCCCTGGTGCGCGCGGCCGTGGGGGCCGAGGCGCCCGCGACGGTGGCCGACGCGCTCAGCCCCGACCTCGCCGACGCCGTCACAAAGGTGGTCGCGGAGACCGCGACCACGCTGCGGCAGCGGGTTGTCGCCGCGGCCAGGGCCACCCGGCCCGATCTGCGGGTGACCTTCCACGGTGCGGTCGACCCGCTGGCCACCGGCGCGTTCACCGCGCTCGGCACCCCGCCGTCCGAATTGGACAGTGTGGTGACGAGCTGCTGGGTCGGCGGCGTCCGGGCTGTCGACCAGCTCCAACAGATGTCCGCGTACATCGGACGCGATGTTGCGGTAGGGGGATATTTCCGACCGGACACTCTCCGGTCACCGGAGGGGCCGTCGCTCGACGACCTGGCGGAGCGCTACCTGGCCGCCGGTCTCAGCGAACTGCACCTCTACCACCTGGGGCTCGTTCCCCACCCGGCATTGGCCGTGCTGCGCGAATTCGTCGGCACCGTGCTGGCCAAGGCCGCTATCGCACACCCCCGTCCCGATTCCCAGATAGGTGGTCCCCAGTCATGACCCGACCGTCCCGTCCCGGGCGGCTCCGCCGCTCCATCAGCCTCGCGCTCGGGCTGGCCTCCGTGCTGGCCGTCACGGCCTGTGGCTCCTCCGATTCCGGCTCTGGTTCCAGCGCCGCCGGGAGCGGCGAGTTCACGTACTGGTCGATGTGGCAGGAGAAGGAGCCGCAGGCCCAGGTCATCAAGGCCGCCATCGACTCGTTCACCAAGGACACCGGCGTCAAGGTCAACGTCCAGTGGCACGGCCGCGAGGTGATGAAGAAGCTCACCCCGTCGCTGCGCACCAAGGCCGCCGCGGACCTGGTCGACCAGTCGATGAACCAGCTCGGCAACGGCCTGTCCAACGCGGGCCAGGCCGCCGACCTCACGTCGGTCTACAACCTTGAGGTGCCCGGCGAGGGCAAGAAGGTCTCCGACGTCATCCCGGCCAAGTACGTCGACTACCTCAAGGACAAAGAGGGCAAGCCGTTCATGGTGCCCTACGAGGTGACCGGCGAGGGAATCTGGTTCAACACCAAGGAGAACCCGACCGAGCAGCCCAAGACCTGGGACGACTTCGTCAAGCTGCTCGACGCGGCCAAGGCCAAGGGCGTTGCCCCGCTGGCGCTCGACGCCGACAACACCGGCGTGGCCAAGTACTGGGCGCTGCTGCCCCTGATCCGCGCCTTCGGCTCGGAGGGCGTGCAGAAGCTCGCCGCCGATCGCAGCGGCGCCGCATGGGACGACCCCAAGGTCCTCGCGACGGTGAGCAAGGTCGAGCAGCTCGTCAAGGGCGGCTACTTCGCCCCCGGCTACAACTCCGGTCAGTACCCGGCGCAGCAGAACCTGTGGGCGCAGAACAAGGCCGCCTACATCCTGCAGGGCTCGTGGGTGACCAGCGAGACAAAGACCTACGCCGCCCCCGGCTTCGAGTACAACTCGGTGCAGCTCCCGCATATCG